>ENA-OUNI01000140-OUNI01000140.1-human-gut-metagenome-genome-assembly--contig:-NODE-140-length-30384-cov-4.917507_pt1 | contig 30384 bp, 34 predicted proteins | sample MGYA00242499_ERZ504580 | MGnify/ENA primary metagenome ERZ504580 (study PRJEB26092, sample SAMD00036315) | human gut metagenome | host: Homo sapiens | study: EMG produced TPA metagenomics assembly of... | reverse complement strand
CAGTCCTAAGAGCAATTCAGCCTATATGGCCATCAACAATTGCCCTGGAACTGGTACGCGAAACGGGCAACCTCCCCGTCCCCCTGCACCTACGCAATGCGCCCACCAAGCTGATGAAGCAGTTGGCTACGGCGAGAAGTATAAGTACGCCCACGACTACCCCGGCAACTTCGTCAAGCAGCAATTCCTGCCCGACGACTGAAAGACCGCCGCATCTGGGAACCACAACTCAACCCTGCCGAGCAAAAGCATAAGGAACGGATGCAGCAACTCTGGGAGAGGAAAAGAAATGGTAAACTATCAATTCAAATTAAAAATTGAAAATTAGAGATTAAAAGTCGGATACAGAAAATCCCCACAACAAATAACTCATAACTCATAACTCCATGAATATAGTAGTATTAGACGGCTATGCCGCCAACCCCGGCGACCTCTGCTGGGACGAATTGCAAGCCTTGGGCGAGTGCACCATCTACGACCGCACCGCCCCTGCGGAAGTATTGGAACGCGCTGCTGGTGCAGAAATCTTGCTGACCAACAAAACTGTACTCACCGCTGAACACATGGCGGCACTGCCCGAACTGAAGTATATCGGTGTGCTGGCCACCGGATATAACATCGTAGACACCGCTGCCGCCAAAGAACGCGGAATCATCGTCACCAATATTCCCGCCTACAGCACCGACTCCGTAGCCCAAATGGTCTTTGCCCACATCCTAAACATCACCCAGCAAGTGCAACACCACTCCGAAGAGGTGCACCGGGGCCGCTGGACAGCAAGCAAGGACTTCTGTTTCTGGGACACGCCGCTCATCGAACTGCGCGAAAAGAAGCTCGGAATCGTAGGCCTGGGTCACACCGGCTTCACCACCGCCCGCATCGCCATCGGCTTCGGTATGAAGGCATGCGCCTACACCTCCAAGACCCACTTCCAGCTTCCTCCCGAAATCCGCAAGATGGAGCTGGACGAGCTGTTCCGCGAATGTGACATCATCAGCCTGCACTGTCCCCTCACCGACTCCACCCGCGAGATGGTAAATGCAGAACGGCTCCGACTGATGAAGCCCACCGCCATCCTCATCAATACCGGACGCGGCCCGCTCATCAACGAACAAGACCTTGCCAATGCACTTAACAACGGCACCATCTATGCCGCCGGCGTAGACGTACTCTCGCAGGAGCCTCCCCGTGCCGACAATCCGCTGCTCTCCGCCCGCAACTGCTATATCACTCCGCACATTGCCTGGGCAAGCACCGCCGCGCGCGAACGCCTCATGCAGATTATGCTCGAGAACATCAAGGCCTACCAAGACGGCAAGCCGGTGAACGTAGTGAATAAATAACAGACATTACAGCATCTCTTCGCTGTATATCCCGGTGGAAGAGATACTGTAACAAGCTCTGCATGGCAGGGTACCATAACAAAACAAACAAGCAAACAACATGGGAAAGTCTGCCGTAAAAGGTCTGTTCTACATCTGTCTGATAGCAGCGACATTCGTCTTGGCCACCATCACCATAGTAGCAGCCTTCTCAGGAAATGTAGCTCCGGTCGATTCCGTCATCATGCCATTACTGGGGCTGGCAGTGCCCGTACTCCTGATTGTCAATCTGATAACGGCACTCTGCTGGGCATTGGCCCGTAAGCGCTGGGCACTGGTTCCGCTGGTGGCATTCTTCTGCAACTGGGGATATCTGACGTCTGTCTTCCAGCTCCACCTGCCGAAAGACAAGACCCCGGCAGGCAAGTATCTGAAGATAGCCACCTACAACATACACAACTTTGGAGGTGAGATTACCGGTTATTCCTGCAAGGAGATAGCCCGGTACATGCAGCAGGAGGGCGTGGATGTGCTGTGCTTCCAGGAGTTCGGAGACAACAGTGACTTCCCCACAGACAGCATACGGCGCGTACTCTCGCATTGGTCACACGCACTCATCCCTTCTGAAGACTCCGTCAAGGGCGTACTGCCTATCGCCGTATTCAGCCGCTATCCATTGGCGAACCACCGTTTCATCACTTACCAGCACAGCTCCAACTGTAGCATGATGTGCGATGTAGTGATGGGTACGGATACCATACGTCTGATAAACAACCACCTGCAGACCACCAGCGTTAGCCAGAAGCGCAGGAAGTGGGAACGCGAGCTGGCCACCGACGACACCCGCCGCGAAGTCCAGGCAGCCAAAGATGCCGCAGGCACCCTGCACGAAAACTTCATGAAGCGGGCCACGCAGACTTACGTCATCAGCCACTACGCCAAGACCAGCCCCTATCCCGTGCTGCTATGCGGCGACTTCAACTCAATACCTTCCTCCTACACCTACCATCATTTGAGGAAAACCCTCAAAGACGGATTCCGCACTGCCGGAAACGGATACATGTACACCTACCGCTATGCTAAACGCATGTTGCGTATTGACTACATCTTCCACTCCCCCAGCCTAAAGGGTATCGAATACTACTCTCCAGACCTGGATTTGTGCAGCGACCACAATCCAGTGATTATGGAGGTTGAAATACAATAAAGTAAAGAAAGCCAAAAACAATAAGGGCTGTCCCGGAAATCCCGGAACAGCCCTTGCCTTATCATATTCCGCCATTCAACGGAGGTTATCTGCACCCGATTAGTTGAACACGTAACGGATACCGACTTGCAGTTTCCAGCATTCGCTGTAGTTCTGATAGGTGTCGTAAGTCTTGGTAGGATATTCACCGTTCACCTTATACATGGAGAATACCGGAGTCAGGTCAGTGGCGCTCTTCACCCCTTCATACTTCAGGATTCGGTTGCTGTTGGAAACGGTGTTGGTCTTGGAGATACCCCATTTGGAGTTGATGAGGTTACCCACGTTCATGATGTCGAAACTCAACTGGAAGCAATGCTTGGTCTTGCCAATCTTGAATTCGAAGTCCTCCAGCAGACGGAAATCGAAACGGTGTACCCACGGAGCGCGAGCGGCATAAGCCTCAGCATACTGTCCTTTGTGATTCTTCAGGTACGAATCCTGCTCTACGAATTTCCAGAAAGCAACGCGGTCTTCCTCTGTCTTGAAGTTGATTTCACTATCATCTTTCGGAATATACATCAGGTCGTTGTTGATGCCGTCGCCGTTCATGTCGTTGGTGTAGCAGAAGCTGTAACCGCCGGAAGAATAACCGGAATAGAACAGATTCAGGTGTGTGCCGCGAAGCAGGCCTTTGTGTCTGAAGGGAATGTAGTAGCCCACAGAAGCAATCACCTTATCGGGAACCACATACTGTGACCGTTGTGCATCCACATAATTGGAACCATCAATCGTGTTCAATCCCTGCCAAGTGGAGATAGGGTCGCTGCCCGGAAGACCGGAAACTTCTTTGGACTCCGTGTGCGTATAGGCCAGCATCAGCATCAAGTCATCCACCGGCTGGGCATTCACCGTGATGTTTGCCGTATAGCCGTAGCCTTTGGATGTATTGTCGAGTACCACGGCATTCTTGCCATTGTAATGCACGAAGTCGCCTGCATATTTCACATTCTTGTCGGGGTTGTCATAAAGAGAATAAGAGTACACCATGCGGTTATCCGCACCATTGAAACGTTGCATACCCGTATGCAGCAGTTCCGTAGTTGTCACGTCTTTTCCATCAGCGCCCTTGACGGTGGTCAGCTTATTGTACTTCCATTCGTCGGGGTTCTTGATATTGATGTTGTTGATGGTAACGGCATTCACATTCTTCGTGAACATGAACTCTCCCGTCACGGTCAAGGGGAAAGATACGGGTACCTGATAGTCCACCGCGATAGACGACTTCCACACCTGCGGCATCTTGAAGTCCTGAGCCACACCGGAAATCTTGCTTCCCGCCACGTGTTTCTCAATCGTGGTGGGGAGGTTGAACTTGTCGATTATCTGGTTCATGTCCGTAATCATGCCGCCTGCCAACTGGTCCAGACGGGAATCATGGCCCACCACCTTTCCATTGTCATATTGGGTCTTAAAGGTAACGGAGTTCTGTACCATAGAAGCATTGGTCGGCATATTGGTGAAGAAAACCAACGGCAGACGTCCGGTAAACACACCCGTACCTCCACGTACTTTCAGCGACTTGTCCTTGAACACGTCCCAAACGAAACCTATACGGGGAGAAATCTGCCATCTGGAATCCGGCCACTTGCCAGTGTCGATGTGCTGCCCGTCGAAGTCAAGCTCATAGATGGCATCGTTTCTCTGGAGGTCGTCGTTGTCGAACATCAAGTTGTCGAAACGGATACCGTAGGTCAGTTTCAGACTGTTGCCGAGGTTCCATTCATCCTGGGCATAGAAACCAAGCTGGTTGAAGGTAACCTGAGCATTGGGGTTGGCCACACCGTTGAAGCCATAAGTCAAAGCGAATGATTCGGGAGCTGCGCCACTCAGGAAATCTTCCAGACTGTTATAGCGGTAATATCCCGTACCGTTACGCATATAGGCGTTGTTGGCAAACTGGTGCTCGTAGCTAAGACCTGCCGTCAGCTTGTGGTTACCGGTGAAGAAGGTGAAGTTATCGGTAATGTTCGTAATCTTGTTCTTCACACCGTTGTTGTAGGTGAACAACTCGTAACCGGCGCTCATATACGGTTCCAGAATCTGGTTTCCGTTCTCGTCCTTGCCTGCCATGATGTCGATGAAGGGGAAAGGAGAAGAATTGGTGCCGCGCATGTCCTCTATATTGGTGTAGGTGAACAGCAACTGATTGGAAATCTTATCGGTGAAGCGGCTGTTCAAATCTGTCGCCCAAGACTGCACCTTGTTGTCCATGGAATACATGCTGTTGGCAAACGCCATAGACTGCGTACCTACGCGATAAGTATTGTTCAAGCGATATCCCGTATCGGAAGAGTTACCGTTCGGGGCATTCCAAGCCGTATTCTTCGTATTGTTGTAGCGGAGGCTCAAGCGATGGCGGTCCGTGATGTTCCAGTCGATGCGGGCCAGCAGCTTGGTGTTCTCCTCGTCGGCAGGGAAATTGGTGTAGGAGCCTGCATCATAGCCGTATTTGTCCTTCAGATGGTTGTACACCTTCTCCATGTCCGACTTCAGTGTACGGGACACCATACCTTTCGCATCTTCACCGTCCTCGCGCGCGCGATACTTTATAACCTCTCCCGGAGTCTTCTCTTTTTCGTAGTTCACAAAGAAGAACAACTTGTTCTTGATGATGGGACCACCCAGCGTGAAGCCGTAGGTAGTCTTGGACTCATCGGAACGTGCTCCCAGGTCCTCGCCGTTGATGCGGTTACCGCGCATGTCCTGGTTGCGGTAATAGGTATAGGCAGTACCTCTGAACGTGTTCGTACCACTCTTGGTAATGGCGTTGATGCCGCCGCCTATGAAGTTCGTCTGGCGCACGTCGAAGGGAGCCACCACTACCTGCACCTCTTCGATGGCATCCATGGAGATAGGGTTGCCGCCGCCGGGAAGGTTGGAGCTAAGTCCGAAGTTATTGTTGAAGTTGGCACCGTCGATAGTGAAGTTCGTGGAACGTCCGTCACCGCCGGCAAAACTCATGCCATTAGCATAGGGAGAAAGGCGGGCAATGTCACTGATGCTGCGGTTCACGGTGGGAAGCTGCGTCATCTGTGCAGACGAGATATTGGTAGTGGCACCCGTCTTTTCAGCGGTGAACTTGGTCTTGGCAGCCGTCACAATCACTTCGTTCAGCAACTCGGAAGATTCACTCATCTCTACGTTCAGGTTGTATACCTCACCCAGCTGAAGGGTGATGTCCTTATAAATAACCGTCTGATAGCCGATGTAGGAAATCTCCACCCGGTAGGGACCACCGGTGCGCATACCCTGGATGGAATAGCGTCCGTCAACGTTGGTCACGGTTCCGTAGCGCGAACCGGAAGGCTGGTGAACAGCCTGGACAGTGGCGCCGATAATGGCTCATTACTTGCATCCGTCACCTTACCTGCCATAGAGGCAGTGGTGACCTGCGCATCTACACCCACGGTGGCCAGTAACAGCAGCACCGTCAGTATAATTCTTACTCTCTTTAACATAATGTCTTTTAAATTAGTTTCTTAAAACGTTATATTTCTTAAAACATTGGCAAAGATACACAAAATTATATATAAAGGCATTACAACGCGATTACATTTTTTAAGGATTTATTCAATACAAGGCAGTACACTGTGAAACGGCTTCCACGGCCTTCCTCGGACTGGAGTTCGATGCGTCCTCCCATCTTTTCGACAATGAGCACACAGATGGACAAGCCCAGCCGACGCCTTGGGAAAACTCGCTGCGCTTGTAGAAACGCTCGAAAATCATCTTCTGCTCGCTGTGCGGAATGCCTATGCCGGTGTCTTCCACATAAAGATGTACCTCGCTCATGCCGGACGGACAGCAATACCCCAGCCGGATGCTGCCTCCTTTCGTAAACTTGTTGGCATTGTTCAGGAAGTTGGTGAGTACCTGTGTCAGTCGCATGGGGTCTACATTCACCTGCACATCTTCGGGAGGGAAATCCTTGAGGAACTGCAACGGCGGCCGGATAAGCAGGCTATGCGTCTGATAGACGTCATCGAGCAACCGGCACACGCTCTCCCGCTGAAAGGTGAACGAGAGGTTACCCGACTCGATGCGCGACAGTTCCAGCACATCGCCCACCAGCTTCAGCAGCAGTTTGGTATTGGTGTTGATAATGTCCACAAACTCCTGCCGCTCTTCGTTTGAAAACTCCGGCTCATTGGCCAGCATGTCCGAGAAGCCGACAATGGCATTGAGCGGAGTGCGGATCTCGTGGCTCATGTTGTTGAGGAACGACTGTTTCAGTTCGGCCTGCTCCGCCAGCTCGCGGGATTCTATCAGCTCCTGCTCGTGGTCTTTCAGTTCCTGGATATTCTGCAGCAATCCGGCTATGATGGGTGCGTGTCCGGGGGTGTGGATGGTATTGTAGCTGAACTCCCACCACTGGAACTCACCGGTGAAGTTACAGCGATACTGCCCCTTGTGGTGCGTGCGTTCATGCCTTGCCGCTATGTTCTTGCGGAAGGCGGGTAAGTCGTCGGGATGGATGTAGGGAGTGATTTCATCGAGCAGAAGACGGCCGGGGCGATGATGAATAAGCTCGCAAAACTGCGAGTCGCAGGACACGGAATCTCCCTCCAGTCGCCAGGCGTAGGTAGAATTTCCTTCGATGGCCAGGCAGAGGGTCTCATGCTCGTAGAGGAGGTTTCGCAATGCCTCACGCTTGCGCCTGCGTTCGCGCAGCAGGCTGAAGGAGAGCAAGACTATCACCGTCAGCACGAAGACTGCGCCCAAGATGGAACCGATAAGTATAGGATAGCGGTAGCGCTCCGAAAAAGGGATATACATCACAGTGTACTCTGCCGGAATGCTCTCGAGCGGGATGCCATACTTCTGCAGCACATGCCAGTTCAGCACGTACTGCTTGGCGCATTCCGTCACCTGCTGCCGGGGCATCCGCCCTTCGAGGCGTTCTTGATACCGGTCGCCATGTATCTTATCTGGCTTTCCAGTGGAGTGAAATATCCTCCCAGCAAGTAGTCGGCAAAGCCGAAGCCCTCGTTGATGGTCTGAAACGTGGGATTGTCGAAGAGCATGCCCACACGCTTGGTGGTATAGTCTCGCTTGGTGTAGAGCAGCAACGTATTGTCGCCGCGTCCCAGCCACATCAGATGGCGTATCGCTATGGAGTCGCTCGTCATGCGCACAATCTTCGTGGTGTCCAGCAACACGTCTATGTTCTGCCGTTTCAGTATAGGCTGATAGTCTCCCTCTCGCGCACACGGTGATAGGAGGAACCGGCAAAGTAAGCACCCTCGGTAGAGGTCACGATGGCGAACCCCTGCCCACGACACTGCTCATTCAACGCATGCCATATCTTGCGGTCCAGAAACACTTGTCCGTTCATCAGGCAGATGCGCGACTTTCCCATGATACTCTCTATCATGCGTATGGTACGCAAGTAATCGGGCGTGTCGGCATAGCCCGTGATGTTGGGGTATTGCAGGAGCAGAGATATGTTGGGATAGTTCACACCGCTGAACACAACGGGTATTTCATGCGCCAACGGGTGTCTGCATGCCATCAGCGCATAGGCAGCCTGGTCGTCGAGCACGGCTATCAACTCGGCTCCCCAGGCAGAAAGGTCGTCCACGAAACCGGCCATACGGAGGTTTTCTGCCTCCTCCATGTAGCGGTCGCAGTCCAGATAGTATTCGCGTACATCGCAGTCCAAGCCGAGAAGGCTGAACTCTTTTTGCAACAGTTCCAGAGCCTTCGCAGCAGGCGGATAGCCCGGCTCGAAAGAGTGTATCAGCGCAATACGCCGTGTCTCCGCATGGGCAGGGTGTGCACACACGAGGCAGAGAGAAAGAATCAATATGTATCCGGCAACTGCCTTTATGTGCTTCATATCCGGAAGGTCCTTTTCGACTTGTATCAGCAAAGATACGAATGTTTTTTAAGAATAATGGACTATTTCTTCTGTTTCTGTAACAAAGAATACGTTTTCTTAAATCATTGACACATCCCAACTTATCTTTCAGAGGATTTACCGAATATCCCTAAAGAACCGATTCTTCGTCCAGTATTCCAAAGTGGAGATCTATTTGTTCTTAACCTTCGGCAACACCGCATTCAGTACCATATATCCCAACATACCGGCAACAATCGTTCCCAGCAATACACCAAATTTCGCCTGGTTCAGCAGATCCGGATATTCTCCTGCAAAAGAAAGGTTGGCAATAAATAAAGATACCGTAAAGCCAATACCCCCCAACAAGGATACTCCGGCAACACTTCTCCAATTCATTCCCGGAGCATTGAGGACAAACCACTCTTGACCGCCAGCCAGGTAAACAGAAAAATACCGATAAACTTGCCAAGAAGCAATCCTGCAGCCACCGCTATACTAACAGCTCCAACAACGCCACCGCCTCCACTGAACACCACACCGGCATTGGCAAAGGCAAAGAGCGGCAATATCACAAAGTTTACCGCACCATGCAAATTGTCTTCCAAGGATTGCAAAGGACTAATTACATGATCAGAAGCGCGCTCCACTTGTTTTAGAGTGGCAATCTGCTCATTGGTCAATATAATATTATCTGATTTGGTAACCGGAAAATCACCGATAATGTCGCGGATGCGTTTAATGTATTTCCCGGCATCCAAACGGGGACGGGCCGGTATTACAAAGGCCAGTATCACTCCGGAAATAGTGCTGTGAATGCCCGACTGAAGGAACAAATACCAAATAATTACCCCGATAAGCAGGAAGAATATCTTCTGTGTCATACCGAATTTCCCCATATAGTAAAGGAAGAAATAAAGGACAGCAGCTACAATAAGATATCCGTATGCCACTTCGGAACTATAGAAAATGGCAATAACCAGAATGCCGCCAATATCATCGACCACTGCAAATGCCGTCAGGAAAATTTTCAGACTCAAAGGCACCCGTTTACCCAGCAGACTGAGTACACCCAATGAAAAAGCAATATCCGTAGCCATCGGTATAGCCATACCGCGCGTTTCCGGAGTACCCTGAACGACCAAAAGTGAATAGACAATGACCGGCACCAACATACCGCCACATGCCGCTACAAAGGGTAAAGAAGCCTTACGAAAGGAAGAAAGTTCACCCACCAGCAGTTCCCGCTTTATCTCCAACCCCACAGCCAGAAAGAAAACAGTCATCAAGCAGTCGTTTATAAACTCAATCATTTTCAACGGATGACCGCCATGGGAGAACAAATTAAAGTCTCCGATGCGCAGATGCAGTTCCTGCAAAAGAAAGCCCTGATACAACGGAGCCATTGGTGAATTAGCAATAACGGCCGCCAAAATAGCCATCAAAAACAACAAGATACTCGCCGCTATATTCAGCGACGAGAAGTTTTTCACAGTACGCAAAATAATCATAAAGAAGTATATTTGATTTAAGATTTCATCCTTTCGACATCAATCCAGCTTCAGGACTGCCAGGAAGGCTTTCTGAGGTACTTCCACATTACCAATCTGTTTCATACGCTTCTTACCTCTCTTCTGTTTCTCAAGCAATTTTCGTTTACGGCTCACGTCACCGCCATAACATTTGGCCGTTACGTCCTTACGCACAGCCTTAATCGTTTCCCGGGAAATAATCTTGGCACCGATAGCAGCCTGAATGGCGATATCGAACTGCTGTCTCGGAATCAGGTCTTTCAACTTCTCGCACATCCGGCGTCCCAATTCGTAGGCATTGTCAAAGTGTGTCAAGGTAGAAAGAGCATCCACCGGCTCACCGTTCAGCAAAATATCCAGCTTCACCAGTTTGGAAGGACGAAAACCGTTGGGATGATAGTCAAAAGAGGCATATCCCTTAGAGATACTCTTCAATTTATCATAGAAATCGATAACTATTTCGCCAAGAGGCATGTCATAGTATATTTCTACACGGTTACCTGAAATATATTCCTGCTTCACCAGCTCGCCACGCTTGCCCAGACAAAGAGTCATGATAGGGCCAATGTAATCAGTAGTGGTAATCACCGAGGCACGGATATAGGGCTCCTCAATACGGTCTATCATGGTAGGGTCGGGCATGCTGCCGGGGTTATGCACTTCGGTCATATTTCCCTGCTTGTCATAGATATTGTAGGAAACGTTGGGCACGGTGGTGATAACGTTCATGTCAAATTCGCGGTCAAGGCGTTCCTGCACAATCTCCATATGGAGCAGCCCAAGGAAACCGCAACGGAAACCAAAGCCCAAAGCTAATGAAGACTCAGGCTGGAAAGTCAGCGAAGCATCATTCAACTGCAACTTCTCCAAAGAAGAACGCAAGTCCTCGAAATCTTCTGCCTCGATGGGGTACACACCGGCAAAAACCATCGGCTTCACCTCCTCAAAACCGGCGATGGCCTCTTCGCAAGGACGGGCAATATGCGTAATCGTATCACCTACTTTCACTTCCTTAGAGGTTTTGATACCCGAGATGATATAGCCCACATCCCCCGTACGCAACTCCGGACGTGGCATCATTTCCATTTTGAGCACTCCGATTTCATCCGCATCATATTCCTTGCCTGTATTGAAGAATTTCACTTTATCCCCTTTACGAATCACACCGTTCACTATCTTGAAATATGCAATGATACCACGGAAAGAATTGAAGACAGAATCGAAAATCAACGCCTGCAACGGAGCTTCCTCGTCACCCTCCGGATGAGGGATACGCTCAATGACCACAGCCAGAATCTCTTCCACTCCCATGCCTGTTTTGCCGGAAGCACGGATAATCTCATCACGCTTGCAGCCCAACAGTTCAACGATTTCGTCCTCCACTTCCTCGGGCATGGCGCTTGCCATGTCACATTTGTTGATGACGGGGATAATCTCCAAATCATGCTCAATCGCCATATAGAGGTTTGAAATGGTCTGCGCCTGCACTCCTTGCGAAGCATCTACAATAAGCAACGCTCCTTCACAAGCGGCGATGGAACGTGACACCTCGTACGAGAAGTCAACGTGTCCCGGAGTGTCTATCAAGTTCAGAATATACTTTTCGCCTTTATATGTATACTCCATTTGTATGGCATGGCTCTTGATGGTGATACCTCTTTCCTTCTCAAGGTCCATGTCATCCAGCATCTGTCCGTTAGTTACTTGTATAGTATTGGTAAATTCCAGCAGACGGTCTGCCAAAGTTGATTTACCGTGGTCGATATGGGCAATAATGCAAAAATTTCGTATATTCTTCATTGTCAATAACTATCTATTAATTGGGTGCGCAAAGATAGTGAAAACAGAGCAAATAAAAATGCGTTGATAACATATTCATGTACCAACGCATCTTTTTATAACATTCCAATCAATTCCTCGCTTAGTTCAGCTTTACAAACAATTCGCCTTCCACTTCAGAAGTAGAGACCTTGTCTTCTCTTAACAACCAGCCCAATCCCAGGAAGAAGTCCTTGTCGATCAGTTTAGTTGCTTTCTTGATTTGCTTGTGAGTCAAGCCATCTGTGCCATTCAGTGCAGTCCAAATCTGTCCTGCAACATTACCAGCTTTTTCTTTTAACATTTCTATTTGCTTTTAGTTAAACGTTATCCTCATCTCCAAAGATAGAGATGTCGGTGTTTTTATATCGCTGCAAAGATAGGTATATTTATGTTATACAACACGTTATTAGGCACTTTTTTTCTTACTAAGGGGTAAAAAAGTTCTTTTTTCTTACTTTGAGGACGTTTTTTCCAGGTATTCGGTCCAAATTTGGGCAGCTACCTCTACCATCTTGGCACACGGGCGTTTAGCATAATACTGCTCGGTACGGGCTTCCGGAACGGACGAACCTTCCGGTTTTCTCAATCCCAACAGTTCAGCACATATCAAAGAGCCGTTCCGTTTCTTGAACTCAGCAGCCAGCTCCTGCACCAACGCATAGTTTGCCGCCTTACCTTCACGGTCCTTGCCTTCCACAGCTCCTTTTTCCAATCCGGCCAATAGGAACATGCCGCATGCAGCACCGCATGTCTGCCTCATACGACCTATGCCACCACCAAAAGAAGCGGACATCCGGAAAGCCTGCTCTTCTGTAAAACCATACATATCTGCAAAAGCTCCCACTACCGATTGCGAACAGTTATAGCCACTCTTGAAAAGCTCCACAGCTTTTTCGATTCTGTCTTTTGTTTCCATAATCATTCTGTAATTTCCAACAACATCGGGCAATGATCCGAGTGGACAACGTCACCCAATATTCTCGCTTCCTTCAACATCGGGCGCACCGGCTCACTCACCATGCAATAATCAATACGCCACCCTTTGTTCTTGGTACGTGAATTAAAGCGATAGCTCCACCACGTATATTCCTGCTTGTCGGGATGAAGCCAACGGAAGGAGTCTATGAATCCCGCATTGAGAAAGCGCGTCATCCACTCCCGCTCTTCAGGCAAAAAGCCGCTGTTGGTGGCATTCCTGACAGGGTCATGAATATCTATTGCCTCATGCAGATATTATAATCGCCGCAAAGAATGAGTTTAGGACGCGTACGTTCCAGCTCCAATACATATTCCTGGAATTTCTCCAACCAGACCATCTTGAAGGCCTGACGTTCATCACCGCTGGTACCGGAAGGATGATAAACACTCACAACAGACACATCACCGAAGTCGGCACGGATAAAGCGCCCTTCGTTATCATATTCTTCAATGCCCATGCCGTACTCCACATGGTCCGGTTCTTGCTTGCTCAGAATAGCGACTCCACTATACCCCTTCTTCTGTGCAGAATATAGATAATGCTTATACCCCAAAGCATCCAGCGCCTCTGCCGGATACTGTTCCGGTTGCAGCTTTGTTTCCTGCAAACAAAGCACATCCGGCTGCTCTTGTGCCAGCCACTCGGGAAAACCTTTTGTCACGGCAGCCCTCAGCCATTTACGTTATATGTAATAATCTTCATACTACTTATTTGATTTCTTAAAAATGAATTATTCAAGATGTCAACTCGGATACCAGCAGCATGATATTCAGCACAGTGACCACCGCAGCAATGGCATAAAGTACAAATGTACTCCATTTGCTGTTTACATACTGCCCCATCACTTTGCGCGAAGAAGTCAATCCTACTTGCAGGAAAACCGTGAACGGCAGCTGGATGCTCAGTATCATCTGTGAAATCAGCAGTCCTTTGAACGGGTCTCCGATAAAGAAAATCAGCAGCAGTGCAATGCCCAGCGACAGAATCACACCCACCTGCGAGTGACTGTCTTTGATATGATAGGATTCTCCGAAAATACCGGCAAAGATAGAACCTGCCGCCATACCGCTGGTTATCGTGGAAGATATACCCGCCATCAGTAATGCCAATGCAAAAACCACGGCAGCACTGCTCCCCAGCAACGGCTCCAGCAAGGATTTGGCCTGCTGCAACTCTTCCACCTGAATACCGCTTTTAAAGAAAGTTGCCGCTGCCAGCAGTATCATGGCACTGTTGATGGCCCATCCCACAATCATAGAGAACAGCGTGTCGAACAATTCATATTTCAACACCTTACGGATGGATGCATCATCTTTCTTATTATATTCATGGCTCTGTATCACTTCCGAGTGCAGAAACAGATTATGCGGCATCACCACCGCACCGAGCACACTCATGATAATCAGCATGCTCCCATGCGGGAACGAAGGTGTCACCCACCCTTGTGCGGCCAGCGGCCAATCTATCTTCACCAGAAACAGCTCATAGATAAAGGAGAGCCCGATGACCGAAACAAAAGCAATGATGGAACGTTCTATCTTCTTGTAGGAATTAGTGAAAAGCATGACGACTACAAATACGGTAGTCAAGACAGAGCCCCATATGATGGGAATGTCAAACAGCATCTGCAAAGCGATGGCACCTCCCAATATCTCTGCCAGCGAAGTCGAGATGGAAGCCAATACCGCTGTGCCCAATATGGGACGCGACACCCAGGAAGGAGTATATTTGGTAGCGGCTTCGGACAAGCACAAGCCGGTTACAATGCCAAGATGCGCCACATTATGCTGCAATACAATCAGCATGATAGTGGATAAGTCACGACCCACAGCAATGAATAGCCAAATTCAGACCCTGCCGCAAAATTAGATGCCCAGTTCCCCGGGTCAATAAAGCCCACAGTCACCAGCAGTCCGGGACCTATATATTTAAAAACGTCCAGACCGCCCAGATAGCGTTTGTGGTCTCTCCGTTTCAAGTCTTTAAAAATATTCTTCATTGTATCTGTTCAATTAAGAGCGTAAAAATACTCAAATAATAACAAATACCTCCATGTTAGGTTCAAAAAAAGCCCCTGGCATCTTTCAATGTCAGGGGCTCTCATCCATTCTTTCAGGCAGGAGGCTCAATACCCCATCTCGTGCAATGCCTTGCACAATTGGTCGGGGCAGGAAGTGGAACGTCTTCCGCAGCGAATTCCTTCCAAACGGGCAATCACCGCATCTACCGGCATGCCTTTCACCAAACGTGAAAGTCCTTGCAGGTTTCCATTACATCCACCCCAAAATGCCACTTCTTTCACAATACCATCTTCCACATCCAGTTCGATGTTACTGCTACACGTACCTTGCGTCTTGTATGTATATGTCATTATTCTCCGCCTTCTTCCGGTTTCATGTTAGTATAAACCGTCTGTACATCATCAAACTCTTCGAGACGCTCTATCATTTTGTCGATGGTTTCGCGTTGCTCGGGAGTCACATCCTTCATATCGTTCGGGATATAGGTAAACTCACCGCCGACATCTTCAAAACCGCACTCTTCCAAATGTTTCTGGATAGCTGCATAGCTTTTCGGATCACCATAAATAGTGATAGTACCTTCTTCTTCATCCTCTTCGTAGTCTTCCTCTACGTCATAGTCTATCAAGTCAAGAATGAGTTCCTCCATATCGATACCGTCTTTCTTCTTGAAAGTGAACACACACTTGTGGTCAAACAAGAAAGCCAGTGAACCCATTGTTCCCAAGTTACCGCCGAACTTGTTGAATACGGAACGCACATCGGCTACTGTACGGGTAGTGTTATCGGTCAGTGTATCCACAAAAACAGCTACACCGTGAGGACCGTATCCTTCATAAGTCATACCCTTATAGTCGCTCTGGTCCTTACCCATCGCATTCTTGATAGCACGTTCAATATTATCCTTCGGCATGTTTTCACGCTTACAAGTAGCGATAACCGAACGCAGTGTCGGGTTGTTTTCCGGCTCCGGACCACCGGCCTTCACCGCAATAGCAATTTGTTTACCCAGTCTTGTAAAGGTCTTTGCCATGTGACCCCATCTTTTCAATTTGGCAGCTTTTCTATATTCAAACGCTCTTCCCATTGGAACTGTATTTTAAATTATGAATTATAAATTCTGAATAATGAATCAACGCAGCTTGGCATTCAACTTGTCCTCCAGGTTCTTCACCAGTTTGGACATAATCTTGTCAATCTGCTTATCGTTCAACGTGGCATTCTCATCCTGCAGCAAGAAGCTCACCGCGTAACTCTTCTTACCGGCTTCCAGATTCTTACCCTCATAAACGTCGAAGAGAGAAACCTCCTTCAGCAGCTTTTTCTCCGTCTCGTAGGCAATCTTCTCAATTTCCGCAAACTGCACTTTCTTGTCAAGCAGTAACGCCAAGTCGCGTTTCACGGCAGGGAACTTGGAGATTTCCGTATAGCTCACCTTCACATTGCGGATGGCCTTCAGCAATTCTTTCCAGTTGAAATCGGCATAGTAAACCTCGTTGTCAATATCGAATGCCTTCAGCAGCTTCTTTGTTACAATACCGAAAGTAGCCAACCGCTTTCCACCCCTTGTCTGTACGGATAAACCGGCAGCATAGATGTCATCAGTCAGATTGCCGACAACCAAATCATGCATGTGCAGCCCCAATCTGGCAAAGACATTCTCAACGTATGCCTTCAGCTCATATACCGAGCTGTTCTCATCCGGATGAGCCCATGAGTTTACAACCCTCTTGCCAGTCACCCACAAACCAAGATGATAGTCTTCGGAATAAGCGGCAAGCACTTTCTCCGGATTCTTCTTTTCCTCGTTGAAGTGATAACAATTACCGAATTCAAAGAATTTCAGGTCTGCATTCTTACGGTTGGCGTTGTGCGAGATGCTTTCCAATCCACCGAAAAGCAGTGTCTGACGCATGGCATTCAAGTCTGCACTCAACGGATTCAGCAACATTACCAGATTCTTCGACGGATAAGACTCCAAGTTGTCATAGTAAGCGGCACGCGTCAACGAGTTGTTCAGAATCTCATTGAAACCACAGCCCACCAGCTGCTCGGCAACCAGGTTTTGCAGTTTGTTGGATTTATCATATTCACCCTTGGTAGTCAGACAAGACTTCAAGGTAGTCGGAATCTCCACATTATTATATCCGTAGATACGCAGAATATCCTCTATTACATCGCAATCGCGCTGCACGTCCACACGGTAAGGAGGAACATCCAGTGTAAGCCCTTCGGCTGTCTCGTCTACAATCTTCATTTCCAGACTTGTCACGATGCTCTTGATGGTATCCACCGGAATAACTTTGCCAATCAGTGAGTTCACTTTCTCATAGGCAAGTTCACACGGAAATCCTTGGCAGGAGCGGCGCACACATCTTTTATTTCAGAAGAAATGGTACCTCCGGCAAGTTCCTTTACCATCAAAGCTGCCAGCTTCAGGCAGTAAATAGTGGCATTCGGGTCAATACCTCTTTCAAAACGGAAAGAAGCGTCTGTGTTCAACGCATGGCGACGGGCTGTCTTGCGCACCCATGTGGGATGGAAGTAAGCACTTTCAAGGAACACATCCTTGGTGGTTTCCGTAGAACCGGAATCCAGACCGCCGAATACACCGGCAATACACATCGCCTCTTCCTTGTTGCAAATCATCAAGTCGCGTTCGTTCAATTTACGCTCCACGCCATCAAGAGTTACAAACGGAGTACCTTCCGGCATGGTCTTTACAATCACCTCACCGCCTTTAATCTTATCTGCATCGAAGCAGTGCAGCGGCTGGCCGAAAGCATGGACGATATAGTTGGTAATATCCACCACATTATTGATAGGACGCAGGCCGATAATACGCAACTTGTTCTGCAACCATTCGGGGCTTTCTTTCACTGTAACCCCTTTCACCGTAACGCCGGCATATCGGGGACATGCCTCGCTGTTCTCTACAGTTACTTTAATATCCAAGTCGTGATTTTCTACCGCAAAAACGTCTACCGAAGGTTTCTTCAAGGTAGCCGGCTTACCGTTCTGTATCAAGTAGGCATACAAGTCGCGTGCCACCCCATAATGTGAGCAAGCATCGGCACGGTTGGGAGTGATGTCCACTTCCAGCACGTAATCGCTCTTGATGTTATAATAATCCTTGGCAAGCATACCCGGAACAGCTGTTTCCGGTAGTACGATGATGCCCGCGTGGTCCGTACCGATACCTATTTCATCTTCAGCACAAATCATGCCGACAGATTCCACGCCACGCAGCTTTGACTTCTTGATGGTAAAGCATTCGTCACCGTCATACAGTTTTGTACCCAACGTGGCTACTACCACTTTCTGTCCGGCAGCTACATTCGGAGCGCCGCATACAATCTGCACGGGTTCACCTTGTCCCAGGTTCACCGTAGTGACGTGCATATGGTCTGAGTTGGGATGAGCTTCGCATGTCAGCACTTCGCCGATGACCAGTCCTTCCAGTCCGCCTTTAATGGTTTGCACCTCTTCCACACTTCCCGTTTCCAGTCCGATGGAGGTCAGTGCCGCAGCAACTTCATCCGGTGTCAAATCGAAATCGACATACTCTTTCAACCAATTATAAGAGATATTCATATCATTATATTTTTATTGTTTCCAAAAGTGACCTGCAAAGGTAATAAGATTTTTTGGTTGGCAGGGAATTATAAATGAAGAAAATAACAAAAAGGCGATGAAGTGCTTTTCCTTCACCGCCTTTCTCCTAATATTCTATATAAATCTACAATTTATACATTCATTGCATTGGCGCCTAAAGCTCCCAATATGGCGGAAGCAACAGCTATCACTACCTTCAAAATCTTGTCCCAAACGTTCTTTTTCATAGTTTTAATCTTTCTAAATTAGTAAATACATCTTATCCTAATGGGTTCTCGCCTTGGTCACCGTCAGAACCACCACCGGAATTGCCACCATCACCGGCATCATCCTTACCGTCAGTCACCACTCCCGTCCATTTCTCAAACTCCACACCCTGAATCAGGCACGCGTAGTGCCGATAGCAGCTGGGCGCGTGTATTCCGGAGTAAACTGGCAGCGTAGAGCAGTCACCTGATTGGGATTCACGTCTTCAGATTTTGCCACTCCCTTACCTCGCGTACGGGCCTTCATGGTGAATGTGCCCAAACCATCCAGACGCACCGTACGGCTGTTCAGCAACTGACTCCTCATCACCGTCATCAGGTTACGGATCACATTATGTACGTCACCCGGAGTCAGGGAAGACTTCTCGGCAATCACCTCAGCCAGCTGTTGTGCATCCACGGCTCTTCCCACTTTCTTCAAACTCAGATGCCAAAGTTTGGCACCCTCTTTTGTCGCCAGAGACGACTGTCTTGCATAATAAAATAAAGGCATACTTTCTTTCTCCTTTTTACATTTTTAATTCAACATGGTTTTTAATCTCGTTTTGTTGATCAACAATGCAAAGGTGAGGATATATTTGCCTGTAAACAAAGAAAACAGCCTCGCTGAAGCTGTTTTCTGAGATAAGTTCATAAAGTATTGATTTACAATCTAACAGATTAGGCAAGCCAACTTAATCAAGATATCCTACGATGATGATTGCCTGTACTGCCATATAGGTCGAAGATACTATGACATGGGGAATCTTCAGCTCATTCGCCATAATCTGATAAGATGTTTGCGATGCGGTAGTCCAATATTCTCATGAAGCATCAGGCGGTGAATATTTGGCACGCTTGCAGAAATTGAAGAAGCAGAAGACTAGAACGGAACAGACAACGTATAGATGAAATCCGCATTGACAAACGTATTGGCAACCGACAGCGTTGTCAAGGTCGTAGTTAAAAAAGCTGTATTTTCATCTATTATTTTACTATGGCCTCTTTTATACACTCCACGATATAATATACATCTTCATCAGTCACCCACGGCCCGGCAGGAAGGCACATACCGATTTTAAAAATAGCTTCGGATACCCCATTGATATAAGCCGGAGCATCCTTATAGACCGGCTGCTTGTGCATCGGTTTCCAAACCGGGCGTGCCTCTATTTTTTTGCCAAGCATAAAAGCACGCAAAGCCTCCACATTCTCGTTGGGCTGGCAATCTGTTGTAGCACAATCTACGGCATGAATCACACCTGCAGCACCACCTACGGCAGTCCTGACAACATCCTTATAAGCATTTTCCTGCCCTTTGATGCGAAGTGAAGAATCCAGAGTGATTGTACAAAGCCAGAAATTAGAGTCATAATCAGCCGAAGGAGCTTCATGCAGCAATACCCCCTCCACATCCTTAAGCAGTTCCTTATAGAGAGCCTGCACATGTCGGTGATGTGCAATATGCTTATCGGCAACGGTCATTTGACCACGACCAATACCTGCACATATATTACTCATGCGATAGTTATACCCTATCGCCTCATGCTGGTAATAAGGATAAGCCTCACGAGCCTGCGTGGCATACCACATGATTTGATTCTTGCTTTCGGCATCTTTACAAATCAACGCACCACCGCCACTGGTAGTAATCATCTTGTTACCGTTAAAGCTCAGCACCCCGAACTTGCCGAACGTCCCCAGTACTTGTCCCTTAAAACGGGAGCCAAAACCTTCGGCAGCATCTTCCACCACTGGAATAGCATACCTATCGGCTATCTCCATGATACGTGTACAGTCATAGGGCATGCCGTACAATGCCACAGGAACAATAGCTTTTGGCTTTTTTCCAGTCTTGGCAATGCGGTCCTTGATGGCTTCTTCCAACAGTTCCGGAGACATGTTCCAAGTTTCTTTCTCAGAATCCACAAATACCGGAACAGCCCCCAGATAAGTGACCGGATGCGAAGACGCACAGAATGTGAAGCTTTGTACAATCACTTCGTCACCCTGTCCCACTCCGCAAGCCAACAGAGCCAAATGTACTGCCGCCGTACCGGCCGAAAGTGCCACCACTTCCTTGCCTTCGCCTACAAAACGTTTCAAATCCTCTTCAAAAGCATTCACGTTAGGACCGAGAGGAACCACCCAGTTCGTATCGAAGGCTTCTTTTACATATTTCTGTTCAATACCCTCCTCGCTCATATGGGCAAGGCAGAGATAAATAGTTTTATCCATAAATATATATGTGATTATTTAATGATCAGACTTCGGATTCCTCACATAGTGGGGAATAAAAAGAAAGGAAACGGCTTTATAAATCTTTTCCAGATATCGGGATAATTTACTCATAAATGTTTCCATGACCGGAATACAGACTGCAATCCTTTGTTAATTCCATGATACGTTCTTTCAAGATCCGTGCATCTTCCCTATCGCTATTAGGGAATGAGGCAATGAGTTTAACACCAGGGATATATGAATCACCCGAGAAAACATTGTTCTCGACTTTATAGGTAAGGCAGCTTTTATCATGTCCGGGAGTTTCAAACACTTCCACGAAAATTCCCGGAAATATTTCCACTTTATCATTCTCATGTAAAACCGTCACATTATCTCCCATCCATATTACAGGATCATTGTGATAACGGGAAAAATTAAGTTTATCCGAACCTAAAGCCTCCTTGTCGAAAGAGGAAGTGTAAACTGTGCAATCAGGATACAATCGTAATAAATCTTTTATACCATAAATATGGTCGTAATGAGTATGAGTCAGAAACAAGGCTTGTACCGTTCCGCACTTTTCCTGAACACACTGCTTTATAGGAGCAATATCCCCAATATCTATCAATACATGCCCATCTTTCCCCTCAACAGACAGTATATACGTATTGGAGGTGAAAACAGAATTGACAATCTGAGGATGTTTTTCGTAAGCACTCACTGTACGGCTAGCCTGGTTTTCACCGCCTCTAGCCTACTTTGAGTTATTTTTTATTTAAAAATTATGTTTATTTCGCTATATTGATAGGTAAAAGTGCGGCGTAATTCGTTGCGCCGGCCACCAACTTCCTTAAAACATCCGCAATGTATTTAACAGGCCTTAGCCCATTCATTTTGCAAGTCTCAATAATTGAGTATAATAAAGAAGTATTCTTTGCACCCGGTTCTGCCCCGCAAAACAAATAATTGTTACGACCCAGGCAAATAGGCTTCATCATCCGTTCAGCTGTATTGTTGTCAATCTCTGCTTTACCATTATTCACATAGCAGCATATTGACTCCCATTCGGCAACAGCATACCGGATCGCCTTGATAAAGAGATTGGATGCAGCATCTTGGGTCGCATCAAAAATTGGCTTTATTATTTGCCAAAGTTTATCAAGAACAGGTAATGCTCTTTGTTGCCGTTCCTTTCTACGTTCATCTTCTGATAAAAAGTGTATTTTGCAATCAGATTCTATCCAGTAAAGTTCGGAGATCAGGTTCACTACTTCGACAGAGCGTTCATCCGTATTCAAGCATCTACAAATTTTCGCCGCACATGCGCCATACATCCATAACGGGTAACTCCCTTTCGATGCCGGTCAAAAAGTTTATAAACATTGTAACCATCGTGTAATATACAAAAAATCTTTGAAATGGTTCTCGGCAACTGCCATACTGCGGCTACCCCGGTCATACAGGTAATAAGCAACCTTCAAGGCCGGATTCTTGCTGCCCCAGATATACTGCTTCTTGTATTCCATCTTTCCCGTTTCCTTGTTTTTGATTCTGACCAGTTCAGTAGTCCCATCACAGAACAAAAACTGTCTTTGCTCAAAAGAAGATTCCGCAACGGGGTTTCCTGTTTGCCCAACAGATCTGTGTGTTTTTGTATCCAACTCAGTACAGTGGAAGAGGAAAACTTTGCACCGGCATCTGAAAAACGAGCTACACCCCGCTCCGAAGAGAGGCTATACTGATATTTATCTACCATGATCTGTGCTATCATATCCATACCTACATGATGTCCCGGAAGAACATTCTCAAAGGGGTGCAAGGCTTCATCACCTTCAAACGGGGCATAATAGTTACTGATAGCGCCTTCGGAGTCAATCAGTCTGGGAATTTCGAAAACATGCTTACACACATTCCAATCCATTTTATACAGTATCCAATGACGAACATTGATTGGGCGGGCATCAGCAGGGACTTGATCACGGTTACAGTAGTGCATCACGGTAGATTCTATCTGAGTGGCATTCTTGCCATAATCCGAACGGTGGGGTTTGGACTTTGCTGCCTGGCCCACAAGAGCATCAGATGATCTCATAGTATCAAGGAGGGCATGTCCCTCATGAGGAGGAAGCCCAGGGGGATTGAAACCATCAAAATCATCCTTATCTTCTTTCACGCTTCTTTCCTGTAGCTTCTTCAGGCTTTTAACCTTTCCTGAACTCCTACCGTAAAGTTGCCGTTTTTGTCTTTCAAGTTCAAACAGGTCATCCGCACGAGTTTGCTGCAAAGCTTTCAAGGCTTCCCTCAGATCAGACTTTTCCTGTTCAGAGTTAGCCAAACGGAGTCTCCAGACGGGAACGTTGATGGCGTAACTCATCATCCTTGGAAAGTAATTGAGAGATTAATATGTTGATAATATCTTTGTCTTGCATGAAGTGAATATACTCATTTTTAATAAATTATGCAAATAAAAAACTGCGCTGTTTATCTGACAACCAACATATTAATCAACACTCAAAAGAGCGTTTTTTGTATTCATTTTAACCAACCAAAAGCCCTTTACGAACAGTGCCTTGAAGAAGCACTACAAGCTTATCCCAACTGATTTCGTATTGGTTTAAATCGGAATTGAAAACAGGAAGAAGGAAGCGTTCACGGTTCAGTTTCTGCCAGTAAAGCACATATCCATTATACTCATGGCGCAGAATCTTTATATTACGACGGTCTTTTCCAAGGAAAATAAATACATCACCCGACTCAGGATCCTTATGCAATTTACGGCGTACCAACTCCGAAAGGGTGGCGATACCTTTACGCATATCAACAAAACCTTCACAAAGGTAGAAATTCATGTGAGAGCTCAAACCTAACATACGCGTGACAAACTACTTAAAAGGTTAGTAATATCTTCCAGGTGGGAATCTGGTTTATGAATCTCAATGCCATTGGAAAGTTTCAAATGAAACTCGCTAACAGTGCAAAAAGCAATGGGGGGATTTACTGGAGCAGTCAATGCTGGAGCTCCGGTCACTTTGATAGCACTAATACGAATATCAGCCATTTCACTTTCGCGTAAACGTTTCTTGTTATCACGATACCAACGGATAAAATTGCGGTACTCAACACCTTCGCGCAAGCAGAAGCTATCAATAGATACGTTCAAAGGCGCTGCCTCGGTTTGATAGCGATATAAAAAATCGCTGTAGAATTCAGACATGTTCATGACTTGGAATAATTTTAAGTTTAAGTCACGAAAGTAAAAATAGAAGATATACAAATCAAGAGCCATACAGTGAGTGCTTACATATCTTAGTTTTTAAATCAATTGCAAACAAATTATGTACAAAGCACCAACTGCCACCATGGCAGCAAGCAATGTAATCTTCATCTTCTTACTCATAGCACCAATATTTAAAGGAATTCTGCTTCCCCCAACTTAAACGGCTCCCCGTGCCCAGGGAAAACCATCATATCTTTGTCTAGTGACCGCAAATATGGCTTGGTTTCCTGCTTATAGGCTCTTCTGTCACTCCCTGGCAGATGCACTATGGTCGGTGTATGCTGTATAAGGGAATCGCCTGAAAAAAACGCTGTCTCACCCAAGAAATACAAGGCACTCCCCGGGCTGTGCCCAGGTGCCGGATGACATCTCAAAACCAGTTCACCTACTTTCAACCCACAATCACCGTCAAATGCCTCGTCTGCACGAAGCATATACCGCTTAGCGGTAGCCAGAAAGTTCTCTCTTCTGTGTCCACCGTCAACCGCATCACGTAGCGTCAGTATATACCCAGTGTCTTAGGGTCATTCCCTTTCTCAGTGGCAATAGCTTCTGCACAGGCGCGATGGCAAAACAGTCTCGTCTCTATCTTCGACTGTAACCACTTTACCCCCGTCGTATGGTCATAATGCTCATGCGTAAGGACTATTTCCACGCTCCTTGTCCCCAGTTCCTGAAATACTCGGAGCAACTCTTCATTCTCATTTGGGTCAAATACAATCCCAGTGTCCCCTGATGGAATAAAGAACATATTGGAATCCACCAACTCATAGGGGAACCGATAGATTGACACCTCGCGTTCCTCTATAAAAGCCTTATAAGAGTTCATACTCAGTGTTCCTCTATCATCACCCATCCATTTCGGGTGTGTTCAAAGGCATCATACAGCACCTGACCGGCTTTACCATAGTCCGACGCTTCAAACCAGAATGTCTTGTCTTCACACTCGTATGGCTTGATGATGACAGGGTACGTCACTTTTCCCAATGCCATTTTCGCCTCCGGGTAGTTGTCAAAACAGAATATCTTCTTCGGTCGCTCGCTCATTTCAGTCCCTCTAATTTTTCGTTAATGTCATATATTAGTTGTTTGGACTTCTCCCAACCAAGGCATGGGTCAGTCACAGACTTTCCATACACTCCTCCATCAATGGGCTGGTTGCCATCTTCCAGATAGCTCTCTATCATCAGCCCCTTCACCAATTTTTTAATCTTGGGGTATTCCTTCATCAGGCCCAGCACCTCCATTGCGTTGTCTATCTGACGCATATACTGCTTGTCGGAATTGCTGTGGTTGCAGTCCACCACCACCGCAGGATTTTCAACATTCCTTACTGCGAAACGGTCACAAATCTCCGACAGGTGCTCATAGTCGCAGTTTCTGGTTGCGGCACCGCCTTCTTCCAGATAACCTCGAAGTACGCCGTGTGCATACTCATTGCCCTTTGACATCACTTCCCATCCATTGAAAATAAAATGGTGCGGATGCTGGGCGGTCTCAATGGCATTCAGCATTACGTTGATACTGCCACTTATGGGATTCTTTAGGCCAACAGGAATATTTAGTCCACTGGCCACCAGCCTATGCTGCTGGTTCTCTACCGAACGTGCTCCAATAACAGCATAGCCCAACAGGTCTGCCAGATAGTGAATAGTTTCAGGGTACAAGAGCTCATCCGATGGGAACAATCCAGTCTCTTCCACTACTTGCCGGTGTACGTTCCGCACAGCCGCCACACCCATCGACAGGTCTTCACCCTGCCGATATAGTTGGTGAATCATACCCATATACCCTTTACCAATGGTTCTGGGCTTGCTGGTATAGACACGAGGCACAATAAGAATATTCTCGACCACCTCTTTCTGTATCTCTGCAAGGCGTGCAGCGTACTCCAGTACGGCATCCATCCTGTCTGCAGAGCAAGGACCGATATTCAATAGCAGTCTTTTTGACTCCCCGGAGAATATCTTTTTTATCTCTTTATCGTGCTCCAACTTCTTTTTGGCCATTCCCTTACTCAACGGGTATATCTTAGCCAATTCTTCCGGTGTAGGAAGTTTCTTCAGGAAATCCATAATCAGAATGCGTTTAGTTCCACTTTGTTGCCAAGTTCTGCTGACATATAGGCTGCATAAATAATCTTTATGGTATCATATGCCAAAGTGAAACCCGACTGAGGCTCACGGTCATAATACACGCACTCCATAAAATCACGCATCTCGTCAGTATAGCCTCGTATTATCTCATCCTCCAGGAAGGGGTTGTTCCATCCTGTCTTGGAAGGAAGCATCTCTGAAATATAGACATCATCCAAGTTGTCCTCATCCAGGAAGTAAGTGCTCATCAGGTTGGACATGGTGAGGTTGCAGTTGATGGCAGCATCGTTACAATACAGTTCCACATAGTTCTTCGAACCGCCAAGCAGGGTGTCGGTAGCTATCACCACGGCCTTGGTGCCGTCGGTAAAGTCCAGTATGATAGTCCCGAAATCTTCTACGTCATGCGGTCTGGCGGCAATATGCCGGTGCTCGTATTCATTCAATTGGGGTGTGATCCGATCCATCACGCCCAGCACGCTCTTTACTTTAATCTCTACTCCACGGGCTTGGGCTTCCTGCTGTTTCAGCCAGAGGATGGCCGAAAGAGGATGTGCACCGGTACGAATCATGGTGCCACCGCCGGTCTTGCTCCATTCTCCGGCCACGGGCGAACTGGATCCCTTCAGGCTCTCCTCTCCTTTCATGAACAGGATACGGCTCTTCTTGGCTTGATAATCTCTGCGGTCTTTCTCACGGCAGGGGCATACACGAAGTTCTCTGCATACATGAACTTCTTGCCGGTTTTCTTGATAACAGTGCGCAGGTAGCGTATCTGCTCCAACATCTTCAGATACATCACGCGTTTCGGCACCTTGTCACCGATAGCTCTTCATCGCCGGGAGTTCCGAAATAGCCCGTCAGCGGCTTTTCGCATATCACGTGCTTGCCTGCCATCATAGCCTTCTCTATCATCTCCTCGTGAGCGTAGGGAGCGTACAGATGTCTATGACATCTATCTCAGGGTCGTTGATCATATCGTCAAAGCTGTACGAAATCTGCTCAAAGCCATAAAGACGCTGGGCTTCCTCCAGCTGTTCCTTACGTCTTGCAACGATGGTCTTCAACCTGACAGGCACACCTAAAAAGCGCTTCAATGCCATAATGTGCAATTCCGTAGCGCGTCCGGCACCCGCCATTCCAATGGTTACTTGCTCCATATTCAGATATTTAGTGTTTTGATAATATTCATTAACTCTTTCTGTTCTAGTCTTCTTTCCTCCCATTTACTGTACTCGATAGGGAATACGAAGTCTATCCTGCTGTCGTCATTCTTCTTGTCGTTTTTCATGGCTTCCACCATATTCTATACGGTATAGGGTACGTCGTAGTAGAGTTGGTAGGCATCCACCGCAGCGCGTATCTCATCAACAAGCCCGGAAGCACACAGTTCCAGATGACAAGCTATCTTAGCCTCCCATACCAGTCCCGTTGCAACAGCAACACCATGTGAAATACTATAGTTGGAGAGTTTCTCAATAGCATGGGGAACGGTATGTCCCATGTTCAGCACTTTCCGGAGTCCTTTGGTCTCGTACTCATCCTGTTCCACCACTCGCGTTTCATCTTGATGCAACTGGCCACCATCTGTCTATACGCTCCTTGATTGTGTTCTGTCGTATCATCTCCACAATACCGGCATTAGCTATCAGGTCGCTCTTGATGACCTCTGCCATGCCTTCTGCAAAGATGTCTGCTGGTAGGTTGGTTACCACTTGTGTGTCTGCCACCACTAATGAAGGTTGCCAGAAAGCGCCTATCAAGTTCTTCCCTGCCTGCAGGTCAACAGCTGTCTTGCCACTTATTGAGGCATCAACCATAGAGAGTAGCGTAGTAGGCATTTGAATAAAATGGATGCCTCGCATATACAGTGCAGCGGGCACTCCCGTAATGTCCCCCCTATCACACCACCACCAATGGAGAGGAAAATGTCCTTTCTCGTAAAATGACAGGAAGCAAAATACTCCAAAATACCTGACAGAGTATTTATGTTCTTGGAACTCTCTCCGTATGGGATGACGTATTTACATACATCATATCCGTATTGTTCCATTGCCCATACCGCCTTTGCAGCATACAGGGCATCTACGGTATCATCCGTGATGACCCCCACCTTCCCTCCTTTACAGAATGGCTCTACCAGCCGGGGCAAGTCAGCAATGACTCCCTGCCCCAACAGGACATCCTACTTCCTTGAGGTGTTTACCACTATCGTTTCCACGCTTACTTGTATATCTGGAACTTATACTGCTCCACAAAATTAGTATCTTTTTTCTTTGTGGCGGCAATAGCATCCCTCGGATGGGCATTGGCCAGTCCGGCAATCAGATACGATGTATTGTAGCCCCAAGTGGCTCCTGGTCTTTCATGACCAACATATCACTTCCCACCAAGTCCAACACGGGCTCCACATGATACTTCTTGCCGTTAAAATAGCCAAGCAATGCCTCCAGGTGACAGTTGCCAGCACCTCGTCCCATGCCATAATAGGTGGCATCCAGCATCTTGGCATTCAGGTCGTGTGCCTCTATGGTGTTGGCGAAGGCACACTGCTGGTTGTTGTGGGCATGGATGCCTGTCAATTTGCCGTAGGGTGACAAATGGTCTTGGAAGTGCCTGGTCAGTTTACGGACTTCCTTGGGATAGAGCGCTCCGTAACTGTCCACTATATACACGCCCATCACTGGTGTCTGGGCCAGTGCATCCAAGGCTTTCGACAACTGCATCATCGTACATTTTGAGATGGCCATAAGGTTACAAGTCACCTCATAGCCTTGCTTGGCGGCAAATTCTATCATCTCGATAGCTTCCGAAAAGGTCTCTATATAGGTAGCCACACGAATAAGGCTCAGCGGACTATCCGACTTCTTGTGGATATCGTTCTTGAAGTCACAGCGTCCAACGTCTGCCATGACACACAGTTTCAGCCCCGTCGGGTTGTCACCCACAATGCTGAAGATGTCCTCGTCCGAGGAAAATTTCCACTTACCGAACTTACTGGGATCAAACATCTTCTTGTCTGCACGATAGCCAAACTCCATGTAGTCAACACCTGCAGCCACATTGGTTTCATAGACCTTCTTTACAAACTCATCGGTAAAGAAGAAGTCGTTCACCAGTCCCCCGTCACGGATAGTGGCATCTACTATTTTTATTCCTTCTATATTTCTCATGACGGTCTTAATGCTGTTCGTCTATCTTGGCTTGGATAAAATCAATCAACTTGCCTACTATCCTCAGTTTAGGATTCTCTATGTCCTCCACCTCAAACTCAATATCATACTCGTCTTCGATGGTAGAGATAAACTGAATGAAAGCCATAGAGTCAATATAGCCTGCCTCAATATAGTTGAGAGTCATAATATCGACGTCTTCAGGTACGGTGTATTCGCGCTGAATATATTCTGTCACGAATTCTTTAATATCTGTCATAGTCGTAATTTCTTTTTATTTGTCTATTCCTACATTTCTTATATGGTCTAGTATGCGGTTGCGCTGCAGCTTACCCATTGTGTTCTTCGGTAGCATATCCACAAAGAAAATCTTGTGTGGCTGCTGGAAGTCTGCCAGGTTCTTGGCGCAATAGGTTTTGATGGTGCGCTCTGTCAGTTCGCAATCTTCCTTCACCACCACAGCCAGTGCCACTACTTCACCAAGCCTTTCGTCAGGATAGGAGAAAGCTGCGCATTCTTCCACAGCGGTCAACTGGTTCACTACGGCATCCACATCATTTGGATATACGTTGATGGCTCCTGTGATAATCAACTCCTTCTTGCGTCCGGCAAAGTAGAGATAGCCATCCTCGTCCATATAGCCTAAGTCACCAGTACGGAAGAACCCTTCGGTGGTAGCCATATCCATCATGTTTTTCAGCTTATAGTAGCCCTTACAGGTCAGCTTCGACTTCACGGCAATCTCTCCCACTTCGCCCACAGCGCATTCGGTATCCTCGTCGTCACGTAGTATCTTCACTTCCGCTTCATCAAAGGGCAGGCCAACACTCTTTTGCTTGTTACGGGCCTTCTGGAAGCAAATATCAGTAGCCGTAGATGTCTCTGAGGTGCCATACATCTCGTGAAACTCGCACTGCAAACGGTCTATCAGTTCCAGCTTCACCTTCTCCTCCAGCAGGGCTGATGAAGAAACGATTGTGTGGAAGCTGTCT
>ENA-OUNI01000139-OUNI01000139.1-human-gut-metagenome-genome-assembly--contig:-NODE-139-length-30425-cov-2.916265_pt1 | contig 30425 bp, 36 predicted proteins | sample MGYA00242499_ERZ504580 | MGnify/ENA primary metagenome ERZ504580 (study PRJEB26092, sample SAMD00036315) | human gut metagenome | host: Homo sapiens | study: EMG produced TPA metagenomics assembly of... | reverse complement strand
GCACGCCACGCCGCTTACTATCCGTGTGAAGGGTGCTGCCGCGGTCCGTTTTGACCCCTCTACCGGAAAGAGAAGTCCGGTTCCCTCTGTGCAGGAGGAGGGAACACTATGCTTTTCCATAATGCTTGAGCCACATGGAAGTGCAATCTTTTTCGTATTTGAAAAGCTGCATCCATCATTGGCAAGGCGGAAAAAGGCAGCAGCCTCCGCGCCCCTTGCATCTATCCGTCCATGTCTTTCGCCAACCTGGGAGATCCTCCGCAGCGATCTCAACGCCATAACGCTCGATCGCTGCGACTGCTCTTTTAATGGGGTGCATGTGGAAAAAAACATCCCAGCCATTGAAATTACAGAACGTGCCTGCATGCTGGGGCAGCCTGTGGAGCTGCGCCTTACCTACCGCTTCCAAATCTCCCAATCGCTCGACGGTCCATTTTTTCTGGTGTGTGAAACGCCGAAAAATTTCCGTTTTACCATCAACGGCAAGCTTGCCCGCCTCACGCCGCGCGGCTTCTACCGCGATCCGGCATTTGAAAAATTGAATATCACCAAATGGATTCAGCTAGGCGAAAACGAGCTGTGCATGGAAACCTGTTTTCAGCAATACGATTCCGTATACCGGAATTTTCAGGCGGCAAAATGCGGCTTTGAAGCCATTCGAAACCGACTGACCTATGAAGAAGAGATTGAGGCAGTTTATCTGCTCGGGCATTTTCGAGTGGACACCCCTGGTGATTTTCAACCGGCCGGCGGGAGGATAGCCTCTATCAGGCCATTTTTCGCTCGTGCGGCCCTCCCCCATCGTATACGCCGGGGATCTCGCCAAACAGGGCTTCCCGTTCTTCAGCGGACAAATCACCCTGCGCAACACGTTTCGCCTCACCCAGGAGGAGTGCGTGGGCCGTTGCCTGCGCTTTGCCAAACGCGGCGCAACCGTGCTCGCCGTTCGCGTCAATGGAAAGCCAGCGGGCAAGCTCTTTTGGCAGCCCTATGAAATAGATCTCAGCCGGTTCTTACTGGAAGGGGAAAATACAATTGAAATCACGCTGACTGGCTCCCTGCGCAATCTGCTTGGCCCGCATCATCTCAAACACGGGGAAAGCTACAGCGTTTCTCCCGGCAGCTTTTATCGCCGCTCCTCCGTTTGGAGGGGCGAAGATAACCCGGATTGGACGGACGACTATTCCTTTGTGGAATTCGGAATATTTTTAGTTTAGGAGAGGAAAACATGTTTTTTCAATTTTGCGGCACAATGGTACAAAAATGCATCGCCCTGCTGATGACCTTGCTGATGAATCTCGGCGCGCAGTCTCCGCCGTCATCCAGCCAATTTCTCTGCCCACACTCGCACAAAGCGCATCCACCTACACTGTGGGGAATTTGACCGTACAGCTTGATCTGGGAGACGGCAGCTACACGGTCGCCCACAAGGGAATCACCATCTTCCGCAAAGCCTATGCTGCCGTGATGCTGGACAGCCTGCTTTCCAGCAGCGATTATGAAGCGCATTCGGTCAACACAGCGCCCCTGCACGATGCGGCTGGAAACGGGCTTAAAATCACTGTGCTTCACACCGGCCCCGCTCTGCCCAACCTGCGGCAGGATTTTCTGCTTTATGAGGGGCGGGATTACCTGCTCACCCAGGCCACCTTATGCGCAGAGGAAGGAGGAACGGTAAAAACCAACTATATTTCCCCCCTCTCGATTTCACAAAAGGGCAATGTGCAGGCCGCCGCCCCACGCTGGTCGCGTTTTTTGGAGGTGCCGTTTGATAATGACGCATGGGTGACCTTTGAAACCAAGAGCCTGTTTCAAAAAGGCCAAAGCCATGAAGCCGCAGCCTTTTTTGAGCCGGATGACGGCGCAGGCTGATTCTCGGCTCTGTCACGCACGACACTTGGAAAACCGGAATATCCTTTGAAGGCTCCTGGGGAAACATTCGATCGCTTACCGCATACAGCGGTGCAAATACAGCGCTCACCCGCGACCAATCCCCCCACGGGGCGGTCAGCGGCCGGGAGGTGCCCTCCGCTTTGCTTTTCATCGGGATATTCGACCATTGGAAAACCGGCATGAATACCTTCGCGCAGGCTAACACCGCAATAACGCCTAAAAAGGAAACCAGCTTAAAAAGCATCCCGATCGGTGGAACAGCTGGGGTTCCGTCCAAACAGACTTGACGCTTCAAACGGCGATCGGAATCTCCGATTATATCAACGACTATCTCCAACCCGCCTGGCAAACGGAGGGAGAAACGGTTTTCGTCAACCTCGACTCCTATTGGGATAATTTGACGGATGATGAATTGAAAACCTTTGTTACGCATTGCAGAAAAAACGGGCAAGAGGCCGGGATCTACTGGGCGCCCTTTGTCTCCTGGCTCGGCGCCAATGCGCTGGGCAGCACCTATGTAGAGGGAACTCATGCGCCCGTGTTATACAAAGACGTGATCCTCAAAAAAGCGGACGGAACCCCCTATGGAAACGATATTGACGGCTGTTTCCCGCTGGACGTTACCCATCCGGCCGTGCGTGCGCGCATGAGGTGGATGATCGGGCGTTTTCTGGAGGCCGGGTTCACCTACATCAAATTTGACTTTATGGGCCATGGCGCGCTGGAGGGGCAGCACTTCGATCCGGCTGTGCAGACAGGGATGCAGGCCTATAACCACGGCATGGCCTACCTCAACGAACTCATCGGCGGGCGCATGTTCATCAACCTTTCGATTGCACCAATCTTTCCTTATCAATACGCCCACGGGCGGCGCATCGCGTGCGACGCCTTTTATGCAATGAAGGATACAAAATACACGCTCAACGCCCTGACCTATGGATTTTGGGAGCAGGAACTCTATGCATACCCCGATCCGGATCATCTCGTCATCTGGGGCAAGGATGGAAAGGCCAGTGAAAATGAGGCGCGCAGCCGCCTGACGCTGGGCGCCATTGCAGGCACCAGCTTCCTGACAGGCGACAACTTTATCGCCCCTGCCGGAAATGCCGGCCAGGCAAACGAGCGCTTTCTCACCCTGCTGACCAATGCGGATATCCTGCGGGTGGCAAAATTTGGCCGGGCATTCACACCTGTGATCGAAAAGCACTGCCCGCAAAGCGCCAGCATATACCGGCTGGAGCAGGATGGAAGCTGTATTTTGCCGTGTTCAACTTTTCTGTTTTGCCGCAGTATCAGGAAATTCCGGTAAACGGTGTATTCCATAGTAAGGAACTGTGGAGTGGCAAACAGGCCAGCGGGAAAGAAACGCTCGGCGTATGGCTCGCGGGCCGGAATGCGGCGCTATATGAAGTTGAGCTTCTCTGAAGTCAGTGAAAAAAGCGACTGCAAGTTACGCCGTTGCAGCATCAGTTGAATGATAAAAGGAAAAGCCGCCGCAAAATGAAATACATTTTGCGGCGGCTCTTTTTAGATAAGACAGGGTCAATCCGTGTGCCCACGCTCCATCGCCGTGGAAGCCATCACAAAGCGCAGCACATTTTTGGCGCCGCGCTGCAATTCACCCAGCGTGATCCCCTCCGGCTTTCCATAGACTTTTAGCAGCGTGCCGTCGCTCTTCTTCCGCCTGACCCGGCCGCCGCCCGGCATAAACACATCCACCTGCGCGCGCACGCGATAAGCTTGGTCCCGCAGCAGGGGAATTCCGGGCTCTTGGCGGGTTGCATCCACCAATCCGTCATGACGCAGCCTCATAGCCCCATTCACCGCGCAGGATCGCCGTGCAAAGCTCATATTGGTAATGGCACCACACACCGTTCACCTTGTTGTATGAGGTCATTATGTTTTGAGGCTTCGCCTCTTTGACGCAAATTTCAAACCCTTTGAGGTAAATCTCCCGCAGCACGCTCGGACAGACGGGAATCGTTGGTGTTGCGGCAATACTCCTGATTATTGCAGGCAAAGTGCTTTGGGCAGGCGGATACGCCCGTCTGCTGAAGCCCCTGCACCGCTGCCGCCGCAATCTTCCCCGTCAGGAACGGATCCTCGGAATAATATTCAAAATTCCGCCCGCACAGCGGATTCCGATGGATATTCATCCCCGGCGCGAGCAGCACGTCGCTGCCCTTCGCGCGCATCTCACGGCCCTCCGCCTCATATACCTCCCGGATAAGCGCCTCGTCAAACGTGCAGGCAAGCAGCGTGCCGATCGGCAGCAGGGAGCAGCTGCTTTGCAGCCGGATGCCCGAAGGGCCGTCGGTCGTGGTGACGGGCGCAACACCCTTTTTGCGTAGGGAGGGCAGCACGCCGCCGAACACGCCTGCGTTGCCCGGCGCGCCGAGCGGGCTGTTCATTATATAAGCGCCCCTTGAAATGGCCTCCAGCTCAGTCGGATCGAGCTGGGCGACAAAAGCGTCCAGCGTCACCTTGCCCGCCTTAACGTCGTCCAAACGGTAGCCCCGATCGCCGGTTATGGGCACGCCGGCAGGCAGTGATTGCAGAATTTTCTGCTTTAAATCTACCGTGCGGGTATGTACCGGCTCCTGCACGGATACATGGACTCCATCCACCTCTTTGGCCGTGAGGATGAAAAAAGGCTCTGCCGGAGCAGCCGCTTCCTCCAACTGCTCCAAAACCACCGTTTCCGCCTGTGTGAACGCCCATGCGCGCCTAGCGTCGCGCACATTGGCGCCAATAGCAAACCCATAAACGCCTTTTTCAATCACATAGGCGGAACGATGGCCGGTTTTTCCGCTATCGTCATAAGAGGACAAGAGCTCACAGGGAACCGATATGGTCAGCTGCTGGCTTTCCCCCGGGGCGAGCAGCTTCGTCTTGGCAAAGCTGCAAGAATCCGCGCGGGATTGCGAGGCTGCCGCATGGCTTCTCCACATACACCTGCACGGTTTCCTTCCCGCTGAAGCGATCCCCTGTGTTGAAAACTGTACAGGAAAGCTCCACTCCCCTCTGCGTCTGCTCCGCACCGCCGAATGCGATAGCAAAAGAGGTATAGCTCAGCCCATAGCCGAATGGAAATAATACAGCGTCCCTTTGGAACGTTTCAAACCACCGGTAGCCAACATAAATATCTTCTTCATAGCAATTAAACGTTTTGTTACCAAAGCTGCCGGAGGAGGGATAATTTTCATAGGCGCGCGCTATCGTATCCGTCAGCCTGCCGCAGGGCGTCACATTTCCACAGAGAAGGTCCGCCACCGCATTGCCACTCTCCATGCCGCCTTGCCATACCAGGAGCACGGCGCTGATGCGGCTGCCATACTCCTCGAGCCAGGAAAAATCCATAACACTGCCGATATTGAGCAGCACTGCCGTTTGATTAAACTGCGCCGTCACCGCGGTGAGCAACGTGCGCTCTGCATCCGTCAGATAGAAGCTGCCTTTTTCCAGCGCGTTTTCCCGATCCTCGCCAGAGGAACGGCCAATCACCACCACGGCGCTTTGGGAATGCTCCGCCGCCTGATGGACGAGCTCCTTCGAAACCGGCATTTCCGGATAAAAGCGCGGCCAATGGCCCCAGGTGCCGTGTTGGACCGGGTGCGCTGCACACCAGGCCTCATAAACGCGGGCAAGCTCTTCATTCAGCGCCAGCCCTTTACAACGGCGTATCCCCTCCAGCAAATTAACCGCATAGGGCTTTTTACATCTCCGCCTGAGCCATAGCCTGTGTAAAACCAATCCCTCTGCACTCGGCCAAAGAGAGAAAGTTGAGTGCCTCCGGCGAGCGGCAGCATCCCATCGTTTTTTAAAAGTACCGCGCCCTCAGCTGCCGTGCGGCGCAGTAATTCCGGCATCCATGGGGTAACGCTCGCATTCCCCTGCGCCTGCCCGCTCTCCGCTTGAGATAGCCCGCTCCGCCTAACAAAAGCCTTCAGCCTGGCTCCTATTTTTTCCTTTTGCTCATCCGGCATCGATGCACAACTCCTTTTTCATAAAATCGAGTAGCATCAGTGGATAGGGCCAACAGCGGTTTCTTCCGCCTATGCGGTATCGTTGGCGGCGTTGTTTCCCCAGTTCACTGTCGCTATGATTATAGCACATGAGCAGAATTTTTTCCAAGCCTTCCGGCGCAGCCTGATAAGCAGAAAACGAGCTTGCATAAAAATGCATTTTGCCCAAACTAACCGAAAACAACCATACGATTTTGACAGGGAGGTATTTTATGTTTAAGCATGAAAACAGTTATTTCATCCCGTAGCGTTGAACGGCCGAACCCCCAGTATGCCGCGCTTTTGCAGGAGCAGCTTGGAGGGGCCAACGGAGAATTAAAGGCCGCGATGCAATATATGTCCCAAAGTTTCCGGATCAAGGACCAAACAATCAAAGATCTATTTTTAGACATTGCGGCGGAAGAACTTGGCCATATGGAAATGGTTGCTCAAACCATCAATCTGCTCAACGGGCACGATGTAAATTCTGCATCCGTTTCCGCCGGAGAGATCCAAACACACGTCCTACTCGGATTGAACCCGGGCTTAATCAATGCCTCTGGGTATTCGTGGACCAGTGATTATGTCACAGTCACCGGAGATCTGTGCGCAGATCTCCTCTCCAATATTGCATCTGAACAACGCGCGAAGGTCGTCTACGAATATCTTTACCGGCAAATCAACGATCAAAAAGTGCGGGAAACCATCGACTTCCTGCTGAATCGGGAAGAGGCGCATAACGCCATGTTCCGTGAGGCGTTTAACAAAGTACAGGATACCGGATCCAACCAAGATTTTGGAACGACGAAGGCTGCAAAAATGTATTTCAGCATGTCGAATCCTTCCCCCAACTCCACCTTTCCCAACACAGAGGTCACGCCGCCCTCCTTTCAATAAACGGAGCACGAATCCCGTAATTTGTCACATTTATCGATAAAGCACGCCGCAAATGGGGATCAACCCATCTCGCAGCGTGCTTTTTGACACTTTTCGCCTGCTTCACTTTGCAAACCGCTTCAAAACGGATATAATAACAATATCATCCTGTAAAATTTATTATTGGGAGGGATCAGCGATGCCTTATATCGCAACGCAGGTGAGCACACCGCTCACCCCGGAGAAGGAAAAAGTGCTCAAGGAAAGATTCGGCCAGGCAATCGAATTGCTCGGCAAAACGGAAAGCTGGCTCATGCTCTCTTTTGCCGACAATTGCCGCCTATGGTTCCAAGGGAACCAGGAGCAACCCAGCGCCTTTATATGCATTAAATTATTTGGAAAGGCCTCACCGGCAGCATACGAAAAAATGACTGCCGCGGTCACACAGATTCTTTCCGAGGAGCTTTCCCTTGAGCCAAGCCGGATCTATGTGCAATATGAGGAAGTCAATCACTGGGGCTGGAATGGGCGCAATTTTTAAATCCGAAGCAGGAAAGAAGGGCTATCTATGTCTCATACGGATCGAGTGCTGGATGCCATTTGCAATAAGATGGATCGATTGATTGAAACCAAAAGCAGATTGAGCGACGCCTCGCTTCGCTGGAACGCGTATGCGCTCAGCAAGGAAAGAGCCAAAAAAAGCTTACGGTAAGCGTCCGAAAACCGGAAAAGGAATAAATCCAGCCGGATTGTCGGAGAATAAAAGGAACCGAATCGTTCAAAAAAGAGCCGGGCCAGCGCCGGCTTTTGCCCGGAGGACCGCTTATGAAACAGACGCAAAAGAAACGAAAAAAGAAACAATATAAAAAATGGCCTTGGGTTGCCGCCATCCTCGCGCTGTTGGTGATCGCAGTGGTCGTGTTCGCAGGCGCGCGTCTTGCTGCTGAAAAAGAGCAAAGTGCATGCGTTTATCTGCGGGAAGGTGCGCTCTATTTACAGCGGTCACCGGGGGACGATCCCATCCGCGTGGCGGATGCATTTGATGAGAGCGGCGGCGCATATGTCAGCCAAACCGCGTCCGGGGATTTTTTGCTCTATCCCTCAAACCTGCGCAAAGCAGCGGATGGGTCCATCAGCGGATATGACCTTATGGCGCGCCTGCGCGCGGTCGTGAGGCCGGCAAGGAATTTTTGATCGCACAGGATGTTTCCGGCAAACCGGAAGAGCTAACGGAGGAATCCTCCATTTTTTACCTGCGGGCGGAAACGGACGGGGCAGGTACGCTTTGTGCATATCACCTCCCTAAGCGTGAAGAAGTCGTCATTGATACCGAAGTGACCGCTTTTCAGCAAATCGGCGGAAAAGACAGCCCGCTTTGCTATCTCCGGAAAGAAGGCGGCAGTCAGGTGCTCTATGCCTATAACGGAACCGCCAAAACAGAGTTGGACCGCGCAGTGGCCGAATTCCACCTTTATCCTACACAGGCCTCTTGGGAGCTCTTTTATCTCAAGGCACAGGAGCAGGATGGTATTTTTTCACTTTATAAACAGACAAAAACTACAAACGCCCAGCTAGTGGCCGAAGGCGTAGCTCCGTTCGTTTCGATCAATATGCGCCGGGCGGCCCGCTTTATTACCTGTGCCCCAGCGCAGAGCAGCTTAGCTGGACGGATCTGATTGAGGATGATAAAAAGGAGGAGGACGCAGCTTTACAGGAGCCAAAGCTCACTGATTTTGTGGGCGGCGTGCTGGACTCTCTGCTGAATTTCAGCGAATATGGCTCCGGCGCTTATCACACAGCGCTCACAGCGTATAACGAAAAACTCAAGCGCGATAAAATTCGGGAAGAACTCTCCTCGCTGGATGCAGAAGCTCTATTCGGCGGCTTGCGCTACGATTGCTACGCCTTCACCGGCACAAATTCCCTACTGCTTGCGGGAGCCTGCATTTAGACAGCCTCTACGCCGCCAGCGCCGCTTCTCCCGCAATCGTTTCCTACTCCTACTCTCTCAATCAAAAGGATCGTTTGCAGATCTCCGCGCTGGATGACGAATGGATTGCACAGGCACAGGAGGAAGGCTGGGAAGCTCTGTTGACCAAGCTTGCCCAGCAGGCTCTGAGCCCCGCCCTCGCACTGACTACGGTAAAGGATGGGAAACCTGTATCTTCCGCGATAGAGCAGGTGCCACAGGAGACCGCCTTTGCGTTTTCTAACGATGGCGCGCACCTTTATCTGCTCGAAGAGATGGAGCAGGGCGGCACACTCACTCGCGCCACAGTCTCCGCCACTGGTTTAACGGAAAAAACGAAGATTGACACCAACGTTTCCCGCTATATCGTTTCGAAAGATACCGTTTATTATCTCAAGGGCAGCAATGTGCAGTCCGGCACTCTGTACAAATTCACCTACAGCGAATCCGTGCTCATCGAAAACGACGTGCGTTCCTTAGAGCAATTATCAGATGGTAATTTACTGTATTATCAAAAATCTGCTGATGGTAATACCGCCCTTTTCCTGCTTCAGGATGGGGAAGCGGTACAAGTGGGCGAGCATGTATTACTGGGATCGGCCAAATACAGCCCGACGAAAGAGCTTTTCTTCATCCGAAATCCAAAGGGCGGCGCCGGGGAGCTGTGTTTATACCATGATTCGGGAAAAACAGAAAAAATAGATGAAAAGGTGCAGAAGGTGTTCTTTTAATCCATCAAACACATCAACTGCGGGGTGCCGCAACATGCAAAGCATGTTGCGCACCCCGAATCATTTAAAACAGCCCAAGCCGGTCGCACAGCTCCCGTAGGAGGCCTCATTTGCAGCGAAACGCTTCACATCCCCTCCCACAAATGCTTTGGCGTCCGCTAAGGTAAACACCCTGGTAAGCTCCGTTTCCTTCCCATCCGGAGCAGTGCTTTGATAGGTCCATCCGACTGTGCCGCCGTTATCGATCAAGGCGAGTATCAATACTGCATAGGCGCGCATTTTCGCATCAAACGCTTTACAATCTGCGGGCGCAACCGGCTTTTTAAAATCCAATATAATACCATATGGTTCACTGGAGGTAGTCAGCCGGATGGAAAAGGAGCCGAGCACCGTTTCAATCCGTAGAGCGCCAAGCAGTTCCATATCCTTGGGCGCTGCACCGATATAAGTGACCCGCTTTTGAAAGATATCTTTCAAAAGCGCATCAGAGCCGAGATCCTCCAGCTTCTCCATCCCCTCAATACGCCGCTCGGTTTGTGAATCAGCAAGCTCCACCTGCGCATTCGCATCCCAGACAGGCAATTGCGCCCCTTGCCCTTGATAAACAATCTGCTGAATGCCGGTATCCCTTGTATGAACGATCCAACACTTTGCGCACTCTCTGATGCTGAAAAAAGTGGAAAGCGGGTTGTGGTAGCGGTGAGATAGAGCTTCCCATCCATCTCATAGTAGCTGAGCTCACGAAGGCCTGTTTTCCATCCGCCGATTGAAGGATGAAGGCAGATCGCCGTTTCCCAGCCTGGAAAGGGAGGAGACCGCTATCTCCTCGGCCGGAATTACCTTCATGCTGCAACCAAATGCAATCAGCCCAATCAGCAAGGCTGCCAGCAAAGCCGCTGTGCTCCGACGAAAAGCATTTTTCGTCTGCTTTGCTTCCATCGCTTTGAAAGCCTGTCTAACACTTTCCTTTCCCTAGCGTCATAAAAGAATTCCCTTTTTGAAATGGTTTCATATTCCGCTTTACAAGCTGGGCAATTTTGCAGATGTCCCTCTACCAACGCCCGGCTGCCGGCGCTACACACCTCGTCGATATAGAGCGGAAGCAGATCTCGTATGATATCACATGTGATCCGATCCATTTTGCTTCACCTCAAATAAATCCAATATTTTTCGTTTCGCCCTAAAATAAGTCACCCGTGCCCAGCTCTCAGATTTCTCGAACAGAGCGGCGATCTCTGCAAACGAAAGCTCCCCGAACACCCTCATGGAAAACACTTCTTTATACGGTTCCTCCAGCGTATGCAGCAGCTGATAGAGCTGAAAAGCCTCCTCCCTGCTGAGCAGCTGGTCGAAAAGATCTTCCTCTAGAAGATGATCCTTGGAAAATTTTTCTTCTTTTTTACGCTGTAAAGAAAAAAGCGTATTTTTGGCGATCTGGCAAAGCCACACGCTGATTTTGCAATCTCCCCGGAATCGATCAAGCTGCTTCAAAGCTTTAAAAAAAGTTTCCTGCGTTACCTCCTCCGTAAGGCACCGGTTCCCGCATAAGGAAAAAACATAGGCGTATACCTGCCGGAAACAGGTTCGATATACCTCCTCAAAATCGACATCAGCCACTCCTTCACCTCCCTGTTAATAAGACGCGGAAGCCTGCAATTTGTTACAAACTTTTTGGCGCTACAAAAAAATGAATGATATGAAAACAGGAGCGATTGCCTATTCCAAGGAAATACTTCACTCTTTCAATAAAAAATAAAAGAATTATGGTTTCTTTTAAAACAGATTGACAACCGGCCTGTTTTTGATTACTATAAATGTGAAAAAGGAACCGGATTTGAAAGGGGGATTATTGGAAGGCTCATTGGAAGCCAAGCAATCGACTGCATATAGAAAGGAGATACATGATATGATGAAACCAAAGGCCTCTCGGCTCACCGCACTGTTGTTATGCTTGATTTTACTCTTTACGCTTGGAGCCTGCAAGGGAAAAGCTGACGAGGAAAGCACGGAACCGAGTGCAAACGTCCCTGCGGCAAACGTAGAAAACACATTACCTTCTAACGAAGAAAGCGCGCCGCCGGAAACCGACGACGCAACGGCGGGCGACAGCATTACGGAACCCACGCAGCCAGCAACCGACGTGGCTGGGCAAAAGGATCCTACCAACGCGGGAAAGGAGCCTAGTAAGCCCGCCGTATCCGATCCAAAAGCGCCGCAGGAGAGCCAGCCCAAAACAGTGGCTGAGATCGTCGCCTATTATAACAAAGCCGCGAATAAGATCAAAACAGATAAGCCGGGATACAGTAAGGTGAATGTGAAAAAGCAATTCCCAGGCACAAAAGCCAACATGGGAGTCCTTCCGATCCCGAGTGCCCTTCTAAATGCCGTTTTGGGAGAGGAAAAAACTACGGTCAAGAAAGGCCAAAGCAGTAACGATATCTTCCCCGCTGCTGGGTTCAGCTGGGCTAGTAAACTAACAGCTCAGTATGTTAAAAACGCCACCTGCACAAAAAGCGGCAGCAGCTATAAAATAAAAATCACGCTCAAGGATGAAACCAATCCTCAGGTCGGCAAAGGCGGCTATGGCAGCTGCATGTCCGTCATCGATAAGGCCGGAGCACAACAGATGATCGGCGGGATTGCGACAATCAAATCCATTACCATGCAGTACCATGATGGATACATTATGGCTACCGTAGATATTGCAACTGGCAGAATCACTTATGCGGAGTTATACGCTGCTTCTAAGATGGAAAACGTTGAAACAAACCTGCCCGGCAAGTTGAATGCCGATGTGGACAGCAAGGAAACCTTCACAAACTTTCAGTGGTAATCCCACATACGCCAATGAATTTAATTTCCATCAATGGGGCTGTTCCAAACAGCCCCATTGTTTATTCCGGCCAGAAATCGTATGATCATATGGGTAAGAAAGGACGGCTGATTACATGCATCAAATCAAACTCGGCGGCGTTGGCCCCAGCGTATCCGAATTGGCGCTGGGCTGCATGCGGCTTTGCAACCTGGATACCAAGGCGGCGGAATCGCTGCTGCGCACCGCGATGGAGCAGGGCATCAACTTTTTTGACCACGCGGATATTTATGGAAAGGGCGGGTCGGAATCGCTGTTCGCCTCCGCCCTAGGCATGGCCCCTTCCCTGCGCGGCCAGATCGTGATTCAAACAAAGTGTGCCATCCATGATGGAATGTATGACTTTTCGAAAGAGCATATCCTCAAAAGCGTCGAGTGCAGCCTCAGGCGGCTGCAAACGGACTATATTGATATCCTGCTCCTGCACCGGCCGGATACGCTCATGGAGCCGGAAGAGGTGGCCGAAGCCTTTGCGGCGCTGCGGCAGAGCGGAAAAGTGCGCTACTTTGGGTAAGCAATCAAAATGCTGCGCAGATGGCGCTGCTTCAGAGCGCGCTCGGCGAAAAGCTGCTGGTTAATCAGCTACAATTCGGCCTGGCGCACACGGGGATCATCGACGCGGGGTTCAATGTGAATATGAAAAACGAGGCCGGGCTCTTACGGGATGGCGGCATCCTCGAATATTGCCGTCTCAACGGGATTACCATCCAGGCATGGTCGCCGCTTCAATACGGCTTTTTCGGGGGCGTATTTCTCGATAATCCAGCTTATCCGGAGCTCAACAGCGCGTTGGAAGAGATTGCCCGAGAAAAACAAGTCTCTAAAAGCGCGGTCGCAATCAGTTGGATTCTGCGCCATCCGGCAAATATACAGCCGATCCTCGGCACCACCAGCCGGGAGCATTTGCTTGAGATGTGCCGCGCATCGGACATCACACTGAGCCGTGCGGAATGGTATGGGCTCTACCGTACCGCGGGCAACCGGCTTCCTTGACAAATCGGCAAACAGATTTTTTGCTCCATGATGGAGGGATTTCTACAATATCCATCTGCACATTTGACTTTTCCTGGTGATTTCAAGTATAATAAACAATGTTTGTTGCTTGCTTTATGTGAAATATATATATCTATCTTGGAATGAGGGAAAATGGGAAAAGGAGATTCATCATGGAATTAAAATCGATCTTATCCGCTATTGATCACACAGCGCTCAGCCAAACGGTTACTTGGCCGGAAATTAAAACCCTGTGTGACGAAGGAATGCAATGCGGGGTTGCCTGCGTGTGTATCCCTCCCTGTTATGTGCGCCCGGCTGCGCAGTATGTGGAGGGAAAGCTGAAAATATGCACAGTTGTCGGCTTTCCAAATGGCTACGAAACATCGCAGACCAAATGCATGGAAACGACGCAGCCGTGCGCAGCGGAGCTTCAGAAATCGACATGGTAATTAATCTCGGCATGCTGCGGGCCGGCAGAGATGATGAGGTTCTATCAGAAATTCGCTCTGTCCGCGTTGCTTCCCGCGGTAAAATTCTGAAGGTGATTGTGGAAACCTGCCTGCTCACACAGGAAGAAAAGATTCGTATCTGTGAAATCGTATCCCGCTCTGGGCTGATTTTATCAAAACCTCAACGGGTTTTTCCAGCGGCGGCGCACGCGAGACGGATATCCTTTTATTTAAAAAATATATCTCTCCCCATCTAAAGATCAAAGCAGCGGGCGGCATCCGCACGCTGGAGCAGGCACAGCGCTTCTTGGCGCTCGGCGCTTCGCGCATTGGTTCGAGCGCGATCATCCCAGCTGTTCACAACCAGTTAGCGTAAACAGTAAGGAGGCATCCGACAATGTCCACCAGTCAAATTCCCACCCCACACATCGAAGCAAAAGCAGGCGATTTTGCCAAAACGGTTTTAATGCCGGGCGATCCGCTTAGGGCCCGATTTATTGCGGAAACATTTTTGGAGCATCCTATTCTCGTGAATAACGTGCGGGGCATTCAGGGGTATACCGGCGCCTATCAGGGAAAACGCATTTCTGTGATGGCCAGCGGGATGGGAATGCCCTCTATCGGCATTTACTCTTATGAGCTTTATCATTTCTATGGGGTGGAATCCATCCTGCGCATTGGCTCCGCAGGAGCGATAAGCCCCTTGCTGCATGTGCGCGATATTGTGGCGGGGGTTGGCGCATGCACCAACTCTGATTTTGCGCGTCAATATGGACTGCCCGGCGCCTTTGCCCCCATAGCAGATTATGGGCTTCTCTGCGCGGCGGATGGGATTGCCCAAAAAATGGGGATTGAGCTGAAAATGGGCAATCTTTTTTCTTCCGATACCTTTTATGACGATGCAGCAAGCCTTGAAAAATGGAGGAAGATGGGCGTGCTCGCCGTCGAGATGGAAGCGGCAGCCCTCTATATGACGGCCGCCCGCGCCGGGAAGAAGGCGCTTGCCCTCTGCACCATTTCCGACTGCCCCTTTACCGGGGAAGCCTGCACCGCGCAGGAACGGCAGACAAGCTTTACACAGATGATGGAGATCGCTTTACAGACTGCGGTGAAAACCGGCGCGGAATAACTGGTGACAAGCAATGTTTTGCGCCTTGTTTTGCAAAAAAATACGCCTTCTATCAATTGGATTTCACACTGAAACCGGCGAAGGAGCAAACGCTCCCGCGCCGGTTTTTTAAGGCATGCCGAAAGCGGCAGCATACAGCGATCCACTTTTTGCAAAAACGTAGCCGCCCTGAAAATAGGGCGGCCGCGTTTTTTAGTAGGTTACACGCAATGTTTTAATTTCAAAGGGGTGGAAGCACAGCGAAACCTTCGCCAAATCCTCTAATCCCTCCTGCGGTTCCTCCAACATGTTGCAGATAGCGGCACTCTTTGCGCCTGCAAAGAACCGCACGGGCGTATTCGTAAAGGCGCCTTCCGCCTCATAAAGCCTCACAATAAAAGCACGCGCCTCATCCTCACAGGGTTTGATCGTTTCCACCAGGATATTTTCCGCTTCCGGCAGTGCAAGCGGCAAGGCGATGAAAGCTTTACCTGCCAAAACAGGCGGATAATTCAGCTGGTAAGCAGGCTTCACGACATGATTCACATCAAAGGCGCCTGATGTGGCAGGAAGGCATAGACGCAATCGTGCACGCCGTGTCCCCTTTATAATCCGGACGGCAGCCGCCTTTGTGGAGCGACAGACGCATCTGCCCGCCTTCTACGGAAATGCCATATTTGCAGTCGTTTAACAACGCAGCGCCGTAGCGGCTTTCCGAAAGATCCGTATATTTGTGATTGAGCACCTCAAATTTAGCCTGTTCCACCGTTGTGTTGCGTGCGGTTGGGCGTTTCACATTGCCGAACTGAACCTCAAAACGTGCATAATCCGTGAAAATAGAGGTATCAAAGGCGGTTTTCAGGAAGCGGTGGTCATCTTGCCAATCCATCCGCGTATCAAAGCGCACCTCCGCGCGATCCGCAAAAAAGATCATATCCTGCGTCAGCGTGGATTTCGGCGTTAGCCGGTAAACGCTGCGGATGATGTGGGCAACCGGGCCGGTGGATACCGTCTGTCGGGAGAGCAGCTCCGCGCAATCGCGGAATTTCAATTGAATATCCGCATCCACGTCCCAGTTATCCCAGGCCGAAGGCACATCCTCTGCCAGCAAGAAGGTGTTGAGCGCATACCCCTCCCCGCACAGCTCGCGGTTATTCTGCAAATCAACAAAAGAAGAAAGATAACCTTTCTCGTTAAAAATCACCTTTGCATAAGGGGTAGTGAGCGTATGACCCGACTCTGTAAAGGGGGAATCCGCCTCCGGCTGTGCGCTCTCCGGCACATAGCAAAGCGAGACGCTTGACATCGCTGGGATATGCACATCCGCGACGATCCGTTTTCGATCGCCCCGCAGATCTGTATAGGCCTGCTGGCGATAGCCCCCGTCAATTCTGCTGCCCGGATGATCCTCCATGAAAAGAGGCTCCTCACGGTCGAAAGAGAGGGTGTTCACGAGCGTGAACTGATCCGCATCCCCGCAAAAGCCGGTCACTGCCTCAATTTGATCCTGCGCCTGCTTGAGCATCGCATCTGTTTCAGCAAGGCTTTCCTCATGCGCGCGCGGGATGCAGGTGCCCGGTAGAATATCATGAAACTGGTTGACGAGCAGCGTTTCCATCAAAGGTGCAATTTTCGCTTCGCTCGCTTCATGACCATCACAAACTGCCCGCTGAACGGTCAGAGCCTCCAAATCATGCAGCTTGATTTCCGCCTTGCGGTTATTCTGCTTGATTCGGTGCTGATTGGTCAGCGTACCACGGTGCAGCTCCAGATAAAGCTCACCGCTGTAGGTTGCCGGGGTGTGGCGGATTGCTCCAGCTTCTGCATAAAATCCCCCACCCGCACATGCTCCGCGCGCGGGCAGCCATCTGTGTCACGGCAGCGGCGAGCAGCTCAATCATCTCAAACTGCGGGCCGCCGCCGCCGTCGCCAAAGCCGTAGGAGAGCAGCCGCATATTGGAAACATGCTTTTGGCGCACCACGTCGCCTCTTCACTTTCCACCGTATGATGATAGATGCCCTCTGCATCCGGCCAGATATGTGTTTTATTGAAGTGGGTAAACACCTTCGTGCCGTCAATTCCCTGCCAATAAAACGTATCATATGGGAAGGCGTTGGTATCATTCCATTGAATTTTGGTTGTGAGAAAATAATCCACACCGCAGCCTTCATAATCTGTGGGATAGCAGCGCTGTAGCCAAAGGTATCCGGCAGCCAGAAACAATTGGAGGTATAGCCGAAATACCGGCGCGTAAACCGCTGCCCCCACAAAAACTGCCGGATCATAGACTCGCCGGAGGTGATATTGCAATCGCATTCCACCCAAACGCCGCCGTTTGCTCATAGCGGCCTTCCCGTACGCGCTGCTGCATCCGTTCAAAAAGGGCCGGATAATTCCGGCGGATCACCTCGCTGTGATAGGCGGAGCTTTGAATAAACGTATATTCCGGATACTGCTCCATTAAGCTCATTTGGTTGGAATAGGTGCGGGCGCATTTTTTCACCGTTTCACCAATATGCCACAGCCAGGCCGTATCCATATGCGAATGGCCAATTAAACCGGCAAAAGGCGCGCTCCGTGCATTTTGCACCGCCAACGCCTCCTGTAAATAGGGCCGCGCAGCGCGCAGCGCAGCCAAAAACGTATCCCGTCCGGCCGCTTCCGGATCATAATAAACCGTCTCATGCACATGCGTCAGTGTATCAATCAGGGCCCCACGGCGAAAGCTCGGCTCAGGCAAGGCGCGCGCCAATTGGAGAACAGTATGTAAATCGAGGGCAAAGCCGATAATCTCCTCATTCTTGACGCAGACTTCCGCACCGCGGTAGGTATACTGATAACTTGGCCGCTCCTGTTGCTCAAACGGGGCGGTTCCCATCACATAGTGCCCGGCGTATGATTCCAGCGCAACCGAAACGCGCTCCCCCGCCTCCGCCTCTTTCAGAATCAAATTGCAGTAATGGTTGCCATGGTCATTGATCAGAATTTTATTACAGAAGGTGCCGAAGGGCACGCCGTTTACCCAGAGGAGCGCTTCATACCCCACGCAGTGCGGGCGCAGAAATAGATCCTGCCCGGCAAGAGCATCCGGTATCGTGAACTCCCCTTTGAACCAGCAATAGGAGCCCTCTCCGCCCCACTGCCAGCCTTTTTCAACTGGCCGAAACAGGCTGTCCTCCGGGATTGCATGGTGGCTGCCATCGGCAGGATAGGCGCGCATGTCTAACTCCCCGACTTTTTCAAAATAACAGCGTTCCAAGGTATGTTCAAAGCGCTCTAGCTTTGTGAGCATTCGATCGATCTGCCGCTGATTGAGCATTTTCTTCTTCCCCTTCCCAATTGATTGAAAAATGAACGCAAACGTTCCATGATCTTCTAAAATTATACTGATATTTTTCATTTTGTATAGAGGTTTTGAAAAAATAGACACAGGCAATTCATATGGTAAAGCTCGGAAGTCTTTTTGCCGATTCAAGATGGAGCTGACGCTAGGAGCTAGGAAAAACGCAAAATGCGGACCACATTCACGGCCCGCAAGCGATTGATCCAGGGGTTAGCGCATCATGAAACAGAAGGTTTCAATCCTCGCTTCCCTTATCACAAAAAACCGGCAGCTGGAGAATTCCCCACCTGCCGGAATACACGATTCGGTTCTGCGCAGAATATGCGATTATTTATGCCTTCGGTTGCGCGCGCCAGCTCTTTATCTGCCTTTTTCTGCGCCACACGGGCCGCGTCATCCGCATCTTCCTTTGCGCGCTGCGCGTCGGCACGTGCTTTCGCTTCCTCATACATTGCCGCAATCTCGTCGTAATGCTTATAATTCTCTTCCTGAATCAACAGCTTCTTCGCATCCAGCCACGGCTTGGCGGCTCGGTGATATAGGGAGTTCGCGTTGGTCGCTTCCTTAATCTTTGTGCGCACTTTCGCGCGCTCAACCTTAACGCGCTGCACCTCTTGCTTCGCCTGCTGAAACGCTACACGGTCTTTTTGGTCCTTCGCGGCAAACTGCTTTTTGAAAGCTTCCTCCAAGGCGAGCTCCAAACGGTCTTCTTCTGCAAAAAGCTGATCGAAAACGGTGATATCGAATTCCTCTATCCCATCGGATAGTTTTTGAGAATCATCCGCTTAGAATAAAGCCGCTCCCGCGCCTCTTTGATTGCAGCCTTGCGATAGAGCTTTTCTTCCTCTGTGCCCTTCGGGAGCGCCCTTGCCCTTGCAAGCACATCCGGTTCTACATTGACGAGGTTTGAGAGACCGGCCTCATAAATTTCTTTTGCTACCTTGACCTGCTCCTGCACCTCCAGCGTGCTGAATTTATTCATTTCATCAATCACAAACCTGGAAATCTCAATCATGCGGTTATGTTCGATCGCATTTTTATATGCCTTTTTCGCAGCCTTGATATCTGGTCGGCTGCCGGATTTTTTCGCTTCACGGATTCCGTCTTTTGTTTCGGGCAACGGCTGCTCCGCCACATAATAGCGCGCTTCATTGACCAGATCGATGGTTTCTACTAGACCGCTGTCCGACAGGGCATTATTGCCGTAATCCTCAAACAGGGCGCGCACCTTCAGACGTTCACCATGCCGCGCTGCTTGGTTTCCGTTAAATCATAGAAGAAATAGGGAACCACATTCATAATCGCTCCGAAAACGCCCAGGCCAATGAGCACCGCAAAGGCATTCACAAAAACATTACGGTTATACAGCACATCGTAAGCGTTTGTGTAACCCATGCTCACCGCGTTCTCCGTGGTGATGCCGAGCGCTTCATATACGGCGGCAGCACGCCGCTCGTCGCCATGGTGATTGCGCTGCCGATCAACCCAACGGCGGCAAACATGCCGTCAATCCGCTCGCCGGTGGTATACTGCTGATAATCTCGGATATCGCCCTGGATGCTGGGATTGAGGACATTGGCAAAGGAGCCTACCAAACCGTTCATCCACATGCAAATCATAACAAGCCAGATACCAAGCCCCGGATCGATATTTACCACGATCGGATAAATCATCGCGATAAAGATAATATTTAAGATATTGGTAAACACAAGCACGCGCTTCTTGCCAAACTTCCGGATCGCCCAGGGAGCCATCAGCATGCCCCACAGCAGAGTTGCCATACAATGTGGTAATGAGGGCATACTGCCCTTCCGTACAAGCGTGCTGATACTGATAAAGCCATTGCAGGATCGTGCCATAGGAATTTTCCAGAAAGCCTAGCCACCCGGCAAGGGAGATGATCCAGAAATATTTATTTTTTGCCACGGCACGCAAAGCGTCCATAAACTTGATTTGAACGACATGCGTTTTGGCTTGGATGATTTTTTCCTGTGTGTTGGCATAAACCAGGATTACCAGCAGGATGCCAATGATCAACATCGGCGGATAAGCGAAGCGGTAGAGCTTCATATTGGTCATATCACCGTTTGTCAAAAACTTTGCCGCTAAGGGCATGACAATGCCGGTAATCGAGGCGCAATCGAATAAATAACAGCTTAATGGCAGAAACATCGGTGCGCTCCTGCGTGTTGGGAGAAAGCACATAGATAGATTCTCATAGGAATCATAGAAAAAGCTGAAGAAGAACTGAAAGCCAATGTTGAAGAGCAGTACCGTCAGCATCCGCATGGACATGGACATCGATTCATACGGCATCCACACAAACCCAATTGCCAAAAGGATGGAAGGCACGCCCATAATCAAAAGATAGGGACGGTACTTTCCCTTCCTGCTGCGCGCATTATCGATGATGTTGGCGCGCAGGGCTGTCAGCGGAAAGCTGCTTGCGACGGAAATGAGATACAGGAGATAAATCTTGGTCGGCTCGATACCAATCGCATTGCCGATGATAAAATTACCGACAGATAGCTGAAGCGCCAGATGATCGTGATGATGAAGTAGGCACCGATACCACCCACACTGTATGCGGCAATTTCTTTAAACGGCATGTATTTGCCGGCAGGCGGGTGTTTCCAGTAGGTTTTTGCATCTGACCAAAGCGATTCAGCGGTTTGTTTAAGCTGCATTTTTTAACCTCCAAACAGCGCAAACTATTATAAAATTTCACTAAAATTATAACGCAGTTTTATAAAAATTGACAAGAACTTTTACGGTTGAAGGAATTAATAAATGGTTCATATATATAAAGTTACGCGCTGCAACATGCAGGATTTCTGCATGTTGCAGCGCGTTTCCAAGTAGTTTACAACCCAGTGAGGTGCAAAGCACAATCGGTTAATCACGATCTGCCGGTTCTGCCTCCCATTTTAGAATTGTGCCAGTCGTAGCGTCAATTTCAAAGTCATATTCCGTGCCGCTTTTCCGCACCTCGCCTTCATAGAGAAGCCTGCCGTTCACTGTATCCATATCAAGATCCACAATGATAGCACCAGGCATTTTTTTCTCAAGAATCGCTTTCACCTGCTTGATCCCAATCACTTTTCCGGCAGGCTGTGTGCCGCTGCCGCTGTGATGGCTTTGCTCTTCTTCCCAAGAGAGGATCGCACCGGTGTAAGCGTCGATATCAAACTCGTACTCCACTTTACCCTTTTGGGCCTCCCCTTCATAGGCGACACGCCCGTCATCGCGCTCCAGCTCAATCTTCGTTATCGTTGCGCCAGGCACCTTTTGCAGCACAATTTCTTTGGCCTTTGCAACGCCGATATAGGAGGAGGCACCGTTTTGCTGGGTGGGTTTCTCCTGTGCCTTTGCCTGTGTCTGCTCTGTGGTGACCGGGTTGCGGCCAGTATGATGCACCCATCCGCCGTTTTCATCCCAATCATCTTTCGCTTTTGAGCGATATGCGGGCGCCATCCTTTGCATTGAGCACAAGATCATATTCATATCCACCTTGATAAAGCTCAATCTGATAGACATAAATGCCCTTTTCGAGTTCCAAATCAATATCCGTCACAGCGGCTCCGGGCACCTCTTTCAGCGCCAGTTCCCGTGCTTTTTCCACGCTGAGAATCGCCCCGTCCTGCTGTGTGCTGCCGGCCGTTGCCCCAGCAGCGCCCTCTGCGGGTGTGCTGGTCAACGGAATGACGATTGGCGCGCAATTTTGATTTCACGCTCCAAGATCAATCCGCTTTCCGGGTGGATATCATAACTGCCGCGGCACTTGGAGGATTGGAATGCAACCTCATAAACTTGAAACCCATCCTCCTCGACCAGCTGAGTTTTGGTCATTTTAGCACCATCCACCTTAGCGCTTGAAAGCTCATCAGACACGATCTTTTCTACATCCTGCTGCGTAAGCTTCACGGATTTTGATCCATCAGAAGCATCCGCCTGACTTTTCCATTCGGCAAGCTCCTTTGTTTTTTTGCCAATCTCAATTTCATATTTTTCCTTCCGCTCCGCGCTGTGGAATTTGAATTCATAACGATCGTCCTCCGTCTCCTGTGCGACGAGCTGCGCGTCGGCGGGCAGGTATTTTAGCGCCGTTTCCTTCGCGGTATTTTTCGCATGTGCGGAAACGCCCAGCACGGAAGCAGTCCCTATCGCAATTACCAATACGGCCGCACCGGCTACTGCCAAAATCTTTCTATTCCTCTTCATAAAAATACCTCCTGATTGCTCTCAAATTTTTGGGAATGGGGCATTTGATTAGGCGGCGTCCCGCCATTCCTTATCATGGCTTCATAATAACCGACAAAAATGAGAGGAAGATTAAAAAACGGGCGCTTGAAAAAAGTTTTTCAATTCCACACCTAGTATTTTTTATTACGAAGCAAAGCGAGTAACAAAGCAAAGCCTGCCCAAACAACACAGGCCCAAGAGGTATCATCTGTTCACGGGAACAGTTTGTTTCCGGCTATTTTTTATGCTACAATAGATTCAAACAGATCGTTTGAATCATTCAAAAATGTCTGTCGGCGCAAAACGCCTCCTGCCGCAAAGCGGCAACGCCATTTTTCGCAGAGGGCTAGGCTTTATGCGTATGCTACGATAGATTCAAACAGATCGTAAAGTTTCAAGCTTTGAAACAAAGCTTCAAAGCCTGAAACTTAGATGCATTGGTATATTGATCGGAAGGAGAAACCATATGAGGCTTTTATATGTAGAAGATGAACCAGCCCTCTTGCAGGTGACCGCCAAACGCCTCAAGGCAGAGGGCTATGGGGTGGACACTTGTGCGAATGGCACAGAAGCGCTTGATTATATTGCGCTGACTGATTATGACGCGGTCATCCTCGACATCATGTTACCAGGACGGGACGGCCTTTCCATCCTGCGGGAAATGCGCGCCCAGGGCAACCACACGCCTGTTCTTTTGCTTACGGCACGCGATACGGTAGCTGACCGTGTTGCCGGGCTGGATACCGGTGCAGACGATTACCTGGTAAAGCCTTTTTCCTTTGAGGAGCTTTCGGCGCGGATCCGCGTGCTGCTGCGGCGCACTGCGCAGGAACCGGTTTCAAATCTGCTTCAGCTGGCCGATCTGACGATGGATCTCAACACCCGCCGGGTCGCCCGCGGCGATAGGGAAATTACGCTTTCACAAAAGGAATACGCGGTGCTCGAATATCTGCTGCGCAACCAAGGGGCTGTGCTCACGCGTGACCAGATCGAGCAGCACGTATGGAGCTACGATTTTGAGGGCGGCAGCAATGTGGTGGATGTTTATATCCGTTATGTACGCAAAAAGATTGATACAGGTTATGGGCAAAAACTGATCCATACCGTTCGCGGGGTGGGATATGTGCTAAAAGCAGAATAAGCGCGAAAGGCGGGTTCCAGCCATGAAACAGCTCTCCATTAAACTGCGAGTCACGCTCTTTTATACGGCGATCCTCGCAGTGATTCTCTCGCTGATGCTCGGCTTTGTTTTCCTTGCGCTTGACCTTCGGATTGTCTACTCTACCCGGGCGGATTTGGAAAGCGCAGTGGAAAACGCATTTGACGATATCGATTTCAAGGGCGGGCAGCTTGAAATCGACAGCGGAATTGATCTCTACCACGATGGGATCACGCTTGTGCTCTATGGCCCTGCCGGCACGCTCCTGCTGGGCGGTACGCCAGCAGGATTCCCGGCGGAAACGCCTTAATTGCAGATACCCATCAAGGCGTGGAAGGCGGCGGCCGCAAGTGCAGGTATTTGATATGTATGTCGGCTACGGTGAAACCGGCGTATGGGTGCGGGGAATTTACTCCCTCAGCGCAAACGATTCCGCGCTGAATTATGTGACGGTTGCTTCCACGGTGAGCTTCCCGCTCGTATTGCTACTCTCCGCGGCGGGCGGCTACCTGATCACCAAGCGGGCTTTTCGCCCCGTGGAGCGCATTACCCAGGCGGCAAACCGCATTTCCGGCAGCGGCGACCTCTCCGCACGCTACCGGATGAGGGATCGGATGAAATTGCCCGATTGGCACAGGCCTTCAACGCGATGCTGGATCGGCTGGAAGCCGCTTTTGAGCGGGAAAAGCAGTTTACCTCCGACGCTTCTCATGAGCTGCGCACACCAATCTCCGTGATCCTCTCCCAGGCGGATTTCGCTCTAGCCAATCCCGGCGATCCACAGGAAACCCTACGGCGCTTCAGGCGATTCAATCACAGGGTAAAAAAAATGTCCGCCCTTGTTGCGCAGCTGCTGGAACTGACGCGGGCGGATAATCAAACGCTCCGCCTGGAGAAGGAACCAATTGATCTTGCAACGCTCTGCGAAACAGTGGCTGAAGAGTTGGCCGAACGGGCAGACAAACGCGGCATCTCGATCGAATGCTTGTTGCAGCCGGAAGTGATGCTGGAGGGCGACCAGACGCTGCTGACCCGGATGATGATGAACCTCGTATCAAATGCCATTTCTTACGGCAAGGAGTATGGCCATATATGGATTCGTCTGATCCAGAAGGATACCGGTATCCGATTGTCCATCGAGGATGACGGCATTGGCATCGCGCCAGAGCACATCAATCGGATTTTCGACCGTTTCTACCGTGTCGACTCTTCCCGCAGCGGTGCGCAGGGAGGCAGCGCCGGGCTGGGCCTTGCAATGGTGCGCTGGATCGTGCAAGCGCACGACGGCACGATCCAGGTGGAAAGCGAGCCGGGCAAGGGCAGCGCTTTCTTGGTGATATTTCCAACATAAACACAACGCCATCAGATGGGGACGCCGCAGAAAAGCAGGCGTCCCCTTTTTGCTTTCGATCCTTCCTCCGGTCAGCCGCCAAGCAAGAAATCAAGCACATCCCAGCCCGCGCTGCCTCCGCTCTGATAAAGCTCGGTATAGCCGCACTCTGTGCAGGTGATTGTAATGAACTTTTTATTCTGCACATCAAATATTTTCGCAAAATTGCCGCCCGTCGCCTGAAATTGATCGTGTTCATACTGTGTGTTGCCGCATTTGGGGCAAACATACTGCTTCTGCTCCATCATATTTCCAACCTTTCTATTGATCTGCTTTATCATATATCTTTTCGCCGGTTATGCAAGATTCAGCCGCCGGCTCAGCAGCCAACGCGTGGTAAGGTAATAAATCACATCCAAAAAAATCATCAACCTGCGCCTATGCCGAGCATGCTGTAGATAAACAGAGCGGGGGATTGCTCGGCCAAAGATTGAAAACCTCGGAAAAAGCTCATATCTGCAAAGTGAAACGCCAGCGCCGCCGTAATCATACCGAACATCATCACAAACTGCAAAAGTGTGTTGAGGATCAGGTATGCCGCCGCGCTCGCAAGCAACCGGTTCTGCGGCCACTGCCCCCCGATTGCCATGCAGAGATAGAAATGCAGGTAGTATTGGAAAACGCCAACACCATAAAAAGCGCTAGAAGAAGCGCGGCCAGCCATATGCTCATGCCGGTTTCGCTCCGAAAGCTTGCCAGAATAGCGGGCGCGTTCGCAATCTCCGGGAGATTCCATACAAATAGAACGCCTCCCAGAATTACAACAACGATACCCATAAGCGACCAAACTAGGCTTACCAGCAGCTTCGAGAAAATCTGCTGCCCCGGCGTGGCCGGAAGCGTAAACATGAGATAGCTTCATCACCAAGCAGGTTTTTATAAAACCGCTGAACGGCCACAATGACGATGACGGCCAACATGGCAAGCAGGGCAAATGCCGCCAGAACGGCAAAGAGGGCAAAAAGCACCGCCACCAGCGGGTGCGAATCATTTCGCCCCGTGAGCAATTTCACCACCAGAAAGATAACCTGGAACCCGCCCATCAGGGCAAGCACTGCCGCCAACAGCGGCAACAGGAGCTTCGCCGTCGCTTTGAATTCATGCTTGATCAGTTTCCCCAGCATCTGAATACCTCCCTGAATATTGTATCAATGCTTTTATCCCGTTCTTCACGAATCGCATCTACGCTGCCTGCAAGCACGATATGTCCTCCTCCGATCATCACAACATCGTCGAACACTGCTTCGATATCGTGAATCAGGTGGGTGGATAAAATCATCGTTGCATCCTCGTTATAATTGCGAATGATCGTATTGAGAATATAGTCGCGTGCAGCCGGATCCACTCCGCCGATCGGCTCGTCGAGCAGATAGAGCTCCGCCTTGCGGCTCATCACCAATGCAAGCTGCAATTTCTCCCGCGTGCCCTTGCTTAGAGCGTTTAACTTATCATTTGGCTGAATTTGCAAATCCTTCAGCATTTCCGCCGCTTTATCAAGCTGAAAATCCGCATAGAAATCCCCGAAAAATTCTAGTGCCTCGCGCACACGCATCCCAGCAGGCAGGCAGCTACGCTCCGGCAGGAAGGAAACGCGCTTTTTTGTCTCCGTCCCCGGTTCCAGACCACAGACGCGGATGCTTCCCCGCGTGGCAGTGAGCAACCCGGCTGCAAGCTTTAACAGCGTCGTTTTTCCACTGCCGTTCGGCCCCAGGAGGCCGACGATCCGTCCCTTTGGAAAATCGTAGGTAAAATCGACAAGCGCCGCCTTTTGCCCATAGAGCTTCGTCAGCCCTTGGCAGGATAAAATCGCATCCATTATGCATTCTCCTTTGTTTGTTTTAAGAGCGAGAGAGCTTCCGCCTGGGTAAATCCGAGCTTCTGCATAGCTGCCAGAACTGGGCGATTTGCTCTTGCGCCTTTTGCTGCCTCAATGCCTGAATCATTGTTTCATCCTCCGTAATGGTACGCCCAGCTGTCCGCTGCGTGTTGATGAGGCCACGTGCCTCCAGCTCCTGCATAGCCCGCTGCATCGTGTTGGGGTTGACTGCCGCCTCGGCGGCGAGCTCCCGAACGCTTGGCAGCTTCCCGCCGGCCCGGTATTCCCCTGCGACGATCGCAAGTTCCAACTGCTCAACAGCTGGAGATAAATCGGCCGGTCGCAGTGATGATCCATGTCATCTGTGCGCCTCCTTGTATTATTGTATTAAGATGATAATACAATAATACAGTTTGCACCCGATGTCAAGGGAGTTCACAAAATAGTTACAATAACGTGTGTAAGCCATTCCCTTCACAAAAAGATAGCGCGCCGCAAAGCTCCCTTGCAGCGCGCTTCCTTTTTTATTTTTGCCGCTTTAACCGCCTAGTTTAGGGCAGAAACCTTTTTGCCAGACTGCGGCGGCACAGATACCTCAATAAACGAACGGGCAACGCCGTTCACCGTTTCAGATTGTGGCTGCAATTCCGCCCCATCAACTACAAAATGAGCAGGTTGCCGGGCAGATTGCCCTGCAAACGTGCATTTCCAGCACAGCGGACGGTTTGAATGGTTGTAGAACGCCGCCTCGTGATGGGAAAGAAGCTCAAAATCCATGCTATAATCCCCTAGCCGCAGCCCTCTTATGGATAGCCCTGGAACTTCCTCCGGCAGACAGGGACAAGTAACAATCCTTCCCGCCGGCAAGTCGCGGAAAAGCCGGCCAACCCTTCAACAGCATGAGAAAACATGGTAAAAGAAAGCTCCGGATAATCCTCATTGCGGCCCTGGCTCTCATGAACATGCGGTAACAAAAGCCTACCGCCAATATATTTCATCCAGCGCCACGCGCGCTCTGCCTGCTGGTAAGGGAAGAAAACCTGCGGCAAATAAGTATAGCTCTCGATATTCACCGCCGCAGTCTGAGGATCAGCGGCTCTTTGGTCGATCTCTTCCAGCAGCAGGTTATTGCGCTCCCCTGGTTCGGTTAACAGCTTCATCGGCAGAAAGAAGCAAGTTTCCGCGCCGGTGATTCCTTTGGCCGATCTCTCCCAACGCCAATATTTCCGGCCTTTTTGATCGATCCCGAACACATAGCCGTTGCCCTCCGGCGGAAGGCTCCACACATCATTGAAATAGGATCTCAGCTCCGCAGCGCGCCGGAGGTAACCACCCGCCGACTCCCGCTCCCCTAGGCTTCCAACAGTTTGCCGAATGCTGCCAGCGCCTGATAAAGCGCCGCAATGCTGTCGCCCGCTTCTGCAAGCGACGCCCGGATTCATTGTAGCTGGCTGATCCACGCCAAATATTGCCGCGCCCCTCTGGAATTCCATTTTTATGGAGAACACCATTCCGTCGTGTCGCTGGGTAAATTCTCCAAGAATTCGTTCGGTAAATGTGCGCATTTGGCGATCCAGATAGCGGCTGTCTCCGGAGAGGAAATAAAGCTTGCATATGGTTTCGACCAGCTTATGGCGGGCGGCGGCGTTGCCCTTATCGGCATGACCCTTGTACCGCTGCTTTCCGGCTTGTTCGGTTAAGAAGCGCGGGTAAAGGCTTATGCAGAGCATACTTGACGCGATTAACGAATGGATAAAGGAAATCCTCATAGGAGCCATAAACGGTAATCTGTCAACTATGTTCGGGGACGTAAACGAGAAAGTCGGCACTATCGCCGCAGAGGTAGGGCAGACCCCGCAAGGGTGGAACGCAAATATATTCTCCATGATACAGACCCTTAGTGAGAATGTAATCGTACCCATTGCGGGGCTTGTCATTACCTACGTCCTATGCTATGAGCTTATCAGCATGGTAACGGAAAAGAACAATATGCACGACGTTGACACTTCCATGTTCTTCAAGTGGGTGTTCAAGGCGTTTGTGGCAGTCTACCTTGTGACGCACACCTTTGACATCACTATGGCGGTGTTCGATATGGCGCAGCACGTTGTTTCCGGCGCGGCGGGGGTAATCGGCGGCAGCACAGAGATTGATGTTGCCGCCGCCCTTGCTTCCATGCAGGACGGGCTTGACGCTATGGAAATCCCCGAACTGCTCTTACTTGTCATGGAAACAAGCCTTGTGAGCTTGTGCATGAAAATCATGTCCGTACTGATAACCGTTATCCTCTACGGGCGCATGATAGAGATTTACCTTTACTGTTCGGTATCGCCTATCCCGTTTGCAACAATGACGAACCGGGAATGGGGGCAGATAGGAAACAACTACCTCAAATCCCTGTTCGCTATCGGTTTTCAAGGCTTCCTCATTATGATATGCGTCGGCATTTACGCGGTTCTGGTAAACAACATGATAATAGCGGACAATCTGCACAGCGCGATATTCTCCCTTGCAGCCTATACCGTTATCCTCTGTTTCTCCCTGTTCAAATCCGGCGCACTGGCGAAGTCGATATTCTCCGCGCATTAGCGGCGTGTCAAGGGCAGGGTGGAGATTTTCAGAGCGAAGCGGCGAAAATACGACCGACCTTGACGCGGATAACCCCCATATAATACGGGCGGGCAAAGGGCATAGATTGACCTTTGCTTGATTACCCTTATGGGAAGTTACAGCAACACCAAACCCAGAGAAAGGAGGTTTTCACTTGGCGTATGTACCCGTACCCAAAGACTTATCCAAAGTCAAGACAAAAGTAGCGTTCAACCTTACCAAACGGCAGATTGTATGTTTTGCGGCGGCTCTCCTGTTCGGCTTGCCGCTTTTCTTTCTGCTCAAAGACAGCACAGGCACAAGCCTTGCGTCTATGGCTATGATTGCCGTCATGCTGCCCTGTTTCCTCTTTGCCATGTATGAGAAGCATGGACAGCCCCTTGAAGTGGTGGTGAAGAACATCATTCAGACGAAATTCATAGCCCCCAAAGAACGACCATACAGGACAGACAACTTTTATTCCGTCTTAGAACGGCAGAGAAAACTTGAAAAGGAGGTATCAGCGATTGCAAAAGGAAACACGAAGAAACAGCGCGGCGGGAAGCGCAAAGCCTAACCCGCCCCGCAAGCTCACCCGCGCCGAGAAAAAGCAGATTGCGGAAATCATCAGACAGGCAAAGGGCGACGGGAAAGCCCACACCGCACAGCAGACAATCCCCTATATCCAGATGTACCCGGACGGTATCTGCAAGGTTACGGGACGGAAATACTCAAAGACCGTCGCCTTTGAAGATATTAACTATCAGCTTGCACAGGCAGACGACAAGACCGCCATTTTTGAGAACTGGTGCGACTTCCTCAACTACTTTGACGCTTCCGTTTCGGTGCAGCTCTCTTTCATCAATCAGGGGACGCAGCGCGGCGAAGCGGAAAAGGCGGTCAATATCCCGGCACAGGAGGACGCTTTCAATTCTATCCGCACAGAATACCGGGATATGCTGAAAAACCAGCTTGCAAAGGGCAACA
>ENA-OUNI01000138-OUNI01000138.1-human-gut-metagenome-genome-assembly--contig:-NODE-138-length-30678-cov-3.107623_pt1 | contig 30678 bp, 43 predicted proteins | sample MGYA00242499_ERZ504580 | MGnify/ENA primary metagenome ERZ504580 (study PRJEB26092, sample SAMD00036315) | human gut metagenome | host: Homo sapiens | study: EMG produced TPA metagenomics assembly of... | reverse complement strand
CTTCCAGCTTCATTTTGTAGGCAAAAGCCTTTCACTGGGGAGCAGATTTTCTCGCTGCAAATTGCTGTCAACCATAATAATTGTGGCAGCATCGTCATCCAAGTCGCGCACAATGACAGGCATGGTTTCTTTTCCGGCCAATTCGCTGGCTCTGCGGCGTCTGTGACCGGCTACCAGCTCATAACCGCCATCAGGCAGTGGTCTGGCAATCGCAGGAACCAACACACCATACTTTTTGATGCTGTCTGCGGTTTCTATCATTGCATCATCATCCTTGACCTTGAAGGGGTGATCCTTGAACGGATGCAGTTCAGATAGGGGAATTTCCTGAATTTTTTCCAGTTGCTCGTCTTGCCGACTTTCTTCTGTAGAAAACAGGTCATCTACTGAGGCCAGCTCTATTTTTTTCGCGCTGCTTTTCAAGTTTCAATACCTCCTTCGTCAGATTTTTGTAGCCCTCAGCCACTTTGCCATTAGGATCATGGGCATAAATGCTTTTTCCTTCAGCACTGATTTCTTTAGCCCTGACAGAATGAGGAATTTCTGATGTAAACACCTTGATCTTACTGCCATAGGTTTCGCGCAGAAGAGCGGAGATTTCTTTGGCAAAATTGGTTCGGCTGTCTACCATCGTCAGCAGAATCCCATCAATTTGCAGCTTGGGATTGATTTGTCTGCGAACCTTATTGATAGTTTGCAAAAGCTGCTCCAAACCTTTAGCTGGAAGATACTCTGCCTGGACGGGGATTATAACCCTATTAGCGGCAGCCAGTGCATTGACCGTAAGCATACCCAGGGAGGCTGGCAATCAATAAGGATATGGGAGTATTGCCCCTTCAGCGTGTCCAGATATTGTCGCAGAATGGTTTCTCGGCTCATAGCGTTTACCAGAGATACCTCCATACCAGATAGCTGGATGTCCGCAGGCATCAGGTCTACGCCCTCAGGGTGGTGCAGGATACCCTCGCCGGGACGAATTGGTTCATCCATCAAAATACGGCCCATAGCGTCTGACAGTGTAAAGGGCAGCTTATCAGGCTGAGGATTGCCCAAGCTGATGGTCAGGCTTCCCTGTGGGTCTCCGTCAATCAGAAGGACTTTCTTCCCGGACTGCGCCAGACCAATTCCAAGATTGGCACAAGTGGTTGTTTTGCCGACACCACCTTTTTGGTTGGCTATGGCAATAATCTGTGTATTCATGATTTCACCTCATTTCTTTCTAAGTTTAGATATGAAAAAAAAGTGCCTGCTTTACCTTTCCTGAGAAAGATAAAACAGGCACTTTCACTGGCTCAATACCTCTTGTAATGAACCTCTATGTATGGTAAACTATGTCCACGATACCATGAATATAATTAAGTCTCGACGGGAATTGAACTTTGCTAACGCCAAATTTCGCGCCTTTGCAAACAGAGTGCAAACAATAGGGGGCTAAAATCCTTTGTTTTTGCTTGATTTTGCTTGTACAAGGTTTATAGAGAACATGGAGAAAAGCCTTGATATAACTGCATTTTCTTTATCCCTGTTGATAGGGAATATATGCACTGGGTCCATCTCCTAAGGCTAGTTGTAGGTTCGATTCCTACTGGGGGTGCCAAGAAATGCCGAGAGTCTTGCTTTAGCAAGGCTCTCGGCATTTTTTACTCTGTGGTTATGGATGCTTTCTAACTGTTAATCTATGATCTGTTTTTAGGTGCCAATCCCCCCCTTTTTTGATGTAGTTTATTGCTACATGAGGGGACTCTGCGTGGTTCATGATCACGATCTTAAGAAGTGTCATTATTAAGTGATTGAAATACCTATCTGGAACTACAGAATACAAATATTCTCCAGCCTTTTCCTGCTAAGCTATTGAAGATAAGATGTGAGGAAGTTAATGCCGGAAGCGATATTTTGCGTTCGCCTTTCTTTATACCAATATTTTTGAAATTATTATACATTTAAATTTATCAACAAAAAATGATGGGGGTAAGAACTCAAATAAGGGTATAAAAGTAAAAAAATATTATTATTATCACCTTTTTCATCAATATTATAAAATATTTCCCAAAAATTATTTTTATCTTATTGACTAAAACTGACAATATTATGTATAATTATATCGCTAAATATTTTTGAAATAGGACTTGGACAAGTCATGGCTAAGAGAATATTTCATTTTTTGACAAAAATTATAGGCCGTGCATCAAAACAGGGCCAATTTAAACGTGTATCGCAAAAATGACAAAAGTAATCAGGCACAACTTTAGAGGTCATTTATTTTTTAACCATGAGCTGATGAAGAAACTTGATACGTAAACTGATTTTTAGCGAGAACGGCGTATGGCAATATATCGGCTCAAAAAGTGACTGAATGAGCGGCGATAGACAAGTTTCGCTGAGCATTATAAACACATTCACAAACAATGGAGGTAACAGCTATGGCAGAGCAGTATGCGATCAGTGCGGCCAATCTCAATTATATTGAGAAAAATCTAAACTCGATCCACAGAGATCTGGAGGCAATTGATTCAAGTGTCGACACCGTAAATGATAATGTGAAAATTGTTTACGATGAAATCGGCGCTCTCGCAAAAGATTTCCATGATTTCATCCAGCTTCAGGTGAAAGCGAATCGATTGGGACAAGCACACACGAAACTAGTTCAAATCAGACAGGAGTTGGAAAAAAAGTATGGACACTATGATATTGTTCGAAGAACAACTACAGGCATTCTTCAAGCGGACGATCTCGGTCTCGTGAAAAAAGATACCATTAGCAATGCAACAGAAGAATTGATGATCTCGACTCCAAACTATTGGCTTGCACCTTGTCTTGTTGCTCTAGCCGCGTGGATTAACGATCAGCGAGCTTGCAGAGAAAGCATTAAGGGAAGGCATTAAAAGAAATGACGAAAAGAACATCTCTTTTCTTTGCCTTAATTTGCAGAAGAGCAGATCGCAAATCTGCTTCCCTGAAGTGGACTCAGCGTTATCTTGCAAATCAAGATGAGGAAAATCTGGATAGAAAGACGATCATCATTTAGATGCTTTTGCGAGCGGTCTACTTGGTGCAGACTCCGAGGGCGTAATTTCTAAGCAGATGAGTGAATGGATGGATCATCTTGCAGACAAGTCCGGTTTTGTTGAGCAACAACGCAACAATGGTCTGATGCAATTAATTTAAAGAGAAAGCCTCTTGAAGCGAGTGACTATGCATATTTACATAAATATAGTAAAACTTGGCCCGTATTACAGGATATTATGGAAGGAGCAATGCTTCACGCAGAAATTCTTAGTTATTTTACAGTGATTTTTGAGCAAGAGGTTTCTACTGATTCTTTAAAAGTTCAGCTTGATGAGATTCTGAATAGCCTTGTAACTGATTTCGATGACGAAGAACTCCCCCTTCGGAGGGAAGAAAAATTTGAGCAGTTTATTATTGACTTTGAAGGGGACGAACAGCGCGCTCGTCAAAATATGGTGATAGAACAGACTGCTTTTGATACCCATAAAGATTTTACGCAGCTTTTGACCGATGCAGCGATGAAACCGGAAAGCTCTCACGCAAGTGCATCCACTCAAAAATTTGCAATTGCGCTCTCCAAGGATTGGATCACGAACGCTTATAATGACGTAACAGCTCAAAATCGCATGAAAATTCCAAATGAAATCGAAATAAATGTCGATACATTCAATGACAAGACCACGGATGGGCAAAATGAAACGGAACTGATTGATCGATTTAATACATTAGTTGATAAGGAGCAGGCAAACGCCCTTGCCCAATGCGTATTGTCTGGATTTGGAAAGTTCTGTCTGTATGGAGGAGCCGCGATTGCTTTAATTGGTTTGATTATGCTTTTTGTAGGAAATCCGTTTCTCGGTATTATTGCTATTATCGCCGGTATTGGCATGATTATCAATCATTTTCGAAGAAAAAAGATTGAATCATCTCGTCAAAATATTGAAAATCAATTTGAACAAAAACGGACCAACGGCACTCAGATTATCAGAGCCACATTGGCAGAGGTCGTTGATTTTAGAGCTGAATTTACTGTAAAAGATGGAGAAAGCCAAAAGGTTATCGATTTTCTTGAACAAATTAGCCCTGAACAGTATGTAAGAAAACTGTCTGACACAAACCGCAGAATTCATGTTTCTAAATAAAAGGAGAAGAAGAAGATGGATGCAAAACGTAAAGCAAATTTTATCAATGCAATTGCCACTGGCGAGGCGATGCCGTGCCCTAAATGTGGAACAAACAACAAGGCAGATAGCAAGTTCTGCGCTTCTTGTGGTGCAGAATTAGCTGCTCCTCAAGATTATACGGAAAATACTCTATCCTTCGAGCCTGCAAAGGAGTCCCCCACCGGAACAAAAGCTGTGAAATATGTAGAACCAAGCACGGTGTTCGCTCAGGGGCTACCCGAATGGAGCATTGAGCCGCCTCAGGTACTGGTTAGGAGGCATTAATGTAATGATAGCTATGGCGATTACCCCTCCACATACATACGCAGAGTGGGTTGTTCTATTCGACATGTTAAAAGCTAAAACGAATGATGCGTCCGTATTAGTAGCAATGCAGCAGGGGACAATTGAATGGCAATCCGGTGTACGTGACGTTTTGCAAAAAGCTCATAGATGTAGTGAATAATCGAATGAATTGTGCTTCCGATAAATTCCAAAAAGAAATGGGTCGTGCGTATGGGCAGGAGAGAGCCATTGTACAGGCTCTCCTTGCCCTTCGCAAGGAAATGTGTTTTTTATCAAAAGTGATGGATATCTCTGCTATTCCAGAGAAAGAGCGTCGGCACTATTATCAATTAGTGCTTGATCAAGCGGAGTTGTATGGCAGCGTTCCCTTGAGGAGTCAGCCCAAAAAGATAGAAGCGGAAAGCCTTGCCAAGTATAGTAAGAAATAATAAAAGATAAATGCATTTTGAAAGGAACGCTTAATTATTATGAGTTGATGTGGCAAAGAGTAAGGAACTTTTAAAAAGATACTCTATCGCTCGTATTCCCTTCATAGCTGTAAACACAATTGAAAGAGCAAGAACCTTGGATATTCTAAAAGAGATCGCTGAGGAACTCGCATTACCTTTTTATGTGCATACGCTATCGAAGGGGCTTTACGATTTAACGACCGAAAAGGTTATCAATGACGATAAATCGGTATATGGTGCGATCGATTTTATGAGCGAACAAATGAAGCGAAAGCAGTATATGACGCTTATATTGACCGAGGTGCCTGATCTGAGTGGTGATAATAGTGATTCCAAACAAATTCTTGACTTAGTCACTTTGGCCAATGAATCTGGTGGAGTTGTCATTGTTCTCACCAATCATGCAATATGGAATCAGTTGCAAAGATTAGGTATGGTTATCAAAATTGATCTTCCTAATGAAGACGAAATGTATGCTATTATTAAAGAATACATAGATGATTACCGTACCGAGATCCCTATTGAGTGGGACAATACGGATATTAGGGAGGCAGCCTCAACTTTAGCCGGCGTTACTCGTATTGAAGCCGAAAATGTAATTGCCGCTTTGATAGCAAACAAGAGTATCAAAAATCTGATATGGATGAAATACGCTATGCGAAAGACAGGCTGTTTTCTGATATATCTGGGCTGGAAAAATCGATGTTGATGAAAGTGTCAAGGATGTTGGTGGATTAACGGGGCTAAGAAAATGGTTTGGATGAAAAAAGAACTGCTGACACCTGAAAAAGAGATGAATTACGTGCAAAAGGCTTACAGCCACCAAGAGGTATTTTATTGGTAGGTGTTCCGGGATGTGGAAAATCGCTATCTGCAAAGTCTATATCTGTTAATTGGAAACTACCGCTATATCGTTTAGACTTTGCGACAGTTCAAGGCAGTTATGTTGGCCAGTCTGAGCAACAACTTAAGGATGCATTAACCACAGCAGAAAACGTATCTCCCTGTATTCTGTGGATTGACGAGATTGAGAAAGGATTATCAGGTGCAGGAGGCTCAAACGATGGCGGCGTTTCTACTCGGATGGTTGGGCAATTTTTGTTTTGGCTTCAAGAGTGTAAAAACAAGTTTTTGTGGTAGCCACAGCAAATGATGTGGCTATGTTGCCGTCTGAACTTTTGCGTAGAGGCCGTTTTGATGAGTTATTCTTTGTCGATTTGCCTACGGCAGATGAACGAAGAGATATCCTTTCACTATATATGCAGAAGTATTTAAAAATTAACTTTACTGGTCCCTTTGCAGATAAGATTGTGCAACTAACAGATGGTTTCACAGCGCGACCTTGAATCAACGGTTAGAGATTTAGCATATCGTTCAATAGCAAATAATAATTTTGAAGTTAATGAAGAGAATATGATTACGGCATTTAATAATGTGGTTCCTCTTTCGCAAACAAGCCCTGAAAAATTGAAGCAATTCGTGATTGGGGAAAGAGCGTGCAGTTCCTGCTTCTGGAAAGCCTATTGGGGGAGAAGAGCTCTCTCAAAAGAAAACTAGCCCTAGGACACGTAAAGTGTTAGTGTGATGGGATGCTACGCCGATATGAAAGATGTTTGGAGCTTTCACACGATTTTATCATTCAGATCAGCGGTCGGCGGGGCACAATTTGTAATGGAATAGATTTAATAGTAACAATTGGATAATAACTTTAGGAGAATATAAAAATGCCGAAACCAATGTTAAAGCAGACTCAAGCACAGAGTCAATCAAGCAATATAATGAGTGCCGTGTATCAGCAGAATCGAGAACAGCAGACTCAACAAATGGATAAGATAAAATTAGATAGGCTTTTGCGCAAGCCTCGGTCAAAACAATATATGGATGCTCTACAAACACTTGATGTAGGCGGGCATACCCACAACCAAAACAGGATTATTGAGATTATTGATGCGATCCGTGGCGAGTTTCCAGAGATAGAAATCAGCGGCGTCCTTCTTGGCTTTGTTTCTATATGCTATTTAGGTAAGCCCTATGAGGTACACACGCTCGACATGGCAGGGGAGATTATTGAACATTATAAAAGTGGTCAAACACTGCCGGGAGAGCTTGAAAAGGCTCGTTCGATTGCAATGCGCGGGGGATACGCTTTTATTGAGGTTTATGTGGATTGTTGCAGAGCAATTAGTTCTACAGGCGTTGTTTCGGTGATTGATTGGTGAACTGATAAATGTGCAAAAGATGTGCTATATGCTAAACGCAGGGTGCACTGAAATTTTTTCAGCGCACCCTGCGTCAATCCTGCAACCTGATTACTGATTATGATCTGCCTTTCCTTTTGCGCAGTCGGAAATAAAAAATAATTTCGATCACCACCATCGCAGCCAGCACAACTGGATAAGACCATTTCCAATGCAGCTCCGGCATGAAAGCAAAGTTCATGCCATAAATGCCGGTGATCACGGTCAGCGGCGCGACCATCCCGGCGAGCAAGGTGAGCCTTTCGCTTGTTTCACTCTCCCGCATGGAAACGGCGCTGTCATAGGAATTTTGAATTTGGGATACCAGTTCGCCCAGGCTCGCAACAAAGTCGTAGAGCTTTTTGAAGCGAGTGCCAATGCCTGAAAAGTATTTTTCGTTTCCACGGCGGATGAATTTATTTTCGTTCATATGAAAGGCGTCGCCCAGATAAATCAGAGGCCGAACATATTTTTTCAGGAGATTGACCTGCGCTTTTAACTCAATGATCCGATTAAACTTTTCTTTCGCCGCATAGACGAGGATATCCATTTCGAGATCTTCCAGTTGATCCTCGAGATTTTCCAGCGTTTGAAACATTTGATCCAAGATAAAATCGAAAACAAGATAATAGAGATAATTGTGCGTAGCTCTGCGCGGGCCCTGCGTCCTTTTTTGTAGCCGTGCGAGCAGCTCGGAACGCAGCTGTTCATTGTTGAGGATCAGCACCAGATAATCCGTGCCGATATAAAGATCGATTTCTTCAAAGATTAGCTTTTCGCCTTCATAGAAGAAGTAGTTGACCGTAATAAAATCATAGGTTTCAAAGCTCTCAAAGCGGGCATAGTCGTCAATTGTCATACACTCCTCGATCGTCCCGTCGTCAAAGCCGAAGCTGCCCTGTAGCTGAAGAAGCTCCATATTATTGCAGATGAGAAGGAGACCGGGCGTCTCTTGATCCCAGCTATTGTTTTTCAAGGGCTTCAATCGCCCTCGCGAATGCCGAAAGCCTGCAATGTGTTTGCCTCCCTGTCCGAATAAAGTCAAAAGGAGCGGATTTCCCGCCCCTTTAGTATACCATTTTTTGTAAGATGCGCCATTGGCCCAATCAGGCATACGAAATCAATTTTAGCGTATGTAACCCACGTTCCATAGGGGCGAACACACAGTATATAGTGCAGTAGCAAGTCCACACAGTTTTATCAGGCGGGGGCAATCGTATCGGTGGTAATATAGCGGATGCCGGCGCTATAAACACGGTCATGCGCTTCTATGGTATTAATTGTCCATGCGCCGGCCTCAACGCCGCTCTCCTGAAGTGCTTTCAGCCGCTCATCGGTATTGTACTTATGGCTAAGCTTAAAATCCAGCCCCGCTCCGATCGCCTTGCACTGCTCCAGCGCCTTATCTGTAATTTTTTCAGAAAGATACCACAGACGGATTTCCGGTGCGAGTGCATGCACTTTCTCAAGCTGTTCATAGCGGAAGGAAAGGACGACGCATTTTTCAGCAAGCCCTTTTTCACGCAGAGCCGCCACCACGTCCTCGAGGCCTTCCATCCCGTTTTCTTTTTTAATCTCTACACAGGGAATCATCTGATATTTGGCGCATTCATCAAGCGCCTGGGAAAACGTAGCGAGCTTTAATCCGGGGTAGTTGCCGATATTTGCGCCGTTATCGTAGGAATAGGATTGCAGCTTCTCATAGGTCATATTGTGGATGTCGCCATAGCCATCGGTCATGCGCTTGATATTCGCATCGTGCGAGAGCACCCATACGCCATCCTTCGTGCGCTGGATATCAAACTCCGCGCCCCAGAAGCCGGCTTCCCCTGCCCTTGTCAGCGCAGGGATCGAGTTTTCAGGCGCAACGGCCGAAAAGCCGCGGTGCGCGATGTAACGAGGCTGATCCGTTTTGCTGACTACAGCGGACTGGTTGCCGCTGAGCGTTGGCCTGGCCTCCACCTTGGGATTGGTTAGGAGATGAAACACAAGGAGCCCAACAGACGATAGAAGAATTACGGATGCGAAAACGATAGCTAGAATGATTTTTGACCTTCGTTTCATATTAATTCCCTCCACGCTCATTTTATCAATCAAGATACTGAGAATACGCTGTTTTTCCCTCGGAATGGTATCCTGCTTTCTTATATAAGCGGTGTACGCCGGGCTCGCTGTGGCCGGTGACGAGCATGATCTTATAGCACCGGCTTCCCGGGCAATTTGCTTGGCAAGCCCCAGTAGGGAGAATGCCAGGCCCTGGCCACGGTGATTTTGGTCTGTCACCACATATTCCACCAGCGCAAAAGGGCGTTGCCCGTGCGTAAGGCTCTCTGTGATGATGAGCGTTACGGTGGAGAGGAGAGCGCCGCCCTCCTCTGCGACGAGCGTATGGAGCTGTTCCTGCCGGAGCATGCGTTCCCATGTGCCGGTTACCCGCCCGTCGATCTCCGGCATGGTGTTATCGTTGAGCTGGGTATAGAGCGCAAGCAGGCCTTTCAAATCCCCCTGCGTGGCTTCACGAAACCGAATCATTGCCTTCGACTCCCTTCTCAAATGTCTCAAATAAAAAGACGCTATTTGAAGCCCAAGGGAAAAATCCCTTTTTGCACAAACAGCGCCTGATACGACTTAAATTTTTTGCTCCAGCACACGCAGAACATGGGCCGGATTCCCGCCCACAACCGTATGAGCGGGAACGGATTTTGTTACAACAGAGCCGGAGGCGATTACGGCGTTATCCCCAATGGTCACGCCGGGATTAATGACCGCGCTGCCGCCGATCCAAACGTTATCGCCAATGGTGACGGGTTTTCCATATTCCAGGCCGATTTCATTGCGCTCATATGGATCAAGCGGGTGCGTGGCAGTGTAGATGCATACGCGTGGGGCGAGCATACAATTCTTTCCGATGTGCACCTCGCAGCAGTCGAGGATGACAACGTCAAAGTTGGCATAGAAGTTTTCACCCACATGGATGTTGCAGCCATAGTCGCATTTGAAATCAGATTCCACATAGATATCCTGCCCGGCCGAGCCCAACAGCTCCCGGAGAAGCGCATCGCGCGTTTCTCCATCCTCTTCCGGCGTTGTGTTGAATGCCCGGCAGAGCCGTCGCGCACGGCTCTTGCCGCGCAGAGCTCCGCATCCCCAGCGTTATAGAGTTCACCGGCAAGCATTTTTTCACGCTCTGTTTTCATTGGAAAGGAGTCCTTTCTTCATGAGATCAGGTGTTTTTCATGATGACGCTTTCAATCACATTGGCGACGTCTTCGCAGTTGTCGCAGCATTTTTCCAGCCGGTCGAGCGTTTCTGTCCAGGCCATGACGAGAATTGGATCTTTTTCCTCCAGATAGAGGCTATGCACCGCATCTAGATACAGCTTGTCGCCCACCTCTTCTGCATGGTTTACCTCAATGATCTTGCTGTGAATGGTATCGGATTTTTTAAAATTATGTAGTTCCTGCAATGCGGCCTTCAGCGTTTTGCAGCAGTTGACGATCACCTGTGTGAATTCCAACGCTTCTGCACGGATAGACTTGATGTTATACATATACACGCGAATCAAAACATCTTCGACAGCGTCTGTCACGTCGTCAATTTCCTGTGCTAAGTCGATGATATCCTCCCGCTCAATGGGGGCGATGAATTCTACCGTTAGCTTATTCATCATCTCATGCTTGCAGATATCAGCCTCATGCTCGATCTTATGGATTTCATCGAGCTTTTTAGGCAGGGTATAAGGGTCGAAGGTGCGCAGGGTCTCATGGAGCATCTCGGCCCCTTGGCAGGCATAATCGGACATACGGACAAATGCGTCAAAATAGTTGTAATCTCTTTTTTTGGCCATAACCGGTTAAATCCTTTCTGTTATCTATATTCCATACGTTTTTAAAAAATCATCATAAACAGCTTTGCCATTAAATAGCCGATGAAACCGCAGCCAGGGAAAGTCAGCACCCATGCGAGCACCATTTCCTTGACAACGCCCCAATTGACGGAAGAAAGGCGCTTGGATGCACCGACGCCCATGATAGCGGTTGTTTTTGTGTGCGTTGTGCTGACGGGAATTCCGGTCAGGGATGAGAGCAGCAGGCAGAGCGCGCCTGCGAGATCTGCGGAAAAGCCCTGATAGGATTCGAGCTTCACCATATCCATGCCGACCGCCTTGATGATCCGGTAGCCGCCGATTGAGGTGCCGAAGGCCATCACGAGGGAACAGACCACCATCAGCCACATTGGGATGACGAAGTTTTCGGCCTGCCCCTGCCCTTGCGCCAGCGCGACGCCGAGCATGCAGATGCCCATGAACTTCTGGCCATCCTGCGCGCCGTGCATGAAGGCCATGGCTGCGCCGCCCGCAACCTGCGCCTTTTTGAAAAAGCGGTTGGTTTTGCGGCGATCCATGTTTTTGCAGATAGATTCTAAAATTCGCACAATCACGAATCCGGCGATAAAGCCAATCACAGTGGAGAGAATCAGGCCATAAATTACCTTGATCCATTCGCCCCCGTTGATACCCTTGAGGCCGCCCTGCATAGCGATTGCCGCACCGGATACGCCCGCAATGAGCGCGTGGCTTTCACTGGTGGGGATGCCGAACACCCACGCAGCCGTGGCCCAGATCACAATGGCGAAAAGTGCCGCGCACAGCGCAATGAGCGCTTCATGCGCATCGCCGCCGAAATCAACCATATTGGAGATGGTTTGCGCGACGGTGGCGTTGATCTTCGTCATAACAAGCACGCCTAAAAAGTTGCACACAGCGGCCATCAGGATCGCTGACCGTGGCTTGATGGCCCGGGTAGATACGCAGGTGGCAATTGCGTTGGGCGCATCCGTCCAGCCGTTTACCAGGATGACGCCCAAGGTTAAGGCAAAGGTGATGAGCAGCGCTGGATTAGAAACGAGCTGGCTCAAAAAGGTAGACAGGTCAATTGTCATATGGGTGCTCCTTTTTGCTTTTTCAATCAAAAGAAATGTTTTATATAGAAACAGGCGGACAACTGCGCTCGCCTGAAGCTTTCAGGAGGATTGATCCGCATGAAACTGCAATTGGTTTTTAATCGAAACAAAACCAAAATATAGTATAATACAAAGAATTGTCTTTTGTACAGTATTTTTTTCATTTCTACGATTTTCGAAGGAATTGGAGCAGAAAACCAGGAAGAGATTTTAAAGAAGAAAGAGGAGGATATGTTCCGGAAAATCGAGGGCTGCCTGCTGGAAAGCAAAGTGGCTTACCAGGATACGGCGCTTTTTATCCGCCCCAGCCGAAAAATTCGATATCCTCCAAAAATGGACGAAAGGCGGAGGGAAGGGTAAACTGGCGGTTAAGCTGCTCTTGCGTGACCCATACGAGATCTTTGGCCACCGCTTCCTCCACACGGATGCGATAAGCAGACATATGCCATTCGATATGCGTAAAAATATGCTTGGCCTGGCCGCATTTTTCAATCCGCAAAGCATTTAAGCCCCATTGCTCAGCGCATTTTTGAACATCCTGCGGGGAAGCCACACCACATTCATTGGAAGCTCCCATAAGCCCGCCAAAGCCCCTGATTCGGCCTGCGGTGCAGGGCGAGCTTCCGATCACACAGAAAATAGAAAAACCGCGCGTTCTTCTATGCGGCGCGCCTTTTCGGCGCTTTAACAGGAAAATCACAGGGATTCCCCTGTCGCCCGCTGCACACAGGCTGTGCAACGGGCAGGCTTCGCATTGCGGCGCGCTATTTGGCAGGCAGACTGTGCGCCCAACTCCATCATGGCCTGGTTGAACGTGCCGGGAGCCTCCTGGGGAAGGATGAATTGGAGGCTCTTCTCAATTCGCTTTTTGGTTTTCGGGTCGCTGATATTAGATGGATCGGCCATCAGGCGGGTGGCAACGCGCAGAACGTTCCCATCCACCGCTGGCACCGGAATTCCATAGGCAATCGAGGCAATCGCGCCGGCTGTGTATGGGCCGATTCCAGGCAGGGTGAGCAATTCTTCATAGCTGCGGGGCAATTCGCCGCCATAACGCTCCATTACAAGGTTAGCGGCTTTATGTAGGTTGCGCACACGGCTGTAGTAACCAAGCCCCTCCCATAGCTTGAGATAGGTGGCCTCATCTGCCTCTGCGAGTGTGCGCACATCCGGGAGCGTTTGTAAAAAACGCTCATAATAGGGTTTAACCGCCTCAACGCGGGTTTGTTGCAGCATGATTTCTGAAATCCACACGCGATAGGGTGTGGGTTCGTCGCGCCATGGGAGACGGCGCGCATTTTGCCGATACCACGTTAGCAAAGGGTTCACTATATGGGAAAAAGCATGAGTATTCAACGAAATTCTCCTATTTTCAACGATTCATACAAATCCTATTGGGCATTTGTTTCAGCCAGGCGAAGAAACTGCCGGCGCATAGCAGCCGGCTTGGACGCCTTGTTCCAGAATTCCTGATAGAGCGCGTCGAGCGGCCCGAGATTGCCGGCGATCATGTCCCGGATTTTCATCCTGTAATCAGATCCCTAATCATCAACATATTGCTTAATTACAGCATAACTTTGGATCAGGCTTTCAAGCGTACAGCCGCGGCAGTTCGCCGCGCTGGGGGAGGGCAAATAAACGCTGCCCATCCCTGTTTGCGCTAGGCAGAATCGGCGGTAGAGCTGCGTCGCCTTTTTCCCAGTGGTCAACACAGCGCGGATGGGCGCTGTTTCAAAAATAGGCCGCAGATCGTTTGCACGGGGCGGCGGATACTTGCGTCGGCTGCGCCCTGGATTTCGCAAGAGGCAAGCACATCCCAAAGCGCAATGTGATGCGAACGCACGAGCGCCTCCTTTTCCGCATTATTTTGTGGTAGGGGCTCTTGAAAAAGGGTCGAAAGAACGCGCCAGAAACGGTTTTGCGGATGGAATAGTAGAAACCGTATTCCCGAGATTTTGGAGAGGGCATTGTGCCGAGGATTAAAACAAGGGAGCTCTGATCATAAACCGGGGGAAGCGTATGCACGACAACTCCCATCTCAGGACGCCTCCTGAATTTGCTTTGGCCTCCTGTAGGCCTGGTATAAGCGCGAAACGGTGTTGCTCAGGGAGAGCAGGGAAATGAGATTCGGGATCACCATTAAGCCGTTAAAAGTATCGGAAAGGCTCCAGACAAGGTCAACCTTCAGCGTGGAGCCTACGGCCACGAAGATACATACGAGCAGCGCATAGACCTTCACGCCCTTTTTTCCGAAAAGAGAACGGATATTGACCTCTCCAAAAAAATACCAGCCGATGATGGTGGAAAACGCGAAGAAAAGCATACAAACAGCGATGAATACCGTACCGCCGCGGCCAAACATGGTTTCAAACCCTGCCTGAGTCAGATCGACGCCCTGCAACTCCCCCGCATAACCACGCGGCAGCACACCGGTTACCAGCACAACGAGGGCAGTTAAGGTCAGGATGACAAATGTGTCAATAAAAACGCCCATCATGCCACCACGCCCTGATCGCATGGATTCTTCACCTTTGCTACCGCATGGGCATGAGGCGTGGAGCCCATGCCTGCTTCATTGGAAAAAAGGCCGCGCGCCACGCCAAAGCGGATTGCCTTTTGCACGGTGATGCCCATTGCACCGCCCGCGAGAGCCTGCGGGGAAAAAGCGCCGGTGAAAATCTGGGCAAAAGCATCGGGGATTCGGCGGAAATTGACGGCGATGATGAGAAATGCGCCAATGATATAGAACAACGCCATCACGGGCACGATTTTTTCCGTCACGCTGGCAATACGCTGTACGCCGCCCAAAAAAACAAAACCGGCCGCTGCTGCAACGAGCACACCGACCACGAGAGGTGGAATGCCGAAGCGTTGCGAAACGCAGCGCCGATAGAATTGGACTGCACCATATTTCCCATAAAGCCGAGCGCACAAATCACCAGCACAGAAAAAATACCGGCAAGCACTTTACCCAAACGGCCCTTGAACGCTGCACGGATATAGTATGCTGGTCCACCAGTTACTTCGCCGTCGCGGGTGGTTTTAAATTTTTGCGCGAGGTCGCCTCTGCGAAAATTGTCGCCATGCCGAAGAAGGCACTCAGCCACATCCAGAAAATTGCGCCTGGTCCACCGCCAATCAGCGCCGTGGCCGCACCCGCAAGATTGCCCGTGCCAACCTGAGCGGCGACTGCCGTAGCGAGGGATTGGAAGGAACTCATCCCTTGGCCATCCGCCTTTGCACCGCGCAGGCGGATTCCGCCAAAGGTGCGGCGAAAGCTCTCGCCAAAATGGAGAACCTGGATAAACCTCAGCCGTAAGGTGAAATAAACGCCGGTTCCGCATAAAAGAAATAAAAGCAGATAGTCCCAGAGATAGTGGTTTGTAAATGCGACTGCATCCTGTAAAAACGACAAAATCATTGCTCCTTTTTCACTGCTAGTCCATGGTTGCCCGGTGAGGCGCCATGCGTAAGGTGCCGCTGTGGCCGCTGCACACAAAATACTTATCTATTATAATATAACAGTCGTTTCAGATGCAATCCCTGCGCACTGATTCGATTTGAAAAATGGATATTCAATCATTCTTGACGGGCTGTACGATTTCTGTTATTCTAAAAATAGATCATTTATACAAATTAGAAATAAATTCATATTGCTAGGAGTCAGTATGCCGAAACAGAATGGCAGGTTGCAGTTGTGTACGAAATGGGAAAAAAGTGGCGATTCGGCTGCTGCTGATTGCGGTTGCTGTTGCGTTGGTATCGCTGATGGGCGGGTGCCCGATTCGGCGTTTTTGGGGTATATCCTGCCCTGGCTGCGGTATGACACGGGCGTGTGCCGCACTGCTGCGGCTGGATTTCCAGACAGCGGCAGCGTATCATCCATTGGTTTTTGTGCTGATCCCAGGGCTTCTTTACGTTGTGTTCCGGGAGTTTCTGCCCTTCTCACGGAATCGGAAGGTAGAAATGGCGCTTTTAGCGGCATTTTTGTTTGCCTTAGTGGCCGTATATTGCTACCGGATGTTGATCTCCCATGCCGCCGTGCTGGAAACGGATTATTCAAACTCCGTTTTTTATAGAATCGTTTCTGCTATAAAGGGCTGGCGGACATGAAAAAATAGCTTCAAACGGGTCGCAAAGTTTCAAGCTTTGAAACTTGGAAGCATTGGAAAAATGCCTTTCGCTGAGCGGCAACGTCATTTTTCGCAGAGAGAGGCTTTGCGTGTATGATGAATCAAAAAGCCTACTCAAATAGATCCTTTTAAGAATTATCATGGTGGACATTTACGACCTGTATCGATATTTTAAAATCAGGGCCCGTCTATAGCGGACCGCGCCAAAATACGGACTTTCCTTCCGGCATGGAGGCACGACAGCGCCGCCTGTACACTGATGTAATCCTGCCTGATTTTTATGCGGGGCGGGATTTTTGCACTGCATTTGAGTGCGTTTCAGGAGCATAATAAAGCAAAGCCATAAGCCTCCTCCTTTACGCAAAGGGGAAAGGATGATAGAATTGATCTATAACCCTTTCGGATTAGCCGGATTAACCGCATAGCGGTCGATGCGGCTGATTGGATTTGAGGAAAACGACAAATGACCCTATCAAAGGAGGAGCGATGATGAAAGCGCGAGTGATCCCATCGCAGCCGGAAATAGCTGTGCTCTATCACTTTAAGGAGACGCAGCAGGAGGGAGCGGTACTGCGCGAACTTCTTTCTCAACATCATATTGAGGCTTGCAGCTTCCCGAAGAGGCGCTGGGGCAAACGGTGGCCTCCTTTTTGGCCGGAGAGCCGCCCGTGGCGGGAAAGCAGGCGCCTTATCCGGGGCAGGTGATTGTATTCAGCGGCGTTGCCGCCCAAAAGCAGCAGGCGGTTTTGCGTGCCTTGCGTGATGCGCGCGTGGGCCGGGAGGCGATCAAGGCAGTGGTTACGCCGACAAACCGTGGCTGGGTGTTGGAACGGCTGTTTGCAGAGCTGAGTGCAGAGCATGCGCACATGACGGCGCCGAAAACAGCAGAAAAAGAGGCGAACTGTGAAACCAATTGATTTGAAGAATAGGCTCTTTTTTGCCCGTGCAAGCGGAAAAAATGCGCGCGTTTCGGGGATTGCGAAGCTTGCCGCGCCTATCATCTAGAAAAGGGCAGCCCGCCCTACTGTGAGCGCCCTGCGGGCGTACGAAAGAAACAATCAAGCGATGGCGCCGCCCCCTCGGAGGATGACCGAGATGAATGAGCTTTATTTAAAACGGATTCTGCTTAAAGAAGATTGCGAAGCGGAGAAAAGCTATGTTTGGGCACTGCCCGTGGTGCGCCATTTAAAGGAGATTACGCTGCGCAGCCCCGTCACCTTTTTCTGTGGGGAAAATGGAACGGGAAAGTCCACATTGCTAGAGGCGCTGGCTGTGCACTGCGGCTTTAACGCCGAAGGCGGCACGAAGAATTTCAACTTTGCAACCAATGAAACGCATTCCCCTCTTTACCATGCCCTGTCGGTTGCAAAGGGCCGCAGGCCGCGCGACGGCTTTTTCCTGCGTGCGGAGAGCTTTTATAATGTGGCGACGGAGATCGATCGGCTGGATGCGGGCGGCGGCTTGGGCCGCCCCGTGATCGACAGCTACGGGGGCGTGTCCCTACACCATCAATCGCATGGCGAGAGTTTTCTCTCCCTGTTGCTTAACCGGTTCGGCGGGGAAGGGCTGTATCTCCTCGATGAGCCGGAAGCCGCGCTTTCTCCTGCTCGGCAGATGACATTGCTTGCACGGATGCATGAGCTGGCGGAGCAGCGCTCCCAGTTTATCATTGCAACGCATTCACCCATCCTGATGGCCTATCCGGGTGCTGAAATCTATGTCTTAACGCCGGATGGGATGGAAAAAACGCCGTATGAACAAACGGAGCACTACTTGCTGACCCGCCGCTTTTTAGAAAATCCAGGGCGAATGCTTGCACAGCTTTTTGAAGAGGGGCCGGGCGATAGCCGCGCCGCAGGAGAGGAATACGAATGAAATTGATTCTGCAAACCCGCCGCCTGACGCTGCGGGAATTGGAGAAAGAGGATGTGGGCGCGTTGCGCCTAATTCTGCAAGATCCGTTGGTTATGTATGCCTGGGAGCATGCGTTTACGGATGCGGAGATTCGGGGGTGGATCGAAACGAACCAGGCGCGCTATCAAAAGGATGGGTGCGGTTATTGGGCGGCCCAGGCATCAGAGACCGGCAAGTTGATTGGCATGCTCGGCCTTTTGATGGAGGAGCTTGATGGTGAGCGAAAGCTTGGCCTTGGCTATCTTCTCCGCCGGGATTGTTGGGGCATGGGCTACGCCACAGAGGGTGCGCAGGCGTTGCTTGACGAAGCCTTCTACAAGAGGAATGCATCAGAGGTAATTGCGGAGATCCGGCCGGAAAACATACCTTCCCGCCGTGTGGCAGAGCGGCTGGGGATGCGGGCGGAAGGCGAGCTAGTCAAACACTATCGCGGCAAGGATATGCCGCATTTAATCTATGTAAAGCGATCTGGTGAAAAAAGATTGTAACGCAGTGGATTTTGTGGCCATACTATCAGCATGAGGAACTCTTTTTGCAAAGGAGACGGTGGAATGCCGGGCGTTTTATATTATAATGGCGATATTTTAACCATGGAGCCGCAGCTTTACGCGCCGGCGATTTTGGTGGAGAGCGGGCGCATTCGTGCCGTTGGCTCTAAGCAGCAGCTGGAGGCGGCCTTCGGCCCCGGAGCTGAGGCGTTTGATTTACAGGGGCGGACGCTGATGCCTGCGTTTATTGACCCACACAGCCATATTACCGCATATGCCAGCACGCTGGCGCTAGCGGATTTATCGCAGGCCAAAAGTTTTGCGGAGATGAAGGAGATCCTGCTGGGTTTTATGAACCGGAGGGATCTCCCCAAGGCGCGTGGCTCATTGGATTTGGCTACGATCACAACCGGCTCGCTGAGCATCGGCACCCCGATAAAGCGCTGCTTAATACTGTTAGCGCAGAGATCCCTGTGATGATTACGCACAAATCCGGTCATATGGGCGCGGTGAATCAGCGTGCGTTGGAAAAGGCCGGTATTCGCGCTGACACACCGGATCCGGAGGGCGGACACATTGGCCGTGTTGAGGGCTCGCGCGAACCAAGCGGCTATCTGGAGGAAAAGGCGTTCATGGCCTTGGCCGCGCTTGTGCCGGTGCCCGGTCTGGAGGAGCAGAAAGCCCTATTGCAGCAGGCAGAGCGGGAATATTTGAAATATGGCGTGACCACCGTGCAGGACGGTCTCTTACAGGAGCAAGGTTTTAACCTGATGCGTGATACGCCGCTGCATGTGGATGCGGTGGGCTTTGCAGATCTTAAGCAGAGCCCGACCCTCCTGAAGGAGCACCCGGAATATTGTAAAGGATACCGAGATCACTTCCGGTTGGGTGGCTACAAGATTATTCTGGACGGCTCCCCGCAGGCGCACAGCCTGGATGAGCGAGCCTTATGAAGATACGCCGGATGGTTATTGTGGATACCCGGTCTATTCCAATGCACAGGTGATGCAGTTCATCGAAACAGCTCTGCGGGATGGCGTGCAGCTTTTGGCCCACTGCAACGGCGATGCGGCGGCCGAGCAGTTGATTGCCTGTTATGAGCAGGTGATGGCGTTTCGCCCAGAGGCCTCCAGCCTGCGCCCTGTGATGATCCATGCGCAAACGGTGCGCCGGGATCAGCTGGAACGGATGAAAAAACTGCATATGATCCCATCCTTCTTTATTGCGCACACATATTACTGGGTGATGTGCACCGCAAGCAGCTTGGGAAGCGCGCTTATGCCATCAGCCCGGCGCGTACCGCGCTCGGGCTGGATCTTCCGTATACGTTTCATCAAGATACGCCGGTTTTGCCGCCGGATATGCTGCGTACCGTGCAGTGTGCCGTTACCCGCTCGACGGAAACCGGAGCCGTGCTAGGTCGGGAGGAATGTATCTCTCCGCTGGAGGCTCTGCGCGGCGTAACGGTGAACGCAGCCTATCAATATTTTGAAGAGAAAGAAAAAGGCTCTATTCAAGTGGGGAAACGGGCCGATCTTGTTGTTTTAAGTGCAAATCCGCTAAAGGTGCCGGCAAATGAAATTGGAAAAATTGAAGTGCTTGTCACCATCAAAGAAGGAAGCGTGCAATACCGAAAAGCATAGGAGGGGAAAAAGTGAAGAAAAAGAGAAAAGTGCTTACCTGCCTTGCTGCGGGGTTCCTTACAGCCGCTGTAGGGGCTGCATGGTACTTGGAGAATAATGATTTGGGGACAACACAGCTCTTTTATCAGGATGATAAGCTACCGGCGGCTTTTGATGGATTCCGCATCGTACAGGTAGCGGATTTGCACGATAAACGGTTTGGCCCCCGCCAAGAGCGGCTGCTTTCCGCGCTGCGGGCGGCAAAACCGGATTGTATTGTCATGACGGGGGATTTAATCGATCGGCGGCGCAAGGGTGGTCAGCCTGCCGCTGCATTTATTCAAGGTGCGGTCGAGATCGCGCCGGTTTATTTCGTGACGGGCAACCATGAAAATTGGTCCGGTCAAGCGGAGGATGTTAAGCGCTTCCTTGCAAAAGCGAATGTTGTTGTTTTAGATGACCGCTGTGAAACGCTCACACGGGGCAATGAATCAATCCTATTGGCAGGCGTATCCGATGAAACGTGCCAACGGCGGAAAGCCGGAGAGATGGGCAGGAGGTTTTGCTCCCAGCGCTCGGCAGGCTGCTGGAAGGTAAGGAGGCTTTCGGATCCTTCTGGCGCATCACCCAGAGCGCTTTGCTACATATGCGCAGGCGGGCGTAGATCTGGTGTTTTGCGGGCATGCGCACGGCGGCCAGTTCCGTCTGCCGGCGTCGGTGGGTTGTATGCGCCTGGCCAGGGTGTTTTCCCAAAGTACACGGCAGGGCTGTATACCATGGAGGCGACGACGATGATTGTTAGCCGCGGCTTGGGCAACAGCCTGTTTCCCTTGAGGCTGCATAATTTTCCAGAGCTTGTTGCAGTAACGTTGAAAAAGGGCATAGCTGCCTCTGAAATGAAATAAGATCCGGTCTTCTGCACAGGCGGAAGGCCGGATCTTGTAATATGGCGCGAAATCACGTTAGGCTTTCGAGCCGCGCAGGATGCGCACGAGCTCCTTGAATTTCGGCGGCTTGCCATACATCAGCACGCCCACGCGGTAAATGCCTGCCGCGAGGAAGCCGATGCCAACGATGGAGGCAAACAAAATCAAGATGGAAAGGAGGATCTGAATGGGAGGCACCTCGCTCATCGCAATCCGGGCGAACATCGCCATAGGTGATGTGAAGGGCACAAAGGAGAGGACCTTCATCAATACGCTATCTACCTTGCCGCCGACCATGGAAAAGATCGTCGCCATAAAAGAAGCGACAAAGAGCATCACAACCGGCATAACGAGCGTGTTGGTATCCTCCATACGGCTGGCGAGGGATGCGAGCGCGCCGAATAGGAATGCATAGAGGAAATAACCGGTGACAAAGAACAGGATTGTGTAGAGAACCAGCTCCAGCGGCATGTCGAATAGGGAGGTGATCACAGAGCCGCTATCCCAATAGCTTTTATTCAAATTGAAGAATACAAACGCCGAGCCTACGATTAGCACGAGCTGCACAAGCCCTGCAAGCCCTGTGCCGACCACCTTGCCAAACATCAGGCTGCTGGGTTTCGCAGAGGTGATGAGCAGTTCCATAGCCTTAGAACTCTTTTCTGTGACAACACTCTGCGCAACAAACTGGCCGTACATCAAGATTGTCATATACAGGGCAAACATCAGGATGAAGGTGTAGAAATAGCTTTTCATCTGATCCTTGCCGGTGGTAATCGTTTCGCCCTGCGCCTGAGCGGAGAGAAGCTGCTGCGACTGCTCAGCGCTTAGGCCGAGCTTCTGCATGGTATCCGCCCGGTATTTGCTCACGATGAGCTCGTCGAGCGTGTAGGATACTGTATCCGTCATGCTGATGTTACCCACGATATATTGATATTTCAGGGGAGCCTGCAACAACAGGGCAAAGCGGTAGGCACCGTCCTCTACCTTTGCCTTGAGCGCGTCTGTATCCGCATCGGTCAGTTGCCACTCGTATTGTGGCAGGCTGCGGAGAAAAGGCGAGGCTTTCCTGCGCGTTGGCGCCGGATGCATCGCTAGGGCGACGATCTCCTTGGCCTGGCCTGGCTCTTCCACCTGTGTGTCAGAGCTGAACGCTTCCTTCAGACGCGGAAAGAAGAGCACGCCGCCGAGCAGGAGGATGGCGAGCAGCGTGATGGCGATAAACACTTTGTTTTTCGCATAGTTTTTGAATTCAAACCGGAATACCGTTAAAAACTGCTTCATACCGCTCCCTCCGTATAGCTGACAAAGATATCGTTGAGCGAAGGCTCATAAACCTGGAATCCATCGAGATCAAAACCTTGGCCGGTTAGCGCGGTCAAAAAGGCGTCCTTTTGATCGACGGCGGCGAGGGTAATCAGCAGGTCACCGTCTTTATCATCCACTTGTTTTATCAATTCTGTGGGCAGCGAGGCCGCCCATTGCCGGATCGCTTCCGTTTGGCGGGTGGAAACAAGCAGGCGGTTTCGTTCATAGCCGCGCTTGATGTCTCGAATATTGCCGGAAAGCACGATTTTACCCTGATTGAGGATTGCAATTTCGTTGCAGAATTCTTCCACATAGTTCATCTGATGGCTGGAGAAAAACACGATCTTCCCCTGTTGGATGCACTCCTTCACCAGATCCTCCAGCAGCATCGCGTTCACAGGTCGAGGCCAGAAAACGGCTCGTCGAGGATCACGATCTGCGGATCACAGATGAGCGTTGCCACAAGCTGAATTTTCTGCTGGTTGCCCTTTGAGAGCGTATCGAGCCGCTTGTTGGCATATTCGCTCATGCCAAGGCGATCGAGCAGGCGCAGCGCGTCCTTTTTGGCCTGTCTGGCCGGAACCCCTTGCAGCGCTGCAAAATAGAGCAGCTGCTCCATGATGAGCTTTTTGGGATACAACCCGCGCTCCTCCGGCAGATAGCCGATCCGAACCCTGTTTACGTCCATCGGTTTCCCATCGATCAGCACACGCCCGCTGTCCGCCTGAAAAACTTGCATGACGATTCGGATCATGGTTGTTTTGCCCGCTCCGTTTCGCCCGAGCAAGCCGAGCGCGCGCCCGCTCTCCACGCTTAGATCAATGCCCTTGAGCACCTGCTTTGCACCGAAGCTCTTGGTAATGTTTTCGGCTGTCAGCCGCATGAAACCACTCCTTTCACCGGGCGGCATGCCGCCCCTACCCTGTTTTTTAACAGAAGATCCATTCAACGGATTCAGTATACGGGTTTTGTCAGCAGCCGTCAAGCGTTTCTGTTAAAACCTGGATTAAAGCTTGCGCTTATAATAGATAAAAGCAATCATAAGGACGGCAACAAAAAAGAGCATTACAGCCAACAGTGTAAAAAAAACCGCAGGGCTCAAAAAACTTGCCGTCAAAACAGCGGGTGGCAGCACGAAAAACAGCGCCCAACCGACCGCGGAAAACGCCTTTCGGCTAATAAGCTGTGTGCGCTCATCCGTTTCTTCCACATAGGCCTTTTGGAGCTTCTCAGGATTGCGGCAGGTGAGGAGCGTGGAGATCAGCGCCAGCAGGCTGCACACCAGCAGCGCCAGCACCATGCCATCCTGAAACCCCAGCATAAAATCGGTTAGCTGGCTTTGCACCAGCGGGCTCCACTGGAAGCGGAACAGCAGAAAGCTCGCAGCGGAAAGCAAGGTAGGAATCCAGACGAGGATTCCCCTGCGGATCATTGTTTTTTTGTATTTGCTGAATTTGTTCGTCTCGTTCAACGGTTATTCCTCCTCAAACAGAAACAGGTCCTCAATCGAGCATCCAAAATAGCGCGCCAGCTTGAACGCGAGCGGTAGCGACGCGGTGTATTTGCCCACTTCCAGGGAGGTGATCGTCTGCCGCGATACGCCGACCGCCTGCGCCAGCTCCTCCTGCGAAAGCCTTCGCTGCTTGCGCAAGGCGGCGATATGATTCTCCATCCCGCACCACCTTTCTTGATTTGTCAAGCTAACTTTGCAAATTTAGTATAGCTTGCTTTGCATAATTTGTCAAGTAAACTTTGCAAAAAATAAAAACAACAAAGGGCAGCCCAATCATCCTGTTGGGCTGCCCCTTTTCATTTATACTTTGGGCATTAACGGTAGAGCGGGCCGTAGGTTGCGCAGGCCCTGTAATCCGCACTCTCCGGCTCTTTCGTGCCGAAAGCGGACCAGGCGTGCGGGCGGTAGAGTTCATCATCCGATACATTGTGCAGCGCCACTGGAATGCGCAGCATGCTCGCAAGGGTAATCAGATCTTGGCCGATGTGGCCGTAGGTCAGGGAGCCATGGTTTGCACCCCAATTTGCCATGACGGAATAGACGTCCTTGAAGGCGCCTTCGCCGGTCAGGCGGGGAACGAACCAAGTTGTCGGCCAGGTTGGATCGGTGCGCTGATCGAGAACGGTATGGATTTCATCGGGCAGGGTGACCGTGTAGCCCTCCGCGAGCTGGAGGACTGGGCCAATGCCCTTGATGAGGTTAAGGCGGATCATCGTCACCGGCATTTCGGCCTGCGTTTTGAAGTGGGAGGAGAAGCCGCCGCCGCGGAAATAGCCGAGGTCTGCCGGGCACCAGTCGGTGGCCGCGGTCATGGCTTCAATATCCGCGTCCGTCACATCCCACCACTTTTTCATCAGGTTTGTACCTGCTTCATTCTTGCAGACGCCGGTGGCGTCAAGCGCCGCCGCGCCGGAGTTGATGAGGTGGATAAAGCCCGCTGCCGCCGGGCCTTCCGGTGTTTTGCCCGTAACGCGCTTGACCGCCTCCGGGCTCCAATAAGTGCGCACATCTGCGAATATGCTTGCTGTGCCGGTGAGGAGCTTGCCAAAGAGCATGGCAAGGCCGTTTAAGCCGTCGTTTTCGGTTGCGAAGGTGATCGGCTCCTTTTTGCCGTTCCAATCGAAGCTGGAATTGAGAATTGCCTCAGTGAAATCGCCGTTGGGCATAAAATCCGTCCACATGCGCTGGCCTTGGAAGCCGCCGAGGATCGCGTTGCGGCCAAGCGCCTCTTCGTGACGGCCAATGTTGTTGAGCTTCTCATTGCCCAGCAGGATATCACGGCAGATAAGCGTCATCTTCACGACGAAATCCCACTCATATTCCTTGCGCTCACGGTCATGCGGATTGGCGTTTTTATCAAAGCCTCCTTGCAGTGCGCGCGCGTCCAGGCATAGGCCTGTTCAAACTCTTCCTTATCGTAGATATCGAGCTGATAGCGGCGCTGCACCTCGGACATATCCACCCACTCTGCGCGGATGCCGAGATATTCCTGCAAAAACTGCGCATCACAGTTAGATCCGGCGATACCCATAGCGACCGCGCCGATGCCGACATAAGCCTTATTGCGCATTTGGCCGACCGCCGCGGCACAGCGGGCGAAGCGCAGGATTTTTTCCGCTACGTCGGGGGGAATGGTGTTATCATTCGCATCCTGCACATCGTGACCATAGATTGAGAAGGCCGGCAGGCCACGCTGCGCATGGGCAGCCATAGCCGCCGCGAGATAGACCGCGCCCGGGCGCTCCGTGCCGTTAAGCCCCAAATGGCCTTAACAGTCAATGAGTCAAGATCCATCGTCTCACTGCCGTAGCACCAGCAGGGAGTGACGGAGAGCGTTGCGCATACATTCTGCGTTGCGAAGAACTCCGCGCACTTTGCCGCCTCTGCGCCTCCGCCGATTGTACAGGGGGAGACGACACATTCAACAGGCGTGCCATCCGTATAGAACACATTCGCTTCAATCAGCGCTTTCGCGGCCTGCGCCATTGCCATGGTTTTGCCTCCAGGCTTTCACGCACGCCGCCCCAACGGCCGTCAATGATCGGTCGGATTCCAATTGTTGGCTTTGCCATATTCAGCATCTTCCTTTCAAGTGACAATATAATGTTGAAATTGATCATAAGCTGCATTCCAGCTTTGGGTATCTTTTGGCGCATAGGGGGTAACCGTTTCACTCTGTGCAATAATTTTGCGCGCCTGCCGGATGCTTTCAATCGCTCCGCTTGCGATAAACTGCACGGCCAGATTGCCGAGCACCGTTGCCTCAATGGGGCCTGCGAGCACTGGCACACCACAGGAATTGGCCGTCATTTGGCAGAGAAGGCCATCCTTCGTGCCGCCGCCGAGGACATGGATCTGCCTGTAGGCCTTGCCGGTGCAGTTCCGGATCGCCTCAAAGGTCAGGCGGTATTTGAGCGCGAGGCTCTCATAGATGCAGCGCATGACTTCGCCAACCGTCTGCGGGACATACTGCCCCGTTTTTTCACAGAATTCCCGCACCCGGCCCGGCAGGTCGCTGCGGGACGAATTCTGGCGCGTCCGGATCAATGAAGCACTGGAAAGGCTTTGCCGCAAGCGCTAGCTTCTCAAGCTGCGCGAAGCTATAATCCTGCCCTTCCCGCTGCCATTGGCGGCGGCTTTCCTGAATGAGCCACAGGCCGATGATGTTTTTCAAAAATGTTGTTGTGCCTTCCACGCCGCGCTCATTGGTGATGTTCATAGCGGCGGAGGCTTCATTGATGAGCGGAGCCTCCAGCTCTGTGCCAAACAGCGACCATGTGCCGCAGCTGATGAAGAGGAAATCCTTCTCCTGTGTGGGAACGGCGGCAACGGCGCTCTGCGTATCGTGCGAAGCGACCGTGACCACCTGCGCAGGGGGCAGCCCCAGCTCCTCACAGATCGACTGTTCCAGTGGCCCGACAGCTTCCCGGGCAGGAACGATCGGCGTCAAAATATTTTTGGGGATTCCAAGGCGAAGCAGCACCTCTTCCGACCAACCGCCCGTCTGTGCGTCCAGCAGCTGTGAAGTGGAGGCAATGGTGAACTCCGTTTGCTTTTTGCCTGTGAGTAAATAGTTGAATAAATCCGGCATGAACAGCAGCGTTTTTGCCCGCTCGAGCAGCGCGGGGCGCTGTCGTTTCAGCGCCATGAGCTGAAAAACGGTGTTAAGCTCCATCAATTGGATGCCAGTCAGCTGATAGAACTCCTCCTGCGGAATGCTTTTGAAGCTCTCCTCCACCAGCCCTTTTGTGCGCTGGTCGCGATAGTGCACGGGATTGTCCAGCAGATAACCGCCTTCGTCGAGCAGGCCGAAATCCACGCCCCAGGTATCAACGGCAACGGTGTCAAAGCCACCGTGCTGCTTTGCTTTGAGCAGACCCTGCTTGATTTCATAATACTGGCGCAGCACATCCCAATAGAGGGTGCCGCGGATGGCCACCGGGTCGTTTGAGAAACGGTGCACTTCCTCTATGCGGATGGTTTCCCCATCGAACGTGCCGAGAATGGCGCGCCCACTCGATGCGCCGAAATCAAAGGCAAGCGCGCGTGATGGATGCTCCAACGTAAACCCCTCCTGTTATTCGGTTACAACGCCTTTTTTGAGGATGATATTGGCATATAGGGCCGTTTCGCCGGTGGCGATGATTGCATAGGCCTTTTTGGCCCGCTCATAGAAGGCGAAGCGCTCGACAAGTTCGGGTTTTACATTTTTTTGATGTTTCATAACAATCTCCCGGTATTCATCCCAAATGACCGGGCGGGGATCGCCCTGTGTGGTTTCCATGAGCGCGACAGGCGCGTCAACATAGGTATCCAGCGGCATGAGCTGGAGCATAGCGTCGAGCAGCTCGGGCACCGCGTGCCCATCACAGCGGACGAGGCGTTGCGCATTGCTTGCTGCGGGGAAATTGCCATCGCCGATGACGATTTCATCGCCGTGGCCCATCTCCATCAGAATTTTTAAAAGCTCCGGCGAGAGGATGCTGGGGATTCCTTTCAGCATAGCGATCGTTCCTTTCTCGTTGACTCATTGATGCAGTCATTCTTTCTAACGCCTGTTGTTGGAAGGCTAGCGCTTGTCGTCATTTCTCTTCGCGGTAATGCTTAAAGCCCGGGTGTTTGCCCGTGATGCCATAGCCTTCTCGCATAGAGCAGAGCCGGTCGATATTCTCATGGGAAATCTCCCGCTCGCCGCCGAGCAGGTGTGCGACCAGGCTGATTTTTGCGTTGAGCTCAAGCGTTTCCATGCGGTAGTAGGCGGTGATGAGATCGCAGCCGACTGTGAGCGCTCCGTGATTCATCAGCAGCAGCGCGTCGTGCTCCTGCAAATAGGGCGCGATTGCCTCAGGAACTTCGTAGGTGGATGGCGTGCCGTAGGGCGTGACGGGAACACTGCCGAGCGTTAGCACAGTTTCAATCATATTATAACGGTCCATATCGAGATGAGCTACGGCGAAGCCGGTTGCCGTGGGGGGATGGGCATGCACCACAGCGCCTACATCCGCGCGCTCCTGATAGCAGCGCAGGTGCATTTTAATCTCAGAAGAAGGGCGATAGCCCTCCTTCCCTTCGAGAACTTCGCCCTTGTCGTCGATGCGAACGATCTTTTCCGGCGTGATGAAGCTTTTGCTGATGCCGGTGGGCGTGGCGAAATAGGTGCCGTCCCCAAGCTTTACGGAGACGTTGCCGTCGTTGGCGGCCACCCAGCCGAGCTGCCACATCTTGTGGCAGACGTCGCAAATTTGATCCTTGATTTCCAGTTCGTTCATTGTATGATCCATGTCCTTTCTGTGCGTCGCGCCTGTTTCGGGCACAAGCCTTCTCTATATTCCAGAAAGAGGAGACGGCGTATGCCGCACACCCTTCTAAAACGGCAAACAATTGGGAGGCTGAAAAGCCGCCCGCTATGCGCCGGGCCGGATAAAGTTGCTGAAATGGCCGAGCGCGTAGGAATCGAGGGTTATAGGGGACTGGTTAACGGTTACTACGCAGCAGCAGGTGCTTTTTTTCGATTTTCCCATAGGCATATCGGCGTGTGTATAGGCCTCGCGCGCAAAATCACTCGCCCCATCGGCTGGCACGGGAGGGAAAGAACAATGCCGCTCTACCGGCCGAAAAGGCGGGTCATAAGCAGGAACAATGTGGGAATATTATAATATGTTTTGCTGGTTTTTACAATCCGTTCCGGTGATTTTCTACAATCGTGGAGCGCGGTTGACCTCCCCTGTTTTTTTTATCATTGGCGCTGCGCGCTTACTGCTCGATTGTGAACGCTGCCCCGTAAAGGTTTTACAAAGTGTTCATAATTGGAATGTTGACAAGGCGGAGGGGGCGATGTATAGTATATGGTAGTTAGCACTCATAATGTTTGAGTGCTAACAATCCGGAAAATCCGGTTGTGAATTTTACCGTTCAGGAGAATCAGGAGGTGACCGGCATGGAATTGAGTGAACGCAGGCAGCGCATCTTAGCGGCGATTGTCGAGCAGTTCATTGCTTCCGGTGAGCCGGTCGGATCAAAAGCCCTGTGCAATTTGTTTGAATTGTCGATCTCCTCGGCGACCATCCGCAATGAGATGGCAGCGCTCGCGGAGCTGGGGCTGATTGAGCAGCCGCATACCTCGGCGGGGCGCGTGCCTTCGCACCTGGGGTATCGGTATTATGTGGATCATTTGATGAGCTGCCGGGCGCTTGGCGTGAAGCAGCGCCATGCGCTGGAGGAGAGCATGGTTGTCCATTCCGGCGATCCAGAGCAGATTTTGGAGCAGGCGGGCGAGCTGCTTGCCGAAATTACAAACTGCGCGGCGGTATCCACTACGCCGGCGGATGAGTCGGCCATGATCCGCAAGGTGGATTTGCTCCCAATGGGTGGGCGCACGATTATGCTTGTGTTGGTCACATCCAACGGTGTGGTGCGCAGCCGGGGCTGCCGCCTGCCGGAGCCAGTCACCCCAGAGCTAATTGAAACCTTTTATGCGGTTACGGAGCACACCTTCCTTGGCCGCCCGGTGGCGGAGATCAACCTCGTGCTGATTAAACGGCTGACGCCCCTATTGGGGGATAATGCCCGCCTGATGCAGCAGATTCTGATTGCCCTGTCAGAGCTGGCATGGGATGCGGCGAAAGAGGAGATTCTTCTGGAAGGGCAGAACAACCTTCTCCACCACCGCGAATTTGAGGAAAACGCCTTTGAATTGCTCGAATTTTTGGGCAGGGGCGAGCCGATGAGCCAGCTGCTTGCCACCTCATCGGGCCCGTTGCGGGTAATTATTGGGCGTGAAACGCCGTTTGAGGAGTTGAAAAATTCCAGCTTGATTATTGCGCGCTACACGATTTCTGGCGGGCGCGGAGGCGCATTGGGATCATCGGCCCAACGCGCATCGATTATGCGAAGCTGATCCCGAATGTAGAATATCTGACCAAGCTGGTCGGCCGTCTGCTCGGCGAAGCGTTGGGCGAGGATGGGTCGGATACCGGACCGGGAGCGCAATAGCGCGGCCCGCAACATGACGACAAAAGCAGGAAAGGACGGATGGACGGATGAATACGACACCGAACGCAGAGCCCGAGAAGGAAAGCACGCAACAGCAGCCGGAGGAAACTACAGCCTCTGCTCCACAGAAAGAACCCTCCAAGCGCCAAGGAGAAAAAA
>ENA-OUNI01000137-OUNI01000137.1-human-gut-metagenome-genome-assembly--contig:-NODE-137-length-30745-cov-3.322719_pt1 | contig 30745 bp, 44 predicted proteins | sample MGYA00242499_ERZ504580 | MGnify/ENA primary metagenome ERZ504580 (study PRJEB26092, sample SAMD00036315) | human gut metagenome | host: Homo sapiens | study: EMG produced TPA metagenomics assembly of... | reverse complement strand
CCCGATTTTTGCACATAAAAAACAGAATGTCCCCTATTCAATTCGTATCCCTCGGCCCCGGTGAAGCCGAACTCATCACCCTGAAAGGACTGAAAGCCCTGCAAAATGCCGACTGTATCTTCTGTCCCGAAACACCCGTCCGCGACGGTCATTCCCTGTCACGCGCCGCCGACATCATGCTCCGGCTCGACATACCCGCCAACCGTATCCGCCGCTTCTCCCTGCCCATGAGCAAGCAGCGGACCGATGCCCTCAACGCCTACGACCAAGTGTATGCCGCCGCCCTTTCCCTGCATCACGCCGGCAAGAAAGTGGCTATCGTGGCAGAGGGCGATGCAGGCTTCTACTCCTCTGTACATTATATATATGAGAAACTGCAAGCCGCCGGCATCCCCGTAGAACAGATTGCCGGCATCCCCGCTTTCATCGCTGCCGGAGCACGGGGCGGATTGCACATCGCCAGCCGGGAAGAGAGGCTGACCGTAATTCCCGGCATCACCACCGCCGAAGAGATAGAACGGCTGATACAATCGCAGAACACGGTAGTCATCATGAAACTGTCGCAGTGCACCGATGAAGTGCACCGTTGCATCCGCCTTCATCCCGAATACGATTACCGCTATTTCGAGAATGTAGGCACTCCGCAGGAGAAATACATCAGTGACGGGCAGCAGCTTGAAACACTCCGTTTTCCTTATTTCTCTCTGCTTATCATCCGTCACAATGCTTCTGACGCCGATTTAATACAATTTCGCACAGAGTACGAGTGATTTTTGCAGAAATGGCTTACCTTTGCACCTTGTGTAATTAAAAAAGATAAAGACATGAAGAAACTTGCTTTTTATATGTTGATGCTGGTTATGAGCATCGGTTATGCCTATGCACAAGGCGGGGCAGACATTAAATTCGACAAGACCACCCATAACTTCGGAACATTCTCCGAAAATAATCCGGTGGTAAGCTGCACGTTTACATTCACCAACGTGGGAGACGCTCCGCTGGTAATCCATCAGGCAGTGGCATCTTGCGGATGCACAGTGCCCGAATACACGCAAGAGCCGGTGATGCCCGGAAAGACCGGAACCATCAAGATTACCTACAACGGTACAGGCAAATACCCCGGACACTTCAAGAAGTCCGTTACGCTGCGCACCAACGCCAAGACCGAAATGATGCGTCTGTTCGTTGAAGGCGACATGACTGCCAAAGACGCCAAATAAACGTTTTTATGATACAGAAAAAGGAGAATTTTTCAATTCTCCTTTTTTTTTGCTTTCTTTGAAGTCTATAATGGAATACATATCGCAATCATAACAATAAAAATAAAACAGCTATTATGAAACAAGAAGAAGAGAAAGCAATCGGCGTACCGGAAAACGCGTTCCGCGAACTGAAGCCGGGAGAGGTCTACAATCCCCTGATGAGTCCCGACAAGAAATATCCCGAAGTAAACCTGTGGTCGGTACTGTGGGGCATCGCCATGGCGGTACTGTTTTCGGCAGCGGCAGCCTATCTGGGGCTGAAAGTGGGACAGGTATTCGAAGCCGCCATCCCCATCGCCATTATCGCTGTCGGCGTGTCCGGTGCAGCCAAGCGTAAAAACGCTCTGGGCGAAAACGTCATCATCCAGTCCATCGGAGCCAGCTCCGGAGTAATTGTGGCAGGCGCAATCTTTACCCTGCCCGCACTGTATATCCTACAGGAAAGCTATCCGCAGGAAATCACCGTAACATTTGCACAAGTATTCATCAGTTCGCTGCTGGGCGGCGTACTGGGTATCCTTTTCCTTATCCCATTCCGTAAATATTTTGTAAGTGACATGCACGGCAAATATCCTTTCCCCGAGGCCACCGCAACGACGCAGGTGCTTGTATCGGGAGAAAAAGGCGGCAGTCAGGCAAAACCGTTGCTGACGGCGGGTATTATCGGCGGTCTGTACGACTTCATCGTTGCCACTTTCGGTTGGTGGAACGAAAACTTCACCACCCGTGTATGCGGCTTCGGCGAAATGCTGGCAGAAAAAGCCAAGCTGGTGTTCAAGGTAAACACCGGAGCTGCCGTACTGGGTCTGGGCTATATCGTCGGACTGAAATACGCCTCTATCATCTGCGCCGGCTCGCTTGCCGTATGGTGGATTATCATCCCCGGCATGTCCCTTATCTGGGGCGACAGCGTGCTGAACCAATGGAATCCGGAGATTACCGCCACCGTAGGTGCCATGTCTCCCGAAGAAATCTTCAAGTACTATGCCAAGAGCATCGGTATCGGCGGCATTGCAATGGCGGGTATCATCGGCATCATCAAGTCATGGGGCATCATCAAGAGTGCCGTAGGGCTGGCTGCCAAGGAAATGGGCGGCAAGCTGATGCGGAAACCAACGTGAAGCGTACACAACGCGACCTTTCCATGAAGATTATCGCTATCGGTTCTATCGTGACGCTGATACTGGTTACGCTGTTCTTCTACTTCGATGTGATGCAGGGCAACCTGATGCACACGGTAGTGGCTATCCTGCTCGTTGCGGGCATCTCGTTCCTCTTCACCACCGTAGCAGCCAATGCCATTGCCATTGTGGGAACCAACCGGTATCGGGCATGACGCTGATGACGCTTATCCTTGCATCGGTAGTAATGGTGGCGGTAGGCCTGAAAGGTCCCGGCGGAATGGTGGCAGCGCTGGTTATGGGCGGTGTGGTTTGTACGGCACTGTCCATGGCGGGCGGTTTCATCACCGACCTTAAGATTGGCTACTGGCTGGGAAGCACTCCCGTGAAACAGGAGACGTGGAAGTCCTCGGAACAATCGTTTCGGCAGCTACCGTAGGCGGTGTGATGATTATCCTGAACAAGACATACGGATTTACCAGCGGACAACTGGCTGCTCCGCAGGCCAACGCAATGGCGGCGGTTATCGAACCGCTGATGAACGGTGTAGGTGCACCGTGGCTGCTTTACGGCATCGGTGCGGTGCTGGCTATCGTGCTAAATGCCTGCAAGATTCCTGCACTGGCTTTTGCACTGGGCATGTTCATCCCGTTGGAGCTGAACGTTCCGCTGGTAGTGGGCGGTGCCGTAACTGGTACGTAACCAGCCGCAGCAAGGATGCAACCCTCAATGCCGAACGTGGCGAGAAAGGTACGCTGCTGGCGTCCGGCTTCATTGCCGGCGGTGCGCTGATGGGTGTGGTAAGCGCGGCAATGCGCTTCGGCGGTGTCAATATGGTGAACGACGCATGGCTCAGCAATACATGGTCTGAAGTGCTGGCGCTGGCGCTTATGCCATCCTGATATTCTACCTCGTAAAGGCTTCGATGAAAACGAAATAAGCTGCGGGGACACTGAAACAAATTCAGATAATACAAAACAATATTCACCATGAGAAAGATTCTATTTCTATCCCTTCTGTTTGCCGCAACGATGTTGTCCGCACAGAGTCCCGTCGAACTGCCGTTATGGCCCGACGGAGCTCCCAATACAAACGGACTGACCGGTGAACAGGAAGATTTGAAAGGCGGCCGCGTTGCCAACGTGACCCATCCTTCCATAACCGTTTACCGTCCGGCAAAGCCCAACGGTATGGCCGTCATTATGTGCCCCGGCGGCGGATACGCCCGTCTTGCCATGAACCACGAAGGGCACGACATGGCGGCCTGGTTCACGACGCAAGGCATCACGTATGCGGTACTGAAGTACCGCATGCCGAACGGGCACAACGAGATTCCCCTGTCGGATGCCGAGCAAGCCATCCGCCTGGTACGCAAACATGCCGGGGAATGGGGTGTCAACCCCGGCCGTATCGGTATCATGGGAGCATCCGCAGGCGGACATCTGGCAGCTTCCCTTGCCACGTTATACGGCAGCGACGCTACCCGTCCCGACTTCCAGATACTGTTCTACCCCGTCATCTCCATGCTGAAAGGCGTGACCCACAGCGGTTCCCGTCAAAACCTTATCGGAGAGACTCCTTCGGCCGAACTGGAACAGAAATACTCGCTCGAAAGGCAGGTATCTCCCAAAACGCCGCAAGCCTTCATCATGCTGTCGGCAGATGATGCAACCGTACTGCCCATCAACGGCATCGGTTATTTCCTTGCCCTGCGCGAACAGAAAGTACCTGCCACACTGCACGTCTATCCCACCGGCGGTCACGGATGGGGCTTCCGCGACAGCTTCACCTACAAGCGCCAATGGACCGGCGAGCTGGAAAAATGGCTGAGAGAAGGACTGACCTTCCCGGAGAAGTAACGCTTCTGTAACAGCCGTTTACGCCAATCATCATTAACCTGTTCAACCCTTAAAACTTATTTACCATGAAAATACACGGACTATTGCTTGCCGCTGCCTTTCTTCCTGTCGCCCTTGCGGCGCAGGAAGACCGGTATGCGCAAATTACCAATCCCAAACTCACAAGTATCAACAAAGAGCCGCCCCGCAGCACCTTCACCTCTTACACGAATGAGGCGGATGCGTTGTCAACGACCGCAAGAACGGAACATTCCGCATCTCCCTCAACGGCAAGTGGAAATTCAACTATGTGGAGAACTTCGCCGATCGCCCTACCGACTTTATGGATATCCATGCAGACGTAAGCAAATGGCCGGACATCAACGTTCCCGGCAATTGGGAGCTGCAAGGTTTCGGCACGCCTGTCTACGTCAACCAGTCGTATGAGTTCTGCTCTCCCGGCTATGCCCCTATTGGGACAAGCCCAACCCGCCCTACGTTCCCAAAGAGTGGAATCCTACGGGAACCTACCGCCGTACCTTCACCCTGCCTGCCGACTGGGACAACAAAGAAATTTTCCTGAGCGCCGACGGAGTGCGCGGAGCGGCATTCTACTACCTCAACGGCAAATTTGCAGGCATGAGTAAAGATTCCAAGACTCCCGCACGCTTCAACGTCACTTCCCTTGCCCGCAGAGGCGAGAACGTGATTGCCATACAGGTGCACCGCTTCTCCGACGGCAATTATCTGGAGTGCCAGGATTTCTGGCGCATCAGCGGCATCGAACGGGACATCTACATGTATGCCCAGCCGCAAATACACCTGACGGACTTCAAGGCGGAGACTCCCCTGGACGGAGATTACCGCAACGGAATCCTGAAGCTGAAAGTGAAGTTTGCCAACGAAACCGGCAAAGAGGCCCCGTTCCTCGTAAGCTATCGTTTGCTGGACAGCAAAGACAAGCTGATTGCCCAATCCTCAACCCGTGTAAGCTACGGTCAGACGGAAGTGGAGTTTACCCCAAAGACAATCAAAGAACCGTTGCAGTGGACAGCCGAAACGCCTAACCTCTACACGCTCGTCATCAGTCTGAAACATACCAACGGTGACGTTATCGAGGCCACCGGTTGCAAAGTAGGGTTCCGCACCGTAGAGATAAAAGACAAGCAACTGATGGTAAACGGCAAACCTATCCTCGTAAAAGGCGTCAACTATCACGAGCATAATGAATACACCGGCCATTACGTTCCCGAAGAGCTTATGCTGAAAGATTTCGAACTTTGGAAGCAGTACAACATAAACACGATCCGTACCTGCCACTACCCGCAGCAGGAACGTTTCTATGAGCTGTGCGACCAATATGGCTTCTACGTCATAGACGAAGCCAATATCGAGAGCCACGGAATGGGCTATAATCTGAACGTAGGCGGCACGCTGGGTAATAACCCGCTATTTACAAAAGCGCATATAGACCGCACCATGAACATGTACGAGCGCGACAAGAACCATCCTTGCATCATCACCTGGTCGCTTGGCAACGAAGCGGGAAACGGCCTGAACTTCTACGTCACCTACAATACGCTGAAAGCATTGGACAGCCGTCCCGTGCAATACGAACGCGCCCTGCTGGAATGGAACACGGACATCTTCTGCCCCATGTACCACAGTCCCGCCCGTATCGAGAAATACGCACAGAACCCCGAAATGACCCGCCCGCTCATCCTCTGCGAATATGCCCATGCCATGGGCAACAGCCTCGGCAATTTCCAGGATTACTGGAACATCATCGAGAAATACCCCATCCTGCAAGGCGGCTGTATTTGGGACTGGGTAGACCAGGGACTTGCCACCAAGACCGCTGACGGCCGTAAATACTGGGCATACGGCGGCGACTACGGCGAGTACGGCACCCCGTCCGACGGTGACTTCTGTATCAACGGCATAGTATATCCCGACCGCAGCGTCAAGCCGCAGACCGAGGAAATGGGGAAGGTGTATCAGAACATCAAGTTCTTCGACTTCGACCCGGCAGCCTCTGTCGTAAAGATACGCAATGATTTCTCTTTCACCAATCTCGACAAATACGACTTCCATTACATCATCCGCCATCACGGCAAAGAGATTTACAAAGGCCGTATCAAAGATATCAAGGCCGAACCGGGACAAACCGTCACCAGTCCGTTCCTCAATGGCATTCCCGCCACCAACAGCTCGACCGGAGACGTACGCATAGAGTTCTATGCCGCTATCCGTACTCCCGAACCGTTCCTTCCGCAGGTACGGTCATTGCCCGTGAACAGACCTATGCGCATACTTTCCATAAGGAAGATGCCCCGAAACAGGCATTCGCCGGTTCGGAAGAAGACGACCGGCAAGTCGTTTTCTCCGGTCCGCACTTCAAGGCAACCTTCGACAAGCAAAGCGGCCTGCTGGTATCTTACCGATACAAGAAGCAGGAGTACATTCATAACGGGCAAGGTCCCCGCCCCTTCTTCTATGGGGCATAGAACGAAGCGGTTTTTTCAATGGTCGGGAAAATGGGCGAAAGGTTTTGAAAACCAAAGGGTTTAGGCATGATCGGGAAAATGGGCTGAATATTTCGAAGCGGTTTTTCTCTTTACATGGCTTACATCTGCTTTACGTTTGAGGGGCTTTTCTTCGGATATTCGGGGGATTGCTTTACATCGGGCTTGCAGATGGGGCTAAAACGGCCTGGAAGGGTTTTATTTTCGGCTGTGTGGCCGTTTTATGGCTGGGTTGATGGATTTTGTTATATGATGGTGTGAACGGCTGTGTGGCCGTTTTTTTGTGCCTATTTTTAAAGATGTTGCCTTAAAATTCTTCCAAATAAGTATTATTTGTATATTTGCAGCATAATAGAAACGAATATGGCAAAAGTGATTCATGTGCATTTGCTGCATAAAATAGACGGGACGAAGCAGAAAGATTGGTATTTCAGCAGTATATCGGCTGTTTATACGGTTCTGACGGCAGATCAGGTGGGGGCAACCAAGAATTACCTGCTTCATGCCGGGCTGTCTGGTAACGGCACAATATGCACGAAAAAGGCTATAATTAAGCAATCTACGCTCATCTCGGGTGGTAGTAAGGGAATGGTTAGAACGATATAATAGCGCCGTTAGAAAGGCTTGTAGGCGTTATTTCTTTGAATGCTGATTGGGGAGCTTATGGCTCCCTTTTTTTATGCCCCTACGGTTGGTTTTATTTGGTTAGGGGTTACTATTGGGGTTACTGTTAGGGGTTACTACTTCTTTAAGTTAGGGGTTACTTTAGGGGTTACTTTTTCAGTTCTCAGAGGGTACGCCCGAAATAGGAAACTATGTTATAAATGAAAGCAAGTGCCGTTTTTCTCTGTTTTCAGAGAGGAAAAACGACACTTGTTTGTGTGATATACCTTATTATAATAAAATAAATCCTTTGATTTACAGTGTATTTACGAGTTTGCTTCAGGTAAATTCCTTCAAAAGTGTGTGCGTGCGTCCTTTTTTAGCCTTCTGTAGGAGGCATGCGTGTACCACTTAGAAGAACTTGCTGATACTTCCGATTACTTCAAAGACATTGATGATGCGTGATTTGTCGAATTCCTGTTCATCGTAGTCATTGGTGTTGATGGGGATGAAGCGCAGCTTGTCCGGATCCGCGACCTGCGGAGGATTTTAATGGTGCGGATGGTATCCAACACCACTGCATAGATTTCGCCATATTGGATGTCGTTGAGTGTGCATTGGTGCAGGGCAATGATGTCGCCATGGTTTATTTTGGGTTCCATGGAGTGCCCGGTGACATTGCACCAAAGGCTGGCTTTTTCGAATCCCCTTATTACAATGTTGGTGCAGGTATGTTTACCTGTGAATTAAACACTTCATCAAAGCCCCCGATAAAGTCCACATCGTAGTATGGTGTACCGATGGATGGTTCATAGATGTGTAGGCAGAGTCGAAGAATTTGCTTCGTCTATTGTTTTAATGCCGCTCAAATCATCTTTCAACATGCTTCCTGCACCAGTAAGTAACCAATCGGCAGATAATTCCGGATAGGCTAATAGAATTTTTTCAATATTCATTGAGCTCATGCCTTTGCCAGACACCTTTGCTTTCCCAATAAGTCCAACAGAAAGACCGGCATTAACAGTCATTTGATTGTCATTTATGCCCTTTTTCTCCATGAAATATTGAAGTCTTTCTATAAAATTCATATCCTTATATTGATTTTCTTCCATATTTAGTTTGATGTATTGAAATAATTCTATATATTTGCAGCGTGTTTAAGATGTAAACAGCGCGCCAAATATACAAAAAGGCGTGTGATTAGCGAATTTTAAGGATTAAAGAAAATGAAAGCAAAAGTAATTATAGCTCAAGCAACAGCCGAGACCGCCGAAGCTCTTTACGGACTGGTCAAGAAGATGTAGATACAACAGCAATCAAGGCTTATCCCAGTGTAGATTATCAGGCAGTTTTCTTTTCAGCTGATAGATACGACTTAGACTTTGTAAAAAGAGTATTGGCGGATAAGTGCTTTTCTTTCAAAATTGAAGATGCAGAATAATACAATAAAATAAGTGAGTTTATGACACAGCAAGAATTTATGGAACGGACGGGGATAACCCCTACAGCAGAGGATTTTGATTACATCCATGCGGTTTATCTGAACACTTCGATGAACAAGGATGAGTTCTGCAAAGATTTCAAGAAACATGGGGACAGCCGGATTATCCGCGATGTTCATGTGCGAGTGCTGAACTATGAAATGAAATGTGAACGTCAAAAGGAAGTTATCGACAACCTGACCGATTTTCTGATTGGCAAGCACATGCGTATGACGATACCGATTTCCGCAAAGAAGCGGTAGGGCTGGTCGGTGAGATGGAAGTGGTGAAACGGACCATTGAATTGGGGCTTCCGCTTTGGGATGAAGACAGGATGGTTGTCCTTTCGATGATAGAAGAACAAGGCAAATAGATTGCCGGATAACTGGCAGCCCGGAAAGACGGGCAGGGGCGGCAGGCACGGCCGGAGAGTTGGTAAATCGAAATAAGAAAGCGTAGAAAGCCGTCGGTTCGATTCCCCGCGCCCCACGATATAAACTTTTAAAATTTAGAGTTATGGCAAAGAATTTCAATCCGAGAACAGCAGAGAGTCTGTTCAAACAGAAGTTGCGCACGATGATAGGCAGTACGGCACATACGCAGAATATTGCCGACCAGGCGATGGAGCTGGCTGGACAATTCATGACGGAGGATGAGATAAGCAACTCGGATGCCTACCGGGTGATAGAGAATGTGAGCTGTGTGTGTGAGGAAGCGATGCAGGTGCTGGTCGAAGAACTGCAGAAAGGGACACGCCTTCATGAAATACTGACGGGTGATTAGGAAATAGCGGAAGCCGTTGAAAACCTTTGAACGAACGATAACGATTAAAAAGTATGACGATATGAGAAAGCAGATTTTGACAGATAACGAGACCAAGACCTTCTTGATGAAGACATTCGGATGCAGCCGTCAGGCTGTGTGGCAAGCACTGAATTTTGTCCGTGACAGCGATCAGGCGCGCCGGATACGCACTCTTGCCCTGAAGCGAGGCGGCAAACTGACTGACGGGAACTTCATCCCGAACTGCGAAACCACCTTCGAGGAGTGCGAGAAGACCATGACCTGCACTTCGGTCCCCGTGTAAAACTCGTGGTCCACAGAAAGACCAATGATGTGGATGTGTACGTGGACGGAAAACGGACTGAAACCTACCAATGTGAATTTGTATCGGATTTCATGCAGCTGCAGCACGAGACCCAACAGATGGCATCTGCCTTATAAATAGAAATGAAATGGAGTATTATGGAAAGATATTGTGCATATCCTACAATGACCTGACTTACGATGACCGACCGGTGATGGTGAACGGAAAGGCAGACTACAGCAGAAGCCGCACGCTGAAAGGAGTTCATCCTTCCACTCTTTCCGAAGAAGAACTTGCTCCCATCATGTCGATACCCAATTACAAGAAGTTAGCGGCAAAGGAGAAAATCAATGTAGTTCGATCCGGAAGAGGTCTGGGAGGTTACGTTTTGGTAGAAATAGCCACCATGCCCCTACGGTTTCAGGAAAGGATAAAACTAAAATACGGAGATATGAAAGAAGACGTAATAAGAAACTGGCTCGGCAGCCATTACCACATCGATGCGAAAGCCCGGGAATTTTACACCCGGTTCCGTTTTGACAACGGAGATACACTGCCACCGGAACACATCCAAGAATATACGGTAAACGCTTCGGTAATTGAGGCAGTGATGCGTGCCATGGAGGATACCACGTTTATGCGAAAGGCCATGAAGCCGGGCCGGTGAACTGGGGCGAACTGGCAGGAGCCATCAGTTACTACCAAGCAGAGTTCGGACATACCTTGCCTGTCAGTTCCAACCGCTTCAAGAAGCGTGTGAATGACTTCAAGGCCAACGGCTATGAAAGCCTTATCAGCCGCAAGTTCATGAACCAGAACCGCCGGAAAGTGACCTATGACATTGAACGCCTGCTGCTGAGCATCGATGCCCAACCGGAGCAGCCCTTCAATACCACCGTGTGGGAACAGTACAATCTATTTGTGCAAGGAGAACTGGAGCTATATGACCCCGAAACCGGCGAGGTGTTGAATCCGGCAGACTTTACCGACAAGGATGGAAATCCGCTGGTATTGAGCCCGGCCACAGTAGCCAACTACCTGAACAACCCCAAGAACAAGGCCCTTCGCGGTAAGCTGCACATGAGCCAATGGGATTTCAACAATGCCTACCGTCCTTATCATCTGCGCAGCATCGGTGAATATTCCTTGAGTAAGGTTTCTCTTGACGACCGCGACCTGCCGCGCCCAATGAAGGATGGCAACCGAGTGAAAGCCTATTATGCCTACGATGTGGTGAGCGGTGCTGTGGTGGGATATGCCTACAACCGGTACAAGACTACCGAGTTATTTTTAGACTGCATGCGAAACATGTTCCAGACCCTGGACCGGAACGGCATGTATATCCCCGCCGAGTTAGAAGTGGAACACCACCTGGTAAGCGACTTTGCCGACGGATTGATGCAAGCCGGTACCGTCTTCCCCCTGATCCGCTGGTGTAACCCCGGGAACTCGCGTGAAAAACGTGCCGAGCACAAGAACCGCGAAAAGAAATACGGTGTGGAGAAACGCACGCAGGTAGGTATCGGCCGATGGTATGCCAAGCTGGAGCCAACCGCCCGAAGGAAGAAAAGGTGTATGACGAAAAGAACAACACCTACAAGGTGAAGACCTATAGTTATGAAGAATTGGTAGCCGATGATATACGCGCCATTGAGACCTTCAACGCACAGCCTCACCCCAACCAAAAGCGCTATCCGGGCATGAGCCGTTGGGATGTGCTTTGCGCCCATCAGAACCCGAACCTTGCACCTTGGGACAAGGCCGTTCTTTACCGGTTCATCGGACAGCACACCGAAACAACCATCCGGCAGAACACCTACTGCACGGTGATGTACAACCAATACGGACTGCCAGCCCGGAAATCATCGAAAAGCTGGAGCCGAGGAACTACAAGTAGATGCCTATTATCTGCCCGATGCCGACGGAACCATCAACGAGGTATATATCTACCAGAACGGACGATATATCGCCACCTGCAAGCCCGTAGCCCGTTACAATGAGAATACAGCCGAGCAGACCGAGTACGACAAGGCAGCCTATACCGAACAGTCCAAGTATGTAGCTCAATTCGACAAGATGATGAAGGACGGCAAGATCAAGCGTGTGGGCATCCTTGCCAAAGAGGAAGCAAAGCTGATAACAGAGGTACAGGCGGAAGCCGTTCCCCTTCCTGCACAAGCCGAGGAAGAAGATTACTCAGCCTATATGGACATCAGTGCCTTCGAGCATGATGCAGTAGCCAAGATATAATTAACGACGTTAGAACGAATTTAAAACAGCATTCAAATGGAAATAACAAATGAAGTAAAGCAACGTATTGTGGCAGCGATAGCCGCCGACCGTGAAAATTATCCCAGTGACAACCGCCATGCCACGGCACTGGGCATAGCCCCCAGCGTTTACAATGCCATCAAGCGGGGCAATTATGAAAAGCAGGTCAGTGATGCCAACTGGGTAGGTATAGCCCGAAGATTAGGCGTGCAACTGCGTACAGAAATACCTTGGCTGGCAGCACAGACCCCGACCTACGTGTTTGTGAGCAAGCAGCTGGAAGTGTGCCAGGGAAGCGGGCTGAGTGCCATCCTGTGCGATATGCCCAATATCGGCAAGACCTTTACAGCGAAAGCTTACGTGAAGCAGCACAAGCACGCCGTATATGTGGACTGCAGCCAGGTGAAGACCAAACTGAAGCTGATACGCTACATTGCCAAGGAATTCGGTGTGACCAGCAACGGACGCTATAGCGACGTGTATGAGGATCTGGTGGCCTACCTGCGCACGATTGATACGCCCCTGGTTATCCTGGATGAAGCCGGGGACCTGCAGTATGAAGCCTTCCTGGAGTTAAAGGCGCTTTGGAACGCTACGGAACGCTGCTGTGCCTGGTATATGATGGGTGCCGACGGATTAAAGGAGAAGATCAACCGCGCCATCGAAGGCAAGAAGGTGGGCTATACCGAAATGTTGAGCCGCTACGGTGACTCCTACAGCAAGGTGACCCCGGACGATGCGCAGGAACGCGAAAAGTTTCTGAAGGCACAGGCTGCCATCGTCGCAAAAATCAATGCCCCGGACGGTGCCGACATTGCCAAGATTGTTCATAGCACCGGAGGCGGCTTGCGGCGCGTATATACCGAAATCGAAAAATTAAGGAGGATGCAGGCATGATAAGCAAGATAGAAATGCAAGCGATGGATGCTGTTATCGGTATCCATCGCGAGATGAGAAAAGCGAATGAGATAGACTGGGAACAGCGCAGATATGAAATTGCCAAAAGCATGCTTCCGGTAGTAAGAAGCAATTCATCAGGTATAATGTCTATAAAACAAGTTGCCAGACTTGCTGTGGACTATGCTGATGCTCTTATTGAAGAATTGAAAGGAGGTAACCGTGAAACTGAAGAGAGCCTACAGTCCCGGTGAGGTGCTGAACATGAAGATTCCCCGGTTCGAGTTTTCCGGGGACTGGCAAACCTCGATAGGCAACCCGGCCAAGAGCGGCGTGTGGATTATTTGGGGAGCCAGCGGAAACGGTAAGAGCAGCTTTGTGATGCAGCTGGCCAAGTACCTGTGTAGCTTCGGACGCGTAATTTATGACAGTTTGGAAGAAAGTACCGGTTTGTCGTTCCAGATGAGCCTGAAACGGCACAAGATGGGTGAAGTGAAAAAGAAGCTGATTATCCTTGACCGGGAACCGATGGAGCAATTGGAGGAACGGTTACGGCGCAGAGGCAGTCCCGGAATCGTGATTATCGACAGCTTCCAATACAGCGGCTTGAACTACAAAACCTACAAGGAGTTCAAGGAACGTCATCCCAAGAAACTGTTTATCTTCATCAGCCATGCCGAGGGGCTTCATCCGGCAGGTAGAAGCGCCCGCAAGGTGGAATATGATGCCGATGTGAAAATCATGGTAAGCTGTTTCAAAGCCTGGTGCAAAAGCCGCTTTATGGAGCGGCCCGGTGAGCCCTACGTGATATGGGAAGAAGGTGCTGCCAAAACATTGAAGGACGATAATATGGAGGATTATTTGAATGATGGAATGGGAGAATAAGCTGTACCAGATACTCCTGAAAGAACAGGAAGCGGAGGCCGTGGTGGACGATTGGGTAGAACGTAACATACAAAGCGACCTCCGTCTGCGCAGGGCCAAGACAAAGGGACACGTAGTGATAGAAACCAGGGATGTGATGTTTGCTCGGAATATTCAGGTATGGCATCCGTCCTGCCAAATAAACATTAAAGATTTGAAGTGATGGAAAAGAAAGAAGAAAAGAAAGTGTGCTGCATCTGCGGCAAAGAGTATGAGGCTACGGATACAATCCGTTCCCGGTGAAAGAAGAAGGCTGCTGCTGCCAATCGTGCAACTACAGTGTGGTGGTTCCGGAACGGTGGGAACGACACAAGGCTTTTCAACGTGGTGAAGCGACCGGTGCCGGGAAAGTGTACATCAGCGGAGCCATCGCGCACTATGATATGAATGAGCGCAAGGAAGCCTTCAGCCGTGCCGAGGAGAAACTGATGGCACAAGGCTATGATCCTGTAAACCCTTTCAGGAACGGATTGCCGGATGAAGCTCATTGGAGAGCCCACATGCGGGCCGACATTGCCCTGTTGCTGGCTTGTGACTATATCTACATGCTGAAGGACTGGGAACTGAGCAAGGGAGCCAAACTGGAGCTTGACGTAGCCAGTTCGTGTGGCATTAAAGTATTGTTTGAATAACCTTTTAATAGTGAATGTATGGAAGAAAAACAGAAAGTTCAGGTCGTATTTGAATTTGACCGTTCCGAGTATGACGCGTATCTCTTTTTGATGAATCAAAAGAAGACGAAAGAGGTAGAGCAAATATGGAACACCATGAGCGGTGAGCCTGTGGTTGCGGATATTGATTTGTTTGAAGAGGACAGCCAGTCTGTAAAACTTATGATGATAAGTTTGGCAATTCTTTCAGTGGAGAAAAAAGTGAAAGGATGATATGGCACAGGAAGTAACCAATTTCGCCCGGTTCTATGCATTGTTCAACAAACTGCCTTATCAGGGCGATCGGGAGGAATTCAAAAAACAAATCGTGCTGCAGTACACGTGGAACCGGACAGACAGTCTGAAGGAAATGACGGCCAAGGAGTATGAAGTTTGTTGTACTGCTCTGGAGAAACTGAGCGGACAAGACGAATGGCGGCAGAAACTTCGCGAGGAACTGCGACGGAAACGCAGCGTCTGCCTGAAGCTGATGCAACAGTTGGGTATAGACACCACCGACTGGAACCGGGTGAACGAATTCTGCAACAACCCCCGATAGCCGGCAAGCCCTTTGTTCAGGTTAGTACAGCCGAGCTGGAACAACTGGCCATCAAACTGCGGGCTATCCAACGAAAAGGAGGTTTAACCGATAAATAGAGCAATATGGATAAAAAAGCACATGAAGCGCTTGAGCGCATAAGAAAAGACGTGACCCTTACGACATCCGATATGGAGAACCAGGATGCAGCGGAGTTTTTCAACGAACTGGCCGACTGGGCGTATGCCAATGGGGAGGCCATGCTGATAGACGATGAACCGGAAAAGCAGGATGATTATGAGGATAGATGACCAAGACAAGCTGATAAAAGCGGGGTTCTGTATAATACGAAAGGATGATTATCCAGGCCCGAGGATAAAGATGTGTACCGGCATAAACGGTGGCTGGAAGACATACAAGAAGTTTGAAACCAAAGCAGAAAGAGACAGGACATTCGCTTTGCTGCTGAAGGATGACAAAGTAATAGCTGATTAACAACTAAAATGATTTAAAATGGAAAAGAACAATCAAAGTGTGGACATCAAGTCCCTGAGTAAAGAACAGCGAGCAGCCTCATGGCCCAGCTGCAGCAAGAAGAGAAAGAAGACCGCATCGCCCGTCGTGAAACTTACGAGGCATTACGCGGTGAGTTTATGCACGAAGTAAAGACCAACGTTCTTGAGATGGTGAATGCCGTGACCGGGTTCCGCGGATGGCTGGAAAAAGAAGCCGATGCCTTTACCAAGGTGATGAAGGAATACGGCCAGGTGAAAAGCGACGAACAGCGCAGCTATACCATTACGGACGGAGACTTCCGTCTGGAAGTGAAAAGCAACAAGGTGAAAGGCTTCGATGAACGAGCCGACATGGCAGCCGACCGTCTGATTGACTATTTGAAGCGCTACATGCAGAACAGCGAGAAAGGTTCTGATGATCCGATGTATCAGATGGCCTTGACCCTGCTGGAGCGCAACAAGATGGGCGACCTGGACTACAAGAGCATTTCAAAGCTGTATGAACTGGAAGATAAGTTCGATGAAGAGTATGCAGACATCATGCGCCTGTTCAAGGAAGCTAATGTAGTGCAGCGCAATGCCACCAACTACTACTTCAGCCGCCGCAACCCTGAAAACGGCGTATGGACCCGCATTGAACCCAGTTTCTGCCGTTTGTAGCCGAAACCCGTTAACCCTATAAACAGAAAGCGCCGCAGTTGTTATAATTGCGGCGCTTTTGTTCTTAAAATAGATGGAAATCAGTTATTTTTGTAAGAGAAATAAAATGTATGGGCAAAGGACGGGATAAAGAACTGATCAAGCTGCGTGACGAGGCACTATGCCGTCGTTACTACTATTGGACAGAAATACAGCGGTTGCGGTTCGACGATGCTTTAAAAGTGTTGTCGGAGCGCGAATTCTTTATATCCGAGGAACGTATCATGACCATCATCCGCCGGAAATCACGTGAGGGAACAGACTACAATCTGAAGCCTGTTCCCAAGGTGAAAGCCCCCCGTCTGACTGCCGCCCAGCTGGAACTATTCCCCATAAGATGACGGCATGGCCGATTCATCGTGCAGTGTGAATGAGAACGTCATTTCATAGACCTTGATGTAATGCGGCATGGCATACGAACGGCTTTTCTCGCGTACCAGCGGCGAAGCGTTGTCCGTGCATTGCAGACACTGCAGCGACTTGTATAATTTCTTGGCCAGCTGCTGCCTTTCCCTCACCTTGTCATACGTGCCGGATGCGTAGCTGTATCGTCGTAACAATCGATGGCCAGCCGGACGGTCAGTGCGGATTCGCTTTTCTGTGCCCCGTATCCGAGGTCGTGCCAGTCGGAGTTTGTATTTCCGATTAATACACAAGGGAAAGTGACCGGGTACTGGTCTTCTTCTGCTCCCATTTCCAATTGTCCGTAGTCCTCGTCGATGAGAGAGAGTTCCGGCATTTCCTGTGCAATCTGTTCCATGATTGCGATAAAAATTTCGTCCATATCGTTATTGGTTTAAAATGTTGGTAATTTCCTGGTCCACCTTTTCCCGGATACGCCGGTTCAATTCTTCGCTTTCGCCCATGAACTGGCGCTGCGGGATGCGGATGTGCAGTTTCTTTTTTTGGGTAAGCGCCATGTTCTCCAGAACTGTGCCTGCGGATTCAGTTCCTTCGGCTTGGAACGTCGTTTGACGCGTTTCTTTTGCCCTGTGCCGGTTTTTTTCTTTTTCCCGAAGCCTTGTAGAACTTGGCCCATGCAAAGCGCCTCATGCGGTCTGTGACGGTGACATCGATTTCCCCGCCCCAGTTGTTGATGGTGCATAGACCACCTCGTTGAATACCCTTACCCGGTAGTCTGCAGGTGTATATCCGACCGATTTGAACAGATGTTTCCTGCCGGAGAGCAGCGTTCCATAATTGCTGGCGGCATCGGAACCTCCCGAGGACAGCGTTTGGCTTTGGGCCAAGGGTGAAGACCGCCATTGACAAATCCACCCTGCCGGAAGTTATCCTGAAAATGGTCTTTGGCCATTCGTCCTACCATGACTGGCATTTTGCGGCGCATCATACTGTCCAGCCTGTCACGTTTCCGCTTTATCATTTCCGTAAAATCTTTTATGTCCATAATCATCAGTAATTCAAGAATAATTTATAACTTTGCAACCGAGGCTTCCAATATGCCTTTTATGCGTTATGAATATACCGGAACAAGTAAAGAACGAGGCCCGTGTACTTATTGAGCAATACGGTGACACCTTCGAATACCTTGGTATTTATGAAGGCCAGGAAGCCTATGTGTTCAAGTTTCCGGGGGACTCCTGTACCGGTTATCCTTTCGTCTATCTGTATGACGGTAAAGACGCAACCGAAATAACCGGTCCGTTATCCCTTGACGTTATCGATTCATGTATCGAAAATATCGAGGAAGGAGACATCGAATAGCTTATTGTCAATTCTCAGGACTCCCCTGCAGTTGTGGGAAGTCGCAGCTCCTATTTCACATAAATATTTTACGTCTTTCCATTCCATTCCTGAACCGGCAGAATTATCGCTTTGGGGTTCGATATACCTTAGTTCACCATCCGCAAACCGTTGCAGGATTGTAGCATGACCTCCTCCACTTTTCCAGCCGATGCACAATTCATACACGCCTTCTTCCTTACATACCTCATTGAAATACTCCATGTACCTTTTAGGGGTCATTTTCAGGTATCCTTTGTGCGCAAGCCAGCTGTTTATACTTATATGTTGCGCCGGAGTACCGTCGGTGTTTTTCCAGACTTCAAAAGCACGTCCATTACTCAGATATTCAAGTTTAGACCCTGCGACATTGCCTTTGGCGGTAATATCCCATCCACGTAATCGTAAAGCGTATGCCGGTGCGCAAGTCTGGCAGTTGATACTGTATGGAGTATCCCGTTTTTTATCGTAATCGCTGTTCTTCCGGTATCTGTTTCCCCTTTTATCGCGGTATATTCCTTTGGAATCCAAAATATACTCTTCCACATGTTTGGGATTTGCATTCTGTTTGTCCGCCTTATCCACATCCATAGGTTTTCCTTTTTTGATTTTAAGAGCCTTTTCCATTTCGAGGTTGTTCCGGGCAATGGCCATTTTTTCCTCCCCGGTAAGGTAGTCCGGCATTTCCGCAATCATCTCGTCAATACGGGCCATAAGTTTATCCACCGCTTTTTGGGCACCCTTGTGGCTTCTGCCTGATATGGATGATTGTCGGAAAACAGTTTGCCGTCCGTTCCCGGATTGTTATCCAGTCCGGGCTGGGGCTTGTTCTTGTCGTCTTCGTCCGGAAGTGGTGTCGGCTCCTCGTCGGTGGCAGTGAGGTCGCACTTGCAGTTCCACCGGTCGCCCGGTCGGTGGATGTTCCAGAACGTGTCATCAATCGGCCGGATGGTATTCCAGAACGGGCGGTGGTCAGCCCCCGGATGAATGGAGGTGGACGGTAGCCATTTGAGGTTGGCAGAATATCGCGTTCGCGCAGGAACTGTTGCCAGTCAGCCGCCTGATGCGCCCGGATGACCGCCGTATCATACTCCGTCCGCAGCCAGTGACGAACCTGATGGGAAGCAATGGGCAAGACTTCCTGTACCCATTTGTCGAACGGTTTTAAAATGCCGTTTGAATCCAATAAAAGTCGTGCCATGTCATTCTGCATACGATGTACCTTGAATGCCGAGAATACGGCATTGTTCCGGAGTATGGCATTTCTGAAATCCTCGTCCGGAGTAATGGCCTTGGATTTGCTGAACCCTTCCTTTGCCGCCTTGTCCATCTTTGCCCATATTTCATTGAACAGGTTGATTTCGATTTCGGTTGCCGGATGAAAGTCCCTGCTGTATATGTTCAGCAAGGCACGCCGCAGCACCTCTTCGGAGAAGTCAAACTCCATGGAGATGCTGCCATTATCAGCCGCATACAGTCTGTCGACTACCAGTCTAAAGCTGCCCCGTCTGCCGGCTTTCACGAAAAAACCTTTGAGCCAGTTCCGGAAGTTTCTTTTCTGTTTCGGTGTCGGTTCATCATCCCGTCCCTTATTCGCTGGCTCCGGCTCCTTCTTCGGGCTTGGAATCTGGTCGGCTTGTTCAGCCGTCTTTTGTTCCGCTTCAGCTGCTCGTAATTGGCCGGTTTGTCGATACCGAATTCCTCATAGAGATAGTCGTCGTCGATGGGGATGTTGAAGTTCTTCTTCAGCTGCGTGAGGATGGATATTTTGGTACCGGCATCCGTTTCCTTCGGTTCGGGGAAACAGAACGTACCCCCTTCGGTGTTGATGCCCATGCGCAGCAGAATGTCCGTCATGTCGTAATTCAGCACGTTGAGCACGTACTTCCGGTCGGCCTCCAGTACCTTGTCCTCTACTTTCTTATGAACCGTACCCAAAGCCTGCGTGCCTTTTTCGGACGATTCGGTGGTCAGCGTATTGCCCAGTATCAGTTTGGAAATTTCGTTGTTGCACCGCTCGCAGAGGCGTTCATAGACATCGGCAGACCCTGTTTTGTTTCCGGCTTCCGTGAGTTTGAGTTCCGTGTCCTTGGCATGGAAGAACTGCGCCAGACTTCCGGCATTGGCCGCATCCTCCATGGCCCGCTGGCGTGACTCGTCGTCGTCGGAATCATAGATATATTCCTGGATAGCATGCCGAATACCTCGGAGAACTGTGCCCAGTCGCCCGTAGTGTTACGTTTGTAGATGACCCAAGGTGCAGCCTTGGCCAACAGCCCCAAATCGGACGGTGAACCCACAAACAGCAGGTCGGTATATTCATTCCAGGAATGGCCGGTAATGTCCGTCTGGTGGCGCAGGATGAGTTCCCTGACCGGATCCACATGCTTGCGTGGTACCAGGTCATAATCCACCCACTCCTGCAGCTTGTAGAACTGGCAGAGCGAGAAGCCCCAGAATTTCGCATCAAGGATGTCACCCACCAGCCGGTTGAACCAGGGCGACTGTATCTGTTCGTTGATTTTATCGTCGGGCTTCCCGTCCACCCGGAATTCCATGTTGGAGCACAGCACGGCATTCTTTCGCTTTTCGAGCACACAGGAAAGGTGGGTATCCATCAGAATGTCCTCGTAGAGGTCATAAAGTTTGTAACGTCGCGAGAAATCGACATTCTCGGCCACCCTTACGGCTGCCATGTAGTCGGAAATGTCCAGCCCGAAGCGTTTGGGCTGTGTGAGCACAATCACATTCGGTCTCTTTTGTCCCGGCAACGTGAAGTTTCCCCCTACGGTGATGATGCCGGCTTTGTTGTTTTTTCTGTTTTTCTTTTTCATGATGCTTGCTTTTTACCAGTGGTTCGTTCGTTTGCGGTTGCTTTGAATGCGGAAATCCGACCTGCCCGCCTTTGTTCCTCGGGCAGCAGCGGAGCCCCTTCGATTGAAATGTCCTCGTCGGCCACCGCCTTCATCCATTCCACCGCCCGTTCGTAACGATCCTTGCGTACCTGGGAAAGTTTCTGCGGGTTGTGGATGCAGAAGATGTGATAGACCGCCATGTCGATGACCATCATCAGCACGAGCTGGTTACGGTTCTCGCCGGTGGCTGCAAAAATCTTGTTGCAGTCGTAGCGTTTGCCCAGATAACACCGCATTTCGGCAATGGCCCTGTCCTCGCAAACCTCAATGACCGTTTCGTCTTCGCGAACCAGTGCGTCGAGGATGTCTCGGTGGATGCTCGCATCGTAATCGGTAAGTTCAACAAATTTGCTCATAGTCCTATTGTTTTAGAGTTGTCATAATCTTTTCTTATTCCGTTTTCTTACATCCTTCCGTGATCGGAATACGGGCGGTTCAATGCGCCTGATCAGTTCGTCAATGATACGGTTCGCCCCTTCGACCGCATCCGGTCCGTCGGCCGGATAGCGCATGGTCAGGGTGAACAACTTGAATTGATCCTCCAGTTCCTTCATGTGCGGATTGTCCCCGTTCAGCCTCGTTGAGGATGAGGTTCCCCTCGCGGTTGAGCGGTTCAAGGTTGGCCTCGATGCGCGTACTTGTCCGTCTTCTTCTCCTCGTCGCCCCGGATGAACAGCGCAATCTTCTGTTCGCGGCGTACTTTTGCCACCAGCGGTTTGAACACCTGTTGGAAGAAAGGGTCCTGCAGCTTGTTGTTCTCCATGTAGCAATAGACATTGGTCTTGCCCCCGACAAATTCAAGCATCCGGACATACCAGTCAATGAACTCCGCATTGAGCGCCTGTGCCAGGAAAGTCTTGATGACGTAAAGCCTGCCACCCAATTTGCCACAGAGCGAAACCGTCTTGAAGGATTTGCCTTTCTTACCCTGCTTTCGCCCGGTGCCGGGTCGCCATACACCACGAGGAACTTGAATTTGGAGAGTGCCGGAACCTTGCCGTATGCAATGTTTTCGAATACCTCTCCCACGGAAATCGGGTTGTTGAAATATTCTCCCTGTGCCGCCTTTTTGGATATTTTGGACAGTGTGCGGTCGATGTCCTCTTCCGAGTTCTTTTCCGGCCATGTGGAAAAACCGTTTTTGTCGCGGATGTTCACGATGTCCCAGGAGTCGGCCATTTCGCCCGCCCTCACCACGCAGCAGTCCTTGGCGATGATGTTTCCGCAGAAGATGACCAGTGTAGGTTCGGAAATGGACCTTGTGGGATACAGCGCATTTTCCCACCAGTCCCAGCGCTTCTGGATGATGTCCGGGTTCTTGGTATCCTCGTCCGTATCAAAGTCATCGACCAGCAGTACGTCGGGACGTATGGCCTCGTTTCGCGAACCACGCGGAGATTGTCCGGCACCCAGTGCGCGGAAAGAGACCTTCCCTTTGGTGGTGAATTCATCCTCGGTCCATGAGCCCGGCAGTTCCTGTTTGCCGTAGTATGCCATGATGCGTCCGTTGGCTTCGAGATTGGCCCGGTAGGGATCGAGCAGGCGCACCGCATTGTCCTTGCTGTTGGAGGTCAGAATCACATTCTTTTTGCGTCCGGTAAGCGTGAGATTCATGACGATGAACATGGTGACGGTGGATTTGGCCAGCTCACGGCTCCAAGAAAGCACCTCAAACCATTCATCGTGTGCAATGATCCGCCGGATAGCCTTTTTCTGGAAGTCGGCAAATTCATATTTGACATAATTCGGAAAAAAGAACTTGATCCATTCTATGGGATGTTTCTCAAGATATTCCCGGTGTTTTTCCCGTTCGGCTGCCGTCATGTTCCTATCGACCGGTGTAGCCCTTGCGATGTCTTCTTTGTACTTCTCCCAATCGAGGAGAGCGAGTCTGTCAGTCTGTTTCATTGTCTATCCCTTTATAATTTGTCTTTAATGTACGCATCGGCCAGGCGTGTAATTTCCTTTGCCTTTTCGAGGTCGGCCGCCCGTACCCAGTCGATGAGCCGGTGAGGACACTGATGATGTCGCAATGCCCACTTCCTGCTCCATGTTGCGTATGGCCGCCGACAGTTTCCCGAGGATGTCAGCCTCCTTGGATGAGGGGAACCGTTCCCCTTCGGGCCGTTCGCGATGGCCTTGTTTATTTCGGCCACCTGCCGGTAGAGGTTAGCCACCTGTTCCTGCCTTGTGAGCGTAAGCCCCACCTTCTGTTCCTCCCACTTCCCGGCCCGTACCCAGTTGGACACGGACACCCGTGACACGCCCACCCGGTCGGCGATTTCCTGCTGTGTGAGGTTTTCCTTGAGGTACAAAGTTTTTGCCCATTCCTTTTTCTGGGCATTCGTCAAATCTGCCATAAATCGTCCTTTTTAGTTGTAAATCACGTTACAAAATTGCATGAAAAAGCGGGGTTTGTAAAAGCGCGTACGCATGATGACGGGTTACAGCGTTATGATAACGCCAGAAAACGTTATGATGCGGACGCGGTTTCTTGGTGCCATGGGAATGTTCTATTTTCGCACCATCGAAAGGCGGGGAAACCGCTGGTAAAGACATGACGATGAGCAGATTTTTCAATATTACAACGAGTGACGACGGCACCAGTACGATATTCCTGTACGGGGACATCGGAGACTATACGGAGGTGCAAAGCGGGCGCATAGCCCAGGAACTGATGGAAGCCGAACGCGTGAGCCGACGCATCCATGTGCGTATCAACAGCAACGGCGGGGAAGTGTACAGCGGCATTGCGATATTCAACGCCCTGCGCCATAGCCAGGCCGACATCCGCATTTATGTGGATGGCATAGCCGCCAGCATGGCCAGTGTGATAGCCCTTTGCGGCAAGCCCGTAGAAATGAGCAAATATGCCCGTCTGATGCTGCACAGTGTGAGCGGCGGGTGTTACGGCAACAAGCAGGACCTGCAGCGTTGCATGGAAGAGATAGAAAGCCTGGAAGGCAGCTTGAGTGAAATCTATGCCGAGCGGCTGGGCATGAGCAAGGAAGAAGTGAAACAGACCTATTTTGACGGCGAGGACATTGCTGACCGCAAGGAAGCCCTGGACCTTGGTTTCATAGACGACATCTATGATGCAGACCCCGTGCCGGCAGACAGTACACCGGCGCAGATATATACTTTATTCAATAACCGGCTCGTTGAGCCACAAAAAAACAGAGAAGACATGAATCTGGAAGACGTAAAGAAACGCCCGCGCTTCAAGGACTGCGCGAGTGATGCGGATGTGTTCCGCCTGATGGACCAACTGGAGGAAGAGGCAGGCAAGGTACCTATCCTTACGAAAGAGAACACCGACCTGAAGGCCAAGGTGAAGACCTACGAAGACAAGGCTGAAGCCGAAGACCTTGCCGCCCGCAAGCAGCTGCTTGACGCAGCCGAGCAGGACGGTCGCATTGATGCGACTACCCGCCCCATCTACGAAAACCTTTTGGCCAATGACCGCGAGAACGGCGAAAAGGCCCTGGCCCAACTGCCGGTAAAGCGCCGTGTGATGGAAGACCTGCATCTGGAACCGAATGGTGAAGAAAGCCCCTGGAACAGGCGTATGCGAGAAATTAAGGACAAACGTAAAAAGTGATTGAACTATGGCAATAATTGTAAGAAACACGAATTACAGCGGCGAGGTACTGGAACAGTTGCTGACGCTTGCCGCTACGAGCAATGAGATTGTGGAAAAGGGGCTGATCATGGTGATTCCCGGTGTGGAGAAGAAAATCAGCCTGCCGCGCCTGAAGACCGGCAAGATGCTCCAGAAGCGCAAGGAGAACCCCGGCGTGGAGGATTCGAAGGGCAACTTCAACTACGACGAAAAGAGTCTTGACCCGGTGGACTTCATGGCCTTTACGGTGTTTAACCCCCGCACGTTCGAGAACATCTGGCGCAAATGGCAGCCGAAGGGCAACCTGGTATTCTCGGAACTTCCGCCCGAAGCGCAGAACGCCCTGCTTGCCGAGTTGGCCAAGCGGGTACAGTTTGAACTGGGTGACCACTATGTGAACGGTGAATATGGGGATGATGACGACCACTTGTTTAACGGCATCCTGACCCAGATGGCCAAGGATACTGAGGTGATTGTGGTGGACAGCGCAGAATCGACCATGCTGGGCAGACTGAAAGCCATGCGTGCGAAGATTCCCGTGGCCATCCGCAACAACCCGGACCTCCGCATTCTGATGAGCGTGAACGACTTTGACAAGTATGATGACGAGCTGACCCAGCGCGAGTCCAAGAACACGAGCGAAACCGATGTGAATGCCCGTCGCTACAAGGCATTACCATTGAGACGCTTGCGGCCTGGCCGATGATCTGATTGTGTGCACCCTCTGTTCGCCCGATGCCGGCGGCAACCTGTTTGCGGCTGTGAACCTGCAGGACGATGAAGACGTGATTCAGATTGACAAGATCTCGAACGCGAGCGAACTGTACTTCTTCAAGATGCTGATGAAGGCTGACACGAACATTGCCTTCGGTGAAGAAGTGGTGGTGCTGGACAAGCGAAGCAACCCCGTGTTCAAGGCGAGCGAGAAGAAGATTTCAGTTGACCCTGCCAGTGTGACCCTTGAGGCAACCGGTGGCAGTGAAGAAGTGACCGTGACCGCCAGCGGAGAATATGAGATAGGCAGTGCCCCTGCCGGCTTCAAGGTGGAAGCGACGGATAAAGGCGTGAAGATTTCGGCCGGTGCAAACAGTGCAGTCAGAAAACCGGTACACTGACCCTTACGCTCAATGCCGACCGCAGCAAGACGGCCAAGATTACCATTACCCAAAACCAGAAAGGATAAGATGGTATGGCAAAATTGAAGTATCTGGTAATTCACTGTACGGCAACCCCGGAGGGGCGTGAGGTATCATCGGCGGACATCCGGAAGTGGCACACTTCGCCCGTAAGCCAGGGTGGCAGAGGTTGGAAACAGGTGGGCTACACCGACCTGTTCCACCTGCAGGGCGGTGTGGAACGCTTGGTGAACAACAACGAGGATGCGCAGGTGGATCCCTGGGAAGTGACCAACGGAGCCAAGGGGTACAACAGCGTGAGCCGCCACATTGTGTATGCCGGCGGTGTGGCCAAGGACGGCAAGACCCCGAAGGACACCCGCACCGGCTGCCAGAAAAAGGCACTGGAGAAGTATGTGAAGGACTTCCATCGCAGATTCCCGGATGTGCGCATTGTGGGACACAACGAGCTGGCGGCCAAAGCCTGCCCCAGTTTCGATGTACAGAAATGGCTGAAAGAAATAGGTATTAACCAATAATAAAAGAAGCAATCAATGAAACGAATTATGCTGTTTATGATGCTGATGCTGGGAACAGTATCGGCTGTGATGGCCCAAGGGGCCGATGTTCCGGCAACGGACTATGACGCAATGATTGGCACCTTTGCCGGTTTCGTCGGCGGTGTGGTGGTGCTTACTGAAGGGTTGAAAGGTTTGTTCCCCAACATGAAAGGCTGGGTGACGCAGCTGGTGAGCTGGTGTGTGGGCTTGGTGTGCGCGATGCTACTGTGGTGGCTTGATGCCGGATTTGTGAGTGATGTGAGCTGGGACATTGCCTTGCTCTATGGTTTTGGTGCCTCACTTGTAGCCAATGGGGTAGCCGACACGGGACTGGTGCAATGGGTTATCGGACTATTCCGAAAGAAACGCGAGGAAGCAGAATAAAAGGTTGACTGACTAAAAAACGGGTGGTATGGACTTTAGCGAGATCATGAACATTATTCTTAGCGGCGGCCTTGTGGGCACTGCAGCAGCCATCGGTTCCCTGCGTGCTACGGTGAGGAAAGCGAAAGCGGAAGCGATGAAAGCCGAAGCCGACGCAGAGGGTGTGCGTGTGGATAACGCAGAACATGCCACCCGCGTTTTGGTGAGCAATATTGTGGTACCCTTAAAAGAAGAACTGAATGCAACAAGAAAAGACCTGCAGGCCAACAAGCGCGAAATGGCGCGACTGCGCAAGGCCATTGACACTGCCAACAGTTGCCGCCATCATGATGACTGTCCTGTGCTTGGCGGGCTGCGCAAGCAGCAGGAAGAGCACGACGGTGGAGAAGATACAGACGGAATCGGCAAGCACCGACAGCGCGAGCGGAAGCCGACGGGCGGGACTGGTGATGGCGGGTATACCGGCGAGTTCGGTGAAGCTGTCTATACCTGCGGACAGCCTCCGTAAACTTCCTGAAGGTGCCGTGTACCGTGGCAAGAGCGGACAGGCGAATCTGACCGTAGGCAGCGACGACAGCGGGAACATCGTGGCCGAAGCCTCGTGTGACAGTCTGCAGCAGCTGGTGCTATGGTATGAAGAAGAGCTGGCGCGCATCCGTAGCGAAACCAAGAGCGAAATTTCAAATGACGTTCAAACAGTAGAAAAACGCCCTCCGAACCGGATGCGGACGTTTATCACAGGTGTATTGGCCGGCTTATTGGCCGGTGTGTTATTAACCATCAAACTTTATAAACGATGAACAAGAATTTCATGTACGGCATAGGAGCCGTAAAGTATAAGGATTTCACAATCGGGTATATTGAAAAGAACTCGTTTGACCTGGGCGGCAAGAAACCCGAGGCCGCGAAGATCGAGGCCGAACAGGTGCAGGGTGCCCCGGTGCTGGTCATCCCACAGAGTAACGGCGGCATCGCCCCGACGTTCAATGTGATCCAGATGAACTATTCGAACCTGCACAAACTGCTTGGCGGCAGCCTGCATTATAAGAAAGAAGACTCGGAAAAGAAAACTCCGATCGGCTGGACAGCCCCGTCGGAGGTGCTTGTCATGCAGGGACCATGGGAACTCTCCCTCGTGTCCGGACAGAGCGTACTGATTCCCAACGCCACGCTGCTTTCCAATCCTGCAGGCAAGCTGACCCTTACAGAAACCTCCAAGATAGAGGTTACGCTCGAAGTGGCGATGCCGGAGGACGGTTCGCAGCCTTACGGCGTGTTCGATACGGAAGCAATACCGGACGAGTGGGGGCAGTACAAGCTGCCGCCGGCGGAAGCCGCGGCTGCAGCATCGCTCCAAAGTGAGGAGGGCTAACGTATGGCTGACCGTTTGGAACAACTGATAGAAATGGAGTGTGCGGACGCGCTGCTTGACAGCGGCGTGTCCGTACCTCTTAAAAGGTGGAAGCTTCCGTGGCTGAAACGCCCGGTGGAGGTGCGTGTGACGATGAAGCGTCCGAGGCTGCGGGGTCAGATTCTGCTGGCGCGGGAATACCTGAAGACGGGTGTCAAACCCGATTGGCAACCGAAGGACAAGACCGAGGAACTGGCCTTTGTGGCGGAGCATGGTAAGGCTGTGAGCCGCCTGCTGGCCTATACGGTATGCCGGGGATACGTGTCGCGGCACGTGGGCATCGGGGTGACAGCGTGGGTACTGCGGAACTTTGTGGAGTGGCGTTATCTGACGGCCATGTTCCGAACATTCGAGCGTCTGATGGGCACGAAGGATTTTATGCGTATTATCAGCTCGACAGCGCGGGCGAACCCGATGACTCCGAGACTGAGCCAGGCAAGGAAGGGGAGTTAAGAACCCGGTATGAAGGTTCCCATAGCCCTTTCGGCTTCGTGTGGCAGATTGCATCGGCGACCGGCTGGAGCGTGGATTACATCCTTGATGGGGTGAATTACCAGACGCTGATCATGATGCTGAGCGACGCGCCGCGGTATGTGCGGAAAAAGCAAGGCGGCGGAAACGGTGCTCCCAGACCGGAACACAGCGCCGAGGATGAAGCGAACGATATAGTAGGATTTTTTCAAAGCAAACTGGAATGAGCAAACCTGTAGAAGTTGAATTTTTGATGAAGGACAAACTCACGCCCGGCATGAACAAGGCCGAACGTGAGGCGCTGGAACTGCGTAATACCGTCAGGCTGCTGGAGGCTGAACTGGAAAGGCTGCGCCTTGCCGGGGAGACGGCTGCCCCCAATCTGGACCAGAGTGCCAATATCGCGCAGATCCATGCACTGGAGAAGCAGCTTGAGGAATTGCGCGGCAAACTGAAACTGCTGCAGGAGGAATCGGAATCCGTGCAGGTCACCCCTGCAGACATGCCCAATGCGCAGCGCCAGTTCAACGGGCTTCACAACAGCATCCAGCAGATGGCCCGTGAAATGCCTTCTTTGGCCATGGGACCGCAGATGTTCTTTCTGGCCATATCCAACAACCTGCCGATTTTACGGACGAACTGGCCCGTGCCCGTAAGGAATATGATGAGCTGCAGAAGTCAGGCAAGAAAGGCACACCGGTATGGAAACAGGTCCTGTCCTCGCTCTTTTCCTGGCAGACGGCCATGACCACCGGCATCATGCTGCTGGTAATGTACGGTGATGAAATCTGGGATTGGACGAAAAACCTGTTCAGTGCCAAAAAAGGCGTGGATGAATTCAACGTATCAGTCAAGGAAATGACCGAGATAGAGAAGGACGGCCGTGCCCAGATGGTGCGTACCCGCTTCGAACTGAAATCGGTCATCGATGAAATAAAGAACTTCACCGGCAGCAAGGAACAGGAAAAGGCGAAGGTAGAGGAACTGAACCGCAAGTACGGGGAATCTTTCGGGTATTATAAAACACTTTCCGAATGGTATGATACCCTTATCCAAAAGAGCGAGGACTATGTACAGGTCCTGCTGCACCAGGCCAATGTCCAGAACCTTGTAAAAAAAGCTGCAGAAGCCGATGAAGAGGTGAATAAAATCAAGGCGCAGAAACCGGAAGAGGCGGAAAGCGCCATGGGTTTTTCGGGAAATGGGGACAATATATCATGCAGTCAAGCATGGCAGAATCCGGGCAGTTCTATGATGCACAGGCTGCCATTAAGAAACATGATCAGGAAGCTTATGACATACTGTTGAAAAATGCCGAAAACAAACGCGACGGTTATCTGAAAAAAGCGGAGGAAGAGGTAAAGAAAGCGGCAGAAGCAGCCAAAAAAGGAAATATCGGCGGACATACCGACCCCGAACAGTCCGGGAAGAATCCGGAAGCGGAAGCCAAGCAACGGCTTGCCACAGAGCGCAGGCTGGCGCAGGATCTTGCCGCCCTGCAGGCCGAGAACCGGAAGGAAGAGATAGACCGTATGCAAGCCGGTACCGAAAAGAAACTGGCACAAATCGAATATGACTATAACGCCCGGAAAGAAGAGATAAACCGGCAGGAAGCCGACTGGAAGCGTGAGAACAAGGAAGCCGGTCTTTCCACCGGAGATAACGGACTTACCCGGGAGCAACAGGATGAACTTGAAAAAGCCCGTGCCTCAAACACCGAGTCAAGGAAAAAAGCGGAGGCGGACGTGTACAGGGAAGAGGCGGAAGCATGCGTGACTATCTGAAGGAATACGGGACCTTCCAGCAGCAGAAACTGGCCATCGCTGAAGAATATGCCGAGAAAATCCGCAAGGCACAGTCCCAGGGAGAAAGGCTGACTTTGGAGAAGCAGCGTGATGCGGCTGTGCACAAAGTGGACATGGAAGCCCTTACCCAGAAGATAGACTGGGGAGCAGCGTTCGGGGATTTGACCGGTCTGCTTGCAGACCAGATGAAGAACCTGCTTGGCGAGCTTAAACAGTATGTCAAGACGGATGAGTCAAAAAACGGGAGCCGCAGACCAGCAGGTCGTTTACGATGCCATCGAACGGATTCAAAGCATGCTCCCCGGTGG
>ENA-OUNI01000136-OUNI01000136.1-human-gut-metagenome-genome-assembly--contig:-NODE-136-length-30787-cov-6.396477_pt1 | contig 30787 bp, 37 predicted proteins | sample MGYA00242499_ERZ504580 | MGnify/ENA primary metagenome ERZ504580 (study PRJEB26092, sample SAMD00036315) | human gut metagenome | host: Homo sapiens | study: EMG produced TPA metagenomics assembly of... | reverse complement strand
CCGGATCATCTCCTGCATCCTTCTGAATTGCACAGGTCACCTGATTTCCTTCAATCCGGATGTCTTTCAGTTCCAGTGTAAGCAGGATTCCCTTAGGAGTCATCAAGTGACAGCCTTCTGCATGACACCACCCAGCAGGATCTCTGCAGCACCCTTACATGCAGCTGCTGCGCAGGAGCCTGTGGTATAGCCAAACCTCATTTTTTTATTGCCACGTATCACGTAGTAATCTTCCAGTCCGTTTTTCATGACGCCTCCTTTGCTGCATTGTTGTCACATTCTGTCTGCAGATTACTCTACAGCATTGCTATACATAAAAAGGAGGGATTTCTGTGTGCAACAAAATCCCTCCTGAAAGTTCTTTTCCCGAAATATCCTCTGGTTGCCGCAGATCATATTTCCTCTCTACAATGAAAAGCAGACAGTATCTGGCTGTTACAGTAACGGACTTGCGCAGGAATTTCACCTGACTTCCTGTAATGCTTTTCCAGAATTATTTCCGAGAATCATTATATAATTTTGAGCAGTAAAAGTCAACGCATTTCATGGCTATACCACCTTATTATACTACCTTATGCTTCAGCCATTTCCTGCTGTGGAAGCGAAGAGAAAATACGATTCCCCGCACTGTCCAGTCAGTAAACATTCCAAGCCATACAGCCATTGGGCCGAAGCCTCTGAAACGGATCAGATATACACAAAGGCAAAAACGGAATGTCCACATAGTGATACAGGATGTGATCATGGAAAATTTTACATCTCCGGCTGCTCTGAGGCCATAAGCAGGAATAAACGCCAGGTCCATACAATAGGTTTGACAACCGTTATCCAGGATATCATATGGAAACACATTCTTGCACTTTCCGGTTCCATACCACCCAGCTTTGTGACCGGAATGGTTAAGGCAAACACCAAAAGACAGCTTGCAACAACAATGATTTCTGCAAGGACACTTAATTTCTTAATATAGTAAACTGCCTCATCCTTTCTGCCCGCTCCCAGACACTGTCCTACTACAGTCATCAGACCGATTCCTACACCGATAGCTGCAATACCGTTAAGGTTCTCAAGGATATTCGTCATTGCCTGAGCTGCAATGGCTACCGTCCCCAGTGTAGATACGGAAGACTGTATTGCCAGCTTTCCAAGCTGAAACATGCTGTTCTCTATACCGGACGGGATTCCCAGAGCCAGAACTCTTCTGATCATTTTCCATCCGGACGGATCTGTCTGTAATTTCTGACTACAATAGGCTGTCTGTCCATACGAAGCTGCCAGAGTACCACTACAGCACAGAAGACTCTGGATGCAAGAGTTGCGATGCAGCTCCTGCCACTCCCATATTGAATCCCCAGATCAGCGCCGCATTTCCGCCGATATTAATCACATTTGAAATAACCGATACTGTCATTGGCCCTCTGGTATTTCCCTGGGACCGGAATATGGATGCTCCCGCATCATAAAGTGCTATAAATGGGAAGGATAATGCCGTATAGAAGAAATACACCTGAGAGGCAGTCATAACATCTGATTCTACTTTTCCGAATATCAGTTTTAACAGCGGCACACGAAACAGCAGGCACAGAGCAGTCACTGCTACGGATATGGCAGTAATGATAAATAATACCTGTCTTGCTGATTTATTTGCCATTTCATGATTTTTCTGACCTATGTACTGTGAACAGAGGATTGCACCGCCTGCTGCCAGCGCTGAGAACGCTGGATCACCAATACATTGATGGAATCCACCAGAGATACTGCGGATATTGCAGCAGAGCCTACATTGCTGACCATCATGGTATCCACAGTTCCCATCAGGGAATTCAGTACCTGTTCAAAAATAACCGGTATCAACAGGGTTCGGAGCATTTTGTTTGTAAAAATATGTTGCTGTTCTTTCATTTTTTCCACCTGAATCTATTTTCTTTTTTTGATTATACGCTTAATTTTCTGTGATGCAATAGAATAAAATGTATTTTTTAACGTTTTCAGGGTTACTGTTCACCCGCCACTATTCCGCGAGGTGTTTTTGGCATGAATATGCCAAAATCCCGAGACATACAAGCCAAAATTCCATTGCCGCAGGCAATCTGGAATGAGTTTTGGCTACATTACTGTGAACAAAGTGAACAGTAATTTTTCAGGAAATCTGATAATTGTTCTTGTTATGTTCTTCAAAATCTGATACAGTAAATCTGTTAAAAATAAGGCAGGGCATATCAGCCCGCAATTCTTAAATCTTATACAAATCAAGAAAGCAGACAGATCATATGCAAAGAATCCTTAAATATATTATCTCCGAAAATACAACTCCGGTCACGATTCTGGACTTTCTAAAAAAAGAGGGGTTTTCCCGCCACATATTAAGCTCAATGAAGAACACTCCCAACACCATCATTCTCAATGGTGAACGTGGTTTCGGACGATCAGTGCTTAAACCGCAGGATCATCTGATCATCACTGTTCCTGAAACCGAATCAGGAGAAAACATTATCCGTACAAAGATGGATTTGAATATCATTTATGAAGATGAGGATATCCTTGTGATAAACAAGCCTGCAGATATGCCTGTGCACCTTCTGCGGGAAATTATGAAAATACTCTGGCAAATGGAATCGCCTGGTATTTTGCAGAAAAAGGAGAGGATTTTGTTTACCGCTGTATCAACCGGCTGGACCGGGATACCACCGGTGCTCTGATCCTTGCCAAAAATCCCCTCAGCGCAGCGATTCTGTCAGTTCAGATGAAAAAACGTCAGATTCTCAGGACTTATCTCGCACTTGTAGACGGGCTTCTTCCTGACTCCGGAACGATCAACGCTCCTATCGCACGAATGGAAGGCTCCGTGATCACCAGGGAAGTAAATTTCGGAACCGGGGAGTCTGCAATAACTCATTATGAACGGCTGGCGGCAGGAAAAGAATATTCTCTGGCCGAACTTCATCTGGAAACAGGGCGCACACACCAGATACGTGTGCATATGAAATATATCGGGCATCCTCTGCCCGGAGATTATTTATATAATCCTGATTACCGTCGGATAAACCGTCAGCCCCTTCATTCTTATCAGTTGGAGTTTACTCATCCTATAACCGGAAAGGTCATGCTTTTTACTGCTCCGCTTCCTATTGATTTTATTTCTGCCTTTTATAGCAATTCTCTAAAATAATGCATTTATAGCAATCCCATAAATTACTGCAAACAAAACAGTTCATCAGTTTTATGTCTGATGAACTGTTTTGATATGAATGCATATACATTCTTACTTATTTTTCTCATAAATGATCAGAAGACCTCTCAGAAGAAGTTCCTCGTCCAGAATGATTTCTCTCTTACAATGAGGAACGATTTTCTTTGCCAGACCACCGGTTGCCACTACAGTTGCCTTCTCCCCCAGTTCCTCTTCGATCCTGTCAATAATTCCATCCAGAGCTGCTGCATTGCTGTAAAGAACCCCGCTCTTCATACATTCGATCGTGTTTTTCCCGATCACATGTCTTGGCGCATCAATACTGATTCCGCTGAGCTGGGAAGCCCTCGCAGTAAGTGCATCCAGGGAAACCCCTACACCCGGAAGAATCATTCCGCCTACATACTGCTTCTTACTGTTGACAACAGACGCTGTGGTTGCAGTTCCCATATCGATAAGGATCAACGGCACCGGATAACCGGCAATTCCTGCCACTGCATCAGCAACCTGATCTGCGCCAAGCTGTCCCGGATTATCCATCATAATGTTCAGTCCTGTCTTTACACCGGGTCCGAGAACAATTGCATTTTTCTTAAGAATTTTCTCTGCGGCAAGTTTCACAATATTTGTGATCTGCGGCACTACAGAAGAAATAATACAGCCCTCAATCTCTGTTTTTTTTATATGATAGATATCAAGAACATTCTTTAAATCCACTGCATATTCCAGTTCCGTCTTTGTACGGTTGGTAGAAAGGCGTTCTATAAAATATGTTTTCAGGTCATCAATACATCCAACTACAATGTTGGTGTTTCCAACGTCAATTGCTAAAATCATAATTATTTATCTCCAATTTCTTAATCGTCCTGTTCCTTTAACAGACAAAATCCTGCATCATCATCGAAAGGATTTTATCCAGGATCCTAAAAGCGGCGTCTTCTTTGCTCATAAGCGGAAGAGAGATTTCTTCATCCTGTGTGATCAGTGTCAGCACATTGGTATCTCCCTGAAATCCGGCACCCTCCACTTTCACATTGTTGGCAGCCACCATATCCAGATTTTTCTTTGCCAGCTTGGCTCTGGAATTGTCGATCACATTCTGTGTCTCCATGGAAAATCCGCAGAGAAACTGTCCGGCCCGTTTGTGTTCTCCCAGAAACTTCAGGATATCATCTGTTCTTTCCAGTTCTATGGACATCTGTCCGTCACTTTTCTTAACTTTTTCTTCACTGATCCTGGAAGGGCGGTAATCTGCCACAGCAGCAGCTTTAATAATGATGTCCTGTTCGTTGCTGACAGAAGTTACGGCTTCATACATATCCCTTGCAGTCACAACAGGCACCAGATTTACAAACATGGGAGGCTCAATTGAAGTACGTCCGCTGACCAGCGTGACATCTGCACCGCGGAGCATGGCAGCTTTCGCAATAGCATAGCCCATTTTTCCTGAAGAATGATTGGTAAGATAACGAACAGGATCGACAGATTCCTGTGTAGGGCCTGCAGTTACAAGGATTTTCTTTCCTTTCAGATCTTTCTCACAGGCAGCTTCGCGCTCAATATAGCAAGTAATGTCTCAGGTTCCGGCATTTTTCCCGCTCCTGTGTCACCACATGCCAGATATCCGCACGCCGGAGCGATCACTTCATATCCGTAATGCTCCAGAATCTTTAAATTATCCTGTACTACAGGATTCTCAAACATATTGGTATTCATGGCCGGGGAAATGAATTTTTTACATTTGCATGCCATGATCGTGGTAGTAAGCATGTCATCTGCGATCCATGTGCCAGTTTACCGATCACATTAGCACTTGCCGGTGCGATCATCACTACATCTGCTTTCTTTGCAATCGATACATGCTCTACCTGAAACTGAAAATTCCGTCAAAGGTATCCACCAGACATTTATTTCCTGTGAGAGTTTCAAAAGTGATCGGATTGATAAAATTCGTGGCATTCTCTGTCATCAGCACATGAACATCTGCATGGCGTTTCTTCAGCGCGCTTGCCAGATATGCAATCTTATACGCCGCAATGCTGCCTGTCACTCCCAGTAATACTGTTTTTCCTTCCAGTGTCATTTTCCTTTACCTCTTTCTCCGAACCATATTATTTCTGGCTGTTTCTACGTCTTTATACTTACATGTCAAAATCTATCATAATTCATCTTTGATAACAGGATTCTGACTTTTACAATTCTATTTATTATAGACTAATTATTATCAAAAATGCAATAAGTGATTTGTTTTATTTGCGAAACAATCTGGAATGAATTTTGGCTTGTATGTCTCGGGATTTTGGCATATTCATGCCAAAACACCTCGCGGGATAGTGGTGTGTGAACAGTAACGGTGAACCTCAGCAAGATTACACTTAACCGTTGTTTATAAAGATTTCCTGCATTATAATAATAATCAGTCAGATATCCATAATTTGCACTGGACTCTACCTGACTTAACTGACAGACCGGATTACTATAACATACTGATATCAACATATAAATCCGGTGTATGACTTTGTGGAGGAATATAGGAATATATGAAGAACTATCAGATCACACAATGGTGCGCAGCTTTATCAGACAGCAGGTACAGGAAGGAGACTTCTGTATTGATGCTACAATGGGAAACGGAAATGATACGCTTCTGCTTTCGCAGCTATGCGGAGAATCAGGAAAGGTTCTTGCCTTTGATATTCAGGAGCAGGCACTGACTGCAACCCAAAAGAGACTGAACGCCGGACATGTTCCGGAAAATTACAGACTGCTTCTGGAATCTCACGCAAATATGGCAGAATATGCCACACCAGACAGTGTAAGCTGCATTGTATTTAATTTTGGTTATCTTCCCGGTGGAGATCATTCACTTGCAACCAGAGGTGAAACCAGCATTCAGGCGCTGACTCAGGCTTTAACACTTCTGAAAAAAGGCGGGATGATTTCTCTTTGTATCTACAGTGGTGGCGATTCCGGATTTGAAGAGCGGGATCAGATCCTTGACTGGCTGAAAAACCTTGATCCCCATCAATATCTGGTAATCAAAAGCGAATATTATAATCGCCCCAACAACCCACCGATACCAGTGCTGATAATTAAAAATTAACTGTATCTGTTCCAAAAAGCAGCAGAAAAGATTTTTCATATCTCTCCTGCTGCTTCTTGTTATGCCTTTTCTTCAATTTTTGTTTGTTCTCCGGGCACTTATACTTCGATTTCTGTTTTACTTAATCTGTAATGGTAATCTTCTCAATAACCGGCTGCTGATCTGACGGGATTGTTCCATTGTCGTCTGTCGGTTTTGCATCCTCGCAGATCTTATCAACAATATCCATACCTTCTGTCACATGGCCAAATCCTGCATAATCGCCGTCCAGGAATGTACTGTCTGCCTGAACAATAAAGAACTGCGAGCTTGCGCTGTCCGGATCACTGGCTCTTGCCATGGAAATAGTCCCTCTTGTGTGGGAAATATCATTGTCTACTCCATTGTTGCTGAACTCACCCTTAATATTCTCTTTTGATCCACCTGTTCCGTCTCCGTTGGGATCACCACCCTGGATCATGAATCCATCCATAATACGGTGGAATGTCAGTCCGTCATAAAAACCTTCCTGTGCGAGTTTCACGAAATTTGTCACTGTGATCGGTGCTGTATCTGCATCCAGTTCCACATCAATCGTACCGTAATCCTTTACTTCAATCTCTGCGTGATGAATTCCTGTCAGTTCTTTGGAAGTATCCAGAAGCACACTGGTTGTACTGCTGTCTGAAGAATCTTTATTTTCAGAATCTGTATCAGCAGAATCACTCTTTTCATCAGAACCATCAGAAAATCCGGCTTTTTCTGCCTCTTCTTCACTTGCTACATTATCACTGTCAGAAGAAGCAGCTTTTGTCTCCGTCTCTTCCTGAGAAGAAGTCTCCTCTTTCGCTGTTTCCTCTGTTTTTGTACTCTCTTCTGTTTTATCACTGCTGCCACATCCTGCCAGTAAACCTGCTGACATAGCTGTAACACAAAGTGCTGCCAGTAATTTTCTTTTCATTTTCCTTTACCTCCGAAATCATTTACAACAATCTGATTATAACCTATCTCAGAAAAAAAACAACTCTTTTCACAAAATGTTCAGATTGTGAATGTTTCCTGTGTTTACTTCTTTCTGATTGCCTGTTAAAATGTATATGGCTGTTCAGTTCTGTACCTTCCCTTTTTGCAGTGAAACCGGAACAACAGACTGATGAACAGTCAGAATATATCTGCAAAAGAAAGCGAGGAATCCAAAATGGAAAAAATAACAAGTTTTACCATTGACCATATCAAATTACAGCCTGGAATTTATGTTTCACGTAAAGATCCGGTTGGCGGCAGTATGATCACTACCTTCGATATCCGTATGACTTCTCCTAACGAAGAACCTGTGATGAATACCGCTGAGCTTCACACGATCGAGCATCTGGCAGCAACATTCCTGAGAAATCATAAAGAGTTCGGCTCTAAAATGATCTACTGGGGACCGATGGGATGCCGTACAGGCAATTATCTTCTTTTAAATGGAGATTATGAGTCCAAGGATATCGTTCCGCTTATGATCGAGACTTTTGAATTTATACGTGATTTTGAAGGTAATGTTCCGGGAGCATCTGCAAAAGACTGCGGAAATTATCTGGATATGAATCTGCCTATGGCAAAATATCTGGCAGGAAAATTTCTGGATGAAGTTCTTTATGATATCAAGCCGGACAGACTTATTTATCCACAGTAACATTCTACAGTATTATAGCAATCCTCATAAACAACACACCGAAAAAGATTTCTATCGTATTTTTCAGACAAAAAAAGCAGAAGCTGACAGGTCATTATCCCCTGCAGCTTCTGCTTTTACTTATACATTTCTGTCAACATTTTTCCAAAAAAGCCTTTATTGTACCTCTCATAGAAATTTATTCAAAGAGGACTGATACAAATTTTCATATCATCAGATTATTCTGCACTTTCATCATAAGACGTATCTGCTGATGTATCTGCTGCAGTCTCACCTGCGTCTGCTGCCGGAGCTGTTGTTGTCACAAAATCTCCGCTTGCATAACAGGTCTGTCCATTATAATCCACACGAATCCATCCATTCTCGCATACACCTGTACTGTTCAGCTGAGTTCCGGCTGCCACACTTGAAATCAGATCTGCATCTGCACTTGCATCAGAACGAAGATTTAATTCTGATGACGCATAATAGGTATCGGATTTCACTTCTACTTTTACACCACTGGCTGTCTGCTCTGCTTCCGGCGTTGGTGTTGCTTCCGGTGTTGGTGTTGCCTCTGAAGCCTCAGGAGTAGGTGTGACTTCCGGTGTTGGTGTTACTTTAACGATCATAACGCTGGAATCAATAGTAGGATCAAATCCGCATCCCTGAGCAGCAAATGCAAGTCCCAGTACAAGAACCAGCCAAAGTGATTTCTTCATAAGTAGTTTCCTCCTTTATCAAACACGCTCTGTCCCCTCGTGTTTTCTGTGTTCGCTTTATGTATTAATATACACGATTCTTACAGATAATTCAAGTATGCGTTTTGTCCTGCTTTGTCTGCTTTCTTCCATTTGCGCGGAATTGCTGCAGGGTTACTGTTCACTCCGTTCTCAGTAACGTAGCCAAAATTCATTCCAGATTGCCTGTGGCAATAAAATTTTGGCTTGTATGTCTCGGGATTTTGGCATATTCATGCCAAAACACCTCGCGGGATAATGATATGTGAACAGTAACGCTGTAGGTTCTGTGTTTATCTACAACAATTCATAAAGGACTTCCACCTCGCCGCCACAGATCATTCCCAGATTCGCACCGCCCTGGTTAGACAGATTATATTTTCTGATTTCACCATGCTGCGCTTCTGGTGCATATTTCAAAGCCTGAAATTCTACATTTCCGCCTCCGATGCTTCCATATGAATTCCCGTCTTTATCAATAAACATTTTACTTCCTGTCCCTCTTGGAGAAGAACCACTCTTGGATATGATCGTGATCATAATTCCATTTTCTTTTTTCCTGACAGCATCCTCCACAGCTCCATCAATATAAGAAACATCATACCTGTTCTTTTCCTGAACGATCTCCGCAGCAATACTTACAGCAATCTCTGCCGGCATATGTCCTCCGATCGGCAATCCAATCGGTGCATGGATACTGTTGAGCTGTTCTTCGCTGAAACCTTCTCCGAGTAATTTTTCTCTGGTCAGTTTTACCTTATTTTTACTGCCGATCATTCCCAGATAAGTATAAGGGCGTCTCAGAATCTGTCTGGCACAGGCACTGTCTCCGAGATGACCTCTTGTCACGATCACATAATAAGCATTTTCATAGGCCGGTATTTTGTCTGAAAGCTTGTCATAGCTGCCTTTGATCAGCCGATCGGCATCCGGAAATCTCTCTGAAGTCACAAAATCTTCTCTGTCATCCATAACAGTCACATGAAATCCCAGCATTTTCCCGATTTTTGCAACAGGCTGCGAAACATGTCCGCCTCCAAAAATGATAAGCTGCGGATTTTTCACATAAATTTCCACAAAGAAATCTACATCTCCCATATGAACAACTTTTGTCTCCTGGCACTCCGCCAGATCAGCTTCATATTTTTTCCAGAAATCTGCTGTATTTTCATCGAATGATACACAATGGTTTTCTTTTATCAGACATTTTTCGCCCTTATGATTCCCGTTTAAAACCATTGCTGTTTTTACTTTTCCTGTTTCTTCCAAAATTTGATAAATTTTTCTGTACATAACTCTCTCCTGTTTCGATATAAAATACCTTTTGACCATGACATCATTATATATTATAATTGACAGAAAAAGGGGGATTATTATGAAAAAAAACTTTTTCTACACAGTCTGCCCTTCAGACTGCTTGTCGGCGTGGCTTTTGGAATCTGTATCGGACTTCTTCTTAATATAATAGATGAATCTGCCATTACGACTGCAGTACTGAATGTGGTTGTAACATCGAAGTATATTCTTGGTCAGCTGATCAGCTTTTCTGTTCCGCTGATCATCATTGGATTTATCGCACCATCTATTACCAGACTCGGAAACAATGCTTCCAGAATGTTAGGTGTTGCAGTCAGTATTGCTTATGCTTCCTCACTGGGAGCTGCTTTATTCTCTGCATTATCCGGATACCTGCTGATCCCACATTTGTCCTTCAGCTCCACTGCCAGTCATCTCAAAGCTTTGCCGGATGTAGTTTTTGAACTTTCCATTCCACAGATAATGCCTGTTATGAGTGCACTTGTACTGGCCATTATGCTGGGACTTGCATCTGCATGGACAAAAGCCAGTCTGATTTCTTCTTTTCTTGAAGAATTCCAGAAGATCATACTAGCTATTGTATCAAGAGTCATTATTCCGATTCTCCCATATTTCATCGGACTGACTTTCTGTTCACTGGCATACGAAGGAACAATCACCAGACAGCTTCCTGTATTCCTTCAGGTAATCGTCATTGTTCTGATCGGACATTTTATCTGGATAGCTCTTCTGTATATACTTGCAGGAATTTATTCCAGAGAAAATCCTCTGAAAGTTGTGAAACATTATGGTCCCGCCTACCTCACAGCCATAGGTACCATGTCATCTGCTGCCACACTGCCGGTCGCCCTCCAATGCGCACACAGGGCAAAACCTCTCCGAAAGGATCTGGTGGATTTTGGTATTCCGCTGTTTGCCAATATTCATCTCTGTGGTTCTGTCCTCACAGAAGTATTCTTCTGTATGGCAATCTCCAAAATTCTTTATGGTGCAGTTCCTGCGCCGGGGGCCATGGTTCTTTTCTGTGTCCTGCTTGGAATTTTTGCCATTGGTGCTCCGGGTGTACCGGGAGGCACTGTTATGGCATCTCTCGGTATTATCACCGGTATCCTGAAATTCGGCGATTCTGCTACAGCTCTGATGCTGACTATCTTTGCCCTTCAGGACAGTTTTGGGACAGCCTGTAACGTAACAGGCGATGGTGCCCTGACTCTGATTCTTACCGGATATGCCAGATACCACAATATCAGAGAACAGAAATTGCAATAAAAGTTTAAAATACCATCATATCTGTCTTTTTTCTCAGATATGATGGCCTTCATTTTCTTACGGACGAATCACCTTATCTGCACCTGTCATACGCTCTGCAATCGTATACATATCGGTAACTTTTCCAACCATCAGTTTCTCCATCAGTCCATAATGCTTCAGGCAGGTACCGCAGGTCAGGATTTCCACGCCCTCTTCTTCCATCTTTTTCAGATCTTCCAGACTTTCAGAGTCTTCTGTTGTAAGTTTTGCACCTCCATTATAGAAAAGGATTGTATCCGGATGTGTTTCCATCTGAGAAAGGGCATAGATAAATCCTTTAATCAAAATCTTTCCCAGTTCATCATCACCATTTCCCATAACATTTGAGGAGATTACTGCTACCGTCACTTTTTTATGCGGTGCTTCGCAGACAAATTCCTCTTCTTCCAAGGTACCACCTGTCTGTTCAGTCTGTACTGCCATCTTCACCTGATACTTTTTGTCTCCCAGTTTTTCAGATACAAACGTACAACCTGTTTTATTTGCAAGTCTGCTCAGATTATTCACTGCGGTTTCATTATCGATCAGAATTTCAATCTCATCACCGACTGCCGCATTATCAATAACCTTCTTTGTCATCACTACCGGAATCGGGCACTGTTTTCCCATTGCATTTACTTCATGTTTCATTTTCTGTCACCTCTTGTTATTCTTTATATTCACTGCTTATTACTCTTCGCAATCTCCCTAGAGCGTGTCTGATTACAGCAATTCCATAAAATATATATTTTACATCTGATTCTTACCGCGTTTAATATATTTTCCTGTTTTCTCCAGAATTACTTTTCCATCCTGCACCACATGAGCTCCTCTTAAATATACGCTGTCAATATCTCCATGAAGCTTAAATCCCTCATATGGATTATTATCCGTATGATACAGATGTGTCTTTGCAGAGATAACGTTTTCCTTCTCAGGATCAAATACAACAATATCTGCATCACTTCCCTCACGTATCACGCCCTTATTGGGATACACTCCGTAAAGTTTAGCTGCATTCTCACTTAACAGACGGCACATCTGTTCCTGCGTGATCCTGCCTGTGCGTACACCGTATGTATAAAGCAGAGTTCCTCTCGTCTGTACTCCCGGCAGCCCTCCCGGAATCTTCGTGAAATCATCTTTACCAAGAGCTTTCTGCTCCATTGTAAAGCTACACTGGTCAGTTGCAACCGTCTGGATCTGATCATTCGCCAGTGCTTTCCACAGGCAGTCCTGATCTGCTTTCTTACGGATTGGAGGTGCACACACGTATTTGGCACCTTCAAAATCCGGTTTTGAATATACACTGTCATCCAGAAGCAGATACTGCGGACAGGTTTCCGCATATACCTTTTGTCCGTTCATTCTGGCACGCATAACTTCTTCAAATGCTTTCCGGTTGGTAAGATGTACTACCATTACAGGAGCATTTGCTGCATCTGCGATCACAAGAAGGCGGTGAACTGCCTCTGCCTCCATAATATCCGGACGCACCAGCGGGTGATTCTCAGGTCCCAGACGTCCCTCTTTTTTGGCTTCTGCGATCAACGCATCGATTGCCCCTGCATTCTCACAATGTACCCCTGCAAAACATCCGTATTCATTTAATTTCTTAATAATCTTATAAAGGTCACCGTCATCTACGATCATTGCCGGATAAGTCATGTAAAGCTTAAACTGGTAATCCCTTCATTGATCATATCCTGTATTTCTCTCTCAGTTTCCTCATTCCATTCCACAACAGACATATGGAAAGAATAATCACAGGAACATTTCCCATCTGCTTTCTTATGCCACTTCTCAAGGCCTTCCTTCAGCGTATGACCACTTTTATCCTGAGACGCATAATCGATCACCAGAGTTGTTCCTCCTGCAATGGCAGCTCTTGTTCCTGTTTCAAAATCATCTGCCGTCACTGTTCCTGCCACTTCCAGGTCAAAATGTGTATGTCCGTCTATAAATCCCGGAAAAAGCAGCTTACCGTTTACATCAACTACCTGTGCATCCTCTGCTTCCAGATTCCGGCCTACTTTTACAATCTTCTCTCCATCTATAAGAACATCTTCTATAACAGACATATCCCCCGATACTACTGTACCATTCTTCAGTAAAGTTTTCACTGTTTCTGACACCCCTTTCTTTATTATAAGTTAGGGACAAAAAGTATTTTACCCCTAGAGCGTGTCTGAAAAATCATTCCCGCAATCTGAACGCCCCACTTTGCGGGATATTTCACCCGAATTCAGTTGCCGTAGCCCACTACGGCGCCCTCATCCGGGCAAAATATCCCACAAATTGTGACGCACATCTTGCAGAAAGTCTTTTTCAGACACGCTCTAGTGATGGTCTTATTATTTTTCGGTCAGTGTTTTGTTCTTTATAAGCATTTCGCGAATTACGTTTTGCGTATATTCTCCGACATGCCTCTTATCTTCTTTGCTCAGTTCATCCGGATAGATCGGCTTACCGTATTCTACTACAACTTTTGCAGGAGATATCTTCGGGAAGTGTGCCTCGAAAATGTTGGCTGAATTGCTGATCGCAATTGGGATGATCGGGCATTTGGCCTTGGTAGCGATTTTGAAGCTTCCTTCATGGAAGGGAAGCATGTCCAGCTCATCTTTATTTCTGTTTCGGGTTCCTTCCGGGAAAATACAGATGGAAATTCCGGATTTTACTTTGTCTACTGCGGTCAGGATCGTTTTGAGTCCCTGTTTGATGTCTTTCCTGTCAAGGAAGAGACAGTGGAGATAACGCATCCATGTGGAAAGAAGAGGAATTTTCTCCATCTCTTTTTTGGCAATGTAGCCTGTACGGATCGGACAGCGGGAGTAAGTAAGAAGTATATCGAAGTAGCTTCTGTGGTTGCCGATATAAAGTACAGGTGTGTCCTTTGGCACATTTTCTTCTCCGATCACAGTAATCTTTGCACCGGTGATCTTAAGGATAAATCGGAATACTGCCTGGATGATCCTAAGGGAGCTGATATCCTTCTTTTCAGGAGAAAATCTGCCGATGATCCATTCGACCAGCAGGATGGGGATGGACAGGATCAGGTATCCGATCACAACAATACAGACGAGGATAAATCGTATCATTCGTTAATTCCTTTCCGGGCATTATATAATGCTGATGCCCATATATAAGTATAGAAGTTATTATAAGGAATTATGAGATATCCTGCAAGAAATAAATCATAGTATAATGATTTTTGGCATTAAATAAAGCACTCAGGACAGGATTCTTTCCTGCAGAAAAGCAGTTACTGTCGGATATATAGCATAGAGTATGGTAATAACAGGGCTGTATCCGGCATAGAATATTTAGCGAAGAATGAGCAGGGGTGCATTATGGGCAAAAGGACAGGAGGACTGCTCTGTGTGTTGCTGTTGGCTCTTTTGCCGGCGGGCTGTCAGTTTATCAGGATTGAGGAGGGCGAACGTACACCTCTGGAATATACGATCGTAAAGCAGGAGGAAATTCCGGAAGAGATTTCAGAACTGATGGAACAGAAGAAAAAGAAAGTATTTCAGATGACCTATCAGGTGGGAGATATAAGGTATCTGATGAAGGGATATGGAGAGCAGCTTACAGGAGGGTACAGTATTCAGGTGGAGGAGGTTTCCGAATCAGAGAACGCAGTATTCTGCAAGACAAGGCTGATAGGTCCGGAGAAAGCGGATGCAGGCAGTGAACCGTCTTATCCCTGTATTGTCCTGAAAATCAGAGAAACAGAGAAACCGATAGAATTTTTGGGTTTTATCATAAAGTAAACAGAGAAAGGAAGGAAGCAGGTTGGAATTAAAAAAAGAAAGTATTCAGATGCTGCGGATCAAAAATAAAGCGACAGCGCAGGCGACTTTTGACGAGGACTATAATGTGCCCGATGTGAAACCGGATATCGGGAGACTGGTGCAGAGCAAAGCGGATGTTTCCATGGAGGAAGTGAGGCTGAGTGAAGGAAGAGCGCTTCTTAAAGGGACATTAAATGCAGATTTACTTTATGTGGGGGAAAAAGAGGGCAGGATTTACAGCCTTTCTGCGAAGCTTCCGCTGGATGAGATGATTAATCTGGAGGGAATCGAAGGGGGAGATAAGCTGTGTCTGAAATGGGAGATTGAGGATCTCAGTGTTCATATGATCCATTCCAGAAAACTGAATATTAAAGCAATTGTAACTTTTTATGCAGTGGTAGATGAACTGGCAGTTGTTGAACTTCCGGTTTCCGCAGAGGATCAGGAAGTCTCTGTGAAAACGGAGAAAATCCGGCTTATGAGTCTTCGTGTACATAAAAAAGATACTCTGCGCATTAAGGATGATATTACTCTTGCGTCAAACAGACCGAATGTAGAAAACCTTCTGTGGTATATGGCTGAACCGAGGAATCTGGATCTGCGGCCGGGAGAGAACAAACTCCGGGTGAAAGGAGAGCTTGCGGTTTTTCTTCTGTATACAGGGTATGAAGAGGAGAATCCACCTCAGTGGCTGGAGTATACCATGCCTTTTTCCAATGAGATGGAATGCAGTGGCTGTATGGAAGATCTGATCCCACATATTGAGGTGTCTCTTCTTCATCAGGGGATAGAGGTAAAGCCTGATCCGGATGGTGAAGAACGTATCCTGCAGGTGGATGTGGTACTGGAATTAAATATGAAAATGTACAGGGAAGAGGAGCATGAACTTCTTCTTGATGCATACAGCCCACACAAAGAATGTGTTCTTCATCGGAAAAAGGAAATGTTGGAAAGTCTTCTGGTACGAAATTTTTCCAGGTGTCGTCTGACAGACCGGATAGAAGTTAAGGAGAGTCAGGGAAAAGTTTTACAGCTTTGCCACAGCAGCGGTAAGGTAAAAGTAGATAAGACCAGGATTACGGATAAGGGAATTGTGGCAGAAGGAATTGTGGCACTCAAGATCCTGTATATTATTGGAAATGATGAAATGCCGTTTTATTCTATGGATGCCATGCTTCCGTTTACCCATCTGATCGAGGCAGAAGAGATCGGGAAGGATTGCACATATTTACTTCAGGCTGACCTTGAACAGCTTTCCACTGCAATGGCAGATGGGGATGAGATTGAAGTCAAGGCGGCGGTGGGACTGAATGTGCTTGTGTTCAGACAGTGGGAAGAGCAGCTTATTGAATCTGTGGAAGAACAGCCGCTGGATCGTAAGAAACTGGAAAGTATGCCGGGAATTACGGTCTATATTGTAAAGGCCGGAGATACCCTGTGGGATATTGCAAAGAAATTTTATACAACTGTGGATGAGATTTCGGGTGTGAACAGTCTTACGGAAAAAGAGGTAAAGCCGGGGCAGTCGTTAATTCTTGTCAGGCAGGATGATAATGAAAAAAATTTCCGGAAAAAATGAAAACTCCTATATTGAAAACTAAAAAAAATGATTTAAAATATGCGCAAAGAGTTTTATTGTATACAAAGTACAAATATAATTGCGAAAGTACAGTTATATACGGATGATATTGTTGGAAACGGAGGATTTTATGCGTTTACGTGCATTGGCGAAGATAAATCTGGGACTGGATATTCTCAGAAAGAGAGAGGATGGCTATCATGAAGTCCGGATGATCATGCAGACGATACAGATGTATGATGTTCTGGAGATGAAGAGGGTGAGGAAGCCGGGGATTTCCCTGTCTGTCAATTATTCCTATATTCCGAATGATGAACGAAATCTGGTGTATAAGGCGGCGAAGCTTCTGATGGATGAATTTCAGGTTAAGGGTGGTGTGGATATCCATCTTGAGAAATTTATTCCTGTGGCAGCAGGTATGGCAGGCGGAAGCTCGGATGCGGCAGCTGCACTGGTGGGGATCAACCGGCTTTTTAAACTGGGATTGAGCCAGAAGGAGCTGATGGATCGTGCTGTGAATATCGGGGCAGATGTTCCGTACTGTGTGATGAGAGGAACTGCCCTGGCAGAGGGGATCGGGGAGAAACTGACCAGGATCACTCAGGTGCCGGACTGTTTTGTACTGATCGGTAAGCCCGGAATCAATGTTTCCACCAAAGCTGCCTATGAGAGCCTTCAGCTGGATAAGATTTCTTCTCATCCGGATATTGACGGGATGATAGGAGATATAGAACGTGGAGATCTTCTGGCAATGACACAGAAGATGGGAAATGTTTTTGAGCCGGGAATTATAGAGAAATATCCTGTAATTGGCGAAATCAAAGCACTGATGGAGAGTCATGGTGCGTTAAAGGCGATGATGAGTGGAAGTGGTCCTACAGTGTTCGGAATCTTTGATGATCGTGAGAAGATGGAGGCGGCAGCAGAGGTTCTCAGAGAGAGCCGGCTGGCGAAGACGGTTTTTGCCACAGAAGTAACGAAAGCAGGAGGGAATACAAATGACAAGTGATTTTTCAGTAAATATGAATGAATATCTTCCATTAAGGGATGTGGTTTTTAATACGCTGCGTCAGGCAATCCTGAAGGGCGAACTGAAACCTGGTGAGAGACTGATGGAGATTGCGCTGGCAGAGAGACTTGGCGTGAGCAGAACTCCTATCAGAGAGGCAATGCGTAAGCTGGAGCAGGAAGGTCTGGTAGTGATGATCCCGAGACGTGGTGCCCAGGTTGCCAATATCACAGAGAAGGATCTGAATGATGTTCTGGAGGTCCGTATTGCTCTTGAGAATGTAGCTATTGAGAAAGCATGTGCCCGTATGACTGAAGAAGAAATGAGGAGACTCTGGCTTGCTGCCAAGGAGTTTGAACATACGATCGCAGAGGGAAATCTTGTTAAGCTTGCGGAGGCTGACGTTGCATTCCATGAGGTTATTTATCAGGCTTCTGATAATAAGAGGCTGATCCAGGTACTCAACAATATGCGTGAGCAGATTTATCGTTATCGTGTAGAATATCTGAAAGAAGGTGAAACACGAGATGTTCTGGTGAAGGAACATGAGGAACTGACAAAGGCGATCAGAGAGCGCGACGTGGAACGCGCGAAACAGCTTTCTTTCCAGCATATCGAGAATCAGAGAATGGCTATCATGCGTTCTATTGAGGCTGAGGATGCAGAACGTGAACGTGCAGAGAAAGAGAAATCCAAGGGACACAGATAAGAATGGTATAATATCTGAATATCGGGAAATTCTAAGAGAGGCGGGATGCCTCTCTTTTTTGCGCATCCATGTATGTAAGTGAGTTTATGAATATTGCCGACTGGCAACAGATCTGTCTGGTACATCGAAAACGATGTACCGGTATGAAACGAGGTGGGAAATTATTGAAGAAACTGGAAGAGTCCCGTAAAGTATCTGCAAATCTGAGGGAGAATGAGAAATATCTGCGAAGCAGGCTGGAAAATTGCAGTGATATTCTGATCCGTCCCATGCGTCTGGGAGATAAACATAAGGTGGACTGCCTTATGGTCTATATAGAAGTTGCGGTTTCCAACATGATGCTGGATGATTCTGCTCTTGGAAAGATGATCAATCATTTCTGGGAGATTTCGCCGGAGGATATTCAGGAATTTGTCAGGCATAACAGTCTTGGAATCGCAGATGTAAAGAAACTGGAGAATCTTGACGAGTCCATAGATGCCATGCTTGCAGGGAATGCAGTGTTTTTCATAGATGGATATGACAAGGCGATGAAAATCTCCAGCAAAGGTTATCCATCCACAGGTGTGATGGAGGCAGAATCGGAAAAGGTGCTGCGGGGTTCTAGGGAAGGATTTTCGGACAGTGTGAAAAGTAACAGTGCACTGATAAGAAAAAGGCTTCGTGATACCAGACTCAAGGTGGAAGAATATAAAATCGGTGTGCGCTCTCATACCTTAACGCAGGTGTTATACATGGATGACCTGGTACATGAGGGACTTCTGGAGGAAGTGAAGGAACGGCTGGAAGAATTTCAGATTGACGGAATCCTTGACAGCGGTATGCTTGAACAGCTGACAGAAGATGTGTGGTATTCTCCTTTTCCTCAGTATCAGACAACGGAACGTCCGGATCGTGCTGTGCAGGAAATCCTGAAAGGTAAGGTTGTGATTCTGTGTGATAATTCTCCGGAAGCATTGATCCTTCCGGGAAATTTTAGCAGTTTCATGGAGAGCAGCGAGGACTGGTATCACAGGTTCGAGATGGCTTCCTTTCTCAGAATACTGCGATATCTGGCTGTGATCATGGCGACTGTTCTGCCGGGACTTTACCTGGCAGTGATACGTTTCCATACACAGATTCTGCCATCTGCACTGATACTGTCTTTTGCGGAGGCGAGGGAAGGAGTGCCCTTTTCCAGTGTGGTGGAACTGATTTTTCTGGAACTGGCTTTTGAACTGATTCGGGAGGCTGGGGTGAGAGTTCCGGGATCTCTGGGAAATGCTATTGGCATTGTTGGCGGACTGGTGATCGGACAGGCAGCGGTAGAGGCAAATCTTGTGAGTCCGATCGTGGTGATGATCGTGGCGTTGACTGCGCTTGGCTCTATGACTGTTCCAAATGAAGAGTTTGCAGCAGCATTTCGGCTGGTGAAGTATGGGTTTCTGATCCTGGGAGGTTATCTGGGAATTTACGGAATCGTGCTGGGAGTATATCTGGTTATAGGGCACCTGGCAGGCCTGATAAGTTTTGGTATTCCTTACCTGGTTCCTTTTATAAAGAAAGAACAGAAGGGCAGCAGAGGAGAAGGGGTTCTGAGAGTTCCGCTGCGCAAGAGGGTATTACGACCGCTTTATGCAAGAGAGGAGCAGAAGATCCGTTTAAAGAGAAAGGAGTCCGGCTCATGAGATTTGCAGAGAATAACAGAATTTCCCACAGGCAGCTGTACAGGCAGATGATACTGGCATTACTGGCACCATTTATGCTCTGCGTTTTCGGAAAGGGTGGAATGAACGGAATCAGTGCAGTGGCGGGAATGATTTTTGCGCTGATATTGCTTGGGTTTTATGTAATCTGGCTGATACGGCTGACACCTTCATTTGAAGATCCGGTAAAGTCTGCAGGTGCTTTTGCGGGAAGGCTGATCGGGATTTTTTTCCTGATCTATGTGTTGATGGCGGGAGGATATCTGCTGGCACTTCTCAGGAGGCTGGTTCCTGCAAAGCTGATCACAGGAGTATCCGGCCGATGGATTGCATTCTGGGCGGTTCTGGTATGTTCTGTCGGAACCTGCAAAGGTGTACAGAGAAGAGGAAGAATGGCGGAAGTATCAGGTGGCCTGCTTCTTGGCGGGATTATGATAATGATGATACTTTGTGTGCCACAGGCAAAAACGGAATATCTCATGGGAGAAATCCGGTGGGAGGAGCTTACAGTGAGAAATGTCAGTCAGTCTTTTTATGGAACTCTGTGTGCTTTTTCGCCGGTTGCATTGCTGCCATTTCTGTTGGGAAATGTGGAGAAATACGGAAGTGCAGGAAAGACGGTGGCAGGAGGAATCCTGACACTTGGCGGGATTCTTATTGGAATGGAGCTTCTGCTTCCGGCAGTTCTGGGATATGACAGGGTAGCGGCGGAAAGTTATCCGGTCCTGCCTCTGCTGGCAGGCGCAGATCTTCCGGGAAATGTACTGGCCAGATTTGACATCCTGTGGATGGGATTTCTGCTTTACAGCCTGCTTTTTGCAATAGGGAGTCTGCTGTATTATGGAAATCAGATTATCGGGAAATCTCATCCTGGTACGGGGAGCTTCTGGTTTCCGGCACTGGTTTTCCTGATTTCGCTTCTGGAAGAAGAGGGAAAAGGAATACTGGATTATTTTGGATGGTGTCTGGCGTATATTTTCGTTCCGGGAATTCTTATCTGTCAGTTTTATATGTTTATCAGAGGAAAGGGACACCGCAGGAAGCAGAGGAAAAGGGCAGTCGGTGTGGTGACCGGGATTTTGTCAGTCAGTCTTTTTATGAGCGGATGTGGTGCGGCTGTGGAACCGGAGAAGAGAATGTATCCTATGGCACTTGGCGTGGATGCCTCAGAAGAAGGAATCTGTCTTACCTATGGGATGCCGGATCTTTCTGAGAGTACGGGGCAGGGAAAAGAGGAAGAAGATGGCGGTTCCCGGGTTCTGCAGATCAGTGGTGCTGATTTCACCCGGATTGAAAAAATGTATGATCAGTCACAGGAAAAACTTCTTGATATGGGGCATCTGCAGGTCCTGGTCATGGGGAGAACACTGGTGGAGGACGGAAGATGGAGAATGGTGCTGGATTATCTGAAACAGGAGATTTTTGTGGGGGAAGATCTTTATGTGTTTGAGGCGGAGGACGCAGGGAGATTCTGAACTGGCATGGGGAGGATAATTCATCAGCAGGAGAATATATTACAGGACTGATCCGAAACAGAATGTCAGGAGGAAATATTACGGCTGTGACACTCAGAGAGCTTTTCTATGAAAAATATAAAGAAGATAAAATCCTGCGACTTCCGATTGTGAAGATCAGAAATGGAAGTCTGGAAGTGGAAGTATAAATTAGGAAAATATTGGCATAATCCAAATATTAAAGTGCTGCCTGGAAATTCCATATAAAATAAGAAAATATATAGGAAAATAACAAAGGCAGATATGGTAACTGATAAGATATAACAGGAGAGAGGGACAATGATGAATAAAAAGAGTAAGAACAAAAAATTAAGAAGAAAACTGTCGTTTGTTCTGTTAGTGGCAGCTGTTGGTGTTCTTATGATGAGAGCAATGCCGGGAATGTCCGGGAAGATAGCAAAAATCGCTGAAAGCCGACAGGAACAGGCTGCAGTTACTGCATGGTGGGGGACATTGTACCCGAAATTCTGCTTCTCGCAGTTCCCTGAGGAAAATAAAGGACAGAAAGATGACATAAAGATATCCTTCTGGCTTGCACAGGCTCTTGATTGGTGATAGAATAGTGAGACAATCAATAGAGATGGAGAATAGAAATCAATGAAAATAGACAGAGAGGCACCGATAGGAGTATTTGATTCCGGTGTGGGAGGGCTGACTGTTGCGCGTGAGATCATGCGTAATCTTCCTTCAGAAAAAATCGTATATTTTGGTGATACGGCGAGAGTGCCTTACGGAAGTAAATCGAAGGAAACTATCATCGGTATTCCCGGCAGATCATTCGTTTTCTTCAGCAGCAGCAGGTAAAGGCGATTGTGGTTGCATGTAATACAGCCAGCGCTTTTGCCCTGGATGCAGTGAGGGATGAGTTTGACATTCCCATCATTGGCGTGATAGAGCCGGGTGCGAAGGTGGCGGCTGCCCAGACCAGAAATAAGAGGGTAGGAATCATTGGTACTGTGGGAACTGTAGGAAGTGGGATACATGCAGAGTATTTGAAGCATCTGGATCCGGAGATCACTGTTTTCGGCAAAGCATGTCCGCTGTTTGTGCCACTGGTAGAAGAAGGGTGGCTTCATGATCCGGTGACTGATGAGGTCGCTGCCAGATATCTGAAGGAACTTCAGGATAAGCAGGTAGATACACTGATATTGGGATGTACTCATTATCCATTGCTTCGTTCCACCATCAGAAAGATCATGGGAGACGGAGTATGTCTGGTGAATCCGGCTTATGAAACCGCACTGGAGCTGGGAAGGCTTCTGGAGGAAAAAGGACTTGCCGGTGAAGGTACAGAGAAGAATGAATTTCCGTATCGCTTCTATGTGAGTGATCTGCAGATGAGTTTAAGGCATTTGCCAATTCGATTCTTCCATATGATGTGGAGATGACGAAAAAAATAGATATTGAGAAGTATTAAAAACAGCAGATTGCTGAATGGTTATAATATAGATACATAAAAACAGGTTTTGAACAGTATAAAAACAGGAGTATGAGAAGAATGGATAAAGAAGTGCTGATTCATGTAAGGGGACTTCAGACAATGGATGCAGACGGTGAACAGGAACCTCTGGAGATTGTTGTACCGGGACAGTATTATTTCCGGAACGGAAGTCATTATCTGCGCTATGAGGAAGTCATGGAGGATTTTGCAGAACCTACCGTCAATTACATAAAAATTTCCCGGAAGAATGGAGGTCCGCAAGAAAGGTGTGGTCAATGTTCATATGGTTTTTGAACAGGGTAAGAAGAATATGACTTACTATACCACTCCCTATGGAACCATTGAAATGGGGATTGCGGCGACGAATCTGAATCTGCAGGAGAGTGATGGCGGTCTTGACATGAAAGTGGATTATGCGCTTGATATGAACCAGGAGCATGTGGCAGACTGTTATCTTGCGATTAAGGCACAGCCAAAGGACTGTAAGAATTTTACAATTTGATCAGATCTGGTAAGTTCTCTGCTTCGTTGCAGATATCTGTCTGATTCAAACAGAAAAAGGTCAGTGATCTGTGTGTATGGATGACACGATTCACTGACCTTTAGTTTATATGTCTGACTGCATTTATCTGGCAGTTTTGTCTTTCTTGAATTTTGCAAAGAAACCTTTCTTTTTGGGAGCCGGTGTCTGAAGGGAACCGCGGATTCCTTTTACGCCTACAATATAAAGACCGCTTACTTCGGCTTTGATTTCTTTCTTAAGCGGGATCAGGTCGAAAACCTTCTCATCTGCGATCATGATCGCAATCTTTGGTCCGATTTTAGCTTTAACGATTGGAAGCTTGGAACGGCGCATAAGTTAGGTGTCTGTTCAATTACCATCTGAGGAAGTCCGGATTCTTTCAGTGGCATCCTCTTTTTATCGATAACCAGCATGGAAACGGTTTGTTTAGTTGCTTCAATCTGAGCCTGCTGTTCTTCCTGTTTCTTCTGGGCTTTTTTTCCGAAGAAATATAAACCGATCAGTGCAGCGATCAGGATAACAAGAATGACCAGAAGGACTATTGTTACTGTACTCATTTGCATCCTCCCTAATGTATGTGTTTTCACAGGGACTGTTGGTACGGACAGTCCATTGCATAAAAATTATTTTATCATTAAATAAGGTAAAACGCAATTGCAAAAAAAGAATTAATGGATGGAAAGCGGTAGAAATTTACATTATGAAAGGTTATAATTGTAGCAAAACTGTAATGCGACAATATTTGCCGGAGAGAACAGTAATGGTAAATATGCGGAACAGTTAAAGACATTTTTACAGGATGGAATCACAATGTGTGGTTATAATATATGTAACGGGAATTGTGGAGTTATTTTGTGACAGAATAATTTGTGAGTAAAAAACGGATATGATAAAAAGGAGAAAAGCATGAGCGAATTAAAGCCCGACTCTGAGAAGAAAGAGGAGCGACTTTCAGATAAGGAAAAAGTAAATACAGAAAAGACAAATGCAGAAGAACCAAATGCAGAAGAACCAAATGCAGAAGAACTAAATGCAGAAGAGCTAAATGCAGAAGAGCTAAATGCAGAAAAACCAAATACAGAAGAGATAAACGAAGAACCTCCGGCAGCAAGCGAGGACGAAGATTTCTTTTTGATGATAATAAAGCTTATGAAGCCCGTAGCGGCCAGACTGGAACGCCGCAATAAACTTCGCCGCAGAAAAAAAAGACTGCGTATCGCAGGCTGCATAGTGGTGGTGGCGGCCGCTGCAATTGGGATTGGAATAGGATTTTACGGGGAAGAACTGCAGAATTTGTCGGTGAGCAGCAGGTTAAGATTGCGCAGATGGTGAAATCTGCAGACAGGAAAACAGAAGAAGAAAAAACAGCTCAGCAGACAAATGCAGAGGCAGAAGCTGAGAATGCGGTGACACCTGAAGTTCAGGATACGGATGGACTGAGTGAAGAGGACAAAACTCTTTACAGGCAGGCAAAGTATGCTGCAAAACAGTATGATTATGATAAAGCCATAAGTATGCTGCAAAACAGTGAGACTTATCAGACAAGTGAGAAGTTTCAGCATGCGGTTAAGGTTTATCAGAAAAAGAAGGAATCCTGCGTTTCCTGGCCGTTAGACCAGGTGACACACGTCTTTTATCATACTCTGATCAAAGATACCGGTAAGGCTTTTGACGGGGATTACAAGTCAGGAGATTACGATCAGGTTATGACAACGATTGATGAATTTAACCAGATTACTCAGAGCATGTATGATAAGGGATATGTCATGGTCAGCATTTATGACATGGCGACAGCGGATGAGAATGGGAATATGAATGCAGGGGAGATTCTCCTTCCTCCGGGTAAAGTACCGTTTGTGCTTTCGCAGGATGATGTGTGTTATTATCATTATATGGACGGGGACGGATTTGCAACCAAACTTATCGTAGATGAGGAAGGAAAAATCCGCAATGAATATGTGGAAGATGATGGCAGTATTTCCGTAGGCGATTATGATATGGTTCCTCTGATCGATCGTTTTGTAGAGGAACATCCTGATTTTTCTTACAGAGGTGCTAAAGGAATTGTTGCCCTTACCGGTTACAATGGAATTCTTGGTTATCGCACAGACAGCAGTTATGAAACCCGTCCGGATGATCTGGATGCAGATAAAGTAAAATGGCTGGATGAGCATCCGGATTTTAATCTGAATACAGAGAGAGAAAATGCAGCCAGAGTAGCGCAGGCTATGAAAGATGAAGGCTGGCTGTTTGCAAGCCACACATGGGGACATCAGAATGTAAGTCAGATCAGTCTGGAGAGATTACAGGCAGATACACAGAAGTTTAAAGAGAATGTTGATCCTCTGATAGGCGGAACAGATATTATTATTTTTGCATTTGGAGCAGATCTTACCAGTGTTGAAGATTATTCGGGGGAGAAGTTCGAATATCTTAAGAGCCAGGGCTATAATTATTACTGTAATGTGGATTCAAGCCAGTATTTTGTGCAGATCCGCAGTAATTATTTCCGGCAGGGAAGAAGAAATCTGGACGGATACAGAATGTACTATAATCCGGAACTTCTCTCAGATCTGTTTGATGCACAGTCTGTGTTTGATTCTTCCAGACCGGTGCCGGTTCCAACCATGGGGTGAGTATGATCTCTGTGCATAACTGAAAGGGGACAATATATGAGAAAAAGGATAGCATGTGTAACAGCAGCTATTTTGAGTATTTCGTTAGGAGTAAGCGGATGTGGGCTCATTCCGTTTGAACAGGATATTCCATTTCTGAGTTCCAGAGCTGAAAATGTGGAAACTGAGAAAAAAACAGAACAGCAGACAATTGATGAACAGGATGCTGATACAGAGAAAAGTACAGAAGATACACAGCAGGATGATGGTCTGAATGAGGGAGAGCAGACTGACAACGAAGATACAGAAGAGGCAGATGAGAAACAGGAAAATCCTATGGAGCAGGCAGCGCTTATGGCTGTACAGTATGATTATGATGGCGCCATAGAACTGCTTAAGAGTCAGCCGGATTACGAAAGTAATACGGATATGCAGAGTGCAGTTTCGGATTACGAAAATACGAAAGCCACCTGTACAGAATATCCGCTGGAGCAGATCACGCACGTGTTCTTCCATACACTGATCAAAGACACTGCCAGAGCATTTGACGGGGATTCAGACAGTAATGGATATAACCAGTATATGACAACAATTGATGAGTTTAACAAAATCATACAGAGTATGTATGATAAGGGATATGTCATGGTCAGTCCGCACGACATGGCGGTTATCAATGAGGACGGAACTATGTCCAGAGGCAGTATTATGCTGCCGCCGGGAAAAATTCCATTTGTGCTTTCTCAGGATGATGTAAGTTATTATCACTATATGGACGGAGATGGTTTCGCATCGAAACTTGTAGTGGATTCCAATGGTGAGGTTAAGAACGAATATATTGAGGATGACGGAAGTGTTTCCACAGGGGATTATGATATGGTTCCACTGATCGATACTTTTGTAAAAGAACATCCGGATTTTTCCTATCATGGAAGAAAGGGAATCCTTGCAATGACAGGTTATGACGGTGTTCTGGGATATCGTACGGATATTGCATATAAGACCGGAAAAAAACTGCAGGATGATCAGAAAAAATTCCTGAAAGATCATCCGGATTTTAACTATAAGCAGGAAGTGAAAAATGCAAAAAAGGTAGCTAAGGCTATGAAGGCAGAAGGCTGGGAATTTGCAAGCCATACATGGGACATAAGGATGTGGCTGCCACTTCTCTGGATGATCTGAAAAGAGATGATAAAAAATGGAAGAAATATGTGGCTCCCATACTTGGAGAAACAGATATGATCATTTTTGCATTTGGTGCGGATATCGGAAGCTGGGAAGGATATTCGGCAGACAATGAGAAATATGAGTTTTATAAGAGTCAGGGATACCGCTATTTCTGTAATGTAGATTCCAGTCAGTATTTTGTACAGATTACAGATGATTATTTTCGACAGGGAAGAAGAAATCTGGATGGATACAGAATGTATTATAATCCGGAAATGCTCAGTGATCTTTTTGATGTATCGGAAGTATGGGATTCTTCAAGACCAACTCCGGTACCTGGAATGTAGAAGGGAGTATTGATTATTATGAAGAAAAAAATATATCTTGCCATGCTTGCAGTTTGTTTTGCACTGACAGCATCTGCGTGTGGTGATGGCGGTGCTGTTATCACAGACGGTACAAAGACAGAAGGAGCTGCTGACGGGAAGAAAGCAGAGACAGGAACTACGCGTCTTGTTTCTGTTGAGAATGTAGAGAAATATATTACGATCGGAGAATATAAAGGACTGACTCTGGACAATACGGTGGATGCGATCACTGACGATGATGTACAGGCGCAGATCGATGAGAATCTGAAAGATAAGGCAGAACCTGTATCTGATGCGGCAAAAGAAGGGGATCTGGTGACTGTAAATTATACAGGCACTAAAGACGGACAGACTTTTGACGGTGGTACTGCCAATAACTATGACTTTGTGATCGGCGACGGACAGATGTTTGAGGAGTTTGAAAATGGTGTGATCGGGATGAAAAAGGGTGACACAAAGGAGATTAAAATTGATTTCCCGTCAGACTATGCAGACGAAACTTTGGCAGGTAAGGAAGTTATATACAAGGTTACGGTGCAGAACGTGCGGCGTGAAGGAGAACTTACAGATGAATGGGTTGCAAAGAACACTGATTATACAACAGTAGATGATTATCGTGAGAGTATTCGCGGTGAACTTGAGAAAAACGCAAAGGAATCTGCGCAGGAGGTTCTTAAGAATACTGCATGGAGTACAGTGCTTGAGAACTCTGAAGTAAAAGAATACCCACAGGAAGATGTGGATAAGGCTGTTTCTGAATTTAAGAAGAGTATGGAAGTTTATGCAAAACAGGCAGACATGACTCTGGAAGAGTTTACAGACAGTCAGGGTATTTCGCAGGATGATTTTGATGAACAATGTCAGCAGTATGCAGAGGGTAAGGTTAAGCAGAACCTGATCGTGCAGGGGATTATGGATGCAGAGGGACTGTCACTTGACGACAAAGAGAGCCTTCAGCTGCAGGATAACTGGTAGAACAGATGGGTGTTTCCAGTATTGCAGAGCTGGTTGGAACTTACGGACAGGATTATGTAGATGAATCAGTCGGACTTCTCAGAGTGGAGGAGTTCATTATAAAAAATGCGAGTGTGAGTGAGAAAGTCGCAAACGGTGATGTGCTGGCAGATGATGCAGATGCTGCGGCAGAAAATGCAGAACAGGACAGTGATCAGAATGTATCAAATGAAGATACTGATGATTCCGGACAGGACAATTCAGATGTAGATGAGAATCTGGAAGAGGAATTAGGTACGGAAGATGTTGATCAGAGTGAATAATTGGCATTGTATTTACCTGATAAATGAGTTATGATTATTGATAAAAGTGGATTACTCCGTACTGTGATGTACGCTGTCAGGGACTAATTAACAAAAAGAAGCGGGGAAAGGAAACCATGGATAAGAGGGTGTTGCGCGAAAGAATGCGCAGAAAAAAACGCCAGATGATGATCAGGCATTATACAAAGATCGGACTTTGTGTTATTGGCATGATTCTGGCGGTGGTGTTTGTGGTGAGAGGAATTATTATTCCGATCGCACATCATGTAGCCGGAGGCGGAAGCAGTGATCAGACTGTACAGGCTCAGGCAGATACAGAGGAAGTTCAGGCAAATTCCGATGCTGCGGTGAGACAGCCATTGAAAGGTAAATCAGATACAGATAAGGTTGCCGCGATGACAGCCGGATGGCATGAGGATGCTAACGGAAAGTGGTATCAGAATACAGATGGTACATATTTTTCAAATGGATTTCAGGATATAGATGGTGTTACCTATCTTTTGACGAAAACGGATATATACAGACAGGATGGGTAGAAAAGGGAGTGAAGGATTATTACTTTAATGAAGACGGATCTTATGATCCGAGTAAGGTACGTCCGATGCTGGCACTGACTTTTGATGATGGTCCGGGAGAGTATACAGATGAACTGCTGGATTGTCTGGAACAGAATAATGCTCATGCAACATTCTTTATGCTTGGTCAGAATGTCAGTTCATATCCGGATGCGCCAAAACGTATGCTGGAACTTGGCTGTGAGATTGGAAGTCATTCATGGATCATACACAGTTGACGACAATTGATCTTGACGCAGTTGCAAAGCAGTTCTCTGATACAGATGATGCATTGATTCAGGCATGTGGCCAGGCTGCGAGTGTGGCGCGTGCGCCTTACGGGGACGGAAATTCAGATATTTATAATACTGTAAATAAGCCGTTCTTTATGTGGTCACTGGACACAGAAGACTGGAAACTTTTGGATGCAGATGCGGATTACAGTGCAGTAATGAATGGAGATCTGACAGATGGAACTATCATCCTGATGCATGATATTCATGAGCCATCTGTAAAGGCTGCTTTGAGATTGATACCGGATCTTATTGCACAGGGATATAAACTTGTAACGGTAAGTGAGATGCAGAAGCCAAGAATGTGACCTTACAGAATGCATGTTATGTGGATTTCTGGCCGAGTACACTCAGTAATGGAGATGTGCCGGGATATCAGGGCGGTTCTGATGCAGCAGCTTCCACAGACGGAACAGATGGTACATCTGATGCAAGCACAGATTCTTCTGACGGAAGCACAGATTCCTCAGACGGAAGTGAGGATTATTCGGATGGAAGTTCAGACGATGGAAGCTATGATGATGGAAGTTCGGATGACGGAAGTTATGATGATGGAAGTTCAGATGATTCGGAAGATTACAGTGATGATTCTGTAGATTACGGAGATGGAACGGAATAAAAAACATATGCAATCCTGCAATGTGGATCATACAGAGTAATTACGAACATACGAAAGAGCAAAGAAGAGAGCAATGGTACTTCTTTGCTCTTTATGTTTTTTACAAAAAACACATAAAATATATAAAAAAAATTGTTAAATATACACATATTTTTTAATTGACGTATGGAATGTCCGTTGGTATAATAAGCTTATAGAATGACTAAAAGTCAGTTCGTATTCCTGATTGAACTTGCTGTAAGATAGTTACTGTTCATACGCCAAAATTCCATTGCCGCGAGCAATCTGGAATGAATTTTGGCTACGTTACTGAGAACGGAGTGAACAGTAACGTAAGATATCCTGTTACAGTATTATTTTATGG
>ENA-OUNI01000135-OUNI01000135.1-human-gut-metagenome-genome-assembly--contig:-NODE-135-length-30818-cov-2.855137_pt1 | contig 30818 bp, 45 predicted proteins | sample MGYA00242499_ERZ504580 | MGnify/ENA primary metagenome ERZ504580 (study PRJEB26092, sample SAMD00036315) | human gut metagenome | host: Homo sapiens | study: EMG produced TPA metagenomics assembly of... | reverse complement strand
CTGGAAAAAAGCTCACTATAACTTTGAGAAAAACTGTCAGGCAGGCGGTAGTAGTCATCACCAATGCTGATAAGCCCAAGTTCCGGCAAAAGGTACATCGAGTAATAGGTGTTGTCTGGCAGGGTAACATGCAGCTGATAAGATTTTCCTTCCGACTGTGCGGATGACCGGTATCTGTTCATAATCGGAGGAAGCAAGTTCAGCCGCTGTACTTGTTGAGATGATTTCCAGCATTGCTTTTGCATCCTCACTGTCCAGAGAGGAAAAAGTTGTATTTCCGATATGATTGAGGATATCGCAGCCAGTTGCAGTGGTGCTGAGTTTGGAGTGCTCAAAGAAATAGTCAGGTTCAATCGTTGTGTTATCAGTTTTGCCGACCAGCTCGGCAAGATAATACTGATCGTCCAGCTTTACAATCAGGCGAAATGCCGGGTCATAATCAGGGTGAGCATACAGCTTGCCGCCTACAGCAAAGGAAGCAGAAAATTCCTTATCGCTGACACTTTGTCCGCTTGCCATTCCGGCAACAATATCATATTCCAGTGTGCCAAGCTCGTCACCAAGGGTAAGAGAGGAAAAATCAAAGCTTTTTCCATCGACCATTCCAATCAGGAAATCCCGTGTGATTCCGATATCTTAACCCTACTGGAAACAGCATAACCGATGATGAGATTGCGCATGGCAAAACGCAGGTGCTCAGCAGCCTGGCGCCAAAAGAAATGGAACTGTATACGAAAATCTATATGGAACATAAACAGTATCATACGATAGCCACGGAATTGCAAACAACCGAGAAAGCCATCCGACTGCGTGCTTTCCGTTTGCGAAAGCGGATGAAAGAGCTATCCAAAATCATCTTTTCATCCATCGGCCATTTTTGATCAGGATTTTGTGAAACCTTTTTTATTTACGACCATATATATTTGATCATGAAAGAACCAGGAGATTTATATGTGTAATAATAAGGATTTCTTCGAGCGGCAACAGGTGGAAATGCTGCTCTCTGCGGAGTTAGCTAAGCCTTATCAGGAGATGGACCCGGATTTTATCAAAGAATGCTCGGATTTTTTATTGCAGATGGATGGATATCACGCTGCCCATTCTACCTTTCGGAAGAAGAAGTCGCCAATCGGGTGAAAACGATTCTGTCTGCCCGGAAGAGGTTCCTCAGGCGGTTAGCCCTGATTTCCGCCTGTCTGGCAGCAACCCTCGTTGTACTACATTGGGTCACATAAAATTTTTATTTCACATGGGGAGATTTTTATCATGACAAAAACAAGAATAGTAAATGGGATCTTATCCGGGATGCTCGCCTTATATGCCGTTTTCATTTTTGTCGTAACGAAGTACCCTCGCCTCACGAATTTCAACGATTCGTTTTATTTCATAAACTGGTGGGCGCTTCCCCTGCTCACGATCCTGCTCCTGATTTCCTGGATCGTCACTTTTAAACATGATTCCAGCTTTTTTGCTTTCAAGTGCATATCTATCGCAGCCGGCAGTCTCTGGGGAATGCTATGGATTTTGTTTTTCTGTAATGCTCCACTTCCCTACGATGCGATTTTCAACAATCAGCCGGTTCTTTCGGTTCTCCTGATGCTGATGTGGATGGTTGCAGTTTGGAAAAGCAAAGAGAAACACGCATAATAAAATAACCTCATTTCGCCCGGTTCACAACTGAACCGGGCGATTTATCATATCCCCATGACAAACCGCCGTAAAACACTATGACATAAAAATTGCATAAATGTAAAAGGATTGTGAAGCTGCTTGTAAGCCCTCTTCCGCTGTGCTAAAATCAAATGCAGAAACCAATCCAAAAGCTGGGAGGCTTGCATCATGCAGAAAATTTTGATTGCGGACGACGAAGCGCACATTCGCCGGCTGGTGTGTGATTTTCTTCGCCGGGAGGGCTACGAGCCGCTGGAAGCGGAGGATGGCGAGCAAGCCCTCTCTGTTTTCATGCGCATCCGGATACGGCGCTCATGCTGCTCGATGTGATGATGCCGAAGCGTGACGGCTGGGAGGTATGCCGCGCCGTGCGCGAAACCTCCAACATGCCCATCCTGATGCTCACCGCCCGCAGCGAGGAATTTGACGAACTGATGGCTTTGAGGCCGGTGCTGACGACTATGTGACGAAACCGTTCAGCTTCTGTGCTGATGAAGCGGGTGCCGCTCTACTGCGGCGCGCACAGCGCCGGATGCTGGCGACTCCATGCATATGGACGAGCTCTGCATTAACGAAGAAGCGCACGAGGTCACCCTGCACGGGAAACCTCTGGAGCTGACGCTCAAGGAATACAATCTCCTGCGCAAGCTAATGGCGAGCCCTGGCCGCGTTTATACGCGCGAGCAGTTGCTTGATTCCATTTGGGGCATTGATTATGTGGGCGATATCCGCACAGTCGATTCTCACATGGCGCGCTGCGCACGAAGCTGGGCGAATGGGGCGGCGCGCATTTGAAAACGGTTTACGGAATGGGCTATAAAATCGAGGGACAGATATGACGTTGCCAACTCTGAAGCGTGATAAAAACAGCCCCCTTAAAGGAGCATCAAGCAAAAGCTCTTTTTCCAGATCGTGGCGATCCTTCTGCTAAGCGCCGCACTGATTTTATTCGTCAACTCCCGATTGCTCTCGCAGGTGTATATTTGGAGGGAAAAGGATAATCTCCAGCAGGCGGCCCGCAGCATTAACGAGATGGATCAGACACAGGAAACCGATTTTCGGGATCAGCTTTATTCTCTTGCTACAAAATACAACATTGCTGTGGAGATTATGGATTCAGCCGGACGCCCCCTTTGGGCTACCTTTTACAATCCCTATAGCTACAGCTCCGGGAGCCCGCTCTTCAGCGATGATTTTTTCAAACAATTTAAATATAACCTTACCACCTTGGAGCGGGAATCGCGCAGCGACGGCTCCTATTTTGAAGTGCGCGAAGGGCGCAGCCATGATATTCAGTATATTATATTCGGCCTCCCAACGGAGAATGGGCAAACCATTGAAGTATCCGCCCAAAAAAATGTGATTGAATCTAATGCGCTGTTGGCGAACAACCTGTTTGGCGCGATCACCGTGATTATCATGTTCAGCGCCATCATTTTCGCCGCCTGGTATGCGAATAAATTCACCAAGCCGCTGATTGCAATGAACCAGGTAACCCGCGGCATGGCACAGATGGATTTCTCCCGCAAGTGCACCGCCAAAGGGAAAGATGAGCTTTCCGAGCTTGCGCGCAGCATTAATGTCCTTTCCGATTCGCTGGATGCAACGCTCAAGGATTTGCAACAAAAAAACCGGCGGCTCGAGGCGGATATTGAAAAGGAGCGTCGCACGGAGCAGATTCGAAAGGAATTCATCTCCAACGTATCCCACGAGCTCAAAACGCCGATTGCCATCATTCAGGGCTATGCGGAAGGCTCCAGCTCGGCGTTGCGCAGGAGCCGGAGCAGGCCGCGGAATACTGCGGCATTATTATGGAGGAAACCCGGCATATGAACCGAATGGTGATGGAGCTGCTGGAGCTCTCCCGCTATGAGGCCGGCGCTTACCAGCTGCATGAAGAGCCATTCTCCATCCGCGAGCTGACCACTGAATTTCTCAATACTCGCCGCCTGCTCTTCGATGAAAATGGGATCGCTGTCCAGGCAGATATCCCGGAAGCATACCGCGGCTATGGAGATGTGGAAAAGCTCACGACCGTGTTGAACAATTATATGATCAATGCCGTATCCCATGCCTCTGGAGAAAAGCGAATTGAGATTGACTGCATCGAAACGGAAGAGAATCGTTATCGAGTGCGTGTTTTCAATACGGGAGAACCGATTGCGCAAGATGAGCTGGATAAAATTTGGATCAGCTTCCACCGGGCGGATAAATCCCGCAAGCGCGGCTCAGAGCAGCGCTACGGCCTTGGGCTTTCCATCGTCCGCGCCCTCCAGGAGCTATATGGCTGTGGATATGGCTGTGAAAATCAACCGGACGGCGTGATGTTTTGGTTCGATATTAAAAAAGCCGACGCGCAGCCTTCTCCTTTGGATGCAATAAGGAGCCAGCAGCAAAGGTAATCGCGCCCTGACGAAGGAAGGATGAGTGGGAAACATGCGGCTTTTTTGTGGCAATCTGTTTCGATGAACCATGCAAGGATGTGCTCTGCGCTGCGATTGCAGGGCTCAAAAGCCATGCGCGGCAGGGCAATTTTAGCCGCAGAGAAAACCTGCATTTGACGCTTGCCTTTCTCGGTGAAACGAATCGGATAGATTCGGCCAAACGGGCGCTCGGCTCTATCCACGCAGAATCGTTTGCCATGGAGCTTGCAGGTTGGGATGCTTTCAGCGGAGCGGAGGCGATCTTTGGTGGATGGGCGTTCCGGAAAATGGTGCGCTGACCGCTCTCCAACAGCAGGTGAACGCAGCGCTTATGCAGGCAGGCTTTTCCCTAGAAAAGCGGGCCTTCCGGCCGCATCTGACGCTGGGGCGTCAGGTCATCCTGGAGCCTGGTTTTCGGGCAAAGGACTACGGCCAAACGCTGCCGCCTGCCCGCATGCTGGTGAAGGAAATTGCCTGATGGAATCCCGGCGGGTAAACGGCCTGTTGCAATATGTGCCGCGATTTGTGCAGCCAATTGGGTAAAAATAAAATCAGGCGGTATGCACCCGCATGGGTGGCATGCCGCCTGGTTTTTGTTGTTTTATCCGTCTCTGATCAGGCTAGTCAAACACAATCTGCCCCCATCATCTCCTGGAAGGGTCTGGCCATGCCCGCCACAAGGCTCCACTGCCGCTTCATATACATCCGCAGAGGCTCTTCCCTGCAACCAAGCCGGCAACAGGCTTTCTCTATCTTCCGGTCAGACCTTTGGCCTGTATCAGCAGAAGGGGCGCATATGCGCCCCGCTTTTGTTTACTGGTTCCCATTTTCATTTCCGATGGCTTCCAAAATGGCCTCTACCGTCTGCTCTGCCGTTTGGCCCGCCGCATCAATGATAAGATCGGCCCACTTTTCATACAACGGCGCACGCTCCTGATAAAGCGAATACAGAGATTCGCCCTTTTCCATGGCAACGCCCCGCGTTTGATATTATCGAGCCTATGCTCAATCTCCTCATACGGCAGTTGTAAATAGATCAGGATGCTGCTCAGATGTAGATGGCGCATGGCAATTTCACTGTAAACGGCGCTCCCGCCCGTAGCGATTACCGTATCGCGGCAATCAATGCTTTGAATCGCGTGTGATTCCACACGCAAAAATATGGCAGCCCATGCCCATCAATGATCTCTTGCAAGCGCTTGCCCTCGCGCTGCTGCAACAGCAAATCCGTATCCAGAAAGCCGACGCCCATCGTCTTTGCAAGAATGACGCCGATCGTACTTTTTCCACATGCAGCATGCCGATCAGTACAATATTTTTCATTTTTTGATCCCCCAACGTGCAAAAAGCTTGTATCAATCCTATTTTTTTGAAAAAAACAGAGGGGCCAGCACCAGCAGGCCCCTCTGCCCTTATTGATTATGATAAAACGGCTGATGTTCGTTTGTCAACCATTTTTTCAGAAAGCCTTATGCTTTTAGCGCAATTGCCTTGTGAGCTTTCTCCACAATATTGGCCGCATCAAGGCCAAACACATGCAGCAGCTCTACCGCTGGGCCAGAGCAGCCGAACGTATCCTCCACGCCCACGCGCACCACGGGCACCGGCACTGTTTCACTCACGACCTCCGCCACTGCGGAACCGAGGCCGCCAATGATGCTGTGCTCCTCCGCCGTAACAATCGCGCCCGTTTCCTTCGCGGCTGCAATGATACAGTCACGGTCAATCGGCTTGATGGTCGCCATATTGATGACGCGGGCGCTCACGCCTTCCTTCCTCAACTCTTCCTGCGCTATCAGCGCCTCATTGACCATCAGGCCGGTAGCGATGATCGTGACATCCCCGCCATCACGCAGCTCAACGGCTTGCCGATCTCAAAGGAATACGTTTCGTCAAAGATGCGCGGCACCGCCAAACGGCCAAAACGCAAGTAAACGGGGCCGTCGTATTCCGCAGCGGCAAACACAGCCGCGCGCGCCTCAATATCATCCGCCGGGTTGATGATGACCATGCCCGGGATCGTGCGCATCAGGCAATATCCTCACAGCACTGATGGCTCGCACCATCCTCACCCACGGAAATGCCGGCGTGCGTTGCACCGATCTTCACATTGATATGCGGATAGCCAATCGTATTGCGCACCTGCTCAAACGCGCGGCCCGCCGCAAACATAGCGAAGGAAGAAGCGAAAACCAAATAGCCCGTTGTGGCAAGGCCTGCCGCAACGCCCATGAGGTTGCATTCCGCAATACCCGCGTCAAAAAATTGATCGGGATAGGCTTTTTTAAACACTCCGGTTTTGGTAGCCGCCGCCAGGTCGGCATCCATCACGATTAGGTTGTCATATTTTTCAGCCAGTTCAACGAGCGCGTTGCCGTAACCGTCGCGCGTCGCTTTTTTGATTACCTCTGCCATCTTATTCCGCCTCCAATTCTGCCAATGCGGCCTTCAATTCATTCATCGCCAGCTCATACTGCTCCGCATTCGGCGCAGTGCCGTGCCATGCGCACTGATTTTCCATGAAGGAACGCCCTTGCCCTTGATAGTTTGCGCAATGATGGCAGTGGCTTATCCTTACATGTATGGGCAGCCTGTAGGGCGGCTTCCATATCATCAAAGCTGTGGCCGTCGATTTCAATCACATTCCAGCCAAAGGCCACAAATTTTTCCGGAATCGGATAGGGGGAATTGACCTCTTCCACAGAGCCGTCGATTTGCAGGTTGTTGTTATCGACAATCGCAACGAGATTATCAAGCTTTTTGGCCGCTGCAAACATTGCGGCTCCCAAACCTGGCCCTCTTCCAACTCGCCATCGCCGAGCACAGTGTAAACCCGAAAACCTTTATGCCCATATTTCGAGCCAAGTGCCATACCCACGGCGGCCGAAATGCCCTGGCCCAAGGAGCCTGTGCTCATATCGATCCCCGGCAGCAGCTTCATGCTCGGATGCCCTGCAAACGCGAACCAACTTTGCGCAGTGATTTAAGCTCTTCCTCCGGGAAATAGCCGCGCTGCGCCATCACCGCGTAGAGCGCGGGGGCTGTGTGGCCTTTGGAGAGGACAAAGCGATCGCGCGTTTCCATCTTTGGCTGTGCGGGATCAATATTCATCTCCTTAAAATAGAGGTATGTCAGGAGATCCGTGACGGAAAGCGATCCGCCCGGATGGCCGGACTTGGCCTGGAAGGTTTCTTCAATGACGCCCATACGGACCTTGCAGGCGGTCATTTCGAGCTGTTTCTTCGCTTGCGTATCCATTTATGACCATTCCTTTCTATGTGAGGCAGCACCTTTGCAGCTGAAAACGCGCAAAGCCACGGCCTGAAAAAGCTTTTTCAAACCCGCGCCTCCTAAAATCTATTCTATTATCCGATAAAATCCTGCTCTTGTAAAGAGAAAACGCAAAAAAAATTAGAAAAAATCCTCAAAAAAATAATTGAAATTCAAGAAAAATAGCAAATTTATCCTTTTGTTTTCCCAATTAGGCAATTATTTTCGGCCGTTTTGCTAGGCCGTCATGCCTTACCATAGGTGCGCTCAATATGCTCTAAAAAATCCCCCACTGCGCCGCGATTGCAATGGCAGGCATGGAATTTGGCAACGGCGTGCACCGCCTTGGGCGCTTGGCCGCAGGCCGCAGGCAAAAATACCGATTTGAGCATATCAAAATCATTAAAATAGTCGCCAATCGCCGCCGTGTGATCGTAGGGGATCCCCAGCATTTCGCTTAATACCCTGACCGCCGTGCCTTGTGCACGCCCTCGGCCAGCATCTCATAGGTGGAAATAGAGGAGGCAATAAAATTCACCTGACGGTTTTCTAACGAATCAATAAAACGGGCCACCTGCTTCATCTGATGGGGAAGCCCATAAAAAATAACCTTTCCCCAATCGCCTGATGGCACCTGTTCAAAATGGGCGCACCACTTATGCGGCAGATGATCCGCCATCATTTGAGCGGGCGCAAAAATGCGCGGATGAAGCAGATAGATAAAATCCTTTGTGAATACCGAAGCCTCCACCAAAGGGAATTTTTCAAGCACCAGCCTGGTAATTTCCTCCCCGCGCGCACTGATGGGGCGAAACCAGATCATCTCATCTTTCTGAAAATCATAGATCCCCGCGCCATTCATAACAATTGCAGGCGTAGATGCAATTGGCAGGCGGTCAAAATGCTTTTTGAGCGATATGACATTCCGCCCCGAGGCCAGAGTGAAATGCCCGCCCAGATCACATACAAAATGCGTAATCGCCTCCAAATTGCGTTTGGGAAGCCGACGTAGTTTATTATTCAGCGTGCCATCAATATCGGAAACCACCAGCCATCTGGAAAAATCCTTTTTTGCTTCCGGCTCAATCTTTGTCTGCGTCATATTTCCCAATTCTCCTTAAAAATGCGGTAAAATAAGGGGGAAGCTCGCTCGCCACCTCTAAATATCGCCCATCCCGCGGATGGCAAAACCCGATCAGCTGCGTGCAGGCATTGCCCATCCAGCCCAGGCGCGCTTTTTTCGGGCCGTAACCGGGTCCCCAGCCACCGGGTGACCAATATAGGCCATGTGCACACGAATCTGATGGGTACGCCCCGTTTCCAACCGCACACGGATCTGTGTAAAGCCGTCTAATTCCGCAACAGTTTCATAATGCGTCACCGCGTTACGGGAGTGGCAGTCTGTCACAGCCATTTGCTTGCGTTTCGTGGGGTGGCGGCCAATAGGCGCATCCACCGTACCGGAAGGCTCCTTCAGACGCCCGTGCACAACAGCGCTGTATTCCCTGGTAAAGGTATGCTCCTTGATTTGTCGGGCAAGCGACGCATGTGCAAAATCATTTTTAGCCACCACCAGCAGGCCGCTTGTATCCTTGTCAATGCGGTGAACGATGCCAGGGCGGATCATACCGTTAATGCCGGAAAGGCTTGCCCCGCAGTGATAAAGCAGTGCGTTCACAAGCGTGTTATCCGGGTTGCCGGGCGCCGGGTGCACCACCATCGCCCTCGGCTTATTGACTACCAGAAGGTCGTCATCCTCATAGCGGATATCCAGTGGGATTTCCTGCGGCTGAGCCTCGATTGCACGCGGCTCCCGCATGGTAACACGGACACTGTCGCCCGCCTTAACCCGATCATTTTTTCGAAACAGGCTGCCGATTTTTGATGAGATTCCCCTCTTCGATCAGCCGCTGTACGGCAGAACGGCTCAAGCCCTCCACCAGTTGGGAAACCGCACGGTCCACACGCTCGCCATCCAGCTCCGGCGGAATTGAAAAAAGCAATGCGTCAATCATCCTGCTTCTCCGCCTGATTCTGCTGCCTGCGTTTCAGCTCCGCCTGCTGTTTCTCCTGCGCTTCCAGCCGCTTGATCTCCAGGCAGTAGCGGGCAACCCAGATGATAAACAGCACGAGGCCCACCGTAATCAGGCAATCTGCAAAGTTGAAAACAGGGAAGTTGATGAAAACCGGCGCGATAAAATCCACCACATAATGGCGGAAAATACGATCGACAAAATTGCCCAGGCCTCCGCTTAGGATGAAAATGACCGTGGCATAGGAAAGGCCGATGTCAAACTTATTTTGGGAAAAGGCCGTGTTCAGCTTTTTGCTGACGATTAGATAAATGCCAGCAATAAAAATCACGCTGGAAAGCACGCCCATCACCACCGCGCTGCCCTTCAACACACCAAAGGCGGCGCCTGTGTTTTCCACATAAATCAAATGCAACACGTTGGGGATCACAGGCACATTTTGAAGCGGCTCCAGCCAGAGTTTGATGATGATTTTAATCAATTGATCGATACACACGAGCAGCCCTACGGTCAAAAGGGAAAAAAATTGAAGCAAACGCCCCACTCCTTCTTCCCGCAGAAAACAAACCCAAAAACAGAGGGCAGGGGCTGCTGTATCATCCAGCCGCCCCTGCCTCTCTGTTTTGGGACGCATTCTGCGTTGTTTATTTTTTCTGCTGAAAGTTTATTTTTTACGGAAGAAGCCTTCAAAGGAGGGAACGGCATCCTCTCCGGCTGTGCCGGAAACAGGAGCCTGTTGCGGCTCATCATCCACGACTTCCTCAAGATTCAGGTGAAACCCCGGCTCGCCCATGGTGAGCTGCGCCTCTTCTTCAGAGGCGTCCGATGGCGTTTCCTCCGCGCTGTAAACAGTGCGGAACTGACCCATCATCCCTTCGGGCTGCACAAACGGCTCTTCTTCCGGCGAGGCCTCTGCGTGGCGCTTGGCTCATCCTCCGGAACGCTGTTTTCAGCGGTCAGTAGCGCCTCTGTTTCCTCCACCCTATCTGCGGAATCGAGTGTTTCGGCAGCATCCTCCTGCGGTTGCTCCTCCGGCTGCTGCGCCTCATCGGTCAACGCTTCTTCCGGCTCTAAATCCGGCCTCGGCACAGCGTTGCCCTCCGGCAGGATGGGCAGGCGGTTGATCAGCTCAATATGCTCTTTATACATGGCGATCAGATTGGCGCGGAATTCACTGACCGCGCCGCGCGTTTGATCAAGCAGCAGGCTTTCGCGCTCTGTCTCCTCACGCAGCTGGGCCAAATTTTCCTGCGCGTTTCGGCCGGCTTCTTCTACCAAACGGTCGGCCTTGGCCTGTGCTTCTCCAACCAGGCTTTCCGCCTTAGCCGATGCGTCGTTTAATAGGGCGCTGACGCGGGCGTCCACCTCGCGCGTGAGCGTCTGCGCCCGATCGGACGCCTCCTGCATCACCTGGCCGGAACGGGCGTTGGCTTCTTCTTCCAAGGCCTTCGCCCGGTTCTCCGCCCCGGCGAGGCAAGCATCTGCCTTCTCCTTTGCCTCGCGCACAACTTGATCCGCTGTGCGCTGTGCAACAAGCAGGGCCGAGCGAATCGTATCCTCATCCCTGCGGTATTCTTCCACCTTATCCGCCAGAAGGCTGATTTTTTTCAACAGCGCTTCATTCTGTGTATAAGCCTCTTCAAAAGAAGCGGTCAACTCCTGGACGAACGCATCCACCTCTTCCGCGCGGTAAGTGCCGCGGGAGCCGAGCTGGAAGCGATGATTTTTCACCTGCTGCGGCGTTAGCATCGCATTTCATCCTCCATATTGAATTTGATAGAGCGTTGCCCGTTAAAAGAAAACGCCGTTATTTTCCAGCTCATCGGCTAAATCGCCGGTAAAATCGACATTGAAGGGGACGATAATATACGTATTGTTCGCCAGAGGACTGATCGAGCCGCCGTTCGCATATGCTACGCCGCTGAGGAAATCGAGCAGGCGGCGAGAAGTTTCCCGGTTGGCAGATTCAAGATTCAGCACAACCGTGCGCTTGCCGTTTACATGATCGGCAATGCCGGTCACATCGTCAAAACGGTCAGGCTTTACAAGCACAACCTGTAGCTGAGAAGAGGCATTGCTAATGCGCACAACGCGGTTGGGGTTCGCCTCGGCACGCGGCTCATGCACGGGGCGCGCTGGCTCCTCTTCCGCTTCTTCCCTGCCGGTGTCGTAATCGTCATATTCTTCGTAGTCTTCTTCTACGGCGTCATTATCATAGTAGTTGTCCTCGTCCACATTGACGATCTGTTTGATTTTTTCCATAAAGCTCATATTCATAAACCTCCTGGCTTTTTAATAGACCCGCGCACCAAACAGCGCAGAGCCGACGCGGACCAAATTGGCCCCTTCTTCAATGGCTTGAACATAATCGCCGGACATACCCATTGACAGAATGTCCATATTGATATTATCTATTTTTTTGGCCTTCATGTCAACAAAGAATCTACGCATATCAGAAAAAAATCCGCGCAAAACCGATTCTTCTTCACAAATGGGCGGTATCGCCATGAGACCGCAAACCTGAATGCCCGGCATTTGCGCGATTGCGCAGGCGGTTTCCTCCAGCTCTGCCGGAGCCATGCCGGTTTTGCTCTCTTCTCCGCCGATGTTGACCTCCAACAGCACGGGCGTGGTAATTTCCCGTTTCATGGACTGGCGGCTGATCTCCTGTGCAAGCCGTAGCTGTCGACCGATTCGATCATATCCACCTCGCCCACAATCTGGCGCACCTTATTTGTTTGCAAATGCCCAATCAGATGCTTTTCACAATGCGCAAGGTTCAGGTATTCCCGCTTGCCCAGATATTCCTGCACCTTATTTTCACCGATCAGGCTGATCCCAAGGGAAAGGGCATGATTGATATAGACAGGCTCAACCGTTTTGGTCACCGCCATAAAGCGAATATCGCCCGGCATTCTACCGCTTTTCTCCGCGGCGGCCGCGATATTCTCCCGAATGCGCTTGTAGTTTTCCGTGATCTGCGCAAAGCGCGGGTCAGCCGATGATTTTTCCATCATATAAATCCTTCCCTTCTAATATGACTTCATCATATTGCTTGAGATAATTGCTCGGATCGTCCACAATCGGCTCGCCATCCTGGCTGGCCGTAGCGGAAATCACATAGGTCTGGTCGGAATATACAATATTTAGCTTGCGGAATCGGGCCACATTTCCGCGCCGGACATAAACGCCCTTTTCCCCATCCACAACGCGCACCGCGCTGGTGCTGACGCGTATGCCCTTATCCACAACATACTGCTTGGGCTTCGGCGCCTCTTGCTCATCTGTGCCCTCTTCCGCCTGCGGTTTGGCGTAATAAACGGTGACATTGGTTACAAGCTGCGCCGTCTCCTGCCGCAGGTTTGCAAAGGTTTCATTCATCAGGTTACACTTGAGGGTAACCAGGTTTTTCCATCTTCGCTCTGGGCGATATGCTCCACCTCGGCTTTGAATTCTCCCGCCGCGCTGAAAGGCATGCGCACCATAATGCTGTCTCCCTGCTCAAAATGCAGGGCCTGCTTTTCATCGACCGCACAGAGCAGATACCAATCGAAACTATCCACCATCTTGCCCACACCGCCGCTGGCCGGCTGTGCCTTTGCTTCCAGCGCCTTTTGAAGCATATCCTGTGTGACAGAGGCAATCTTCCCATAGGGAAGCACCCCCTCCAGCCCATCCGTACTGCTGATATAGTAGCCGGAGCGCTCTGCCGTAATCTTGGTATAAGCGCTTTCGTCCAATGAGATGCCGCTGCGTTCCGCCTGAAGCGCGGAGATCATGGATTCAAATCGATCTCCTCCCATGGTCATCTGGCGGCGGGTCATCAAATCCCCCAGTTCCTCCATCCGGTCGCCGAATTTGCTGAATTGCCCGCTTCCCGCCGTATCTAAGCTATCCAGCAAAATCGAAAAAGCCTCTTCATTCAGGGCGTTGATATCAGAGGCAGACGAGAGGTGCTTTGCAAGCTGCTGATAATGGCTGATCTGGCTATCCAGCTCCCGGACACGCAAGTAGTTCGCCGCTTCTTCATCGTTGCGGAACACCATAGCGACCACATCGCCCTTCGCAACCCGCTTGCCATCCTCCACCAAGGGGATCACCTTCCCAGAGGCGGTGTTGGAGAGAATGTATTCATCCCGAACGACAAAAACCTCTGCATCCACGGCATTATATACGCTCTGTTCCATTGCCACTTCGGTTTTCACGCTTGGGACGCGCCACTGATACAGCTGATAGCAGCAATACAGCGCCGCCAGAATGATGCAGAGAATCAGCAGAGGCTTTTTACTCTGCTTGAGAATACGGGCCTGAGCGCCTTGCCCGCCGTCTTCTTTTCCTCTTGCGTCATCTTATCCGCCCCCAATCCGATTCCTGTACCAGACGACACGCCTCCCCATACAGTGCGCCGGGCGTATCATAATCCTCCCAACACAGCCAATGAACTCGCTCATTGCGGCGAAACCAGGTGAGCTGCCGTTTTGCATAGCGCCGAGTGGCGCGCTTAAGATTTTCCAGCGCTTCTTCCAGCGCCATTTCCCCGGAAAAATAAGGCTTCAATTCCTTATAGCCGATCGCCTGCGCACCCGTTCCATCCGGGTCGCGCTCTAAAAAGCGCTGTGCTTCCTCCAGCAGACCGTCGCTGACCATTTGATCCACACGGCGTTGATCCGGTCATAAAGGCGCTGCCTATCCCGGAAATCCAGCCCCAAATAAAAGGGGGCATACGGCGAAGGGCCCCGCCTGGAGCGCTCGCGCTGCTCTGACATCGTCACTCCGGTAGTTTCATAAAGCTCTAGCGCGCGAATCACTCTGCCTAGATTGGCCGGATGCAGCTGCTTTGCCGTCTCAGGGTCAATTTGCTCCAGCTGCGCCCAGAGCGCCTCTGCGCCTTCCTGCTCCGCACGGCGGTAAAGCGCCGCGCGGGTCTCCGGGCTTGCGGGGGCGTCAATCAATTCGATATGGTCAAGCAATGTGTCGATATAAAGCCCTGTGCCGCCAGCCAAAATGGGGAGGCTGCCCCTCGCGCGGATTTCGGCAATACAAGCCTGCGCACGTGCGACATAGGCTGCAACGCTGAAGCGCTCCTCCGGCTGCAAAATGCCGATGAGATGGTGGTGCACGCTTCCCGCTCCGCCATGGTTGGCGCTGCGGTGGCAATTTCCATGCCTGGTAGACCTGCATTGAATCCGCGCCGATTACCTCACCGCCGAGCGCCTTGGCAAGCTTCACTGCCAGCGCCGTCTTCCCGGACGCGGTTGGCCCGACAACGGCAAGAACCGGTATTTGATGATCGGCCGCCATCACGAGATCATTCCTTTCCTGCGAGGGGAAGTTGAAAAGCGCTGCCTTTCCTTGCCCCTTTCCATCAAAGGCTGAACGCCCCATCTTTATTGCATCATTGCATCCGGCCAAACTGCTTTTCCAACTCTGCCTGCGACATGACCACCATCACAGGCCTGCCGTGCGGGCAGTAACGAATTTCATCCTGAAGAAGCAGCTTTTCTACAAACCGTTCCAGCTCATATGGGCTTGTCTGATCTCCACCCTTGATCGCGGCGCGGCATGCAACATTGTGAAAAAGCCAATCGAGCTTTTCCGGAATCAGCTCGCGCCGGTTTGCCAGCAGGTAACCCGCCAGCTCCTGCACCAGAGACGAGACATCCTCCTGCGCAAGCGTCATCGGGCAGGCGCGCACGAGCACTGTGCCCGCCCCGAAATCCTCGGCTTCAAACCCTGCCTGGCGCAATAGCTCCAGGTTTTGCAGAACGACCGCATACTCCTCTTTTGAGAGCGTTACCGCCACGGGCGCGAGCAAAAGCTGCCGATCCGCCCGCCTCGCCTCATTTCGAAGCTGCTCATAGAGCATCCGTTCATGGGCGGCATGCTTATCGATCAGCAGCAGGTCTTTCCCGCTCTCCACCACAATATAAGTGCGGAACGCCTCCCCCAGCACCCGAAACGGCGGCGCTTCCTTTGGAGGCTGCGCCATGGTTACGGGGCGCTCTGTTTCCTGTGCGGCGGGCGCATCCATTTCCTGGGCAATCTCCGCTTGTGGCGCGAGCGATGGGGCGGGCTCTAGCCGCTTCCGACGAGCGCTCTCATCTATCTTTTCCGTTGGATGGGCTTTCTTCGGCCCTTGTACCCGGCGCTTTTGCAGCGCAGCGTCCACTGTATCCGGCTCCTCCCCCGCTGCATAGCCGGATATGGGGGATGCCAGCCGCTGCTGCGGGCGGTTTTTCCCGATATAAGAGGCTGCCGTTTCACGCTCCCAAAAATGATCCGTTTTTTGGGGGATCGTGATCTGCTCCGGCGCAGGCGGCCGCGCTGCTTCCACAGGGGCGTCCAGTTTTTTTAGCTCCACATGTGGGCGCGGATCGTTTTGCTGGAGCGTATTTTTGCGGCATAATAAACCGCGTCAAAAATACGCTTTTCATTGGCAAAGCGGACCTCGATCTTTGCAGGATGAACGTTGACGTCCACCGTTTCATTCGGCACGTGCAAATGCAGCACGCAGGCCGGAAACTTTCCCACCATAATCGTGTTGCGATAGGCCTCCTCCAGAGCAGCCATAGCGGTGCGGCTTTTGACGAGCCTGCCATTGAGGAAGAAAAGCTGCATTGTGCGGTTTGGCCGCGCGGCCAGCGGCTTTGCGGCAAAACCGGATATACGCACGCCGCTCAGCTCATAATCCACCGGGAGCAGACCCGTGGCGAAATCCTTCCCGTATACCGCATAAATCGCGCTGATTAGCTTTCCATCGCCGGGGGTTAAAAGCGCCTCCTTTCCATCCCGAATGAAGCGGACGCTGACCTCCGGATGAGAGAGCGCCACGCGGTCCACAACCCCTGCAACAGCGTTTGCCTCGGACACATCCTTCTTCAAAAACTTCATGCGAGCGGGCGTGTTATAGAACAGATCGCGCACGATCAGCGTCGTCCCCTGCGGGCAGCCCGCATCATCGAGCAGCGTCTGCTCTCCGCCCTCAACGCAAAGCCGCGTGCCCACCGGCTCCTCCTGCGTCCGGGTCAAGAGCTCCACGCGCGCAACCGCTGCTATGGAGGCCAGCGCCTCGCCGCGGAAACAAGGTGCCGATGCCGTTTAAATCCTCTTCCCGTCTAATCTTGCTCGTTGCATGGCTGACAAAGGCTGTAGGCGCATCCTCGCGCGCAATGCCGCAGCCGTTATCCGTGATGCGGATATAGGTGATTCCGCCACGCCGGATTTCAAGCGTAACCGCGCTTGCGCCCGCGTCGATCGAATTTTCCATTAGCTCCTTTACAACGGAGGAGGGCCGTTCCACAACCTCCCCCGCCGCAATCAGCTCGGCCACATGGCGGGGCAGCACCTGAATTTTCGGCATGGCAATCTCCTTTCTAAACGTTGCGCGGGCAATTCGCATTTCAGAATAGCTTTTTTCTATTACAGAATCGGCCTGCTCTCCTTGAGCACCACGTCGTGCGCGCCGCCCTCTACAATGCTCGTAGAGGAGATCAGCGTGATTTTCGCATTCTTCTGGAGCTCCGGAATGGTCAGGCAACCGCAGTTGCACATGGTGGAGCGCACCTTGGAGAGGGAAAGCTCCACATTATCCTTCAAGCTGCCCGCATAGCACGAACGAATCGACGCCCTCCTCAAACGACAGCTTCGCTGCGCCGCCCATATCATAGCGCTGCCAGTTTCTGGCCCGGGCGCTGCCTTCGCCCCAGTATTCTTTCATATAATTCCCGTTAACGTTTACCTTCTTGGTCGGGCTTTCGTCAAAGCGGGCGAAATACCGGCCCAGCATCATGAAATCCGCGCCCATGGCAAGCGCCAGGGTGATATGATAATCATGAACAATGCCGCCGTCTGAGCAGATCGGCACATAGACGCCCGTCTCCTTAAAATATTCGTCACGTGCCTCAGCCACCTCGATCAGGGCCGTTGCCTGCCCGCGGCCAATGCCTTTCTGCTCGCGCGTGATGCAAATCGCGCCGCCGCCGATGCCGACCTTTACGAAATCGCGCCCGCCTCTGCGAGGAACCGGAAGCCGTCCCGGTCAACCACGTTGCCCGCGCCGACCTTAACGGAATCCCCATAATGCTCCCTGACATAATCGAGCACAATTTTCTGCCATTCCGTATATCCCTCTGAGCTGTCAATGCACAATACGTCCGCCCCCGCTTTCAGCAGAGCCGGGATCCGCTCGGCATAATCCCTCGTATTGATGCCCGCGCCCACGATATAGCGCTTGGAAGCGTCGATCAATTCATTTTCATTATCCTTATGAGAATTATAGTCCTTACGAAACACCATCGAAACCAACCGCTGCTCCTGATTGATAATCGGCAGGCAGTTGAGCTTATGTTCCCAAATGATATCATTCGCAACCTTGAGGGAAGTATCCTCCTGGGCGGTGATTAGGCTTGCAAACGGAGTCATAAACTCGCGGACCTTCATATCCAGCGGCATGCGGCTGACACGGTAATCCCGGCTCGTGACAAGGCCCACCAGCTTACCCTGCGCGCTGCCATCCTCGGTTACCGCAACGGTGGAATGCCCGGTCTGCTCCTTAAGCGCTAGAATATCCTTGAGCGTTGCCTCTGGGGAGATATTGGAATCGCTGATGACGAAACCCGCACGATAGCTCTTCACACGGGCAACCATCTGGGCCTGGCTCTCCACGGATTGGGAGCCATAAATAAAGGACAGGCCACCCTCCCGCGCCAATGCAACCGCCATCTTATCATCCGATACGGACTGCATGATCGCCGAGGTCATCGGGATATTGAGCATCAGCGCCGGCTCCTCCCCCTTTTTATATTTGACCAACGGCGTTTGCAGGCTCACGTTTGCAGGGATACATTTTGTGGAGGAATAGCCTGGGATCAGCAGGTATTCTCCAAAGGTGTGCGACGGTTCTTTCATGTAAATTGCCATATGCGTCCTCTCCTTCTATAAAAATGCTTTTGCTTCGCTTGTCAAATTATCGTTTCGCTTTGCGGACCAATTCATGCAGCATGGTCAGCGCTTCAATCGGCGTAAGGGTGTTGACGTCAATATTTTTTAACTGCTCCATGATTTCCGCGCTTGTATTTCCAGCGATGGAAATCTGGAGAAGCGGATTTTCTTCCTCCTCGGGCAGTTCAGCCGCATCGGGGATCTCGCCGGGCCCGCGCCAGAACGGGAGCCTCCCTCCAATGCTTTTAAAATAACGCGCGCACGCTTGACCACGCTCACAGGCACTCCCGCGAGCTTTGCCACCTCCACGCCGTAGCTTCCATCGGCCCCGCCTCGGATGATGCGGCGCAGGAAGGTGATTTCATCACCGCGTTTTTTCACCGCGATATTGTAATTCTTCACACCCGCAACCTGGTTTTCCAGCTCGGTCAACTCATGGTAATGGGTGGCAAACAGCGTTTTCGCCCCTAGCTTTTTAGAGTCGGCGCAAATTCCAGCACCGCGCGGGCGATGCTCATGCCATCGTAGGTGGAGGTTCCGCGGCCGATTTCATCAAGCAAAATCAGGCTTTTGGCCGTAGCGTTTTGCAGAATCGAGGCCACCTCGCTCATCTCCACCATGAAGGTAGACTGCCCCGCCGCCAAATCGTCAGACGCGCCAACACGGGTGAAAATGCTGTCCACCACGCCGATCTGCGCGCTGCGCGCGGGCACAAAGGAGCCAATTTGCGCCATGAGCGTGATGAGCGCTACCTGCCGCATATAGGTTGATTTACCGGCCATATTTGGGCCGGTGATAATGGCGCAGCGGTAATCCTTGCAGTCGAGAGCCGTATCGTTGGGAACAAAGGGCGCATCCTCCAGCATCCGCTCCACCACGGGGTGTCGCCCGTCTGTAATTTCCAACCGATCGCTCGCATCCACAACCGGGCGCGTATAATCGTAGGAAACGGCTGTCTGCGCAAAAGAGCAGAGCACATCAAGCCGCGCGACGGCATGGGCCGTACGCTGCACGCGATAAAGCTCGTCTGCCACGCGAGTGCGCACATCGCTGAAAATCTGGTATTCCAGCTGCACCATGCGCTCCTGCGCGCCGAGCACTTTCGACTCCAGCTCCTTAAGCTCCTGTGTGATAAACCGTTCGCAATTTGAAAGCGTCTGCTTGCGGATATAATCCTCCGGCACCAGCTCTTTGTAGGAATTGGAAACCTCTATGTAATAACCGAATACGCGGTTATAGCCAATTTTCAGCTTCTTAATTCCGGTGCGCTCCTGCTCGCGCTGCTCGATCTGCGCCAAAAAGCCTTTGCCGTCCGTGACGAGGGCATGGAGCGTATCGAGTTCCTCATGGAAGCCCGGCTTTATCATGCCGCCTTCGCGCACGGTAAAGGGCGGCTCCTCCACAATCGCGGAATCAACGAGGGCGAAAAGATCCTCCAGCGGATCAATATCCCGAAAAATTTCACACAGCATCGCGCTTTTGCAGCCTTCCAACCGCGCCCGCAGGGGGGCGAGCTTTTCAATCGCCGCCGAAAGGCTCCTGAGCTCCCGCGCGTTAGCGGTGCCGTAGGCGATGCGGGTCATGAGCCGCTCAAGATCATAGATGCCGGTCAGATTTTCGATCTCGTCGCGCCGGAGCATTGTATCGCTAAACAGCTCGTCCACCGCATTCAGGCGGCGGCTGATCTGCGCGCAGCTTAAAAGCGGCTGCTCCACCCAGGAGCGGATGAGCCGCTTGCCCATGGCGGTTTTCGTGCGGTCTAGCACCCAGAGCAGCGTGCCCCGCTTTTCGCCGCTGCGCATGGTGCGCGTCAATTCCAAATTGCGCCGTGCGGCGAGGTCAAGGCGCATGAAGCGCGCGCTGCTATAAAAATCAAGCTCCCGAATATTATCGAGCTCCGCCTTCTGCGCTTCCTTGAGGTAGACGAGCGCGACGCCAAGGGCACGCACTGCATCCGGCGCGCTGGAAAGCTCCAATTCATCGAGCGAGGCCTTCTGAAAATGGCTCAGCACAAGGCCGGTGCAGGCGGCAAGATCAAACTGCTCATCCTCCAGCAGTTCCGCCGTAAGATTCATACGCTTGGAAAGAAAGGATTTGAATTTCGGCAGCACTGCGGCGCCGGCATTCATCAGCACTTCGCTCGGCATATACCGGCCGAATTCATTCATCAGCGCATCCTCGCAGCCGTCCGCCGAAAAATCCGTGAGATGCACTTCACCCGTGGAAACATCTGCAAAGCACAGCCCGGCGCCATCTTCCCCCACGCAGACGCAGGCAAGGTAATTATTGCGCGATTCATCGAGCATGCTGTTTTCAATGACCGTGCCGGGCGTGACCACGCGGATCACATCCCGCTTGACAATGCCCTTGGCGAGCGCCGGATCCTCCAGCTGCTCGCAGATGGCCACCTTATAGCCCTTGGCGACTAGGCGGGCGATGTAGCTATCCGCACTATGGAAGGGAACGCCGCACATCGGCGCGCGCTCCTCCTGCCCGCAGTCCCGCCCGGTGAGCACTAGCTCCAATTCGCGCGAGGCGGTTTTCGCATCCTCAAAAAACATCTCATAAAAATCGCCCAGTCGAAACATCAGAATGGCGTCGGAATACTGCTGCTTAACCTCCAGATATTGCTGCATCATCGGCGTTAACGGTGCCATATGGGGTAAACCATCCCTTTCTTTCACACATGCGCAAGGAAGCGGCCGGCTTGCGCCCCCCTGCTTCAAATCAGTCGTTTTCTTTTGAAAACGGGAGGCCGCAAAACGGCCCCCCCTCCTGCGCTCTATCAGCAGCCGCTGCAAGCGGAGCAGTTGCCGCCGCAATCATGCTCTTCCTTCGGCTCACAGGTGCCGGATCTTCTCCATTGACACAAAGGGTCAAGATCTGCATGAGATAGTTCATCATCCCATCCACTTCCTTGCGGGCTACTTCGTAATTGACCATGTTGGGATTCTGCATTACCTGTGCATAAATCGCACGGAACTGCTGATCAAAATCCTGCATTTTTTCTTCGCTGGGCTCTTCCTTCTGCGCTTCCTGCTGATAGTTCATCTGAATCAGGTTAAGCTCGCCGATGAGGTCGTTGAGGGGCTTGTCGGCTTCGTTTGCCTCACGGGCCTTTTTGAAATTCAGATAACGTTCGTCCTGCTGAATTGCTGCGCCAAGTTCACGCGCCATTTTGATAATGTCCATTGAAATCTCCTTAAAATGAATTTAATTTATTTCAACTGCTCTGATCGAACAGAAGAATGCTGGATCTAACTTTTCCTGGCGGAATGCCTGCCGCTATAAAACGCGGAAATTTATTCCATAAGCGGTTCTACAAGCCCGCAGGCTTGCAGAATGCAGGCGTTCAGCTGCAAGCGATTTTCACAATGGAAATATGACTTTGTCATATTTCCATTTGGCCGCGTAATATCCACGCGAGCGCCTCTGTTACCACAACCTCCACAAACTCGCCAATCAGTGAATCGCCGCCTGGAAATTCGATCACGAGGTTGCCCTCTGTGCGCCCGGCCAGAAGGCCTGCTTTTTTGCCCGGCCCCTCCACAAGCACACGAAACCGCTTGCCCAGCAGCTTTTGATTGCGCGCGCTGGCAACGCGCTCCTGCAAATCGGTCAATTCGCGGAACCATCTGCCCTTTTCCTCCCGGGAAACGGGGTCGGGCATTTTGGCAGCGGGCGTTCCCTCGCGCGGAGAAAAGATAAATGTGAACAGGGAGGTGAAGCCGACCTCCTCCACGAGTGACAACGTGTCTTGAAACGCTTCATACGTTTCGCCAGGAAACCCGACGATCACGTCGCTCGTCAAGGAGAGTTCCGGCATAACTTGGCGCGCATAGCGGATCAGCTCAAGATACTGCTCTCGCGTATAGCGGCGATTCATCTCTTTTAAAACTCGATCGTTGCCGGATTGAACGGGCAAATGCAGATGCTTTGCAACCTTTTCGCAATCCGCCATTGCGTCAAGCAGCTCCCGTGTGCAGTCCTTGGGGTGGGAGGTCATGAAACGAATTCGAAAATCGCCGGGGATGGCGTTGATCTCACGCAAAAGCTGCGCGAAGGGAACAGGCGTTTCTAAATCCTTACCATAGGAATTCACATTTTGCCCCAAAAGCGTGATATCGCGGTAACCCGCTTCCACGAGGGAGCGCGCCTCTTCCAGCACGGCCTCCACCATGCGGCTGCGCTCGCGGCCGCGCACATAAGGGACGATACAGTAGCTGCAAAAGTTGTTGCAGCCGTACATCACGGGCAAAAACGCCTTGAAGCTGCTATCTCGCACAACGGGAAGCCCCTCTGTGATGCTGCCCGCCTCATCCGGCAGCTCGAACACGCGGTTCCTACCGCAGAGGGTCCGGTATAGAAGCTCCGGCAGGCGATGAATCACATGTGTACCGAATACAAGATCGACAAACGGGTAACTCCTGCGGATTTTCTCCGCCACGCGGGGCTGCTGCATCATGCAGCCGCACAGGGCGACGACCATGCCTGGCCGGGCGGCCTTTCGATTTTTCAGCGCGCCGACGTTGCCGAACACGCGATCCTCCGCGTGCTCACGCACAGCACAGGTGTTATAGAGCACCAGATCTGCGCTTTCCACAGTATCCGTAAATAGATAACCCATCTCGGCAAGCATGCCCTTGATGCGTTCGCCATCCGCCACATTACCCTGGCACCCGTATGTGTGCACAAAGGCGCGCGGCGCATCACCATAGCGGGCGCCCAGCACCGTGTGCAGTAGGGCTGTATATTCCGCCTGCGTTTTTACAGGCTGATCCATTTTTTCCGCATTTTGAAGCAAGCCGGTTTCCTCCGCATTCAAACGATCTTCACAGGGGTAAAATCCCCCATGATTCTTTTTATTATACTACGAATGGTGGTTGTCCGCAAGTCAAAATCACACATCTTGCGCAAATAGAAAACCGCCCCGTCAAAGCAGACGAGGCGGCAAGTCGATCAGCAATTGTTTTTCTTTTTCGCTTTGAAAGCTCAAAGCGGCACACCGCAATAGCGCATGACGGGGCTTTCCTTATGAGGATTGATGCGGTCCACCGCCGCGAGAATCTCCACCCGGCGCGCATGCGCCTCCGCCTCCGGCAGGGTCAGCGCAATGTTCTCAATCTCATAGGGTCCATATCGGAAACGCCCCATTACCGCGCCCTGAAAACGGCCGTCTATCAGTAGGTATTGCAACACGTCCGCATCCGGCCTACAAAATTGCGTTTTCAGCCAGTATTCATTGCACTTGACGAGAAAATCATTGCGGTGCAGCGTGAATACGCCGAAAAACGGCGTAAAGGTTTCTCGCTGCAAAAGCGCAAAGTCAGAGGCGAGCAGCCAGCCGTCGCCATCTGCTATAAACACACCCTCCTGCGCGAGCGCTGTGCCGCCTGCACAATCTCCTTTTCCGGCAAGCCATAGAAAGATTTCGCCTCCATAGCCGTGAAGCGGACATATCGGTATGCAAAGCGCCGCAAAACGATCCTAAGCGCCTCCTGCCGCGAATATCGCTCTACATCCACGTTAGGAAACATCTCCTCAAAGCGCATCCAGCTCCGATCCCACTCGCCGTCCGGCTGATCCTCAAAGATAAAAAGGCGGCCTGCAACTTATGCAGGGCGGGCGTGATCTCCTTCACCAGAAGGCCTGTCATCTCCTTCATCAGGGCAATGTTCATGGGCCCCTCCCTCCGGATGAGCGCAAGAAGCATCTCCTGCGTGGGAGAGGGCTTGTACGGCTTGCGGTAAAGGCCCGCAAAAAGCTCCAGCTCCTCCGCCTCGATAAAGCCGACGTTGCCGCTTTGAAAACGGCCCTTGACCAAAATGCGCTGCTTCTGCCGCACCCGATTATATTCCAAATCATCAAAATCTGCGCGGAACGTTATGCACGGCGGCTGGCCGAAGCCGTGAAAGTAAACGTTCTGCACCGGAGACGTGTCACGATAGAGCCGGTCGTATTCCTCTTTGTCCGCAGGAGCGGACAGGCATTGCCGACGCATGCGTAGTGCCGTGAGCTTTTCTTTCTCCAGCATTTAGGGCCTCCTCGCGCATTCTTGCACATTTTTATTCTTTCCGTTCCGGGCAGAGCGTTGCAATTCCCATATGATTCCCCTCGCCCGTTTCTAAATCCTTAGGCGTGTGAATGAGATAGAAAAAACCGTTCCCCGAATATTTTTGATCCTCGAAGCCTTTCGCATAATCCTCGGCCATCGCCATGTGGGTCACGCGGCCGATTACCATTGCAGTCAGCCCCTCGCCGGATAAATCCTCTATCCGTTCGCATTTGCATTCGAGCGTGAGAAAACTCTCCGCAATGCGGGGGACGGCCACAGTCCACGCCGTCTCTTCGATGAAGCCGCCCACGGCGAACTCATCCTCCGCTGGCCCGTTGTGCTCAACCGTCCGGATCAGCGCATCATAATAGCGCTTGGAGAGGAAGTTTACACAGAACGCCCCATCCCGCCGGAGATTCTCATAGGTGTGCGTATGCTGGCACAGGCCGGCCAAGATGGCGAAGAAGCCGCCCTTATCCCCCTGAAAGCAGCTCCAGGAGTGGAAGTTGATGTTGGCTTTCCATCCGCCTTGCGCGTTGTGATTGCAAAGAGCGGCTGCGGAATGGCGCAGGCATATTCCATGTAGGAGAAGAAATCATACTGCCCCGGCCAATATTGCCGAAACTGTTCGGGCTTTTCCGCTCCAAATTCATATTTCATTTTTATAATCTCCCTATTGCTCCCAACCGCGGTTATGCGGTTTTGGCAAAACTAGAATATCAATAAGGAATTCGCTCTTACCGCGTTTCACGCTCGAAAAGCGCAAAACGCGAAGCTTGAAACCTATCTTTTTGTTTCGATACAATCAAAGGCGCGTAGGAAAAGCAGGTTTTCAATGACAAGGTTCGCCTTCCACCAGTTTTCGGCGATGGCAAACTCCCGCTCATACGCGCCCCAGCTCCAAGTATCTCCCACACGCCATCCGCGTTGCGGCCCTGTATCATCTGATCGCATTCCTGCTCCGGCAGGCTCTCGCTCCCGGGATAAACGGGCTTTCGGAGAGCGGATAAACCGGGAAGCGTGCAAACGTAGCCGGTTGCCATGCCTGCGGGTCCGTGCCGATGAGCGCGCGCACCGCGCGTTGGAGCGTTTGCTCAAATGCGGATTCATCAAACAAATCTATCCTGCCCGCCGCCTTGCAGGAGGCGAGCAGCTCCCAAAAGACGTTCACCTCATGCATATCGTCCGTTTTTGTGCGGCCCGCAATAAAATCCGCGACGGCCCGCTTTGCGATCCCTTCCGCTTTCTTGTAAAGCGCGCTTTCCGACACTCCATATTGCAGAACAAACCCCGCCAGACTCGCCGTCGGGTTATAACCCCAATCTTCCCCTGACCGCTCGGTAAACGTCCACCACGGCGCGTGGGGGAAATCGTTGTTCGATGGAATCGCGCCCTGCCACAATCCATCCACAAAATGTGCGCCACTGCCGAGATAGCGCAGAATCCCGGCTACAATCGGATGCTCCTTCGGGGCGTTTAGCTCTCGAAGGATGCAAGCCGCCGCCCAAGTCTGCATCGGCGCGGACGCGGGATTCCAGCAGTCGGCCTCCAGGCCATGGCCGAAGCCGCCATCCTCATTTTGATAAGCGGAAAGCGATTGGAGCACGGCCTCGGCCGAGCCGCTTTCGAAATGATATTGCCAGCGTGCCAAATCCAACGGTCTTGCGTTACGGTGCATCCAGCGGCGGATGGCGTCAAAATCCTGATTGGTAAGTTTCATTTGTAACAATCTCCCTTTCTCATTTGGATATGCCTATTTTAACCCAAAGAGAAACAAACGGATTGTAAAAAAGCGACATATTTACCGCACCCCACGCTGACCGAGCGCATATGCCCGCGCCTGCGTAGGCGTGAGCGAATGAAATCGCTTAAAATCCCGCAGCAGATGGGATTGATCGGTAAACCCAAAGCGGTGCACCGCATCCTGCACATTGAAATCCCGCTCGAACAACACGGCGCGCCACACTTGCTGATAGCGCACGAGCCCTGCAAATTTTTTAGGAGATACGCCTACCAGCTCCCCGAAAAGCCGCTCCAATTGTCGGGGACTGACGCAGGCATAGGCCGCCGCTTCAGAGAGAGCGGCTCGCCCTTCCTGTTTCAGAATCGAATGAATAGCGTTCATCACAGCAGGTTTTTTCCGCCGCTCCCGCAGAGTTTCCAAAAGATACTGCTGCGCAAAACGGACGCGCTCCTCCAGCGAATCTACGCAGGGCAGCATCGCCTCCAATTGCCGTGTCAAAGCCGGAAAACGATCCGCGTTAAAAAAGCCGTTTTGCACCTGCACCATGGATTCATCGGAAAACAAGGGAACCGCCCAAGCGTAAAACCGAACGGCAAATGTTGCGACAAGATGGCCTGTGCCGTTGCCTCGGGCCAAAAACGCGCGGTCGTCAATCGCAACGAACCGGCTCGAGAGCGACTGCCGTGTGTAATCAAGATCGATCAGAATATCCATGCAGGTATCCGGCGTGACAAGGCTTTCACAGGCGGCGTCACACGTCTGCAACGGCTGGGAGGTGCCCCAGAAGCAACAAATATACGGTCGGAGCGCTTCGCACGGCAGAATTTCGGTGTATGTATCGTCCCTCCGGAACGGCGATGAGGTCAGTGGGCGGAAGATCTGATCCATTTGCATGTGGGGCGCCTCCTTGCTTGAGAAAAATAAATAGCCGGCAACCATCTGCTTGCGTAAGCGATGCGTATCTCTTTACGCCGTGTGGCAACGGTAACTAAGCACGTTGTTTTCCGTTTGCCTGTGGGCGAACGCAGCATAATAAAAAAGGGCATACACGTTGCCCACAGCGCGTATGCCTTCCCCATTCTGATCCTTCAAAATTACAACTGCCCGTCGATAAACGCACGCAGCTTCTCGGCATTTTGAAGCCCAACAACGCGTTCTTTCTCCTGTCCTCCGAAAAAAATCACCAGAGTTGGGATGCTCATCACACCATAGGTCATGGCAAGGTCGCTCGCCTCATCAATGTTCACCTTGCAGAAGCGCGCCTTCCCCTCATATTCGCCGGAGAGCGACTCTACCACGGGCGCAAGCATCCGGCAGGGATTGCACCACTCCGCCCAGAAATCTACGAGCACAGGCTCCTTTGCATCAAGCACCTCTGTTTTGAAATTATCAATCGTAACGGTTGTAACAGCCATGGCCGATTCCCTCTTTCTTTTGTTTCAGTTAGTATTGCCGTCGCCCGTGAGCTTATACGCAAGGCGCTTCGCGCGCCGCATGGCTTCCTGCCCCGCCGGGAAGCGATCCGTCTCCTTTACGAAAACACAGCCTGCAAGCGCCGTGTGCAGCACCGTAAACGCCCGCTTCATCTGGCTGCGGATTGCCGCGAAGCCCGCTGTTTCACTGGAGCCGCAAGTCAGCAGCAGCGCGGCGCGCTTTGGCTTTTGCACAGGGGGGCGAATTGCCAAAGAAAAACGCGCGCTGAAATACCGCTGAAAGCGGTCGAGCACCGCCTTGCCCGGCGCGGGCAGCGCATTATAGTAAACCGGAGCGGCAACTACAAAATAATCCGACCGTTCAAACGCCTCCATAAAGCCGTCAAGGTCCCGTTTGGAGCAACCCTGTTTTTTAGAGCAATAGCCGCAATCTACACAAGGCCCCGGGCGCTCTTTGTATGCATCGTAGACCGTCACGGTGACCTCCGGCGGCAAGCCGTCTAAAAACGCTTTCAAAAGCTACCCGTATTGCCTGCCGGTGCGGCGAGCAGAAGAGAACGAGCAGCTCCTTTTTTTCAGATAAGGTTGCGTTCATCACAGTATTGGCAGACAAGCATGCCTCCCTCCTCCCGGAACAAATGCGGCAGATACGCTTCCGTCTTTGTGATACAGCGCGGATTTTGGCAGCTTGCCGGGTGCGTGCCATGTTTTCTGGGCGGTACTTCACCGGAGCTCTTCCGGAGCATTTCTAAGATCAGCGCCATGCGGGCATACATGCCGTATTCTCCCTGCTCGAAATATTTTGCGCGCGGGTCGTCATCCACATCCACAGTGATCTCATCCACACGCGGCAGAGGGTGAAGGATGCGCAAATCTTTCTTTGCGCCACGCAGCTTCTCCCGGTCGAGCACATACACACCCTTCTGCTTTTCATATTCCGCTGGGGAGGAAAAGCGCTCCTGCTGGATGCGGGTCATATAGAGCACGTCAAGCTCCGGGATCGCCGCTTCGAGCTATCTAAGCAGGCATAGGGACAGTTGTTGGCATGGAGCACATCGCGGATATACTGCGGGATTTGAAGCTGAGGCGTGGAAATGAGCACAAACCGGTTACCCTCATACTGCGAAAGGCATTTGATGAGCGAATGCACCGTGCGCCCGTTTTTCATATCGCCGCACAAGCCGATGGTGAGATTTGTAAGCCTTCCTTTTTCATAAGATAACGTTACAAGATCCGTCAGCGTCTGCGTTGGATGTAAATGCCCGCCGTCGCCCGCGTTGATCACGGGAACACGCGAATAAAGCGACGCCGCCAGCGACGCGCCCTCACGGGGGTTGCGCATAACGATCAAATCGGAATAGTTGCTGATGATCCGCACAGTATCCTTCAAGCTCTCCCCTTTGGAAACAGATGAATTTCCAGGATTATCAAACCCAATCACCTTCCCCCCCAAGCGGAGCATTGCCGCCTGAAAAGACATCTGCGTCCTTGTGAGGCTCGTAAAAAAGCGTCGCCATAATTTTGCCGTGGCAGGCGTCCATATACCACGCCGGGTTTTTGCGAATCTCTCCAGCCAGAGTAATCAATTCCTGCACTTCCGCATGGGAGAGCTGGTCAAGGTCGATCAGGTTGTTTGTTTTCATAAACATCATGCCTTCCTTCCGGGCCGTTTGTGCTTCCATTTTATCAGCAAACCGGCAAAATAACAATACCCAAGCCAGTGGGAAACGAAGTGGTACCGCCGCCAAAAGCGCTGGCAATTTTTAAGTTTCTCAAAAAAGATTGTATCAAAAGGGCGAATGATGTAAAATAAAAAAAGAATTGATCTGTAACCTCCTCGTGGAAAGGATGAATCATCGGATGGAAGATATTTACAGCTCCAGCAATCGGGATCCAAACCGCAAAAAGGATAGCGGTAGCCGGGATATCAGCTCTACCTCCGGCCAGCGGCCCAGGCGGCCGGCACCGCCGCCTAATCCCAACCCGAATCACCGGCCGCAATCGCGGCCTTCGCAATCGCGGCCTTCGCCGCAAGCAGGCCAGCCGCCCAAACGGCCCTCGCCGGCAAAACCGGCCGATATCACGCAGGATTTTACGCCCGTCCGGCCGCCGGCCCAGAATCCATATGACAGGCGGCCGCCACAGCAGCAAAGGCCTCCGCAGAGAGCAGGAGACGGTCAGCCGATGGAGGATATTAAAAGCGGCCGGAAAAAGCGCGGGCGCAAAAAGCACGTTCTGCTCAAGCTGTTTCTTGCTCTGATTGCGCTGATCCTGGTCGCCGCCATTGCGGGCGGCAGCTATCTCTACCGCCTGATGGGCTCTTTCAACTACAATGAAGCAGGGCATAAAAATAACGTCTACGTCGATGAGAGCAACCTCTTCAGCAGCAAGGATGTCACCAACATCCTCTTCCTGGGTGTTGACCGGAGGAATGCGGATGAAAAATCCCGTTCTGATACGATGATGATGCTCTCTATCGACCGCGCCAACAAAAAGCTCAAGCTCACCTCCTTCCTGCGCGATTCGTGGGTATACATCCCGGATCACGGGCTATGCAAAGCTCAACGCCTCCTGCTCCTGGGGCGGCGCGCAGCTCGTGATGGACACGCTGGAATATAACTTCAACGTAAAAATCGACCACTATGTGCTTGTGGATTTTGATATGTTCAAAAGCATTGTTAACAAGCTCGGCGGGATCACCGTGGAGGTAACGGAAAAAGAGGCAAAATACCTGCGCAACGACGTCCATCTGGATATCCAGGCCGGTGAGGCCGTAAAGCTCGATGGAAACGAAGCGCTCTGGTATTGCCGCATCCGCTATCTCGATTCCGATTTCATGCGCACCCAGCGCCAACGCAAGGTGATCTCCGCAATTATTAGCAAGGCGAAGAGCACGCCGATCCCAACTCTCGTCAAAATGGTGCAAGAGATCCTGCCCGATGTGGAAACGGATATGAAGCAAAGCGAGCTAATGCGTCTGGCGGGCGGCGCTGCGGTTTCCTACATGCGCTATGATCTGGAGCAGATGCGCATCCCTTCCGACGGCACCTGGAAAAACAAAACAATCAAGGGCCAATCGGTCCTGTCGCTAGATATGGAAAAGAACCAGCAGCTGCTCTATGATTTTCTCTATACGAAGGATGCGGAAAAGACGACGGATCAAGCCGCAAAAGGCGAATAAGAACGCGGCTTTCCGCTGTATAAGAAGATTTTAACAACCCCGGCGGCAGGAAGATCAATTCCTGCCCG
>ENA-OUNI01000134-OUNI01000134.1-human-gut-metagenome-genome-assembly--contig:-NODE-134-length-31034-cov-9.560973_pt1 | contig 31034 bp, 31 predicted proteins | sample MGYA00242499_ERZ504580 | MGnify/ENA primary metagenome ERZ504580 (study PRJEB26092, sample SAMD00036315) | human gut metagenome | host: Homo sapiens | study: EMG produced TPA metagenomics assembly of... | reverse complement strand
TGGCTGTACCACCGGTAGGGAATCGCACCCTGCCTGAAGATTTCTGATTCAATTACAGCGGCATTATAGCACGGCTCCTTTCGGATTGCAAGGGCATTCTGCAAACCGGGACGAAACCGGGATGAAGATGGGTACGAAACTTTTTGGCTGTTGTTGCCTTGTCAAGAGGACTGGCACCGTCCAGCCCTCTCTTTTTTTACCAAAGTTTCCCTCGCTTTTTCTTGCACCCTGCCGAAAACAACGCACTTTCAAAGCTTTTTGTTGACATGAATCGATTTTTGTGGTAATCTATCCCAACAATTGAATATAACATATTTTTACATATTCGTTCAGACTGCGGGGCTGAACATTTTGACTTTCAGCCGTTACATAACCGACTAGCATGACCTTCCAGAAAAAGCGAAGGCAGGGCTGGTCTGTTTTGTGACGGTTTTTTTGTTGCCGTTTTGCCCGTTGGACCTTGAAAACCGCATGACCGTCTGCATGGGATACCCGGCGATGACCCCCCAGTGGGAGAGCCGGAAAACGCCGCCGGAAGGGGGCAGGAAAGCCATGCAGGGAGAACGGCAGGACGTTGATTTCTCAGTTGCGGAGTAAGAAAATGTGGTCAAAATGACCACATTTTCTTACCGTAACGCCAATGAAAGGACGGAATGCCTATGCGTAATTTTACCCCTGCATGGTTCAAGAAAGGCTTTTTCAACGAATCCCTGTTCTGTGACGATTTCCTGAGCAGCCACCAACTGCTTTACTCGAATGGCGCATTTTTCACCCCGGACGGCAGAATGGTGGACCCCATGCCCCTGCGGTGTGAGATCTTCGAGATGATGCGTGAATACGTCGGAGCGAACCTTGCCAAGAAGGTCACCAATGTGGTGGACGTTCTGAAACTGGCGGCACAGGTGGAGGACTTCCCGCCCGTCACTGACCGTATTGCACTGGCAAACGGCACCCTGTATCTGGACGGCACCTTTCAGGAGGGCAAGCCGGAGATCGTCCGCAACCGGCTCCCGGTCAAATATGACCCGAAAGCTGTACAGCCCACCCATTGGCTGCGGTTCCTGTCCGACCTGCTTTACCCGGAGGACATTCCCACGGTGCAGGAGTTCATCGGGTACTGCCTGATCCCCAGCAACAAGGGCCAGCGCATGATGGTCATCAAAGGCAACGGCGGCGAGGGCAAGTCGCAGATCGGCGTGGTACTGTCCCGGCTGTTTGGCTGCAACATGAAGGATGGTAGCATCGGCAAGATCTCGGAGAACCGCTTTGCCCGTGCCGACCTCGAACACACCCTGCTCTGCGTGGACGATGATATGCGGATGGAAGCCCTGCGCCAGACCAACTATGTCAAGTCCATCGTGACCGCGCAGGGGCAGATGGACTTGGAGCGCAAGGGCAAGCAGAGCTATCAGGCTGGATGTATGCCCGCCTGCTGGCGTTCAGCAACGGCGATTTGCAGGCATTGTATGACCGCTCGGACGGTTTCTACCGCCGTCAGCTCATCCTGACCACCAAGGACAAGCCCCTGTCTCGTGTGGACGACCCGGACATTGCCGAGAAGATGGCGGCAGAGGTCGAGGGCATCCTGCTGTGGGCATTTGAGGGCTTGCAGCGGCTGGTGAAAAATGGCTTCCAGTTCACCGAGAGTGACCGTGCCAAGCGCAACCGGGAACTGGTGAAGCGGGACAACAACAATGTGTTCGATTTCCTCGAATCCGAGGGCTACATCCGCCTGAAGGCGGATGCCTGCACCAGCTCGAAAGAGCTGTATGAGGTCTACCGGATGTGGTGCGAGGAGAACAGCCTGAATGCGATCAAGGCCAGAGGGTTCAGCGATGCACTGATCGCCAACCAGCGCAGGTATAATCTGGAATCCACCAACAACATCGTCAACTCGTCCGGGCGGCGTGTCCGGGGCTTTGTGGGCATCGAAGCCCTTGTGCAGCCCGACCTCACCCCCAATGGCTGGCGGGCATGACCCCCTATAAAGGAGAATTTGGGCGTTTTGCTGCGTACGTGCGTACGCAGCGGATGCCCTTTCTCTGTACGCACGTACGCAGCGATTGACCGAAAACACGCCATATAAGGGGCTTTGGTTGGTGGTCAAAACGACCACCAACAACCCCATAGCGTTAAGTGCCGGAAAGCGGCACTTGCCAGCAGCCACCCAAATCCCCAAAATGGGAATCAGGGTGAGATGGCCGTTATCAGACCGTCTATCTGCCTGTTACCATTTTGGGAACAGGCAAAATCAGTGGGTCAAAATGACCCACTGAAAAAGCCGGACGAGCTGTGGGCAGGGATTCGCAAATCTTTGACCGCCAGCTTGCCAAAATCAACGGGCCAAAATGGCCCGTTGAAGGGAGTCAAGGGGGAACGCCTTGCCCAGTGATATGATGCTGTGCGTCATATCCTACTGGGTATTATCTGGCGCAAAACGGCGGCAGATCCAGCAGCTCCGCTGCTGCGCTTTCCCCGCCAAGCTGTTGAAACGGAGGGATGTCTATCTGAAATTAACACGACACAACGGACGAGCCGGAACCCACGGCACCTATAACCCCAAGCACAATGACCGCAGTTTCAACCTTTCCAACAGTGAGCACATTGACCCGGAACGAGCCAAGGGCAACATCTACTGGGATTGCTTCCACGGTTTCCGTTCGGCTCTCGACCCGCAAGACCCGGACGACTTGGCAGTGACCTTTTCAGATGTGGAACGGCAGTTCTACGAGAGCCGGTACACGACCTTTATCGAAGGTCAGAACGAGCGTAATGCCAAGATCCGGCACACGGAACGCAACCGCTCCATTCCTGACCTGCTGTCCAGCCGCAAGACCTGCCCGGAGGAGACTATTTACCAGCTTGGGACGTTGGATGAACACGCTTCCGCAGAGGACTTGCTGAACATCGTCACCGAGTTCATTGACGAGTTCAAGGCCAAGTTTGGCGAACACGTTCATGTGCTGGACTGGGCGCTGCATTTGGACGAAAGCACACCTCATATCCACGAGCGTCATGTATTCGACTGCGAGAACCGGTATGGCGAGATCGCACCCCAGCAGGAAAAGGCACTGGAAGCACTAGGCTTCGAGCTGCCCGACCCGGACAAGCCTCTCAGCCGCCGCAACAACCGCAAGATCACTTTCGATGCCGCCTGTCGGAAGATGCTGTTTGAGATTGCCAAGCGGCACGGGCTGGAATTGGAGGAAGAAGCGGAATACGGCAGCCGCAAGTATCTGGAAAAGCAGGACTTCATCCTTGCCAAGCAGAAGGAGCAGCTTGCCGCCCAGCAGAGCAAGCTGGACGAGCTGACCCTGAAAGTTTCGGATATGGAGACCCTGCTGGAAGATGTTTCGGCAGCAGCCTACGACAAGGCGGTGGAGGTTGTGACGGACGTGGTGCGCACCGAGACCCGGAAAGAGGATATGCGGATGATCGAGGACACGAAGAAGTGGGTGCTGTCCCCGGAACGCAAGGCTCCGCAGGCTACGAGAGAATACGCTGCTCATCGGTTGGACGATGTACTGAACAAGTTTCTCAAGACCATGCAGACCACCGCTGCCCGCTTGCAGGAGAAGCTCCTGAAGCCGGATGTCCGACAGAAGGGCAAGGAGCAGGTCAAGGAGAAAGCACGGGATTCCGTTCTGCAACTGCTGAGCCGTTTGCAGGCAGAACAGGCACAAAACAAACCAACGGCACAACCCCGCACACAGGAGGGGCACTCGGAAATTTGAACCTCATCGGGAGCGTTTGGGGCAGAAAGCTGGCACTTTCTGCCCCGGCACCCGGTTACAAGGAATTGGAGGTGCAAGTGAAAGAAGTTTGCGTTTGCGAAGCAATGAAGTCCCAAGTGGGGACTTTAAGCAACGGAACGGTCTTGCGTCAGCAAGATGGAGGACTAAGTCCCGACAAGTTCCGATTTGGCAAAAGAGTAATCTGACCTTGGAGGAAGCGGCGGCTTACTCTGGGATCGGTATCAATAAACTGCGGTCAATGACCGATAGCGATGAATGCAAGTTCGTCCTTTGGAACGGAACCAAACGGCTGATCAAACGCCGTAAGCTGGACGAATATCTGGATAAGGCATTCTCGATCTGATGCGGTTCAAAAATTGATCGTTTGATGTTGCAGGGAGTCTTGCGTCATGGTATACTCATGGCGTAAGGCTCCTTTTCAACATTCTGTGCATGAAAAGGAGAGTTTATATGCAAAGACGTAAAGATAATAAAGGCCGTGTTTTGAAGGATGGCGAGGTCTACCGCAAGAGCGACGGGCTGTATATGTACCGTTGGACTACGAAAAACGGAAAACGCCATACCATCTATGATGCAACCTTGGAGGGGCTGCGCGAAAAGGAAGAGAAGATCCAGCACGACTTGGCAGATGGCCTCCGCATTCCGGAGTGCAGCTTGACCCTGAATGACCTGTTTGAACTGTGGCGTAAGAACAAGGTGGGCTTGAAAGAGCATACCTTCGCCAATTACGTTTATATGTATAATCGGTTTGTTCGGGATGAGATCGGCATGATGAAGCTCAAGGACATTCGCAAGTCGGATATCCGCAGCTACTACAATGGCATCGTCCGTAACGGCAAGATGGCGTTGAACACGCTGGAAACCATTCAGAATGTTCTCCATCAGGTCTTTGCGGTGGCGGTGGACGATGAGTACATCCGTGTGAATCCCACGGATGGTGTCCTGACGGCCATTAAAGCCGCCCACCAGTACGAAACGCCCAAACGACACGCTCTGACCCTGCCCCAGCAGCAGGCGTTTCTGAATTTCATCAAGAAAACGCCGAAGTTCCAGCACTGGCTCCCGATGTTCACCTTCATGCTGGGCACCGGATGCCGCATCTCGGAAACGGTTGGCCTGTGCTGGGGCGACATCGACTTTGAGAGTGGGTTTATCACTATCCAGCACAATCTGGTGTACCATGACCACGAGGTCGGTGGCTGCTATTTCACCATGTCTACCCCCAAGACTGCCGCCGGTAAGCGGGCAATTCCGATCTTGCCCGAAGTGCGGAAGGCACTGGAGCAGGAGCGCACCAACAGCAGGAGCTGGAACTGGTATGCGAATATGAAATCGACGGAATCTCGGACTTCGTATTCCTGAACCGCTTCGGCCAGCCGCAGAATCCGCAGACGGTCAACCGCGCTATCAAGCGCATCAGTGTGGCCTACAACGAAGCCGAACTGGAAAAGGCCGAAAAGGAAAAACGGGAGCCGCAGCTGCTGCCGCCTTTCTCCTGCCATAATCTCCGGCACACATTCTGTACCCGGCTGTGCGAAAATGAGACCAACCTGAAGATCATTCAGGATATCATGGGACACCGGGACATCAGCACCACGATGGAGATTTACGCAGAAGCCACCAAGGAAGCCAAAGCCCATTCCTTTACAAATCTGAACGGTAAACTGGGCATTTCGGTCTGAAATCTACTACACCAACTACTACACCACTTTTACACCAAATTGCCGGTAAGTTGTGGAGAGTTGCGTAGGGTGACGTACGGGAGCAGGAAAAAGAAAGCCGCATGGATAGGCTTATAAAGGAAAATAAAGCCATTTGTGAGCCTTCCTTGACCTGTCCCCACGATGAAGCCGATTGAGCAGTAAAACGCAAAAAATGGCTTTGTTTCGTTTGAAATTGTGGCGTTCGATACTGGAACAACGTGGATTTACCACCAACTTACCACCAAATTTGATAATTTGCATTAGTAAAACGGAAAGCAGCCTACAATAAACACAAGCACCCCTGTCCATTCGATGTTGTGCGACAGCACAGCACGATGGGCAGGGGTGCTTTTTGTATCTTGGGCGGGCATCCACTACAAGCGAGAAATTATTGATGATTGAATGTGTCCGCTACTATGTTCTGAACGCACTGGAGAAATAGAAACTGTGCAAAGACATCCAGACTGAAGATGTTGATTTCGGTATTCCATCTGACCAGAGAAATTGTTCCAACTACGGAACACAGATGAAATTGCTTGACAAAAACATGGCTCGCGAAATTCCGAAATTCATCCTCCAAAAACTCAAATTTACACGTTATTTATGACAAAACTTATAGAAAAAACTTTTGGTTTTTAAATTTCTTCAATGAGTCAAACGAATAATTCTTCCAAAGAACAGGGCATCCGCCACGGCATACATCAAAGTGCTCGCAGGTGGTACACTCGTCAGATGGCAACTTGCGGATTTCGTCCATCGTTTTACGGTAGATAGCATTTTCGGTCAATGACTGGAAATCTTGGTAGGACGAAAAGTCCCTGCCGAATTTTCCCAACGGCTGGTAGAGATACATATCACATGGAAGCAATTCCATCTTCGTATTGAATGTTACGGCGTTTTTCAGATGAATCTGGCAGGGTGTAGCAAGCCTGCCTTTTAGAAGCTTTAGCTGCTCTTCCGTATATACACACAGTGGAAAGCTGTATTCGATCCACCATTCATCTGTAATATCGCTCAATTTATCAATTTGAGAAATGAAATCACGGACTAATTTTATGGGGTCGTGCTTTTGCAGGTAAATCAGATCTTTGTCCCCGGCATTATTGTTGTCGATGATGAATGTGAACGAGAACTGCTTTGCACCATTATCATGAGCGATTTGGACAGCTTCGCAAAAGGAGTGAACATTCTCGGGGGTTATCACCATGGAACAAGTAAACTCTATTGGCAACGAAGCCAGATTACGAATTGCCTGATGCTGTTTCTCAGTGCCATCATATCCCGTCATTTCACACCATTCCTTCCGATTTCTTCCTTTCATAGATACATCAACATATCCGAGGCCACTATCGATCAGCATCCGGCATAATTCCATGTTGCTAAGCAAGACACCATTTGTTGCAACTGCAGTTGTTATGGGATGACGTCTTGTTTTGATATACTGCAAAATTTCCGGAAGATGTGGGTATGTAAGCGGTTCTCCTCCGGTAAAGAATATATACTTGACTTTTGCTTCACAGCAAAAATTAACGATACTTTTAAGATCATCGTATTCGATTCGATTATCTGCTACATATCCAGCACTTTTTACATAGCAAAAAGTGCAACGCAAATTACAGTCGCGTGTAAGCACGATTGAGCATTGCTTAATCTTTCCTTCAGCAGTCATTGAAGCTCTCCTCCCATAATTGACAGGTGCATTAATATGTCAGTTTATCCAGACGGTATAGCGAAGAGACTTTGTTGGCAAATACTGCTTCCGGAAATCCTTGCGCGACGATTTTTCCACCGGATTCACCGCCGGATATACCAAAGTCAATGATATGATCTGCAACCGTTTTAATGAATTCAACATTATGCTCGATTATTATGGCTGTCTCACCGTTCTTTTGCAAAGAAAACAGAACTTGAATGAATTTGTCGATATCTACATCATTCAAGCCAGACGTCGGTTCATCAAGAATATACAAATTTTTGCCATAGGACGAAGAGCTCAAGGCTTTTGCCAGCTTTACGCGCTGAGCCTCTCCTCCGGATAAATTCATGGACATCTGACCTAATTTTAAATATCCTAGACCCAATTCGATCATGCTGCTCAAAGTTTGGCAGACTTTTTGGATTCTTTAAACACATTCACAATATCAATGATTGGTGTTTCCAGAATATCCAGGATTGTTTTTCCGCAGTATTTCACAGATAACACTTGATCGTTGAATCGCTTTCCTCCGCATTCAGGCAGGTGATATAGGAGTTGGGAAGATAGTTGAGTTCGATTTTCTGGAGGCCTGTGCTTGGCAACATTCACAACGCCCACCTTTAACGTTCATGCTAAATGACGAGGCACCAAGTTCATCTGTTTTGCAGCGTCTGTCTTTGAAAACAATGCACGAATCTCATCAAAGATTTCCAGATAAGAAACAATCGTCGATCTTTGTGTTTTTCCTATGGGAGCCTGATTAACCTGTATGACCCGCCGGATATTCTTTCCGCCATAAACAGTGCCATGAACATTATCGGATTTTCTGGAAAAACATCTTGCAATGACCGATGCTAAGGTCGATTTTCCAGAACCAGAAACACCGGTTATACAGGTGATTCCGCCAATAGGAAAACGAGCATTCTGTCTGCGAATATTTCTGAAATTGATGTTACGAACTTCAAAATAGTCTTTCGCATTTAACGGCTGCTTAAAAGCAAGAGAATGACCAGTGGCAGGGTGGTGCCTGACTGGCGGATTAAGTATCCTCCATCGGGTCCACCAACCGGCCCGAGCTCTATGATACAGTCGGCAGATGAGATGTACTGTTTGTTGTGCTCTATTGCGATAACGGTGTTTCCACGGCAGACTAAATTCCGAGTAGCGGTTACAACCTTGGTTATATCTCTATAATGCAGCCCTTTACACGGTTCATCCAAAATATAGATTAATCCCTTCAGGGAACATGTAAGCTGAGTGGCAATCCGAACTCGTTGCCTTTCACCGCCTGAAAGGGTAGGAATGGGTCTGTTAAGGCACAGATAGCCCACGTCAAGTTGCATCAATGCGTTCAATTTGCAAAGAATGCTGTTTACAAGTTGCTCAACAAACTCTTTTTTGGACGGAGAAATTCGCTTGTCACTAAACTGCTGTATCCAAGAAAACAAAGCAGTCAGTTCCATGCTTTCGATGTCAGCGTAGTTCAGTCCGCCAATTTTGTATTCCAGAACTTCTTTGCGTAGCTTGGTCCCACCACATACATGACAAGGAATCTCCTCCAGATATTTTGCATAGACAGTTGAGGGGGCGGATGGATCACTGTCGGATATTCGTTCCAATATAGCAGGTATAGCTCCGCGAAGTGTTACATAGTGCTGCTTTTTTCGTTTGCCCTCTTTATAGGCCAATTTGCATCGGGTTTGGTCATCAGCATAAAGCAACTGGCGAAGCTCGTAATCGCTGAGTTGGGAGACTTTTTTGTCAATGTCGATTCCATAATGTTCGCATAGGGCTTCCAGATACTTTTGTTCCTTGCTTTCCGGTGAACCTTTAAAATATAAAATTGCACCGTCTCTCAATGTGATATCACGGTCTGGAATCAGGAGAGATTCGGACACGACAGTTTCAACGCCGAGGCCAAAGCAATGAGGACAAAAAGATTTTGGGTTATTGGACGAGAACAATTTTTCTGAAACGCTGGATGTTTGGCTGCTATTAACAATGGAAAATAATGATCTGAGATAATAGGAGATTTCTGTAGTGGTGCCGATAGTGGAACGGGGATTTACGTTGTAGTAGTTTTGAGAAATATTCAGAGCTGGGCGAAGATTTTCGATAGAACCTACCTTCGGCTTATTCATCAGTTTCTGACCATAAATATTACCGGTCATCCCCTCAAGAAAGGCTCTCTGACTCTCTGCGTAGATCGTATCAAATACCAAGGAGGATTTACCGCATCCGGAACAACCAGTTACGCAGGTGAATTTGTCCAAAGGAATTTTTAAATCTAGGTGCTTTAAATTGTTTTCAAAGGCATCCTTAATTATAATCTTTTCCATAATTGGCACGACTCCCATATAAAATCTTTAGAGATATGTATCAAAGTCAGCGGGATGTTATTTTCGCAGAAGATATTCTCTGTAAAGCTTTGTCGACTTTACGGTGGGTCATAGCTGCAACATTGCAACGGTACTGGTTGATTCTGAACGGAGCTCCATCAGGATTCTCGTTTGAATTCCACATCATGCAGACTGTGCAGTAGCCTCTGTCCTTACAGTCAACACACTGTAAGAACCGCGACCGTTTTACTTGTCTTAGTTCCTTTATTTTTGCTGAGGTTTCCCATATTTCCTGAACGGTTTGATGATTCAGGTCTCCAATAACATTGTTCTGCCAGCCAGCGCAGGGAAATACAGTCCCACTTGCTGTAACGCAGAAGCTATATCGGCAAACAGAGCATATTGGATCATTTCCGGTCAGACTTTCTCTGTCCATGGCAATCTTGTGGAGCGATTCAGCATACCCCTCCTGCATTTGCACAGTTAAGACATCATCTACTTCTTCGATGGACAAGCGGTTTGCAAGGTTGCAGCCGGAATGATCGTAAGCGGCAAAGATTACCGGCTCTGTTGCAACAGCAATATTATGGTCCCATCCCCAGTGAAGGACATCAACATAGGTGTCTTTATTTTGTTTTATGATAGGACACGATATCTGTACCGGGATATTTTCATCACACAACCGAAGGTTCCCGCTTTTGTTTTTTCAAAGCTTCCGCTTAACTTTGTGATAGAATCATGCACTGTGGCATCCATAGAATAAAGGGAAACTTGTACAGAGAGAAGAGGATTTTTCTTCATTTCCGATAGGATATCATCCGTCAACAAAGTCAGATTCGACAGAACGTTTACAGACAAATCCAGTTCTCTACATCTTTTCAAAAAGCCTAAAATATCTTTGTGAAGAAGAGGTTCTCCTCCGGACAGCGTAACATGGATGATGTTCATCTTCCGCCCTTCCTCGATGAGTCGATAAAACAAGGCGGGATCAATCGCGTTGTTTTTGCGTTCATTTGGAATATAGCAATGTACGCAACGCTCATTGCATGCATCAGCAATCTCGATATGGATGCTTCTAAGAAAATCATTTGGACTGATTTCTCCACCAGTGCAGTCACTTCTTGCCATACCATCTTGAGCCGGATTGCGATTGTCCGGTCTCAGGATATCTGCAACAAATCGATCTGTGCAAGTGTCGACCGTTTTACCACAACTAAGAAATCCCTCATCTACAAACCAGTCGAAAAACTCTATGGTATCTTGTTTCAACGTTTCATACTCGACACCAGTGAAGATTTGCGACAAATCTCCAACAATATCATCAATGGCGCGAGGAGATTTGCTCAGCATACTCAACATGACAGCTCCACTGGCAGAGACATATTTTTCACCCGGATGTATACGGGCATCATTGAGCATACGATAGCCGTATTCTGAATTGTCTGTTATATAGCCATGCCCCTGATATTTTCGGAACAACACATCATTCCTGATTTTGTAGTACATACTGTCTAACTCCGTGGCTCTGAATTCAGATGGAAATCTCAAGGCGTTTCATAGATATAAAAAGAGGGCACAGCACGATTGCTCTGCACCCTCTGATAGACTTTATGGCTTTATTTTAGGCTCTGTTCACACTGCAGGGTCTGCCACACGGGCCATCGCCGCACTTTGCCGAATTTACGGTCGCGGGATTAATAACAGCGGGCTTAACGTATTCCATGCTTTTATCTCCTTCCTAATGAATTAACATAATCGTACATGAAAATGTCTTTATCTGTAAAAATACTATCATGAATGTCAAAAAAAGTCAATGGTATTTCTAAAGACAGAGCGTATGTCTTTGTAGAATTACAATAGATGTGTTACAAAGTTGAATAAAAAGAAAGATGAACACGTCGACCTGTTGTACAGTTAAGTTGCTACACAAAAACAGCACAGAAAGGGCGGCGCATTCGCCATGAATACCGTAACACAAACCATGCAGTTCCGTCAATCACTTTTGAACTACATAGAGAAGGGCGGCGTGAACCGGGCAGCAATCAAGTATAATATAAACCGCAACGACATTCATTCTCTTGCCAATAGATTGTACCGGCCCATCATCCGAACTAGCGCACAGAAGCGGAGCTTTAACGGATCACAAACTTTTGTAGGAGAAACTCTAACACAGAGCTGGTCGTTCTTTAGATGAAGTTGTATCGGAGTGGCTACAAGTATTTCATTACTGGCCTGTATCACGTTTTACGCCGTCAGGGATAAAATGTCTGTTAAGCTGCCCAGCCCCAAATACATCCCAAAACCTTAAGAAAAGATGCACTTTCCCGGAGAGCGAGTTCTAATTGTTTGAAACGCGCAGGTATCCGTACAACTGATGATCCTGCTTCAAAATCATACCAAGATCTTATGCGTGTGCGTAACCTTGGAAAAAAGAACTGCGAAGAAGTTATCCGAAAGCTGAAAGAAGCTGGCTTTTTAATAAAGGATGAGCAATAAGACAAGTCTGCATCCAGTGGATGCGGATAGACTTGTTTTTTCCAATCTTCTCATAAGGCAAATTATCGGAAAAGCCCAAGACAGTAATTTATGCGGATCGCGCTATCGACACAAAACGGTAAAGTGGATTTTATCTGCTTTGCCGTTTTTCTTTTTGTCCAAATTTGTAAAATTTTCAAAACTGTATTCCAAAACGACCCTGTGGATTCCTATTAGTATAGGGGCTTTCAAAATCTTTCGGAAAACAGCTTTCCTCTGGTTCTATAAGTGGGAATTGAACAAAATCTATATTCTAAAATTAGGCAGTTCGACAAAATTTGAAAATCTGTATGCCAAACACCCATTTTAGAATGTTATAGGTAGAGGGGAACGTTGGAAAAATGAATTTTCTTTGAACTTTCAAAAGACCCGGTTTAAAAACACCCCTTAAAGTTTGTATAGGGTATAGGAAGTGTTTTCAAAAGTAAGCCAATTCACTACGGTATCACTGATGAAATTCCCCGATTCCTTACAAAGTCACATCGCACCTTGAAAATCGCATGAGCCACCCCAGCAGGATACCTCTGGTACTGAATGTGCATTCTGCGCGTCTTACCGGAAAATACGCCGGAGAAAATCGGGCAGGAATGGGCTGGGACAGAGTGGACAGTGGTTAAGAGCAAGATTCGCCTTTGTATACGAAACCGTTCCTACGGGCAGTTTCTCCACGGCGGCATCTTGATGGGGATTGCGCTCCCCATACCCTCACATCGTGCAAAATCACATGATTTTGCCTGTTGGTGGCCTGCCACAGCAGGTCACAGCCGGAGTGCGGATGCACTGCCGGGAAAATCAAATTTTTGATTTTGGAAAGGAGACCCCATGCCAAGAACGAAGAAAAAAGTGAAACCTATCGTAAAGACAAAAGTAATCTCCGCACGAGTTACAGAAGCAGTACATGAAATTTTACACCAGCAGGCAGAAGATGCCGGAATGACGCTCTCTGAATTTGCAGCGCAGATGCTGATGAAAGGTCGCGTGAATACCTCGTATGTGTTCTATGTCCACCCGGACGAGATCGAAGCCATTACACGGGAGTTTGCCGCCATCGGGAACAACCTGAACCAGATCGCGGCGTTCTTCAACAGTGGGGGTCTTCCATCACATGTCATGTGTGAAAACATCAACCATGCGATTTCCTGCATTTTTGAAATGCGGGAGCAGGTCGCAGAAATGGCAGGAAAGAACTATGGCAATCTTAAAGCACATCGTAAGTAAGAGCTCCAACTATGGTGCTGCGCTGGAATATCTGATTTTCAAGCATGACGAACTTCGGAAAACTCCGATCCTTGACCAAAACGGAAATCGTATTATGCGGGATGCGTTTTATCTGGACGGCCTGAACTGTGAACCCTATTCTTTCGATGCGGCCTGCCGACAGTTGAACCGTGAATATCAGAAGAACAAAAATAAGAATGAAATCAAAAGCCACCATTACATCATCAGCTTTGATCCACGAGACAGCACAGAAAATTGCTTGACGGGTAAACGGGCACAGGAGCTTGGACTGGAATACGCAAAAGCAAATTTTCCGGGGCATCAGGCATTGGTCTGTACGCACATGGACGGTCATAATGGCAGCGGCAATATTCATGTCCATATCGTAATCAACAGTTTGCGAAAACTGGATGTGCCTAAGCACCTTTTATGGAGCGGCCCATTGACTGCAAGGCAGGGTACAAGCACCATCTGACAAAAGACTACTTGAAACATTTACAGAAATCTCTGATGGATATTTGCATGAGGGAAAACTTGAATCAGATGGATTTGCTTTCCCCCTCTCTCTCGAAAGTTTCGGAGCAGGAATATTACGCTAAACGGCGCGGACAGATCAACCTAGATCTGACCAATCTGGAACTTCTTGGCGATGGGTTTACACCAGTAAAGACGACTTTTGAAACGGAGAAGGAAAAAATCCGAAATGCCATTACCGATGTAGCAAAACGATCTGTATCTTTTATGGACTTCCAAAACCTATTAAAGCTGGAATACGGCATTCTGGTAAAAGACCATCGAGGGCAATTCAGCTATCTTCCGGCAGACAGAGAAAAATTTATCTCGGCCAGAACGCTGGGAACCAGTTTTGACCGTGAGCATCTTTTACTGCTTTTTCAGTGCAACACAGCAGAGAAAGAAAAGCAGCAGTGGCGTGTCGATGATTCTATGGATGCGCTGTACATCAAGTCGAATCTCCGGCTGGTTGTAAATTTGCAGGATTGCGTAAAGGCTCAACAGAACTATGCCTATACCCAGAAAGTCAAAATCTCAAATTTACAGAAGATGGCGCAGACCGTTCTCTATGTACAAGAGCGCGGATATGATTCATACGAAAAACTTTATGAAGCTGCCGAGAGTATTGACCGAAAAATGGCGACGGCTCGAAGTGATGCGAAACTCACGGAAGTCAAGCTGAAAAAGGTCAACGAGCAGATTCATCATTTGGGTCAGTATTTTTCTACAAAATCTGTTTATAGCGAATTTCTGAAAGCATCTAACAAGAAAATTTTTCGGCAAACCTATTTCGATGAAATTGCAAAATACGAGGAAGCACGTCAATTTCTAAAGCGGGATTTCCAAGACGAAAAATTCCCTTCGATGAAAGATCTCCGGGCAGAAAAAGAACTTCTGATGCGCACAAAGGATGCACGGTATGAAACATACCGCTACTTTCAAGAACGCAATGCAGAAATACAGACAATTCTTGCCAATGTGGATAGTATCTTTGAAACGGCAAAAGTGCAGTAGCGTGAACAGCAGCCGCGAGCCAAGAAGCGTAGCTACGATATGAGCCTGTAAATCAGCAGGGTCTTCCACCCCGCACCCCGGAACCCTGCCGGATGCGTAAGCCCACAGGTGGCTTTCACATCCGATAGGGACTTTGAAAATAAGAAGGAGGTCAATTTTCAAGAACGACAATTTATTTGAAATCGTAAAACTGAATATTACTACTCGACAGGCTGCAGAAGCCTATGGCTTTCAGCCCAACCGCAGCAGCATGATTTGCTGTCCATTCCATACAGACCGTAACCCCAGCATGAAAGTAGATTCCCGGTTTCACTGTTTTGGCTGTGGAGCGGATGGTGATGTAATCGACTTCACCGCAAAACTGTTTCAGCTGTCCTTGCGGAAGGCGGCGGAAAAGCTGGTCGCAGATTTTGGACTTTCGGGGAATCCTGTTTTTCCACTACAGTATCCCAAAATTGTGGAATATAAAAGTCAAAACCCAATCCAAACATTGTACGAGTGCAGCGCGATTCTGGGTGACTGGCGCAAACGATTTGCGCCGAAGTCAGCAGAGGAAGAACTGCATCCCTGCTTTGTTGCCAGCCTGCATTATACTGATTACATCCAATATCTGATAGAGAATCGACATTTTCTCACCGAACATCGGAAGGAGGTTCAACAGATTGCCCAACGAATCCGAAAATACGAGATCGACCATTTCCAACATCCGCAAAATGCTCTCGCAGGCTGAAAAAGGTGGTGTTCAGAACACGATTCAAAACTGTGTGACCGTTTTGCAGAACGACCCGATTCTTGCAGATTCCATCCGGCTGAATCTGCTGAGTGAACGCATTGATATTGTAAAGCCGATGGGCTGGCAGCGTTCTGGCCCTACACTGACCGACATGGATATGATGTACATTCTTCGTAGAATGGAAAAGTATGGTCTGTACAGCGAAAAACGAGTGTCTGCGGCAATTCGCATTGTTGCCAATGAGAATCATTACCACCCCATCCGGGACTACTTGAATGAATTGAAGTGGGATGGCACAGCACGGATAAGCCGCTCCTTGCATCGCTTTCTCGGTGCCGCAGAAGATGAGCTTACCACAGAAGCGTTGAAAATTTTTCTGTTTGGAGCGATCAAACGGGTGTTTCATCCCGGCTGCAAATTTGAAATGATGCTTTGCTTGGTCGGTGGGCAGGGTGCAGGAAAATCCTCTTTTTTCCGGCTGCTTGCTATCAAAGATGAATGGTTCTCGGATGATTTGCGGCGACTGGATGATGATAACGTGTTCCGCAAGCTGCAAGGCCACTGGATTATGGAAATGTCGGAAATGATTGCGACTGCCAATGCCAAAAGCATTGAAGAAATCAAGAGCTTTCTCAGCAAGCAGAAAGAAACCTACAAAATCCCGTATGAAACACACCCGGCAGATCGTTTGCGGCAATGTGTCTTTGCAGGAACGACCAATCGACAGGACTTCCTGCCCCGTGACCGCACGGGAAACCGCCGCTTTATCCCCATCCCGGTGGATGCAACACAGGCTGAAGTACATATTCTGGATAACGAAGCGGAATCCCGTGCCTATATCGACCAGCTTTGGGCAGAAGCCATGACGATTTACAACAGCGGTGATTATAAGCTGACATTCAGCCCTGCCATGCAGGAAGCCTTGCAGATTTGCCAGAAAGATTTCATGCAGGAAGATACGCAGGCTGGTATGATCTATGCGTTTCTGGAAGATTACACGGGTGACCGGGTATGTTCCAAGCAACTTACACCGAAGCACTGGGCAACCTGAATCTTCCTGCGGAATGGGAAACCCGTGCCATCTGTGAGATCATGACTGCTGGAATTGCGAATGGCGAAATCAAGGGGTGGATAGCCCATAAAGCAGCCAAACGCTACCCGAAATATGGCGTGCAGAAAGGCTGGGAGCGTGTAACCGCTGCAAAAGTGGATGCAGATGGTTTCGTAGAACTGACAGACAAAGAAGCCCAACAGATGGGATTTCCGTTTTGAAGGGCTGCTTTACATTGTTGGTTACAGGTCTGGTTACATCTTACAGCTGCCTCAAAGTCGCATCATTCCAAATAATTTCCCTATTTGTAACCATGTAACCTGTAACTGATAAGAAAAAATAAATACGGAAAATTGCCAGCACACCATTGCAGAAAAAGTTTTCTGTTGTGGTTACAGTCTGTTGGTTACAAACAAAAACACGGAGGTTTTGCCTATGAAAGAAGTTCGCGTTTGCGAAGCAATGAAGTCCCCGGTGGGGACTTTAAGCGACGGAACGGTCTTGCATCAGCAAGATGGAGGACCAAGTCCCGACAAGTTCCGATCTGGGAGAAAAGCAATCTGACGCTGGAAGAAGCCGCAGCTTATTCCGGCATTGGTATCAACAAGCTGCGTGAAATGAGCGATTCCAAAGACTGTACCTTTGTTCTCTGGAATGGTACGAAACGGCTGTTGAAACGCCGCAGGCTGGATGAACACCTTGACCGATTATTTTCGATTTGACAATAAAAATGAAGTCGGCAGTTGAAAGCACCTCGGCGGTATGGTATGATTAAGCTGTAGGTTGTTTCTGCCAACAATGGAGGACATAACGATGGCAGAAAGAAGAAAAGACTCAAAGAAGCGTGTTCTAAAGGAAGGTGAATATCAGCGCAGTAACGGAACGTATGAGTACCGCTGGCGCAGTGAAAACGGCAAGCGCAACAATGTGTCCGCCAAAAGTCTGGAAGAACTTCGTGAGAAAGAAGCAGAGATTCAGCGTGACCGCAGTGATGGCATTCGTTCGGAAGCGCGGAACACGACCATCAATGACATTCACGAGCAGTGGCTGCAACTGAAAAAGGGGCTGAAAGCCAACACACTGGTCAATTACGAGTATATGTACAAGATGTACGTATTCCCGGAGTTTGGAAAGCGGAAGGTCGGAAGCCTGAAAAAGTCGGATGTGCGGCGGTTTTACAATGGCCTTGTGGATTCGCAGCGTCTGAAAGTGGCAACGGTGGAGAACATCCATACAGTGCTGCATCAGGTGCTGGATTTTGCGGTTGAGGACGAGTATCTCCGCATCAATCCATCCGATAATGCGTTGAAAGAGTTGAAGCAGACGCACAATCTGGACAGCGAACGCCGCAAGGCTCTGACCGCAGGCCAGCAGAAGCTGTTGATGGACTTCTTGAAAAACAGTGAGAAGTACAATCACTGGCTTCCCATCATTACTGTGATGGTGGAATGTGGTCTCCGTGCTGGTGAGGCAACGGGTTTGCGCTGGGAGGACATCAACCTTGATACGGGTGAAATCAGTGTAAATCACACGTTGATTTATTGCAGCCACCGGGAGAAAGGTTGTCTGTACGGAATCAATACACCCAAAACGGAAGCTGGAAATCGAATTGTGCCTATGACTCCGGCAGTCAAGGCTGCTTTTGTACAAGAGCGAGAGTATCAGAAGAAAACTGGAATTTCCTGCAAGGTGACAATTGATGGCTATACGGATTTTATTTTTGTAAACCGTTTTGGCGAGTGCCAGCATCACAGCACCATCAATAAAGGCATTGACCGTATCATCCGCGACTGCAACGAGGAACAGCTGGCAAAATGCGAAAGCGGTACAATTAAGCCGAAGAACCTTGTCCTGCTTCCGAAGTTTAGTTGCCATTCCTTGCGGCACACCTGCGCTACCCGGCTTTGCGAGGCCGGAATCAACATGAAGGTCATTCAAGACGTACTGGGCCACGCCGATATTACCACTACCATGAACATCTACACTGAGGCCACAAAAAATCTCAAGAAAAAGGAAATCGACAAGTTTGCAGAGTTCTTATCTGCAACCACGACATTTGAAGGAAAGGAGGAAAATGACTGATGGAAAATAAATCTGTAACCCTCGCAGCGCAGGTTCTTGCCCCGGCAGTGAGCGAGATTCGTTCTCTGCTGGAAGCTTCCCGTAAAAATGTAGCACAGCAGGTCAATCAGGAACTGCTGTCAACTTATTGGAAGATTGGTGAGATCGTTGTTCGTTGTGAACAAAATGACAGCATCCGTGCTGCATATGGTGAAAAGACCTTATCGCAGCTTTCCAGGGCGTTGACAAAGGAGCTTGGCAAGGGCTTTTCGCGCTCGAATGTTTACAATATGCGGCAGTTCTATCTCAGCTATCCAATTTTCCAGACAGTGTCTGGATTGAGTTGGTCGCACTACTGTGAGCTGTTATCCATTTCCGATAAGGAGAAGCGCAGCTTCTACGAAAAAGAAGCGGTCAATTCTGGCTGGTCTGTCCGTGAAATGAAACGTCAGGTTGAAGTTCCCTGTTTGAACGGCTGCTCTTGTCTCGTGGGGATGCCAACAAGGAACAAGTTTTAGCATTGGCTGAAAAAGGTGTGGACTACACTAAGCCGGAGGACATTATCAAGGACCCGTATGTATTCGAGTTTTTGGGGCTGCCGGAAGAAAAGCCGTTCCTTGAAAGCGATTTGGAAGCAGCACTGGTGCGACAAATCGAAGATTTCTTGCTGGAACTTGGCCGGGGCTTTATGTTTGTCGGCACACAGCAGCGTGTCACAGTGAACAACACCCACTACTATGTGGATATGGTGTTCTACAATAAGATTTTGCATGCCTATGTGCTGATCGAGTTGAAAACCACCAAGCTTACGCCCGAAGCTGCCGGACAAATTAATATGTATCTGAACTACTACGCCGCAGAGGTCAACGACCCGGAAGATAATCCTCCTATCGGCATCATCCTCTGCACCGACAAGGACAGCATAGCAGCCGAGTATGCGCTGGGCGGTTTGTCGAATCAGATTTTTGCATCCCGGTATGTCTTGTATATGCCGAACAAGGAGCAGCTTATTGGACAGGTGGAAGAAGTCTTGAAGCGTTGGCACTCTCACGAAGACGAATAAGTTTACCACCAGCCTTACCACTGACTTACCACCAATTTGAGAATAGCTGTAAACAGTTGCGTAGAGTTGCGAAAAATAAGACCTTTTTATCTTGCACGAACAAAGGCTTATGAACACTTGTAAACAGCTATAAATCACCACCAGTCAAGCTCCCCACGATGAAGCCGATTGACCAGTAAATTTCCAATTTTAAGATAACAAAGCCTGAAACTTCTTGATGTACCGAGAAGTTTCAGGCTTTTTCTTTTGATGGATTTCCAGCGAAAACTACGCCATACGCCAAACGATGCAGGATTTTGTGCAGAGCAAAAAGAGCGTTGTTCGCGTTTGCGAAGCGTAGCGCAGCAATGAAAGCCCCAGTGGGGCTTTTAAGCGACCGAACGGTCTTGCGTAAGCAAAATGGAGGGGCCCCGCCCCGACAAGTTCGCGTTGCGCAAAGTTGGAGCATATGGTGGATGGGCGTAGACCTGTAAAGAGCTAATATAACAAACACAGCCCCGCTTGGCGAAGGAGAAGCCAAAGCGGGGCTGTATTCAATGAAGGAGAAATGAAAGGAATATCAGGTTACAGATTCAACTCAAACTGTTCCACCGTAACAGTTGCTTTGCCATCGGCGGCAAAGGTGATGCCATCGGCAGACTGGGGGGTGTAGATCCATGCGGTCATGGTCTGCTCACCGTCGTTGGCGAAAACTTCGATGCTGTTTTTGTCCAGCAGGATACGGAGTTTGAGCGCACCGTTCTGGCTGCGCACTTGCAGCTGCGGCGGTGAACAATGTCGGCACGGGAACGGCATAGCTGCGATCCAGCGTCAGCTCGGAGGTGTAGGGGTCGTAGGTCAGGCTGGTGTGATGGTCTGCGTCAGCAGCCAGCTTCAGTGTAAAGGAGCGGTACTCGCCGGGCTGCACCGTAACGGTCAGGTCGGCCACACGGCCCTTGATGCCTTCCAGAGAAGTTTCGCTTTGCACCGTCACATTTTCGTGCAGGGTGCGCTTGCCGTGGACGGCGTCCAGCTCCCGCACCGGGGCCTGAACAATGCGTCCATCCTTGATGTGCAGCTCGCGGGGGCAGATGGTCTGCCCGAACCACTTGCAGCCCTTGGGCTTATCCTCGGTGTCCGACCAGGTCTGCAGCCATGCGGTCATGATGCGGCGGCCATCCGGGGCAAGGGTGGTCTGGGTGGCGTAGAAGTCGATGCCGCCGTCCATCAGCTGCACGTTTTCCCTGGTGAAGGTGTGGGTGGCTTGGTCGTAACTGCCGATGAAGGCAATCACATTGTGACCGTTGTGGAACTCGCCCTTGGGCAGCATCTCCATGGGGCCGAGCATCAAGACCTGCTTGCCGTCCAGCGGGAAAAAGTCCGGGCACTCCCACATTTTGCCGTACTGATTGTTGCAGCGTTCCAGCACCGTGACAAAGTGCCAGTCGAAGCCGTCCTTGCTCTGGAACAGTGCTGCTGCGCCGCTGCCGTCCTCGGCCAGGCAGACGGTGACGGCGGAGTAGGTGCCGTCGGCCTCACGCCAGATCTTGGGGTCCCGGAAATCGAACTTACTGAAGCCCTCCGGCAGGTCTTTCTGGGTCAGCACCGGGTTGCAGGCAGGCTTTTCGTAGTTGAGACCGTCACCAATGGCAATGCTCTGGGTCTGGATGTCCCGCATCTCCCATTGGGCTGCTTTTCTGCCACCACGCTGGTGTACATCAGCAGCTGCTTGCCGTCATCCATCTCGGTAGCAGAACCGGAGAAGCAGCCGGGGCCGTTGTCCGCCGGGGAATCCGGGGCGAGTGCACAGGGCAGATACTCCCAGTGCAGCAGGTCGGTGCTGACCGCGTGACCCCAGTGCATGGGCGCCCACCGCACATCGTAGGGGTTATACTGATAGAACTGGTGATACTTCCCTTTATAATAAGAGAAGCCGTTGGGGTCGTTCAGCCAGCCCACATAGGGAGTCATGTGGTAAGCAGGGCGTTCCGCCGGGGAAATGGCAGCGCCGTGCTCGGCCTCGTAGGCACGGGCTTTTTGTAAAGTCAAATCGTTCATGGAATCCTCCAAAGGAAAGAATTCTTATGCGTAGTAAGCATCCAGATATTTCTGCATAATGCCCAGATAGTCGGACAGACCGTAGTCTTCCAGCTTGCTCAGATATTCGTTCCACTCTGCATCCTTCGTGCCGTTCATGATCCAGTTGGCCTTCTGCGTATTCATGTAGGTCTGCAGATCTGCCTGCAGGTTAGAGACCTGCTCGGTGTCCTCGCTGCTCATAAAGACATTGGGATAGACATAATCGTTGTTCATATCCGGGGTGTAGATCTCCTTGATCCAGTCCAGACGATACTGTGCATCGTCCGGGCAGGTAACGTATACACCATAGTAATCATCCAGAACCGCCAGAGGTCCACTGACACACTGCGCTTCACGGACTTCCACGGGAGAAGCATCGCCCAGAGGAGCGTGCTTCAGCATGGGCTCGCCTTATCGTTGGTGGACAGTTCAAAGATGTTAAAGCCTTCCGCATCGCCGTAAGTACCCCAGTTGTTCTGCGGAGACTGGAGGGGTGCGTACATCTGATCCAGCCATGCGCAAACCAGTGCAGGATTAGTCGCCTTTGCGGTGACAACGCATCTGCCGCGGGCAAAGCCGCTGGTGAAAGAACCGTTCTGCGGGGTGATATTGCGGGTATCGGCGGTCAGGGCGGCAGCGGCTCCCAGTCGGTCAGGTTGTCAATGTTGGCAACATCCCAGCTGAAGCAGACACCATAGCGGCCAGCCTTGCCCTTGGAAACATAGGTGGACCACTCCTGCGTGAAGCACTCCGGGTCAATGAGCTTCTCGGCATACAGCTTGTGCAGCCAGTCCAGACCATCACGGTAGCCCTGCTGGGTGGCGGCACAGATAACTTTCCGGTCGTTGGTAACGGCGATATGGCGGTCCTTGTCAGCATCGCCGTAGCCTTCGCCAAAGCCATTGATGAGGATGCTGGGGTCCTGATCGCCGTTGTTGACGATGCAGGACATGGGGATGATGTCGCCGTCAATGCCATACTCTGCCTTGATAGAAGCGGCGTTATCACGGAATGCAATCAGCACCTGCTCAAACTCGTCCACCGTGGTGGGCATCGACAGACCGAGGAAGTTCAGCCACTTGGTATTGATGAAGCTCATGTTGCCAATGGTCTGGATGGCGGTCTTTTCCGAGCCGAGCTGCTCGATCCAGGGCAGTGCCAGATGTGGCCATCGCTGTCGGTGCACATGGTGCGGTACTCCGGGTACTGCTCAAAGACCTTCTGGAGATAAGGCATATTGTTGTCAATGTAGTCTTCCAGATTAAGGATGACACCCTGATCTGCGTAGCGCAGCAGATTGCTGTCGGTAAAATCAGCAGTAAAAACAAAATCCGTCAGGGTGTTGGGGTTGGACATATTCAGGGTGATCTTATCGCTCCACTGGTCGGACTGGATGGCGGTCCAGTCGATGTGCACATTGGTCTGCTCTTCCAGACGCTTGAAGATGGTGCGGTTGTTCGGTTCGGGTTCGCTGCCCACAGGGAAGCTGGTCATACCGGTAAAGGTGACCTTTTCGGACAGCGGAAATGTAACGGCACCGGTCACGTCCACAGCTGCGGCAGCAGAATCACCGCTGCCGGTGGATTTGCCGCCACAGGCAGACAGAGCAGCGGCAGAGCCGCCAGAGCGCAGACCTTGAGGAAGTTGCGGCGAGAGATCAGCTTTTTCATGGTATTTTCTCCTTTTTCATGTTTCTTTTTTCGTGTAACAGATGAGCGTACCTGCTTATAAAATTCTGGAATATCCTCAGCCCTTAATGGAACCAGCCATGATGCCGGCATCAAAATACTTCTGGAAGAAGGGATACATCACCAGCAGCGGCAGACTGGAAATAATAATGGTTGCATATTTGAGCAGCTCTGCCATCTTGGCACGTTCGGCAGTACTCTGGATATCTGCGATCATGCCGGATTCCGGCTGGCTCTGGATCAGGATGGAACGCAGCACCAGCTGCAGCGGCTGCTTCGATGCGCTGTTCAGGTAGATCATGGCGTCAAAGTAGCTGTTCCACATTGCCACGAACTGCCACAGGGCCAGAACTGCCACCACCGGCATACAGACGGGCAGCAGGATCTTGAAGAAGTAAAGCATCTCGCTGGCTCCATCCACATCCGCAGCTTCGCGCAGCTCACGCGGGACGCCTTGATAATAGGTACGGGCAATGATCATGTTCCACACGCTGAATGCTCCCGGCAGAATGACCGCCCACATGGAATCCAGCAGACCCAGATTGTTGATGAGCAGGTAGGTGGGGATCAGACCGCCGCTGAAAAACATCGTGATCACAAACAAGGTGTTGAAGATCTTTTTGCCTTTGAAGTCCGGCAGCGACATGGGATAAGCGGCAAGCATCGTCACAGCTACCGAGATGATGGTGAAGATGATCGAGTAAAGCACTGCGTTCCTGAAGCCGACCCAGATCTGCTTGTCCGAAACGACACGCTGGTAAGCATCCAGACTCCACTTGCTGAAATCAAAGGAGATGCCCTTGTTTTGCAGCGTGACCGGGTCCATAAAGGACGCGATGACGATGTAGATCATCGGAACGATGATCGCCAGCAGGAACAAGCCCAGAAGTGCGTAGCCGCAGTACAGGATGATCTTATCTTGTTTGGTGTAGAGGGCCATTTTTGATTTTTTCTGTTTTGCCATGGTAAACCCCTCCTTACAAGCCCTTGCCATCGTTCATTTTGGCAACGATCTTGTTCACTGCGATCAGCAGGATGACGTTGACAATGGTGTTGAACAGACCGACTGCGTGGAAAAGCTGTAATCGCCGTCCAACAGGCCCTTTTTATAAACGTACGTTGCAATGATCTCGGCAGTGTTCAGGTTCAGGTCAGTTTGCAGGGCATAGGCTTTTTCAAAACCGATGCTCATGATGTTGCCTGCCTGCAGGATGAACTGAATAACGACCATATCCTTAATGGCGGGCCACTCCACCGTCATGATCTGCTGGATCAGGTTTGCGCCGTCGATCATCGCAGCTTCCTTCAGATCTTTGCTGGCGTTAGAAAGGGATGCGGTGTACATGATGGATGCCCAGCCGGCACCCTGCCAGATGCCGCTGATAATGTAGATGGGGCGGAATGCTTCCGGCAGCGTCATGAAGTTGATGCTGGTGTGAAGCAGGCCGTTCACCGGACCGGTGACACTCAGCAGCACTCGGACGATACCGCACAGCACGATGACCGAGATGAAGTTGGGCATATACAGCACCAGCTGCACTTTCTGCTTGATCTTCTTGCTCTCGATACGGTTGAGCAGGAATGCCAGCAGGATGGGGATCGGGAAGCCCCACAGCAGACCGTAGACGCTCAGCTTCAGGGTGTTGATCAGATAGCGCTGGAAGTCCGGCGAGGACATGAAGCGGGTAAAGTTTTTGAAGCCTACCCACTCGCTGCCCAGATGCCCTTGAAGGATTGTACTTCTGGAACGCGATCAGCACACCGCCCATAGGAGCGTACTTGAACACCAGCGTCAGCGCCACGGCAGGCAGCAGGAACAGCAGGTAAAGCTGCCAATGCCGTTTGATGTAGACCCATGTGTTGTGCAGCTTGCGTTCTGCTGTCAGCACAGCCGTTTCCGGCGAGGCCGTCTTTGCTTTCATGAATCATTCTCCTCCTTTTGATTTGTGTTTTACATTTGCACCTTTGAATTTTACATTTTTTCGCTTCTATTGTGCAAATGTAAACTTCTGTAATTCATTTATACCACTCAAGAAAGCGAATGTCAACGATAATTCATGGTATACATCAAAAATTATTGTGGATTTGTACAGATGCACAAATTCAAAAGTGCGCTAATATGCAAAATGATGATTTGCATTTTTGCATTTGACTAATTTGTGCATTTGCACTATACTGGAGTCGCAAAGAATAAGATCCGTCACCAGACTTTATCTATAAAAGAAAAAGCACCCGCTCCTATTTATAAAGAAAGAGGATGACTTATGGCAACCAAAGTCACCATTCAGGATATTGCAAACGAACTGCAGCTTTCCCGCAACACAGTTTCAAAGGCCATCAACAACACCGGTGTGCTGGCAGATGCCACACGGGAGAAGATCCTGCGCAAAGCCGCCGAAATGGGCTATAAGCAGTTTGCCTATCTGCCGCTGTTTCAGGAAGACACTGCAAAAGCAGCAGAGCATTCCATTCTGCCGAGTGACAAACGGGAGATCGCCATGCTGACGACCCAGTTTCTGAGCAGCTCTCACTTTTCCTCCATGATGCTGGATCGTTTCCAGTCGGAAATCGAGCATCTGCATAGCTGTACGACCATTCATCGCATTTCTCCCATAGAGCTGAAAGAGAAAAAGCTTCCATCTTCTCTCAACATCCAGCGCACAGCCGGCATCATCTGCATTGAAGTATTCGACTATGACTACGCACAGATGCTGTGCGATCTGGATGTTCCGCTGCTGTTTGTAGACACCCCTGTGATGGATATGCGTCCTCCCCTTAAAGCCGACCGCCTTTATATGGAAAACCGCATTGAGGTCCAGAATGCGGTGGCCCACATGGTCCAGCGCGGCAAAAAACGCATCAGCTTTGCGGGGGATAAAAACCACTGTCAGTCCTTCTTTGAGCGTTATATGGCTTATAAGGATGCAGTGGAGTACTTTGGTCTGACAGAAGGCCTGAGCACCTGTGCGATGCATCTGGACAGCAGAACTATCCGGTATCCCTGTACGAAACCATACGTCGGTTCAAAACGATGCCGGATGCCTTTGTCTGCGCCAATGACTTTGTTGCCATGGATCTGGTCAAGGCATTGAATGAACTGGGGTATTCGGTTCCCGATGATATCTGGGTCTGCGGCTTCGATGACAGCCAGGAGGCTTCTTACTTTGCCCCCCATCTGACTTCGATCCATATCCATGGACAGATCATGGGCTACACCGCTGCCAATCTGCTTATGACCCGCATCGAAGAGCCATCGCTGAACTATCGCACCGTCTATACGGAAACCAACCTGATCCTGCGCGAATCCACAGGAGATTGAGCGAAAGGAGAACCCCCATGCGTGACCTGTGCAATACGGACAAGCCGCTGTTTGCTGTGCTGACGAAATTGACTTACAGTGCTTACCTGAACATCTTATGGCTCGTGTGCAGCCTGCCCATCGTTACCATAGGAGCTTCTACGACCGCATTGTTCTACGTCACGCTCAAAATGGCGGAAGATCGGGACGACGGTCTGACCCGGATGTTTTTCAAGGCGTTCCGGGAAAATTTTAAGCCCGCCACAAAACTCTGGCTTATCCTGCTGACAGTCGGCAGTTTCCTGGCTGTGGATGGCTTTGTGCTGCGCCGAATGTGGAGCGAAAACATTTTCTGGACACTGCTCACTGCTGTGCTTATTGGTGCGGCAATTCTGTACGGCATCGTTCTGCTGTATGCCTTTCCTCTGCTGGCACGGTTTGAAAACACCACCTTCGGCATCCTGAAAACAGCGTTTCTCGTGGGTGTCCGGTATCTGTTTTGCACCCTGCTGATGGCGGCGATCTATGGCATCATGGGGTACGTCATAGTGTTTGTGTTCACGCCTGCATTCCTGCTGGGCATGGGTTTCTGCGCCATGCTCTGCTCCTTTCTGATGCTTCGGATCCTCTATCAGATCGGTGGAGACCCTGATGCAGTACATGAGGAATCCGACCATGACAAAAACTGACCGGGATACGCTCCGCTCCTCCATGGGCGCAAAAAGTGGGAGCACATCTGGCATATTACAAGCTGCCCATTGCGATCATGCTCATCGTCGTCTATATCCTCGGGTATGCAGCCTACCGTCATGTGACGAAAAAAGAGGATGTGCTTTACCTTGGTCTGGTAAATATCACTGCCGGGTCTGATCTGACGGAACAGCTTACCACCGGCTTTGCCGAGGCGCAGGGTCTGACCAAAAAGCAACAGGTCGATCTGCTGTCCGGCTTGCTGCTCAGCGAAAGCGACCGCGCAGAGGAGCAGTATGTATATGCTTCGGAGATGAAGCTGCTGGGTGCAGTCAGTGCCCAGCGGTTAGATGTTGTTCTGATGGACGAATATGCACGGGATCGACTGTTGGCAGATGATTATTTTCTCGATCTGCGGACACTGGATGCGTCTTTCCATGCACTGTCGGGTCTGAACGCCGGTGGGACCGTGCTGGATATTTCGGACACGCCGTTTGTCAGGCAGGCAGGTTTTTCTGGCAAGGTCTATCTTGGGGTAGTGCAGAATGCACCGCACCCGGAGCGTGCAGCCGCTTACATTCATTATTTGTTCCAGCGGTGACCGTTGGGTTTTAGCTTATAGGATAAAAATAAGGAGAAAACGCATGGACATTTTAACGATTGGTGAAGTTTTGATCGACCTGACCCAGACCGGCAAGGATGCGCGCGGCATTCCTCAGTTTGCCGCAAACCCCGGCGGTGCACCGGCCAATCTGGCGGTGGCTGCTTCCAGACTGGGCGCACAGACCGCCTTTATCGGCAAGGTGGGTGCGGATGCCTTTGGCCGCTACCTGAAAGAGGTTCTGGCAGAAAACAAAGTGGATGTTTCCGGCATGGCGGTGGATGCAGACCACCCCACCACCATGGCGGTGGTCTCGGTGGATGCCACCGGCGAGCGGGATTTCAGCTTCTACCGCAGTGCCAACGCTGACGTGATGCTGTGCAAAGAGGATATTTCGGACGAGGCTCTGAATGCCGCGAAAATCGTCCACTTCGGCTCTGTCAGCCTCACCGCTGACCCCTCCCGCACTGCCACGCTGGATGCTGCCGCCCGCGCCAAAAAGCTGGGTGCTGTCATTACTTATGACCCGAATTACCGTGCAAACCTCTGGAAAAACAAAGAGGATGCCATTGCTCAGATGAAAGCTCCCCTGCCGCTGGTGGATATCCTGAAGGTGTCCGATGAGGAGTTGCCCCTGCTCACCGGCACCACCGACTGCGAAAGCGGCACGGCACAACTGGCACAGAACGGCATCCGGCTGATTTTCGTCACCTTGGGTGCAAACGGCGTATTCTACCGCTTTGGGGAGAAAACCGGCCATGTGGCAGGTGTCCCCTGTAAGGTGGGTGATACCAACGGCGCAGGCGATACCTTCTTTGGGGCGGCTCTGTCCAAGCTCTGCAAGGAGGAGCTGGACACCCTGACCGTGGACAAGCTGGAAAGCATTCTGGCCTTTGCCAACAAAGCGGCCAGCATCACCACCAGCCGGCATGGTGCTATCCCCGCCATGCCCACCCTTGCAGAAGTGGAGGGCTGAACCATGGCAGCAAAACAGGAATTTGCGTCCCGGTTTGCCAAGCACAAGGACGAGCTGGAATGGCTGTTCATGGAACTGTACCACAACCGGGAAGGGCTGGAAGTTCTGGAGCGGGAGATGGCAGAAGCCTACAACGCCCGCAGCGCCGAGCTGAAAGCACTGGACAAGGCACGCTCTGCCGACCCGGAGTGGTACAAGCGGGGCAATATGTTCGGCATGACCATGTACACCGACCTCTTTGCCGGAAACCTGAAAGAACTGGCAAAGAAGCTGCCCTACCTCAAGGAGCAGAAGCTGACCTATCTGCACCTGATGCCCCTGCTGCAGATGCCCCATCCCCACAACGATGGCGGCTATGCGGTGGAGGATTTCGACACCGTAGACCCGGCCCTTGGCACCAACAAGGATCTGGAAAACCTGACCCGGGAGCTGCGGAAGGCGGGCATCAGCCTGTGTCTGGATTTTGTCATGAACCACACCGCCAGCACCCACCGCTGGGCGATGGCGGCAAAGGCAGGAGACCCGTGGTTTCAGGCCTATTACCATCTCTATGACGACCGCACCATCCCCGACCAGTACGAGCAGACGGTGCCTCAGGTGTTCCCCAACACCGCACCCGGCAACTTTACATGGTGTGAAGAAATGCACAAGTGGGTGCTGACCACCTTCCACGACTACCAGTGGGACCTGAACTACGCCAACCCGGCGGTGTTCGTGGACATGACCAAGAGCATTCTGCACCTCGCCAATCTCGGCGTAGAGGTGTTCCGCATTGATGCCGTACCCTACATCTGGAAGCAGCTGGGCACCACCTGCCGCAACCTGCCGCAGGTGCACACCATCGTGCGGATGCTGCGCATGGTGCTGGAATGTGTCTGCCCGGCGGTCATCCTCAAGGGCGAGGTGGTCATGGCTCCCAAGGAGCTGGCGGCCTATTTCGGCACCCCGGAAAAGCCGGAATGCCACATGCTCTACAACGTGTCCACCATGGTCAACCTGTGGGGTGCCCTTGCCAGCCGTGATACCCGGCTGCTGAAGGCGCAGCTGGATGCCCTCCACGCCCTGCCGGACAACTGCTGGTTCGTGAACTATCTGCGCTGCCACGATGATATCGGCTGGGGTCTGGACGAGGCGGTGGAGAAGCGACTCGGCATTGACCCGCAGAAACATAAAGAATACCTGTACCACTTCTACGAGGGCAATTTCCCCGGCAGCTGGGCAAAGGGTGAGCTGTACAACTACGACCCTGCCACCGGCGATGCCCGAAGCTGCGGCACCACCGCCAGCCTGTGCGGCGTGGAGCAGGCACTGGAAAAGGACGATAAAACCGCACTGGACTACGCCGTGAAGCGTGACCTGCTGCTGCACACTGCTATGGCGTTTTTGCAGGGCTTCCCCATGCTGAACTGCGGCGATGAGATCGCACAACTCAATGGCTGGGATTACAAAAACGACCCTGACCGTGTGGAGGACAGCCGCAATCTGCACCGCACAAAATTCAACTGGGAGGACGCAAAGCAGCGCACCCGGAAGGGCACGCTGCAAAACAAGTTGTGGCAGGGCATGGAGCAGCTGCGCCAGATGCGTGCAGACCCCTGCTTTGCCCCGGATGCGTGGGTGACCACATGGGACAGCCACAACCCCGGCGTGCTGGCGCTGGTACGCAAGCGCGGCGAGGAAACGCTGGTGGGGCTGTTCAACTTTACCGAGTACCCGGCAGGGGCAAGTCTGGACGCTCTGGGCGGAGAGTATCACACCCCGGAGGGCACTTCCGTCTGGCTGGCGGATGTGGAACTGGAGCCGTATCAGGCACTGCTGGTAAAAACAAATAAGTAAAGCGGAATACTCCCGGTAGCTTTCTCTTGGTTGGAAAGTTGCCGGAGTATTTTTGTTTCGCGCAAACTGCAAGGTCACTGGATCATTGAAATGTCGGAGATGATTGCCACCGCCAATGCACGCGTGCCTGCGCAAAAATCCCCGATACCGGGTATCCGGTATCGGGGGGATCTGTCATTCTGAGGCTTTACGGAGGAAGCGCTCAG
>ENA-OUNI01000133-OUNI01000133.1-human-gut-metagenome-genome-assembly--contig:-NODE-133-length-31042-cov-10.279153_pt1 | contig 31042 bp, 41 predicted proteins | sample MGYA00242499_ERZ504580 | MGnify/ENA primary metagenome ERZ504580 (study PRJEB26092, sample SAMD00036315) | human gut metagenome | host: Homo sapiens | study: EMG produced TPA metagenomics assembly of... | reverse complement strand
CCTCAAAAGAGAAAGAGAGTATCATCCCTATGAAAATTGCGTGTATTTCCCTTGGCTGCCCCAAGAATCAGGTCGATCTGGATGTGATGGTGCACATCCTGCTGTCTGCCGGCCACGAGACCGTGGCCGATCTGGCCGAAGCAGATGTGATCCTTGTGAACACCTGCGGCTTCATTGAGAGCGCCAAGACCGAAGCCATTGAAAACATTCTGGAAGCCTGCTCCTACAAGCAGCAGAACCCGGAGCTGAAGGTCATCGTCACCGGCTGTCTTGCCGAGCGCTACCGCAGCCAGATCGAGGAAGAGATCCCCGAGGTGGACGCTGTGGTGGGCTGTGCTCCAACAAGGCCATCGACACCATCGTGGCCCGCCTGTTCCATGGTGAGGACCATCTGGAAAGCTACGGTGCCAAAAAGGACTTTCCGCTGGGCGGCAAGCGTGTCATCGGCACGCCTGCCCACTATGCGTACTTAAAGATCGCTGAAGGCTGCAACAACCGCTGCCACTACTGCGCCATCCCCGGCATCCGCGGCCCGCTGCACAGCCGCGATATGGCCGACTGCGTGGCCGAAGCCCGCTGGCTGGCCGGTGAGGGCGTGAAAGAGCTGATCGTGGTCGCACAGGACCCCACCGCTTACGGCGAGGACTGGGGCAAGCCCGGCAGCATCTGCGAGCTGCTGGATAAGCTGAACAAGGTGCCGGGCCTCGAGTGGATCCGCATTATGTACGCTTACCCGGAGCGCATCACGGATGAGTTCATTGCCGCCATGAAGCGCAATGAGAAGGTGGTGCCCTACCTCGATCTGCCCATCCAGCACTGCAATGACACCATCCTCAAGAATATGAACCGCCGCTCCAACCGCGCCGAGCTGCTGGAGGTGATCGGCAAGCTGCGCCGCGAGATCCCCGGCATCACCCTGCGCACTACCCTGATCGCAGGCTTCCCCGGCGAGACCGAGGAGCAGTTCGAGGATCTGTGCAATTTTGTCAAGGAAGTAAGTTCGACCGTCTGGGCTGCTTTGCCTACTCTGCCGAGGAGAACACCGTTGCTGCCAAAATGGACGGCCAGATCGAGCAGGAAGTCAAGGACAAGCGCGCCGAACTGGTGATGCAGATCCAGACCGGCATCATGGCCCAGAAGCAGGCCGAAAAGGTGGGCCAGACCGTGCATGTGCTTTGCGACGGCATCGACGAGGAGAGCGGCCTGTATCTGTGCCGCACTACCGGCGATGCTCCTGAGGTGGACGGCAATGTGTGCGTTTCCAGCGAGGAGCCGCTGTACCCCGGCCAGTTCTACGATGTTCTGGTGGACGACAGCGATCTTTACGATCTGTATGGTACTGTTGCAAAATAACAAATTGGAGGAATCTGTATGAATCTGCCCAATAAACTCACTTTGACCCGCATCCTGCTGGTGCCGGTGTTCATGGTCTTTGTGTCCCTCACCAGCCTGAACGGCATCGCGGATGGCTCCTTCCAGCCGACGTATTACCTGATCGCAGGCATCGTCTTTGCTGCCGCCAGCTTTACTGATTTTCTGGACGGCCATCTGGCCCGCAAGTGGAACATGGTAACGGACTTCGGCAAGTTTGCCGACCCGCTGGCCGACAAGCTGCTGACACCGTGGCCTTCATCTACATGATGCGGGACGGCGTGTGCAGCCCGGTGGTGCTGTGCATCATTCTGGCCCGCGAATTTGCCGTGTCCGGCCTGCGAATGGTGGCCGCCGGCGCCAAGGACGGCAAGGTGATTGCCGCCAACATGTGGGGCAAGGTGAAGACCGTGCTGCAGATGCTGAGCATCATCTTCTACTTCTTTGGCATGGCGATTGCGGCGAATGTGTCCTGGGATGCCACGGTCATGGTTGTGGGAGCCTCGGTGGTGCTGTGCTGGCTGGTGGCTGCCGTGACGGCCATTTCCGGCATCAAATACCTGTGGGACAACCGCAGCTTCATCAACACCGCAAAATAAAGCTTTTTTTGAAAAAGGGCAGGGAGACCTGCCCTTTTTCAAATTTTCGAGGAAATATTACAAGACGGAAAGGCTTTCCATGAAAAAATTTGCTGATACGGTGCGCCGCCTGCTCTCCATCGCACTGAACCTGTTCATCGTCTGGGCGGAGCCCATTGCCCTGCCCATGAGCTGGGATTGGGGCAAAGAGCAGATGTTCATTTTTTACACCGAGGATTCCAACATCCTTTCGGCCTGCATCTGCGCCATGGTGGCGGTGGGCCAGCTGGTGTGCATCTTTACCGGCAGGGAACTGCCGCGCTGGCTGCACACCCTCAAGTACATTGCCACCTGCTGCCTGACCATGACCTTTCTCACGGTGGTGTTCGTGCTGGGTCCCATGTATGAGGACGGCAACGGCTGGTACATCATGCTGTGCACCAGCTCCATGTTGTACCATCACCTGCTCAACCCGCTGGCGGCTATCTTCTCCTTTGTGCTTCTGGAGCGCTCACCGCGCCTGCCCCGCAGTACGGTCAAGTGGGCGCTGCTGCCCACGGTGCTGTACGGCGGCATCATTTTGTGGCTGAACATCCAGCGCGTGGTAGATGGGCCATATCCCTTCATGAAGGTGTATGACCAGAGCGTGCAGGCGTCGGTGCTGTGGTGCATCGCCATCCTGCTGATGAATTACTTCTATGCTTGGCTGCTCTGGAAGCTGAACGGCGGGAAGAAAGAAAAAGCCTGACGATCTGAAATGCCCTCCGCTTCGCTCTGGGCATATTCAGAGGATAATTTATCTTTAATTTGCAGCTCCGAAAAGCCTGCGGGCTTTTCGGAGCTGCTTTTCACAGGAAGGGCCGGAGCTTTCAGATGCTGTTTTTCTTTGCGGCCCCTTCTGTGAAAAATGCAATACCGGACAGACCGCAGTCTGTCCGGTATTGCTAAAAAAAATAGTATTTCCGCTATTTATGCCCAGAGCAAAGCGGAGGGCATTCTAAATGGTTCTTGTGTTTTTACGCTACGGTGGAATTCTCTTCCAGCCAGTCCAGCACACAGGACTGCAGGGCGTTCAGGTGCGCACGGTTCTCACCGTAGGTGTCGGCATAGGTGCTCTCGGCATCGTCCAGCTCTTCCTGCGTGGGAGCAAGGCTCTTGGTCTCGGCCACGGCCTGAAGGATCAGGTCCTGCTTTGCCAGATGCTCAAAGTAAGCGTCGGATGCGGCCAGCATGGCATCGGCATCGGTGTAGCCCTGCGTCTGGGCAAAAGCATTCAGATCCATGCCGTAGGCGGTGGCGTACTGGTTGTAGTAGTTCAGGAACATGCGGATGTAATAGCTGGTGATCTCGCTGGGCAGCTCCTTGAAGGTGGAGTTCGACATCAGGTAGTCCACGATGGCGTTCTCGTAGTTGGTGGCATACAGCGCATCGTTAAAGTAGCTGCGCAACTGGTCGACGGTGTGCAGATCATCGCTGATGCCAAAGTTGGAGTCCACCCACTCGTCGGTCAGCTCGGGGGTCACGCTTTCGGAAATGGAGTTCAGGGTCACGCTGAACACAGCTTCCTTGCCGCTGAGGGTGATCGTGTTGCCCTCGGCATCGGTGGAATCGCCGTAGCCGTCCGGGAAGGTGACGGTCACATCAAAGGTATCGCCCACATTGTGGCCGATGATCTGGTCCTCAAAGCCATCGATGAAGGAACCGCTGCCAAGGGTCAGGTCGTAGCCGGTGGCAGTGCCGCCGGTAAAGGCCACGCCGTCCACGGTGCCGGTGTAATCGATGTTGGCAACATCTCCGCTCTGGGCGGCACGGCCGGTAACAGGCTGGGAAGAGGTGTACTGGTTCAGCAGATTGTCCACCTGCTGCTGCAGTTCATCTTCGGTGGGGGTCAGGTCGTTCTCCTTCAGGGCAATGGAGCCGAAGTCCTCCGGCAGGGTCACATAGTCCAGCGCTTTGATGCCGCTCCAATAGCCGTTTTCGTCCAGACCATCGCTGTAATCAAAGGCCTCGTAGTCGAAGTCGGCAACAGAGCCAAACTGCGAGACGGATGCGGCAGCTGAAGAAGCGCTGTCGGTCTGCTTGTGCTTTGTCAGCATGAAACAGGCAAAAATGACGCACACCGCTGCGGCGATGGCCAGCAGGATGCACAGGAGTTTTTTGGTGTTGTTTTTCAAAAGAAATACCTCCATAAAAATCGGCCTGATGCACAGCAAAAGACCGGTACAGGCAGAACAGATACCCATTTATTATATACGTTCTGACGGCAAAAGGAAAGTTCTTTGCAAAATTTCCACAAATCCTGCGGCGGGTTTGTATCACTTTTGCCCGTCTACAGGCGCAAAAGTGACCAAAACCGGTGGAAATGGCCGGGCGGTTCTGTTACAATAAAAATAAGTGAGCCTTCCCGGGAACATAAGGCCCCTCCTTGAGGGGGCTGTCGAGCGTATGCGAGACTGGAGGAGTTCCTCCTTCCGTCATCGCTGTGCAATGGAGAGGGCGAGGACGGTAAGATATTGGAGGAAATTCAAATGGATTACAATAAAGCTGCTCTGGAAATGCACGAGACCCACAAGGGCAAGGTGGGCATCGTAAGCAAGGTGGAGGTCGCCACCCGCGATGACCTGTCCACCGCCTACACTCCCGGTGTGGCCGAACCCTGCCGCAAGATCAAGGAAAACCCCGACGACGTGTATAAGTACACCTTCAAGGGCAACATGGTGCTGTCGTTTCCAACGGCACCGCCGTGCTGGGCTTGGGCGATATCGGCCCGGAAGCCGGTCTGCCGGTCATGGAGCAAGGCGGTGCTGTTCAAGGAGTTCGGCGGCGTGGATGCCTTCCCCATCTGCATCGATGCCCACGACGCTGCCAGCGTCATTGCTGCCTGCAAGGCCATTGCGCCCACCTTTGGCGGCATCAATCTGGAGGACATCAAGAGCCCCGAGTGCTTTGAGATCGAAGAAACACTGGAGCGTGAGCTGGACATCCCTGTGTTCCACGATGACCAGCACGGCACTGCTATCGTCGTTACTGCTGCCCTCATCAACGCCCTGCGTGTGGTGGGCAAGAAGATGGAAGATGTGCACATCGTGCTGAACGGCCCCGGCGCTGCCGGCACTGCCATCATCAAGATGCTCATGACCGCCGGTGCAAAGGACATCATTGCAGTGGACCAGTTCGGCACCCTGTACAAGGCTGCAACAGCGCCGAAGCCCACAAGAACTGGCTGGGTGAGGTGACCAATCCCCGTCAGGTCAAGGGCGGCCTGAAGGAAGCACTGGAAGGTGCCGATGTGTTCATCGGCGTTTCCAAGCCCGGCATCCTGACCACTGAGCTGTGCAAGACCATGAACAAGGATGCCATCGTTTTTGCCATGGCCAACCCCACCCCGGAGATCATGCCGGACGAGCCAAGGCAGGCGGCGTGCGGGTGATGGCCACCGGCCGCAGCGACTTCCCCAATCAGGTGAACAACGTGCTGTGCTTCCCCGGCCTGTTCAAGGGCGCACTGAGCGTCCGCGCCCGGGACATCAACAATGAGATGAAGCTGGCCGCCGCCTACGCCATCGCCGACCTCATCACCGATGCCGACCGCAGCGAGGAGAACATCATCCCCGGCGCGTTCGACCCCCGCGTGGCCGAAGCCGTGGCAAATGCCGTGGCAAAGGCTGCCCGCGAGACCGGCGTTGCCCGTCTGTAAGCGGAGGAAGCGTTTATGAGAACCATTTCCGCACAGGAGATCACCGATACCGTTGCACGGCTGTGCATCGAAGCCAACACCCGCCTGCCGCAGGACGTGCAGGCGGCGCTGGACAAGGCCCGGCAGGAAGAGCCGTGGCCGCTGGCAAAGAGCACTCTCGACCTTTTGTGGTCGAACCTTTCCGCCGCAAAAGAAGAAAACCTGCCCATCTGTCAGGATACCGGCATGGCCTGCGTGTTTGTGGAGCTTGGCACCGATGTGCACATTGACGGCAGCTTTGAAGCTGCCATCCATGAGGGCGTGCGCCGGGGTTACACCGACGGCTACCTGCGCAAGAGCATCGTGGCAGACCCTTTGCGCCGGGGCAATACCGGCGACAACACCCCGGCGGCCATCACAGTGCATCTGGTGGACGGCGAGGGCTGCCGCATCACGGTGGCACCAAGGGCTTTGGCAGCGAGAACATGAGCCAGATCAAAATGCTCAAGCCCGCCGATGGCGTGGAGGGCTTCAAAAAGTTCGTGCTGGACACGGTGAAGCTGGCAGGCTCCAACCCCTGCCCGCCCATCGTGCTGGGCATCGGCGTGGGCGGCAGCTTTGACAAGGTGGCGTATCTGGCAAAGAAGGCCCTGCTGCGTCCGCTGGATGTGCCGAACCCCGACCCCTATTACGCACAGCTGGAGCAGGAGCTGCTTGCCGCCATCAACGAGCTGGGCATCGGCCCGCAGGCTTTGGCGGCAGGACCACCTGTCTGGGCCTTGCCATTGAGCAGATGCCTACCCATGTGGCGGGCCTGCCTGCGGCGGTGAATGTTTCCTGCCATGTGACCCGCCGTGCAAGCGCGGAACTGTAAGAGTCTCCGCCCTCTCAGGCCGCTTTGCGTCCAGCTCTCCCAAAGGGAGAGCCCTTGGCAAAGACGTAAGTTTGCGTGGACTGCCAAGCTCCCACTTTGGGGGAGGTGGCATCGCGTGAGCGATGACGGAGAGGCGAGGATGCCAAAGGAGAATTGCTATGGAATACAAAATTACCACTCCCTGCACGGCCGAGGATCTTGCCCCGCTCAAGGCGGGCGACACCGTGCTGCTTTCCGGTGTGGTGTACACCGCCCGCGATCAGGCCCACAGGCGGATGACCGAAGCGCTGGAAAAAGGCGAACCGCTGCCCTTTGATCTGACCGGCAGCGCCATCTACTACGTTGGCCCCACGCCGGAACGCCCGGGCCAGGTGATCGGCTCGGCGGGACCCACCACCAGCGGACGCATGGACGCCATGAGCCGCGCCTGCTGGACTTGGCAATAAGATCATGATCGGCAAGGGCAAGCGGGACGATGCCGTAAAGGCGGCTGTGGTGCGCAACGGGGCTGTGTATCTGGCAGCGCTTGGCGGGGCCGGTGCGCTGATGGCAAAAGTGTGCAGACGCTGGAAGTGATCGCATGGCCGGACCTTGGCTGTGAAGCCGTGCGCCGCCTGACTGTGAAAGATATGCCGCTGACGGTGATCCTGGATGCCCACGGCGGCGACCTGTACCAGTCCGGCCCGGCGGCATATCTGGAAGCAAAATAATTTATCGCCTTTGCACAAAACGCGGCCGACTAAAAAACGGCAAAACAGCAGATTTGCGCAGGATAAATTTGGTTTGTTTTAACAAACTTCCGCGAATTGCTTGCACATCGGCAAAAAGTGTGATATCTTGTACTATATGAAACCGTGGTGCTTTGCATCCCGGCACAGACAGGAGGCAAACATACCATGCAGATCCACCAATCCGCAGAAGATTATCTTGAAACGATCCTGATGCTGAGTCAGCGTATGGGAAAAGTGCGCTCCATTGACGTTGTCAATGAGCTGGGCTTTACCAAAGCCAGCGTCAGCATTGCCATGAAGAAGCTGCGCGAGAACGGCTATATCGCGGTGGACGGCGAGGGCAACCTGACCCTGCTGGCACCGGGCCGCGAGATCGCAGAGCGCATCTATAGCCGTCACCGTCTGCTGACCCACTTCTTTATGCAGCTGGGCGTGGACGAAAAGACCGCCGCCGAAGATGCCTGCAAGGCAGAGCATATCCTCAGTGAGCAGACGCTGGAAAAGATCCGTGAGCGCGCCATTGAGACGGATGCTGAGCTTGGCAAAACTGTCAAGTGATCCCCGCAGCATTCCAAGATCGTAAAATGATCCCGTTCCTGAAAAGGAGCGGGATTTTTTTGTATGGAAATTGGGCGGCAGATCCCTCTTGCATCCGGGGTGCGGGTGCGGTATTCTTATAAGATAAGAAGGTTTTACAGCCAAACCGGGAGGAAACAGCCATGGATGCAGACGAGATCCGCACGCTTTTGGGCGATAACATTTTTGAGCGGGCCAAGAAATACCGCAAGCGCATCCAGCAGAGCACCTGCACCGTGAACGAGGACGGCGTGCGCCATATTTCGGCATGGTACAGGGCAGCGGCGGCAGCTATTACTATACGCAGGCATGGCTGCGGGAGAACGGCAGCTTTGTCAGTGCGTCCTGCAGCTGCCCGTATAACCAGAACGGCGAGGGCACCTACTGCAAGCATATCGGCGCATTGCTGCTGGACGATGCCGAAAAGAATGCCCCTGCACCGGCGGCAAAGCCGGATGCGATTCCCGGTGTTGTGCGCGGCGCGGCGGGCCTTGCCCCGGAACCGGCCCGGCGGGACAGCTATGCCTCCGGTCTGGAAATGCTGTTTGGCAAAAAGTGGCACGGGGAAGCGCCGGTGTCGGACAACGAAGCCCGCAGGCTGCTGGATACCTATAAGGAAGCAGCCCTTGAAAACCTTGGCGTGGACGAGACCGCCCAGCGCACCGGCTTTGCCCATCTGGAACCGGAGCTGACCCTCGTGCCCGGCGCACAGCCATGGCTGCGGCTGCGCATCTCGGACGGCGGGCGGCAGTATGTGGTAAAAAGCATCCCGAACCTGATGGAAGCCGTCGAGATGGGCAAAAGCGTCAGCTACGGCAAGGCACTGGCTTTTGTGCACCGGTGGGATGCCTTTGATGAAGAGTCCCGTGCGCTTTTGCAGCTGCTGCGCCGTCAGGTGAACGCAAGGCAGAGCATGGACAAAGCCGCCGTGCGGGTGTACGGCGGGGCCGAACAAGGCCCGGCGGGAGGCATGATCCTGACCGGCGAGATCTTTGATGACCTTGTGCAGCTGTACGAGCATACCGGTTTTTTGGGCGGGTACGAGCTGCGGGAAGGTCTGCCCGTCATTACCATGACCGTGGAGCGCCGCCGCGGCGGTGTGCAGGTGGAAGGCGAACCCGCACTTTCCGCTGTGCAGGGCCTTGACTATGATTACCTGTTCAGCGAGGATAGCTCTGGCGGCTGCAGCGGCCCGGGTGCACCCGCATCCTGCCCGCATTGCAGGCGCTGGGCGGCAAAAGCCTGTTCTTTACCAGCGCAGATGCCACGGCCTTTTGCAGCTATGTGCTGCCGGAGCTGGGCAGCAAGCTGAACATCGTGGACCCGGAACGTCTGCTGCTGAACCAGATCCCGCTGGAACCGGTGGTGCAGTTCTATCTGGACGCACCGGACAGCTTCCGCATCGAAGCACACGCGGAGTTTTTGTACGGGGAGGATAAGGTCACGCCGTTCGTGCCGTCTCCGGCAGGGCTTTTGCGGGATGTGCGCGCCGAGAGCCGGGCAAAGCGGCTGCTGGCCTCTTATCTGCAGCCCGGTGTGGGCGGCAGAGAGGAAGTGTACGGCACCGCTGACGAGGACGAGATCTACCGCATGTTGGAGGAGGGCGTGCCGGCCTGCTGGCCGAGGGTGAAGTATACCTGACGGATGCCTTCCGCAGCCTGCAGGCCGCGCCGCCCCGCATCACGGTGGGCGTTTCGGTGCACGGCAGTGTGCTGGATCTGGAAGTGGATACCGGCGAGTTCCCGGTGGCAGACTGAAAGACCTGCTGCGCTCCCTGCACCAGAAAAAGCGCTACCACCGCCTGCGGGACGGCCGTCTGCTGCGGCTGGACGACAGTCTGGAAGGGCTGGACGAACTGAACGATACACTGGAACTTTCCGGGGCCAAGCTCAAGAGCGGCCACGCCGAGCTGCCGCTCTACCGTGCACCCAGTCTCGACTGGGCGCTCTCGGGCCAGAACGGCCTGCGTTTCAACCGCGACGATGCGTTCCGCCGCATCAGCCGCAGCTTTCACGCCGTGAAGGACAGCGAGTATACTCCGCCGGAAAGCCTGCACAATGTGCTGCGCAAGTACCAGCGGGATGGCTACCGCTGGCTGCGCACGCTGGACGGCTACGGCATGGGCGGCATTCTGGCCGACGATATGGGCCTTGGCAAAACCGTGCAGGTGCTCAGCTACCTGCTGGCCATGAAGGAAAGCGGCCAGCGCCTGCCCAGCCTCATCGTCTGCCCGGCATCGCTGGTGCTCAACTGGCAGGAGGAATGCCAGAAGTTCACGCCGCAGCTTTCCTGCGTGGCTGTGGACGGTGACGCAGCTCACCGGGCAGAGCTGGCAAAGCAGTGGGCGGAAGCCGACCTTGTGGTGACCAGCTATGACCTGATGCGCCGGGACGAGGAGCTTTACAGCGGGCAGCAATTCTACGCCTGCATTCTGGACGAAGCGCAGGCCATCAAGAACCACACTACCCAAAAGTACAAGGCGGTGTGCGGGGTGAACAGCAAAGTGCGGTTTGCCCTTACCGGCACCCCGGTGGAGAACCGCTTGGGCGAATTGTGGAGCATCTTCTCCTTCCTGATGCCGGGGTATCTGCCGCCCTACAAGACCTTCTGCGCCCGGTTTGAAAAGCCTATCGTGCAGGAGGACGACAAAGACGCACTGCGCCGTTTGAACCAGCTCACCGGGCCGTTCATCCTGCGGCGCATGAAGTCCGAGGTGCTCAAAGAGCTGCCCCCCAAGACCGAGAATCTCCACCGCATCGAGCTGGACGAGCAGCAACGTAAGCTCTACCTTGCCGCTGTGGTGGACGCGCGGGAAAAGCTGCGCGCTGCAAAGCCGGAGGATAAAATGGCGGTGTTCGCAGTGCTCATGCGCCTGCGGGAGATCTGCTGCGACCCGCGCCTTGTGGCAGACAACTGGGACGGCGGCAGTGCCAAGCTGGATGCCTGCATGGAGCTGGTGACGGCTGCTGTGGAGGGCGGACACCGCATCCTGCTGTTCAGCCAGTTCACCTCCATGCTGGAACTGCTGGCAAAACGGCTGGACGAAGCGGGCGTGAGCCACTTTACCCTGCAGGGCTCCACCCCAAAGCCGGTGCGTGCAGAGCTTGTGCGCCGGTTCAACAGCGGCGAAGCGGACGTGTTCCTCATCTCGCTGCGGGCGGGCGGCACCGGCCTGAACCTGACGGCGGCAGATATCGTCATCCACTACGACCCGTGGTGGAACGTGGCTGCGCAGAATCAGGCCACCGACCGCGCCTACCGCATCGGCCAGCGCAATCCGGTGCAGGTGTACAAGCTCATTGCGCAGGACACCATTGAAGAAAAGATCGTGGAGCTGCAGCAGGCAAAGCAGGACCTTGCCGAGACGGTCACCGGCTCGGCAGACGGAGCGATCCTGTCCATGAAACCAGAGGAATTGCTGCAGCTGCTGCAAGAGGAATAAAGAGGAGAAAACATCATGAAAGTCTGGGATCTGCACTGCGATACCCTCAGCGAGCTGCGCAAAGCCGAACATACGGGCCGGCCCAAGAGCTTCGCGCAGAACGATCTGCATATCGACCTTGAAAAATTACAGAAAGGCGACTATCTGCTGCAGTGCTTTGCAGCATTCGTCAATCTGGGTGACAAAACGCCCGGAGCGGACCCGCTGGTGACAGCGCTGGAAGAGATCGACCAGTTCAAGCGCATCATGGCGGCATACCCGGAAAAAATTGCTCCGGTGTACACGGCGGCGGACATCCGCCGGAATGCTGCGGCGGGAAAGATCAGCGGGATGCTCACCATCGAGGAAGGTGCCTGCTGCAAGGGCAGCGTGGGGGTGCTGCGCCGGATGTATGAGCTGGGCGTGCGCATGATGACCCTGACATGGAACCACGAAAACGAGCTGGCAAGCCCGCAGCGGAACCCCGGCGGGGTGCTGGTGCCCCAGACCGAAAAGGGCCTGACCGGGAAGGGCTTTGAATTTCTGGCCGAGATGGAACGGATGCACATGATCGTGGATGTGAGCCACCTTTCGGACAAGGGCTTCTGGGATATCGTGGAGCACGGCACCCGGCCTTTTGCGGCCAGCCACTCCAACTGCCGCGCACTGGCACCCCACACCCGCAACCTGACCGATGAGATGATCCGCGCCCTTTCGGAGCGCGGCGGCATTGCGGGCCTGAACTACTATGCGCCCTTTCTGGACACCGACCCCACCCACCCGGAAAACTGCCACAGCACGGTGGAGCTGATCGCAAAGCATGCAGCCCACTATAAGCAGGTAGGCGGTGCACAGATGATTGCCCTTGGCAGCGATTTTGATGGCATCGATGGTCCCCACCAGCTGGAAAATGCTGCTTCCTGCCGCTGCTGGCGGATGCCATGCGCAAAGAGGCTTTACTGAGGACGAGGTGGAAGGTATCTACTACCGCAATGCCATGCGCTTTTTTGAGGAAAACCTGTAATAACAACGGAGAATATGCCGATATGGATAAAAACATGACGCTGGAAAAGCGCATTGCTGCGGAACTGTACTGCTATCAGGGCAAAATGAGCGTGTTCGTGGACGACCTGCAGGGCCATACCGTGGAGGTTGGCGCGGACGAAGAATTTGAGACGGCATCCACCATCAAGGCGTTTATTCTCGCTGCATTGTATTTGCAGGCGCAGCGCGGCAAAGCAGACCTTGCCGAAGAGATCACCTATGAGCAGAGCCAGTTCGTGGACGGCAGCGGCATGCTGCGCGCGCTGGGCGTGGGCGCAAAGCTCAAGGTGAAGGACACCGCCACCATGATGATTATTTGCTCGGACAACATCGCCACCAATATGATTATCGACTATCTGGGACTGGATACCATCAACGCCTGCATCCGGGAGCTGGGCTTTGCGCATACTGTGCTGCACAATCCGCTGCACTTTGACCGCTACCGCCGGCTTGGCACCACCACGCCGCGCGACTACGCGGCGCTGTTCGCCCGCATTGCAAAAGGGAGCTGGTCAGCCGGGAAGCCAGCGCGGAGATGCTTTCCATCCTGCGCCAGCAGCACTACAACACCATGCTGACCCACGATTTTCCCCAGTACTATCTGGACTGCGAGGAGACCGGCGCGCCGGAGCTGATCTGGGTGGCCAGCAAGAGCGGCAGCATGAACGCCTGCCGCAACGACGGCGGCATTGTCCACACCCCCTACGGCGAGTATGTCATCGTGCTGATGAACAAGGATTTTCACGATATCATCGAGTACAATGAACACCCCGCCATGGTGTATGGTGCCCGCGTCTCGCGGATGATCCTGGATCAGGTGCTGGCCTGTGAGGGCCGACTGTCCCTGTCCTGAGACGCACGTTCTCCCAAAGAACAAAATTGGAAAAATAAAAGGAATTATAACAATGGGGATCACGCTCTCGCCATGGATGATGGCGTTTCTTGTTCTGATGACGGGCTTTGCAGGCTTTGTGGATTCGGCAGCCGGAGGCGGCGGTCTTATCAGCCTGCCGGCCTATCTGTTTGCCGGGCTGCCGCCCCACTACACCTATGCTACCAACAAATTCAGCGCCGCCTGCGGCACCACTTTTGCCACCGCCAACTTTTTCAAAAACGGTGCAATGAACCTGAAGGTGGGCATCCTTGCAGCCATTGGCAGCTTTGCGGGCAGTGCACTGGGGGCACATATCGTGCTGCTGCTCAGCGATGAGCTGCTGCGCACCATGATGTTCCTCATCCTGCCAGTGGCGGCAGTGGTCATTTTGTGGCAGCGCGACCTGCCGGACCAGAACCGGGACGACGGAACCCTGAACCTGAAAAAGATCCTGCTGGCGCTGGGCATCGGCTTGGGCATCGGCCTGTACGACGGCATCGTGGGCCCGGGCACCGGCACCTTTGCCATCATTGCCTTTACCACCCTGATGGGCTTTGACCTGCGCACCGCCAACGGCAACGGCAAGGTGCTGAATCTTGCCAGCAACTACGCCAGCCTGTTCACCTATCTGATGAACGGTCTGGTGGTGTTCCACATCGGCATCCCCTGCGCCGTCAGCAACATTCTGGGCAACCTGCTGGGGTCCCATTTCGCCCTGAAAAAGGGTGCGCGCTTCATCCGTCCCATGATGCTGGTGGTGCTGGTGCTGCTGCTGGGCAAGCTCATCTCGGACGCAGTGCTGTGAGCGCCGGGCGCGCAGAGGCTCCCTCTCCGAGGGAGCTGGCAAAACCGTCAGGTTTTGACTGAGGGAGTTTGCGCCCGTTTCCCGCTGCAAAAAATAAGCCGGGCAGCCCGCAGGCTGCCCGACTTTGCTCGGATGATCTTTTTTCGGTGGTCGCTTATTCCAGCACCAGCCCTTTGTCAAAGAATGCCAGACCAAATGCACCGGGGCCTGCGTGGGTGCCGATAACGCAGCCGATCTGGCGCACCAGCGGTTCGCCCATGTGCAGATTTTCACGGAAGTAGTTCTCGATGGGCTGCACTTCCCGCAGGCTGGAAGAATAACCGGCAACAGCGGCAAAGTCCGGGCTGATGCCGCCCAGCTCTTCGATCTTCTTGAACAGGGCCACATAGGCACCGGGCAGGCCGCGGGCCTTACCGGCCATGGCTACCTTACCGTCCTTGATGGTGATGAGGGCTTGATGCCCAGCATCCCGCCCGCGACGGCCACAGCGGCAGGCAGACGGCCACCCTTGCGCAGATACTTCAGATCGTCGATGGCGGCAACCAGATGCAGGTGCTCCTTGGCGTGCTCCAGATCGGTGGCGATCTGCACCAGCGTCTTGCCTGCGTCACGCAGCTGCACGGCCAGACGCACCAGCAGCGATTCACCCAGACACACGGTGCACTGTCCACAAACAGCACGTTGTCTACATTGGCGAGGTCTGCGGCCAGCTTTGCGCACTGCCATGTGCCGGACAGCTCGTGGGACAGGAAGATGCCAAGCACTTCGTCCCCGGCGGCAGCGGCTTCCAGATAGAACTTCTCGAACAGCTCCGGGCTGGGCTGGCTGGTGGTGGGCAGCTTGCGGCAGCTGGCCAGATGGGCATAGTACTCGGTTGGGGTCATGTCGATGCCATCCCGCAGGATGCTGCCATCCTCCAGCGTCACGTTCAGAGGAATCACGGTCACGCCCAGCTGCTCGGCTTCGGCGGGCAGGATGTCGGACGCAGAATCGGTGAGAATACGGATCATAAAATACCTCCGGATTTCCGGTAAAAACAAATTCAAGTCATGTTTCCCGACGCTTTGCAACAAAACGTCGGGAAACATTATACCAGAATCCACAGGGAAAAGTCAATTACCTGAGCGAAAATTGCTTCGTCCCAGCGCAAAATACTTGCGTAAAAGCCGCTGCTTATGATAAGATAGGCGCTGAGAACCGCACGGCAGGGAGGGCAGGCCATGGAGCAAAAGGCAAAAACAAGGGCGCTGCTGGCTGCGTTCGGCTGCGCACTGGCCTACCTGCTGGCAGGAAAAGTGCTGGCATTTCTGCCTGCCCCGGCGTGGGATGTGCGGGCGCTGAGTTTTGTGTACCACTGCATCGCTGCACCTGTCGTGGAGGAACTGGTGTTCCGCGGGGTCATCCAGCAGCTGGCGCAGCCCTTGGGCAGATGGCAGGCCGCGGCGCTGCAGGCGGTACTGTTTGCGGTGCAGCACGGCACCCCGGCGGGCATGGCGTGGGCGCTTGCTGCGGCCTTGTGCTGGGCGACTTCGTGAACGCACCGGCAGGGTATGGCCGGGGATGCTTTTGCATACATTGAATAATCTGCTGGTTTTTGCAGCAGGATAAAGGGGAACCTATGACCGATTCTGAACTGATGGGCCTTGCGCTGGAAGAAGCCCGCAAGGCGGCTGCACTGGGCGAGGTGCCGGTGGGGGCCGTGGTGGCCCGCAACGGCGAAGTGGTAGCTGCCGCCCACAACACCCGCGAGACCGAAAAAAACGCCCTGCATCATGCAGAGCTGCTGGCCATTGATGCCGCCTGCAAAAAGCTGGGCGGCTGGCGGCTGTGGGAGTGCGAGCTGTTCGTCACGCTGGAGCCGTGCCCCATGTGCGCCGGGGCCATCATCAACAGCCGCATCCGGCGGGTGGTATACGGCGCGGCAGACACCAAGGCGGGCTGCTGCGGCAGTGTGACTGACCTGTTTGCAATGCCCTTCAACCACCACCCGGTGGTGGAGCAGGGGCTGCGCGCAGAGGAAGCACAGGAGCTGCTGCAGGCGTTTTTCAAGGATCTGCGGGCACGGCTTGCAGCCCGGCCGAAGTGGAAACCGCCTGTATGACCGGCATGGAATATGAAGAAACCGTAAAAAAGTGGAAGCTGCGTGAAAAAGTAGGCGGCTTCCACTTTCTTTTTTCGGCAAATTGTGCTATATTATTTAATGGTGTTTTGTCGAAACCCATCTTATGCAGCTGTCTGCCGCGCCGAGCACCGGACTTTGACCGGATAAGAAATGGACGCTGAACGGACGGCGATGGGCCGCACAGACATCTCCTGCACGGCATACCTTTGCAGTGCAGAGATCACGACAGGAGGACTATACTCTTGTACGAAGATGAATTTGAACTGACGTTCAATCTGTCGGGTGAGGAGCCGCAGCCGGAACAGGCTGCACAGGAGCCGCCCGTACCGCCAAAGCCAAAGGCGGCAGCACCCGTGGTGGACGAACCCACCCGGTGATGGTGCTGGAAAAGCCCCAGCCTGCGCCGCAGCCGGAAATGCCGGAGCCTGTGCAGGAAGAGCCGGAGAAAACACCGGCACCTACCGTGCAGGCAGCAGCTAATGGCCGCTGTGTGCTGATCTCCGGCGGCGACCGCGGCATTGGTGCCGCTGCGGCCCGGGCGTTCTATGCGGCGGGCTACCGCGTGGCGGTGCTGTACCACAGCAATGCCAAAGCCGCTGCAGAGCTGGAAAAACAGCTGCCCGGCATCACCGCCGTGCAGTGCGATGTGGCGTCCCGCGCCAGCTGCGAGCTTGCGTTCCGCACCGCAGAACAGGCACTGGGCCGTGTGGATGTGCTGGTGAGCAATGCGGGCATCGCCCAGCAGAAGCTGTTCACCGACATCACCCCGGAAGAGTGGCAGCATATGCTGGACGTGAACCTGACCGGTGCGTTCCACCTGTGTCAGCTGGCGCTGCCGGGTATGATCCGCCGCAAGGCCGGACGCATCCTGACCGTGAGCAGCATGTGGGGCCAGACCGGCGGCAGCTGCGAGGTGCATTACTCTGCAGCAAAGGCAGGCCTGATCGGCCTGACCAAGGCTTTGGCCAAAGAAGAAGGCCCAAGCGGCATCACAGTGAACTGTGTTGCGCCCGGGGTCATTGATACCGATATGATGGCAGCATTCACCGCCGAGGATAAGCCGCGCTGGCCGAAGAGACCCCTGTGGGCCGTCTTGGCAGCGCAGACGAAGTGGCGCAGCTGCTGGTGTTCCTTGCCGGCGAGGGTGCGGGCTACATCACCGGTCAGGTGTTCGGCGTGAACGGAGGACTTGTGATCTGATGCGCAGGAACACTTTATTACAGAATTTCCCCCGGCGGGAGCATCCCCGGAGCAAGAAGGAGAGAGCAAAATGGGCATGACTTTAAAGGAACTGTTGACGAAAGGCGAAGGCACCATTTCGGCCAAGGAGGCCAAGGCGCTGGCTGCACAGTGCAGAATGGATGAGGAAACGCTCTACACCCTTCTGGAAGAACGCGGCATCAAGGTTCTGGAAGAGGATGCAGAGCCTACGCTGGATGTGGACAGCATCATGGCCGAGGTCGAGAATGCCGAGAACAACAACGATGATATGGGCATCAGCGAGGACGAGGAAGAGCAGAGCGAGGAGAACCCTGCAGACCTGAAGGCTGCCATGGACGAACTGCTGGACGACCCCGTTAAGAACTACCTCAAGCAGATCGGCCAGATCCCGCTGCTGAGCGCGGAGCAGGAGGTGGAGCTGAGCCGCCGTATCCATGCCGGTGCCGAGGCGGCGCACATCCTGCAGGCCGACCGCCAGAAGTACGGCGGGCCGGAGTACATCAAAAAGAACAGCGCCCGCTTCTCGTTTGAAGAGGATGAGAACAGCCGCAGCTATACCGAAGATCTGGACGAGGAGGGCAACGAGAAGCCCAGCGAGGATGCCGAGGAAAAGGCTGCCGAAGAGGAAGCTATGGAGCTGTGGAGAACGGCCCCCTGAGCGACGAAAAGCGCGCTGAGCTGCTCAAGACCCGCCGCGATGGCCTGAACGCCCGCCGCAGCCTGAGCGAAGCGAACCTGCGTCTGGTGGTGTCCATTGCCAAAAAGCATGTGGGCCACAATCTGGCATTCCTGGATCTGATCCAGGAGGCAACATCGGCCTGATCAAGGCTGCCGAGAAGTTCGACTGTGACCGCGGCTTCCGCTTCTCCACCTATGCAACCTGGTGGATCCGTCAGGCCATCACCCGTGCCATTGCGGATCAGGCCCGTACCATCCGCATTCCGGTGCACATGGTGGAGACCATCAACCGGATGCGTCAGGCCACCAACCAGCTGGTGTACCAGAACGGCCACGAGCCGACCCCGGAAGAGTTGGCAAAGGCCATGGATATGAGCGTGGAGCGTGTGCGCGAGATCCAGCGCATGGCACAGGAGCCGGCAAGTCTGGAAAGCCCCGTGGGTGAGGAAGAGGATTCCTCTCTGGGCGATTTCGTCGCAGACGAAAACGCCGAAGCCCCTGGCAAGGCCGCAGACCGCGCCATGGTGGCACAGCAGATCAATCTGGCTCTCAAGAGCCTGACCCCTCGTGAAGAGAAGGTCATCCGCCTGCGCTTTGGTCTGGACGATGGCCGTCCCCGTACGCTGGAAGAGGTTGGCCGTGACTTTGGCGTTACCCGTGAGCGTGTGCGCCAGATCGAGGCAAAGGCGATCCGCAAGCTGCACAGCCGCAAGTGCCTGTCCCTGCTGAACGGCCTGATCGAGTGATAAAGTAAGACTCCTTCAGTCATCGCTGCGCGATGCCAGCTCCCTCAGAGAGGGAGCCCTTGGCAAAACCGGAAAGTTGTCCGTACTGCCAAAGGCCCCATCTCCGAGGGGGCTGTCTGCGTAAGCAGACTGGGGGAGTTTTTTCGTAAAAAACGACTTTTGCAAAAATCCAGATTTTTTTTGCAAAAACCTCTTGCCAAACGGTGGAAACTGTGGTATTATAATTGAGCTGTGATTGCGCTGCTATAGCTCAGTTGGTAGAGCGCATCCTTGGTAAGGATGAGGTCTCCAGTTCGAATCTGGATAGCAGCTCCAGCTCAGATGCCCTGAAGTCGAAAGATTTCGGGGCGTTTTTCTTTTGTAGATCGTTTCTGCTGTGCGGGTCCGGAACAGGGCAGAGCGGGCTTTGAACGGCTCTTTCAGGCTTTTTTGCGTTTTTCGTAAATTCATGCTTGACAAGCGGACGCTTTTTCGATATAATAAAGCACGTTCCGGCGGTAAGCGCCGCGCGAAACTTGAGCGATCATGGCCCGGTAGCTCAGTTGGTTAGAGCACCAGCCTGTCACGCTGGGGGTCGTCGGTTCGAGCCCGATCCGGGTCGCCATTTGCTGCTATAGCTCAGTTGGTAGAGCGCATCCTTGGTAAGGATGAGGTCTCCAGTTCGAATCTGGATAGCAGCTCCACAGCAGACACCTCGAAGCCTTAGGACTTCGGGGTGTTTTTTGTTGTATGACTGCAAAAGCAGGCTGACGGAGTGCGGATTGCTTTGAGTACAAAAACAAAACGCACAGGCTCCGAAGAACCTGTGCGTTTATGGCAGGGGTAGTAAGTTTCGAACTCACGGCACGCGGTTTTGGAGACCGCTGCTCTACCAGCTGAGCTATACCCCTATAGGCATTCGCTGAATGCTTTGTTATTATAGCCGATGCAAAGGCGAATGTCAAGCATTTCTTTCAAGATTCAGGCATTTTTCGTGCCGCAGCTGCAACAGCCTTCTTTTTTATCGGATGCAGGCAGCTGGCTGGAAAGCTGTTCCAGCGTTACGCTGTCGATATACTGGTTGATCACCTCATCAAGGCCGGTCCAGAAGGGCAGGGTGAAGCACTGCTCCCACATGGGACACTCGTTGGTCTCGCTGCCAAGGCAGGGAATGGGTGCCACGCTGCCCTCAATGGCGCGCAGGATCTCGCCGGCGGTGTAGTCGGCAGGGGCTTTGGTCAGGCGGTAGCCGCCCTGACTGCCGCGCTCGCTTTTTACAAGGCCCACACGGGCCAGCGGGGTCACGATCTGCTCCAAATATTTCAGGCTCAGGTTCTGCCGCTCACTGATCTCCTTCAGGCTCACGGTGGTGCCGGCGCATAACGTGCCAGCTCGGCCATCAGGCGCAGGGCATAACGGCTTTTGGTCGAAAATTTCATGGCGATCCTCTCCTTATTGCTTCCTATAGTATAGCACGTTGCTCGGATTTTGCAAAGGTATCCTCTTGTGCAAACAAAAAAGGTCTGCTATCATAGGATGGATAAGAGGATATTATAAGGAGTGAGAGTATGAGTGAGAAGATCACGGCTGCCGATGCCATCCGTCTGCTGGATGCACACGAGGCGGCTGCTGTAGATGTCCGGGAGCCGGACGAGTTTGCCGTGGGCCACATCCCCGGCGCAAAGCTGCTGCCGCTGGGTCAGGTGCTGAGCCGTGCGGCTGAGGTGCTGCCGGATAAGAACGCTGTATGGCTGGTCTACTGCCGCACCGGCCGCCGCAGTGCCGATGCCGTGCGCAAGCTGGAAAGCCTTGGCTACACCCGCCTGTACGATCTGGGCGGCATCCTGAGCTGGCCCTATGAGATCGAGGGCGACTTTGAAGGGCATTTTTAAAAAGAAAGAAGGATAACTCCATGTCGTTCCACGCAAAAGATTTTGCCGGCAGTCACTGCGGCTGCCGCTACCAGCAGGACTACCGCCCCACCTTGGGCCGCGACGGCAAAAAGGAATCCGGCACGCTGGAGGTCATCAAGTTCTATTACGATGGTGCCATCCGCTTTGAGCAGCACTGCTACGGCGAAGCCGCAACCTTCGTGTTCGGCGTATGGGCATCCGGCATGGACGAGGACGGCACCCTGCACTGGGTGCTGCCCGACCGCCGCAAGAGCTACTACGACGAGGCGTATCTGCCCAAAAAGCTGGACCGCGTGGACGAGACGGGCAATCTTTACTTTGACGGCAGCAATTTTCCGTGGAAGCTGGCGGACGATTTTGCCGAGGATAAGCGCTGGGGCTACCCCAAGTGGAAGGTGGTACTGGGAAAACTGACCGGAAAGGGCAAAAAAGGTGACTGAATCACGAAAATCCAGTATTCATATTGACATACTAGGGAATGATATGGTATAACTTATCCGTTGAAAGGATTCCGCATCTGCACAGGGCATTCAAGGCTCCCGCAGACGCGTTCAATAAGAAAGGATCATCCTATGGAAAACATGGAAAAAGTGGTTTATCTGGATAATGCTGCCACCACTCCCTGTGCTCCCGAGGCACTGGAAATGATGGTCAAAGCCCTGAGCGGTGCCTGCGGCAACCCCAGCAGCCATTACAGTGTGGGCTATGAGGCTAAGGAATTCGTGGACACCGGTCGTGCGCAGGTGGCAAAGGCCATCAATGCAAGTCCGGCTGAGCTCTTCTTTACCAGTTGCGGCTCCGAGGCCGACAACTGGGCCGTAAAGGGCACCGCCTTCACCAAGGCACGCCAGAACAAAAAGCACCTCATCACCAGCGCTTTTGAGCACCATGCTATCATGCACAGCATGGCTGCACTGGAGCGCATGGGCTTTGAAGTGACCTATATCAAGCCCACCGCCGAGGGCTACATCCGTCCCGAGGACGTGGAAGCTGCCATCCGTTCCGATACCGCGCTGGTCAGCATCATGATGGCCAACAACGAGATCGGCACCATCCAGCCCATCAAGGAGATCGCCGAGGTTGCTCACAAGCACGGTGTGTGGATGCACACCGACGCGGTGCAGGCTGTGGGTGCCATCCCCGTGGATGTGAAGGAGCTGGGCGTGGATATGCTGTCCATGAGCGCCCACAAGTTCAACGGCCCCAAGGGCATGGGTGCCTGTATTGCCGCAAGGGCGTATGGCCCCAGAACCTGATCGATGGCGGCAGTCAGGAGGCCCGCCACCGTGCAGGCACCGAGAACGTGGCCGGCATTGCTGCCATGGGCAAGGCACTGGAGATCGCCACGGCGCATCTGGATGAGCGCATGGCCCACGAGAGCGAGCTGCGCGATTATGTCATCGACCGCGTCCTCAAGAACATCCCGGAAGCCCGCCTGAACGGCGGCCGCAGCCCCCGTCTGCCCAACAATGTGAACATCAGCTTCCCGGGTCTGGAAGGCGAGACCATCCTGCTGGATCTGGATATGCACGGCATCTGCGCCTCCACCGGCTCTGCCTGCAACTCCGACAGTCTGGACCCCAGCCACGTCCTGCTGAGCATCGGCGTGCCTGAGGAGATCGGCCACGGCTCCATGCGGTTCACCTTTGGCCCGCAGAACACCATGGAAGAAGCAAAATATCTGTGCGACGTGCTGGAGGAAGTGATTCCCCGCCGCCGTGCTATGAGTTGTATGTGGCTGCAGGGCCAGAACACGGCCCGCCAGTTCAGCCTGAAGGGAGAGCAGTAATTATGGCAAGCATGTATAGCGCAAAGGTCATGGAGCATTTTGCAAATCCGCACAATGTGGGTGAGATCCCCGACGCAAACGGCGTGGGCGAAGTGGGCAACCCCAAGTGCGGCGATATCATGCGCATGTACCTGAAGATCGAGAACAACGTGATCGTGGATGTCAAGTTCCTCACCTTCGGCTGCGGTGCCGCCATCGCCACCAGCAGCATGGCCACCGACCTCATCAAGGGCAAGACCATCGACGAGGCTCTCAAGCTGACCAACAAGGCCGTTGTGGAAGCTCTGGAAGGTCTGCCTCCCATCAAGGTGCACTGCTCTGTTCTGGCCGAACAGGCCGTCAAGGCTGCTCTGTCCGACTACTACCGCCGTCAGGGCATCGATCCGGAACCATCGTGGGTAAGCTCGAAGAGGACTGCGACCACTGCGAGAGCTGCGGCCACTGATCCCCGCAAAGGACGCTTCAGGGGGACACCGTTTTGTGCGGTGTCCTCTTTTTTTGCAAAAGACTGCACTGTTGTATCCTATCCAAAACGTAATAAAGCAAGTGTAAAATATTATTTGTTTACAAAAATACCCTGAATATGCACTCGTTCATGAAAAATTCATATATTGTTCAGAATGAGTTCACCACTTTTCGGTATAAGTAGGGCAACACAGCGCAAAGAGCGCCGAACTCCCACGGAAGCGGACGAAGAACAGGGCAAAGAACGGTTCGCGGCACGCACTGCAATGCAGGTGCGTCGGCCCCGGAAAACGTCCCGCCGCACAGGAAAGGAAACGAGTTAGTATGAAAATTGGTTTTTGGGAACTTGTCGTCATCGTGATCGTGGCGTTCGTGTTCATCGGCCCGGATCAGCTGCCCGTCTACGCAAAGAAGATCGGCAAGATGCTGCGTGAACTGAAAAAGTACACCGGCGCTGCTTCTGAGGAGATCCAGAAGAACGTTGTGGAGCCGCTGAATGAGATCCAAGCTCCCTTGAAGGAAGCTGTTGCCCCGCTGACCGATATCAAGAAGGATATCGACAACAGCGTCAAGGATGTGACCAAGAGCTTTACCGGTATCGGCAAGACCAGCAAGGAGGAAGCTGCCAAGCGGAAGCCGCCGAGGAAGTGACCGAGCTGACCGAGGAGCCGGTGGAAGAGCTGGAAGAGGACGCTGCATCTGCCGCCAAGGCAGAGGAGAGCACTCCCGCTGAGGAGACCGCTGCACCTGCCGAGAAGGCCGAAGAACCCGCCGCCCCGGTTGAAAAGGCTGAGCCTGCCGCTGCACCCGCAGAGGAAAAGGCCGAGCCTGCTGCAGAAGCGGCTCCCGCACAGGAAGCTGCCGAGGCTGCTCCTGCGGCCGAGCCGGTGGAGGAAGACCCTCGTCAGAATGATGTTCTGCCGAAGGACTGATTACTTACTGGATGCACCCGCGCCCGCGGTTGCCTGATACATGCAATAAGCCCGCCACGCGGCGCGGCAAAGTAAAAAGGAGATTTTTATTATGCGTATTGGTACTAACGAACTGCTGATCATCCTGGTCGTCGCTCTGCTGATCTTTGGACCCAAGAACCTGCCGAAGCTGGGCAAGATGTTCGGCAAGACCATCAACGGCTTCAAGAAGGGCATGGAGGACGAGGAAGGCTCCGATGATTCTGCGGAGAAGACCGAGAAGCAGGTTTCCAAGAAGGACGAAGACGAGGAGTAATTGTGGCTACGAACGTTAAGCGCAAAAAGAAAAAAGCCGAAGTCATGGCAGAGGACGGCAGCATGACGCTGACCGGCCATCTGAAAGAACTGCGGAACAGGCTGATCATCTGCGCGGTGGTGTTCGTGGTGGGTGTTGTGGTCTCGCTGGCATATGCCGACCGTCTGATCGATCTGCTCACTGCCATGGGCCGCGACTATTACGAGTTTGTTTCCATTGCCCCGCAGGAAAAGCTGATGCAGTATTTCCGCGTCTCCATTCTGGCAGGCGTGGTGGTCACTGTGCCGGTGGCGTTCTACCACATCTATGCATTTGCAAGGCCGGGTCTGAAACGGAGCGAGAGCACCTTCTTCAAGCTGGTCATGCTGCTGGGCCTTATCCTGTTCTGCGTGGGCGTGCTGTTCGCCTACAAGCTCATGATGCCCTTCATGCTGCGTTTCCTCAGCACCGGCATCGAGGGTGCCGAGTACATCCAGACCACCACCAGTATCGAGAGCTATGTCAACCTCTGCTTGACCATGTTCATCATTTTTGGCTGCGTGTTTGAGATGCCTCTGATCACCATCATCCTGTCCAAGATGGGCATTATCAACCCGCAGCTGCTCAAGCAGGTGCGCGGCGTTGCCATCGTGATCATCTTCTTTATCGCGGCCGTTGTCACCCCGCCGGATATCGTGTCTCAGTGCATGGTGGCCGGCCCATGGTGCTGCTGTACTTCATCAGCATTCTCCTGAGCGGCATCTTCTATAAGCCGAAAGAGGACGATGATGACGAAGAGGATGACGAGGATGAGGACGAAGAGTAAGCTCTGACTTCTGGTTTTCTGTTTTATCATTGCAAAAGCAAAGGCTGCTGCGCCATTTGGTGCAGCAGCCTTTTTGTATGTGGAAAATGCTTCCGGTGCAGAGCGTAATCGCGTGGGGCCGTGGCCAGCAGACGCTGGGTGCCACAACTCGTCCAAAGCGAACGCGGAGACAATTTTAAATCGTCGTTGCTTAGTCTATACAAGCCACCCGCCTGTGCTAGAATGAAACCAACAAATCAAAGGCGGTGAAACCATGCACCCACTCCCGGAATATCCTCGCCCGGCTATGCGCCGGGACAGCTATGAGAACCTGAACGGCCTGTGGAAGTACGCCATTACTCAGACAGCAGAATACCCCGCTGCGTGGGACGGCAGCATTCTGGTGCCCTACTCTCCGGAAACAAAGGCCTCCGGCGTGGGCCGCACCCTGCAGCCCGGCCAGTGGCTGCACTACCACTGCACCTTTGCTCCCCCTCCGGGAGAAGGGGGCCGGGTGCTGCTGCACTTCGGCGCGGTGGACGATGCCTGTGCGGTGCAGGTGAACGGCCATCTGGTGGGCGGCCATCGGGGCGGCTACTGGCCCTTCACACTGGATGTCACCGCCCAGCTCAACGATACGGGCCGCAACAGCCTGTGGGTGGCCGTGCAGGACCCCACGGACAGCGGCACGCAGGCACGGGGCAAGCAGACCCTGAAGCCCGGCGGCATGTTCTATCCGGCCCAGAGCGGCATCTGGCAGACGGTCTGGCTGGAGCGTGTGCCGGAAAACTACATCCAGTCGCTCACGGTCACGCCGGATTACGATGCCCGCACCGTGACCGTGAAAGCCCATACTTCCATGCCCGGCGGTGCAGTGAACCTGTGGGCCGTGGTGCGCGCTGGCGGCGTGACCATTGCCGAGGACTGGGGCCGCGACGAAGCGGACCGGGACGGCGAGGTGACGCTGAACATCCCGGAGGAACATTTCTTTCCGTGGAGCCCGGATACCCCGTTTTTATATGACCTGACCGTGGGCACCACGCAGGGAGGGGAGGAGCAGTTCGACACCGTGCACAGCTACTTTGCCCTGCGCAAGTGGAGCTGTGAGCCGGATGCGCGGGGCGTGCTGCGCTTCTGCCTGAACGGAAAGCCCATCCTGCTCAACGGCCTGCTGGACCAGGGCTACTGGCCGCAGGGCCTGTATACCCCGCCTTCCGATGCGGCGGTGGAGCGGGAGCTGAGCGAGGTGAAAGCGCTGGGATTCAACCTGCTGCGCAAGCACGCCAAGATCGAGCCGCAGCGCTGGTACTACCACTGCGACAGGCTGGGCCTTGTGGTCTGGCAGGACATGGTGAACGGCGGCAGCAGATACAACCTGTGGTTCGTCACCTACCTGACCAATGTGCTGCAGCCCCTTGTGCGCCGCCTGCCCGACGCAGAGCCACTCTGGGGCCTGCTGAGCCGCGGAAAAGCATCCAGCCGGGAAACATACCGCAAAGAGCTGCAAGCCACCGTGGAAGCCCTGCGCTGCCATCCGTGCATCGGCTGCTGGGTACCCTTCAACGAAGGCTGGGGCCAGTTTGATGCGGCCAGGGCAGTGCAGGCCATCCGAACGCTGGACGATACCCGCCTTGTGGACGAGGCCAGCGGTTGGTATGATCAGGGCGGCGGAGATGTGTGCTCCATCCACAACTATTTCTATCCGCTGCATGTAAAGCCCGGAAAGCGCACTGTGCCCTGAGTGAATACGGCGGCATTGCATGGCCCATGCCGGGACACGAAGCACCGGGCAAAACCTACGGCTACGGCACGGCCAAGAGCCGCGCAGACCTGACCGCCCGCTGCAAAAAGCTGCAATTGGGCACGGTACTGCCGCAGCTCAAAAAAGGACTCTCGGCGCTGGTGTACACCCAGCTGACGGATGTGGAAGATGAGGTGAACGGTCTGTTCACCTATGACCGGGCCGAGATCAAGCCGGATGCCAATGCCGTCCGCTCGGTGAATGCTGCCCTTGCCGCAGAGTTTGCAAAAGTGACGCGGTGAAAGAAAAAACTCCCTCAGTCATCGCGCAGCGAGACTGAGGGAGTTTTATGTTACAGCAGCTCTCAGCTGTTGGCGCTGTTGTTCACGATCTTTTTGGCGGGCAGTTTGTTCATGGCAGAGCTGTCCAGATCGTGTGCCAGCTCTGCACCGCCTGCGGCCAGTGCGTCGTCCAGCTCGCCGCCCTTCATATCGCTCAGGATCTGGCTGCGCAGGTCGTCCAGCGAAGAAACGCTCAGCGGGTCTACACGCACCATCAGGAGCAGGGTGTTGCTGTTGATCTGCACGCAGCGGCCTCGCCGTAGGAAAGGCTGCGCAGAGCATCGGCAGCACCGTCCTGCGTAAAGGCCGAAGCAACATCGCTCTCGGTCAGCAGCTCGGTCTGGACGCTGGCGCTGTCGTCGGAAGTTTTGCCGTCCAGCACAGCGTAGATGTCCGGCAGGGCATTCTGTGCGGCCTCATGCAGGGCACTCACCTGATCCGAGACCGTCTCGCCGCCTGCGGCGTTGACACTGTCGGCAGCGGCCTGTGCCAGCTTGAGCATCTCGGCCTTCTGGTCATCGTCCGCAAAGGCGTAGGTGCTGGTATTGTACAGCGGGATGCTGATGTAGCAGATCTCATACATGCTGTCGTCCAGATGGCTGGTCAGCTCGTCGTCCTCCACCGGGGTCTCGCCGTCCGGGCCGTAGACCATATCCAGCAGGGCGGTGTGCTCCACCTGCAGACGTTCATATGCCTTGACGGTCTCCAGACCAATGCCGTTGGCGGTGTAGGTGTCGCCGTACTGGTCCATCATCTGCTGGGCATAACGGTCGGCAGTGGAAAGCTGCTCTGCAGTCAGCTCACCGCCCAGCGCCTTGAAGCGGGCATCCACAGCGGCCAGCGTTTCCAACGTTTCCTGCGTTTTCTGGGCCACATAGTCGCTCACAACTGCGGTCTCGCCGCTGTCAGAGTCGGTGGTGATGGTCTCTTTCAGGAAGCTTTTACGTCGGTGGTGTCCTGATCGGTGCCGGCAAGCTGGGCGGCCTGCTGGTAAGCACCGTACTGTGCCAGCAGATACATGCCGGAGGTGATCTCAAAATCACCGATGCTGCCCACGGTGTTCGGGGCGGAAATGGTGCAGCCCACAAGGCTGAACACCAGTGCAAGTGCGCAGATCAGCGCGAGAAGTTTCTTTTTCATGGTAATGCTCCTATGATGTTTATTTTTGCTCGGCGGAGGCAAGGATCTCTGCCATCGCCTTGAGGATGCTTTGCAGCAGCTCCAGCGGCTTTTCGTCGGGCTGAAGCGTGACCGAGAGATAGGGCCGGTTGCCTGCACCGGCGGTGACGCGGCCATTGAAGGCCACCAGCAGGCCCCGGATCATGGGCAGCTCCAGACTTTCCAGCTGCAGGGTGAGGGTGTCCTTTTTCTGGGTCACTTCGGTCACGCCCACAGTGCTGGCCTGCACGCGTACCAGCGACACGTTCACCAGATCGCTCACCGAGGGCGGCGGGTCGCCGTAGCGGTCGATGAGCTCGTCCAGCACATCGGCGGCATCCTCTGCCGTCTGGATGGCGGCAATGCGCTTATAAGCTTCAATGCGGCCCGGGCCGTCTGCGATATATTTCTCCGGGATGAAGGCATCCACCCGCAGGTCCACAAGGCATTCGCTCTTGTCCCGCCGGACAGGTTCGCCCTTGGCCCGGGCGATGGCCTGCCCCAGCATCTTCACGTAGAGGTCGTAGCCCACGGCCTCCATGTGGCCGTGCTGGCTGTGGCCCAGAAGACTGCCTGCACCGCGAATTTGCAGATCCCGCATGGCGATGCGGAAGCCGGAACCGAAGGCCGTGAACTCCCGGATGGCGGAGAGCCGCTTCTGGGCGATATCGGTCAGGGTCTTGTCCCGCCGGAAGGTGAAGTAGGCATAGGCCTTGCGGCCGGAGCGGCCCACCCGGCCTCTTATCTGGTACAGCTGGGCAAGGCCCATGCGGTCAGCGTCCTCGATGATGAGGGTGTTGCAGTTGCGCACGTCGATGCCGGTCTCGATGAGGGTGGTGCACACCAGAATATCGATCTCGCCGTTCAGCAGATGCTGCCACACGGGGTTCAGCTCTTCCTCGGTCATCTTGCCGTGGGCAATGCCGATGCGTGCGCCGGGCACCAGCTTGCTCACATGGGCGGCGCAGGCTTCGATGTTGTCCACCCGGTTGTGCAGGTAGTACACCTGCCCGCCCCGGGCAAGCTCCTTCTTCATGGCTTCGGCAAGGATCACGTCGTTGTATTCCAGCACAAAGGTCTCCACGGGCTGCCGCTCGATGGGCGGCTGCTCGATGGTGGAAAGGTCCCGGATTCCGCTCATGGCCATGTTCAGCGTGCGGGGAATGGGAGTGGCCGAAAGGGTGAGCATGTCCACCCCGATGAAGTTCTCCTTGAGCTTTTCCTTGTGCTTCACACCGAAGCGCTGCTCTTCGTCGATGATGACAAGGCCGAGGTCATGGAACTTCACGTCCTTGGACAGCAGCCGGTGGGTGCCCACCACGATGTCCACACTGCCCGACTGCAGGCCCCGGAGGGTCTCCTTCTGCTGTTTTGCGGTGCGGAAGCGGGACATCATCTCCACCTTTACGGGAAAAGCTTCCATGCGGGAAAGAATGGTGTTGTAGTGCTGCCACGCCAGCAGGGTGGTGGGGGCAAGGATGGCGCACTGCTTGCCGCCCATCACGCACTTGAAGGCGGCGCGCAGGGCCACTTCGGTTTTGCCCACGCCCACGTCGCCGCACAGCAGGCGGTCCATGGGCCAGCCCTTTTCCATGTCCTGCTTGATCTCGGCGGTGGCGTTCAGCTGGTCGTCGGTCTCGTCGTAGTCAAAGCGGGTCTCAAAGTCCCGCTGCCAGTCGCCGTCCGGCGGGAAGGCGTAGCCCGTGCCTGACGGCGGCGGGCGTAGAGCTCGATCAGTTCCTGCGCCATTTCCTCGGTGGCTTTTTTTACCTTGGCGCGGGTGCGCTGCCACTCGGCACCGCCCAGCTTTGCCAGCTTTACCTTTTCCTCGTCGCCAGGGGCGGTGTAGCGGCTCAGCAGGTCCAGCTGGGTCACCGGTACATACAGCACGTCCGAGCCGGAGTACTGCACCTTCAGGTAATCTTTCGTGGCACCCTGCACTTCCAGCCGCTGGATGCCCGCATACATGCCAATGCCGTGGCTCTGGTGCACCACATAGTCCCCGGGCTTGATGTCCGAAAGGCTGGAAAGGGCGTTTTTGTTCTTTTTGCGCTTTTTGGTCTCGGCGGCGGTCTCTTCCTCCAGACCGTGCCTGCGGCTGGACAGCACCGCCGCATGGGCAAACGGGAAGGTGCACCCGGCGGTCAGATGACCCGGCAGCACCTGTACGATGCCTTTTGTGGGCCGCACATCCCGGCTCATGCTCACGGAGTAGCCCTTGTCGGCAAGGTCGCGGGTGAGGGCGGCGGCACCCTTGGGCGTGCCGGAGAACAAGGTGACGGCATAGCCCTGCGCAATGAGCGGGTCAAGGTCTTCTCGCAGGGAGACAAGGTCGCCGTTCCAGTTGGGGGCGGCAAAGGCCTCGGCGTTGATGAGGTCTTTCAGCTTAAATTCGTTCATGCCGCGCAGGAAGTTCTCGCACAGCAGGGTGCTCTGCTTCTGGGCGGCAGCGGCAAGGTCGTCCATGGTCTGGTAGAGTACATCCAGCCCGGGGCAGAGCACACCCTCTTCCAACAGGCCGGTCAGCTCTTCGCTGCGACGGAACTCGGTGGCCTTCTGGGCATCCCGGATGCCGCCCACCTCGTCCAGAATGAACAGCGGTGTGTCCAGATGATCCAGCAGGGTGGCCGGGCTCGGATAGCGCAGGCCGTAGTATTTATCCATGGCTTCCGGCATCAGGCCGGAGTCCAGCTGAGCAAGGTCGGCTTCCGTGGCCTTTTCCAGTGCGGTGCGGTGCCGGCCGCGTGCCTTTTTGATGGCGGCACGCAGGGCCTCGGCAGTCTCGGCGGTATCGCCGAACAGCACCTCGCGGGCAGGGGAAAGATAGATCTTTCCAGTGCGCTGTCCCGCCGCTGGGTGAGCAGGTCGAAGGAAGAAATGGAATCGATCTCGTCGTCCCAGTACTCCACGCGGCAGGCTGGCGCATATC
>ENA-OUNI01000132-OUNI01000132.1-human-gut-metagenome-genome-assembly--contig:-NODE-132-length-31053-cov-2.997898_pt1 | contig 31053 bp, 29 predicted proteins | sample MGYA00242499_ERZ504580 | MGnify/ENA primary metagenome ERZ504580 (study PRJEB26092, sample SAMD00036315) | human gut metagenome | host: Homo sapiens | study: EMG produced TPA metagenomics assembly of... | reverse complement strand
CATCGCACGAAAACCTCACCGTCCTTCAAGGCCTCCCGGCCACTCGCGAACGAGCGGACGATGAACTGGCAATCATTGACTATAAAGAAGTAGTACAAATACGCTCTTGAGTTCTCAAACCACCACCACACCAGCAGACCGTCCCGAACCTCAGGAGCGGAACCGCCGTGCTGAGCAGCGAGATGTAAACTTACACGTCCTTGCCGATCTACGCAAATCGACCTTCCGCAAACACCGTGTAAACCGTTGAAAAATAACGTATCTCTCGGCGTGTCGAAATCGCAGGAAAATCGAGTGATGAGCACCATTTCACAGCACAATCCCGCTGGAAAAACCTCAACATACCTCGCGACAGGTCAACATCCGGGCGTGTCGCACACGAGACGAACGAATGACAGAAAGGTACAAGACAAACAGCGGGCAAAACATCCAGCGGGAACAGACACAACACGACTACGCCTGACACACATCCAGCAACGTCAATTCGTCCGACCAACTTACGCCTTGCCACACAACCTGCGAGCGACTCCGTCTACCAACGCTTGCCACAGCGCTTGCCACCATTGCCGGGCCTGCCACCGCGCCCCACGGCCCGCGCCCCTCGGCATGCAGCACACCCAGATGATGCTTCATGGCGACCAGCATGATGTGCGTATCTTCCAAGCCAAGATGTCGTTCGCTTTTGGATGCATCAACGCGCCCTGACGTTTGGCATACGCATCCAACGTATTGTTGCCGTGCGGATGCTCATCATCGGGAATCGACCCCTCATCCCAACGACGGCTCATCGGCAATGTGTCGATGATCGTGATGTTGCCGGCACGATAGCTTTCCGCATATCCGGCGACGTTCAGCATGAAAAAGCTATGCTCGAACCGGGCGTTATGCGCAACATATGGCTGCTGTTCGAGTCGTTGCAGCAATCCGATCTGAGCTTCGGGCCATTCGTCGAACAGACGAAGTCCGCGCTGGCGCGATCGCGCACGTCAATACCGGTAAGGTCGAGAATCAGAGGATTGCCAAGCAGCGCATTCTGCGCGGGAACGCCGAAGGAAAGACGTGCCTGGCCATATGCATCGCCGGTCTCGTAATAATCCTGTTCGTAGCGGTAGCCCGCGGGCTCGCCGGCAGGACGAGGCGAGATCATGTTCATGAATTCGAATCCGGCATCGATGATGTACACGCGAGCCGGATCCGTACCCGTAGTTTCGATATCAATGCCCATCACCGTGTCGACGTCACGGCCGGGAAGGTAGCGTCACGCCAATCCGACTTTTTGTAATCCGCCAAACGTCGGTCCTGCGCGGCTTCCGCCGAGTCAGCGGAACCGCCAGCGGATCCGAGGGAGCCATAGTCGAACACCTTCGAGCCTCCCGGACTCGTCACCCCGCTCAAATTCGCGCGTGACATGGCGTAATCGCTGGCACGCTTCTGCTCACGTTCCGCGGCACGACGTTCGGCACGGCCATTGACGATCTGCGCGGTACGATCCTGAATATCGTTAAGATTCACGAGGCTTTCCGCTCCGGCAACAGACTGCAGCACGGGCACTATCACCCGCTCCCGCCGCTCTTCGGCAATCGTCCACAATCCCATCGCAGCACCAATGCGCCGCAACACGGCAATTTCGTCGCACAACCTACGGTTCGCATAGGCGAGCGCGCGAGGCAAACGGTATGAAGCGATCAGACGGTCGAAATCCGTCATGAAGGTGGTATTGCATTGCGCGATGATGGATTCGAGCCGGTCACGGACCGCTAAATCCTTTTTCAGCAGATTATGCAACTGTTGGACGGATAGTACCGAATCCTGCATGGGATCCGTTTTCTCCGAGGTCGACGAAAACGTGGTATCCGCGGCATTCAGAACGGCGATCAGGTCGATGCCTTGGCTTTTGGCGGCTCCGATGCCGTGTTCCAAGTCGAGAGACATGACCCAATGCCAGTCGATGCGCTCATTGTCGGCGTTTTTCGGCATCGATGCGACCATTGGCTGATGTCTTGTTTGGCTTCGGTAAGCAGGAACGGCCCGTCTTTGCTTCGTTCATACTTTGCATGGTAGCCGAGAGGGGGCGCAGTACACGTCGGCGCGTACAAAAAACCATGATGCTTCTCGGATAGCGCAATCTTAAGTTTTTTGAGATTCGAAAGGTTATCTTGGGTTCGTTTTATTTCGTTGATTTTCGGTAAGAGAAAGAACAATGCTACGAAAAACGATTATGTTCACCAAGCATTCGTCGTCAGGATACGATCATGCGCGTTGCAGACGGAGCACGACGTCGCGTACGAAATCATTCCATCGCAACGCGAACGCCGATATTGTCGATAATGCCGCGAAATGCAAACATGGTTACGCTCATACGTGCGTCTGCCGTGGGGAGTGTGATGCGTGCGCGCGTTGCACTGGTTATGCGCATGGTGGTATGACGAAAAAATGACGGTATGACAAAAAGGGAGAGGCCTGTGGGCCTCTCCCCCTGCAGGATATTCCGCGGATTGCGCAACGATAGGATTCCGTGACAATCGGATTCCGCAGCGTTTTTCGCCGCGCATGTATGCGATTTGCGGCGTGCGCTCCTGGTTTACAGTTCGAATCCGAGTTCGGCGGCGGCTTCGGTGGGAACCGGATCGTCGCACCAGAATCCTCAAGATTCTCGTTGGTGGCGAGGCTGCGGATTTCCGCCTTGTCGATATACAGTTCGCCGCTCAGATGGTCGGTTTCGTGCTGGAAGATGCGGGCCGGCCAGCCGTGCAGATGTTCCTCATGCTGTTTGCCATCTTCATCCTGCCAGCGGGCGGTGATGTCGAGCCAGCGCTTGCGTACCGCCTGATAGCCGTCGAAGCTCAGGCAGCCTTCGTAGAAGCTGCGGGTTTCGGTGCCGATCGGCTCATAGCTGGGGTTGATGATGACGTGGAATGGGAATTCGGCCGCTTCGCGCGGGTCATCGTCATCGTCGTCGCGCACATGGTCTTCCACCACGGCAAGCGCCAGTCCGAGGCCGATCTGGGTTGCGGCGAGACCTACGCCCGGCGCTTCGATCATGGTGACGCGCATGGTTTCGATGAGCTTGTCAAGTGTCTTGCGGCTCAGTTGGCTTCGTAGGCTGCGGTCTGCTGGCGCAGTACCGGTTCACCTGCCTGCACGATGGGAAGCAGCTGTTCCTTGCCGCCGGTTTTGATGAGTTTTTCGACCTCGCGGTTGAGCTCGAGGTTGACTTTCGAGTTACGTCCAAACATGAGGTTCCTTCGCGGATTGGTTCGGGATTTTGGATTGCCAAATACTGTGTATCGGCGGTGTGATTACAAGGCGAGTTCTTCGGCCACGACTTTGGCGAGACGGTCGCAGACCTCGTCGGCCTGCTGCTGGGTTTCCGCTTCAGCCATGACGCGCACGAGCGGTTCGGTGCCGGAGGGACGCAAGAGCACGCGGCCGGTGTCGCCGAGCATTTTCTCTTCGCGTTCGACGACCGCCTGCACTTTGGCGTTGGTTTTGGCTGCGAGCTTGTCGACGTTTGACACGTTGATGAGGGTTTGCGGCAGTTGCGGGAAGTCGGATGCGAGTTCTTTGAGACTCTTGCCGGAGTTGACCACTTCGTTGCACAAGGTCAGTGCGGTGAGTGTACCGTCGCCGGTGGTGGCGAATTCGCGGTTGATCACATGGCCGGACTGTTCGCCGCCGAGCGAATAGTCGCCGCGCAGCATTTCCTCAAGCACGTAACGATCGCCCACGCCGGTTTGCACGGTTTTGATGCCCATGGAACGCAGGGCGAGCTTCAGACCGAGGTTGCTCATCACGGTTACCACGAGGGTGTCGTGGTTGAGTTTGCCCGCGTTTTTTCTTGGCGCGCGCGAGAATGCCCATGATCTGATCGCCGTTGACCATATTGCCTTCGCCGTCTACGGCAAGGCAACGGTCGCGTCACCGTCGAATGCCACGCCCAAGTCGGCACCGGATGCCTTGACCATGGCCTGCAGCTGTTCGGGATGCGTGGATCCGGCGTTCTTGTTGATGTTGTAGCCGTCTGGCGAAGCGTTGATCACGATCACGTCGGCCCCGGCGCGGCGCAACGCTTCCGGCGCGACCACGGAGGTGGCGCCGTTGGCGCAGTCAGCCACGACTTTCAAGCCTTTCAACGGTGTCGGCTGGGACTTGTCAGGCCGATGGGGGCGATTGTGGATACCAGATGGTCGATGTACAGGTTGGTTGCGGTTGCCGTGTCGTGGCTGATACGTCCCACGCCTGCACCGGTCGGGCGTTCCCAATCCTGGCCGAGCACGTTTTCGATTTCGTCTTCTTTGGTGTCAGGCAGTTTGAATCCGCCGCGTGCGAAGAATTTGATGCCGTTGTCAGGCATGGGGTTATGGGATGCGGAAATCACGGCACCCATTTCCACGTTCAGCACGGAAGTCAGGTATGCGACGCCAGGAGTTGGAATAATGCCCGCGTCGATCACGTCGAATCCACCTGCGGACATGCCTGCGGACAGTGCCGCTGCAAGAAAATCGCCGGAAACGCGAGTATCGCGGCCGACCAGTGCACGGCGACGACCGTCGAATTCGCTTTTGTCTCCATCATCGCCAAGCACGCGCACCGCAGCATCGCCCAAATCCAACGCAAGCTGTGCGGTCAAAGCCCTATTCGCCAATCCTCGAACACCGTCTGTTCCGAACATACGTGGCATGAGTCTCAAGTCCTCGCTATCTCAAGTTATATTGCCGTGCACCATCGTACTCAACGGGTTCACCATTCAACGAAACAGTCGAGAGCATGTTGCGATACCTGCATACTGCGGTACGTAATGTTGCGCAAACCGCAGTATGCAACGTCGTGAGATTTCCGCAATCTCAAGTTTCTTGCGATCTCACTTCCATCCTCCGATTCCGACCGGCTGGGTCATTATGGGTCCGAAAGACCCATTGTCCATAACCGTTATGGGACTTTGTTTGGGATGGCTTGTCTGAAAGCAAACAAGCCCGGACTGGCAGCGGGATAAGTCACGCCGTCAGTCCGGGCTTATGATGCAATATCACAAGTGATATCAGAAGTAGCTGCCAAAAACAGCTACTGTAGTGGTGCCAGGAACGGCATCAGAGGGACGCGTTGAAATCACGCACCTTGAGCGTGCGATGCGACGATTCGACATTGCCACGCACAATGCGCTGCAACGCGTTGTCGGCGTCGGCATGCGAAGCCAGCCAAGCATCACCGAGATCCACCAGTGTGGCCGGATCGGCATAGCTCGGATACAGGCCTTCCAGCAGAGCCTCAGCCATGTGGAAGGTCTTGTTCTTCCAAATCCAGTCGGCAACCTCGAAATACTTGGCCGCGTACGGTTCAGCCAAGTCGGCACGTGGAGTTGATGCGAAGCCGCGGGCTACGGATTCCAGCTGCATGTTGGTCAGCTCGTCGTTGTGCAAAGCCTCGTTCCAAGCCCATTCCTTGGCTTCTGCAAGGCCTGCGACCGCACGTGCACCCAATGCGAACTCACGGTTCTCAGTGGTTTCACGCTTGGCAAGTTCCGCGTCGATGTCGCTCTGGCCGATGGCGTTGATCGTGCTCAGCGCGTTGATGATGGTCCAACGGAAATTATTGTCGATCTCCAAGCCATCAAGCTTCACGGAACCATCGAGCAGACCCTTCGCATTCGCTTCGAACGCAGCATCGCCCGGCTCGCCATAACCCAAGTAGGCGGTGATCAGCTGGAACTGCTCGTCGGAACCGGCTTCGGCAGCCTGAGCCAGCTTGAACAGTTCGGCAGCCACATGCTCCACCACTTCGGCACGGTCGGCCGGAGCGGTGTAATGCCATGCGGTGGTGCTGACCTGCGCCAGAGCGTAACGGAACGTGGTGGACTCATGTTCCGTGGCAAGCGCAGCCAAAGAGGTTTCGATGAACTGCTTTGCCGGCAATTCGCCGTCGCGGGTCATATCCCAGAATGCAAGCCAAATCACGGAACGAGCCAACGCATCGTCGAAACGATACAGGTTCTCCGCAGCGAACTTGAGGCTCTTCTCGTCGAAGCGCAGCTTCGTGTATGTCAAATCGTCGTCATTCACCAAAATCAGCGCCGGACGTGCCTTGCCGGCAGCCGCTTCGACAATCGTCAGTTCGCCGTCAACATCAAGTTCGAACTGGTCGGTACGCACGATCTTGCCGGTTTCCGGATCCTCATTGTAGAAGCCGACAGCCAGACGATGTGCGCGCAGCACCGGATGCTCAGCCGAAGCGGACTGGCGCAACGCAAGCTGGCGAATCGTGCCATCCTCGTTTTCCTCAACTTCGGTGGCGATGGTGTTGATGCCGGACTGTTCAAGCCACTGGCGCTCCACGCCTTGAGATCGCGGCCGGACGTCAACTCGAGTTCAGCCAGCAGATCGGCGAGCGTAGCGTTGGAGTACGCATGCTTGTTCAGATAATTGTTGATGCCCTTGAAGAACTTCTCACGACCCACATAGAACACGAGCTGCTTCAACACGGAAGCGCCCTTGGCATAGGTGATGCCGTCGAAGTTGACGTACGTGTCGTTCAGATCGTTGATCGGCGCGACGATCGGGTGGGTGGTGCTCAGCTGGTCCTGGCGCAGTGCCCAGCTCTTCTCGCCGGAGCTGAATGTGGCCCAAGCGTCCTTCCATTCCGTGGCTTCGGCAGTGGCGAGAGTGGACGTGAACTCGGCGAAGGATTCGTTGAGCCACAGGTCGTTCCACCACTTCATGGTCACGTAGTCGCGAACCACATGTGTGCAAGCTCGTGCAGCACGGTGACCACGCGGCGCTCGGCATACGCGTCGGTGACCTTCGATTCGAACACGTACTGGTCGCGGATGGTGACCATGCCGATGTTCTCCATAGCGCCGGCGTTGTATTCCGGCACGTAAATCTGGTCGTACTTGGCGTACGGATACGGCACGCCCCAAGTCTTCGCATAGAAGGCGAAACCCTTCTTGGTGATGTCGAACAGGTAGTCGACATCCTTGGCGAACGCTTCGGCGAGCGCCTGACGGCAGTACATGGCCATCGGCACGGTGCGACCGTCTTCGTTGGCGTATTCGGTGTGCCATTCGGCGTACGGTCCTGCGCAGATGGCGGTGAGGTAGGAGCTCATGGTCGGCGTGGATTCGAACACCCACAGCTTGGTGGTTTCGGCTTCGTGCGTGCCGAGCGTGCCCTCTTCGGTAACGGTTTCATTGTCGGTCACGGATGCGGCAGGCATGTTGGAGGTGACGATCCACGACTTGGCTGCAAGCACGGAGAAATCGAACACGGCCTTGATGTCGGGCTGGTCGAACACGGCATACACGCGGCGGCATCCGGCACTTCGAACTGAGAGTACAGGTAGATGTTGCCGTCGGAAGGGTCGACGCTACGGTGCAGGCCTTCACCGGTGTTGGAATACTGGCACAGTGCCTTGACGGTCACTTCGTTGTGCGCTTCGAGGTTCTTCAGTTCGATACGGCTGTCGGCGAACGCTTCGGCCGGATCGAGAGTTTCGCCGTTGAGTACGATTTCGCTCACTTCGGTGGCGATCAGGTCAAGGAAGCTGGTAGCTCCCGGCTCGGCGTCGAACGTGATGGTGGTTTCGGAACCGAAATTCTTGGCTCCACGGGTCAGATCAAGTTTGACCGTGTAATGAACCGGTGCTGCGATAACGCTTTTGCGTTCTTCCGCTTCGATTCGGGTGAGATTTGCTCCTGGCATGTCACTCCTTATTTGTGTTGAGATTCCTATTTATTGAATAGGAGACGGCGCAACCGGTTGTGCCGGTTACGCCGTCCTTCTTTTGATTATGTAATCAACAATTATTGACGATCTGTCGATAGTCCAATATTATTCCAATATTGATTTCGCTGGAATCGGCGATATTGCGAAAAATATTGACTATCTGTCGATTCATCATTGCGCTGCGTTCAATCCCATCGCTTCGTCAACATCCTGTGCGATATCGGCTACGACCGGAACGATCATCGGCTTGCGATGCAGCTGACGTGCGACCCAGCTACCCAACGTACGACGCATGATCTGCTGCAACTTGTATGTATCGTGCGTGCCAGCCATCATCGCATCCTGCAATTGCTCGACGATCTGATGACGAACCTTGTCGAATTCGCTTTCGTCTTCGGCCACCGCGTTGAGATAGATCTTCGGACCTGCGACAACGTCAGCCGTTTCCGTATCGACGACGACGAAGCTCGACACGAAACCTTCCGTGCCAAGAATACGACGCTTCTCAAGCTCGTCCTCGGTAAGTTCGCCAACGGAATCGCCATCGACGTACACGTAGCCGCATGGCACGGAACCGACAACAGCAGCTTGGCCGTGGTACAAATCGACCACATCGCCGTCTTCGGCAAGCACCACATTCTGCGGATCGACGCCCGTCTTGACCGCGATCATGCCGTTGGCCACCAAGTGACGGTTCTCGCCGTGGATCGGCATGGCGCACTTCGGCTTGACGATGTTGTACATGTACAGCAGTTCGCCCTCATTGCAGTGGCCGGACACATGCACGGCGGCATTGTCTCGATTGACCACACGAGCGCCAAGCTGCACCAGCTTGTTGATGATCTTGTACACGCCATGCTCGTTGCCCGGAATCAGGGAGCTCGCAAGAATGACCGTGTCGAATTCGTTGATGGTGATGTCGCGATGATTGCCGTCGGCGATACGGCCAAGCGCGGCCATCGGCTCGCCTTGGGAACCGGTGCACATGTAGACGAGCTTGTCGTCCTGCACATCATGGGCCTTCTTCAGGTCGATGACCGTGTCTTCCGGAAGTCTCAAGTAGCCCAAATCCGCAGCGATGGACATGTTGCGAACCATGGAACGGCCCACGAACACCACCTTGCGACCGTACTTGTGGGCGGCGTCGACAACCTGCTGCACACGGTGCACATGGCTGGAGAAGCTGGCCACGATGATCTTGCGCGTGGCCTGGGCGAACGCCTGATCCAGCGCCGGCCAATGGTGGTTTCCGGCTTGACGAAGCTGGAACCTCAGCGTTGGTGGAATCCATCATCAGCAGATCCACGCCCTTTTCTCCGAGCTTGCCGAACTCCACCAATCGGTGATGCGATGGTCGAGCGGCAGCTGGTCAAGCTTGATATCGCCGGTATCGATGAGGCTTCCGGCCGGAGTCTGCACGAACACAGCCAGAGCGTCCGGAATGGAATGCGTGACGTTCACGAACTCAAGATTGAACGGACCGACCTTCAGCTTGTCACGGCCCTTGACCTCAACCAGTCGCGGATTGATGCGATGCTCCTTGCACTTGGCTTCAACGAAAGCCAACGTGAGCTTGGAACCAATCAGCGGAATGTCGGGGCGGAGCTTCAGCAGATACGGCACGCCGCCGATATGATCCTCGTGGCCGTGGGTAAGCACCAGAGCCTCGACCTTGTCGAGACGATCCTTGATGTAGTGGAAGTCAGGCAGAATCAGATCGACACCCGGCTGCTCCTCTTCGGGGAAAAGCACACCGCAGTCGATGAGCAGCAGGTGACCGTTGTATTCGATCACGTTCATGTTACGGCCGATTTCGCCCAGGCCACCAAGCGGCACGATGCGCATGGAGCCCTTACGGTACTTCGGCGGAGCGATCAACACGTCATCCTGCTGGGGCGCGGTGGTCTGCGGAGCAAGACGGGAATTGCGACGGCTTCCAGCAGAAGAGCTTGCCGCGCTGGAGTTCTTGGAACCTCTGGAGTTCTTCGTGTTCTTTGCGGCCTTCACGTTTTTCGTGCTCTTCGAGCCCTTGGAGGAGCCGCTGCCGTTGCCGCGAGAACCGCCACGAACGGAACCGGACGCATCGCCCGCACGATTGCCACGGCCACCGCCACGGCCAGAAGACTTCGCCTTCTTGGAAGTCGTTTCAGCCTTGCTGACCTTCTCAGAGCTCACAGACTTCACGGATTGCACATCCGCGGTCTGCGTGTTTTCAGTGCGCTTGGCAGCTTTGCTGCCGCGCTTGTGCGTAGTTACTGTTTTGGTTTCTTCTATAGCCATTTCCTAGTTGGATTTCTATTACTAATTGTCTCCGCCTGTGCGGAAACGAGGAATTCAGTTAGTTTGCCGTATTACGGCAAACCCAGCAAACTTGTGATCGCAACAATGCCCGGAATCAGCGCAATCGCCGACAATCAAGCGCTTCGCAATCACAAGTTTCGCAATCACAAGTTCTTCAATTACAGCAAGCCGGAAGCGCGCATGCCATCTTCCGCGCGCTGATCTCAGCCTCGCCCGGACCGACGTTCGGCAGACGCATCGTCGTGGAGTCGAGAATGCCACGCACCTTCAGCGAAGCCTTGGCCATAACAGCCTGGAAACCGTTGCCGTTCATTGCTTCGACCAGTGGAGCAAGCTGCACGGCAATGCGCTGAGCCCCATGAATGTCACCGCGGTCGAATGCGGCAGCCAAATCGCGCATCGGACCGGAAGCAGCATGTGCGATCACGGAAATAATGCCGACTGCACCAACCGAAAGGAACGGCAGGAACAGACCGTCATCGCCCGAATACCAAGTCAAACCGGTCTCCATACGCTTACGCACGGCACCCGCGATATCTCCAGTGGCGTCCTTCACCGCCTTGACGTGACCAAGCTCAGCCAAACGACGGTAGGTTTCCAACTGAATGTGCAGACCGGTGCGGCCAGGCACATCGTAAACGATAATCGGCTTGTCCGCGGAATCATTGACCGCCTTGTAGTGACGGAACACGCCTTCCTGCGACGGGCGCGAATAGTACGGAGCGACCACAAGCACCGCATCGGCGCCTGCTTCCTGGGTCTGCTCCACCATGCGCACGGTGTGGGCGGTATCGTTGGAACCCGCACCGGAGATAACGGGCACGCTCACCACATCCTTGACGGCCTGAACCAGCTCGACCTTCTCCTCCATGTGGGTGGTGGGAGACTCGCCCGTGGTGCCATTGACCACAAGGCCATCGGCGCCATCGGCAACAAGCTGCTTCGCAAGCTTCTGCGCGGCCTCGAAATCAACGGAACCATCGGCCTTCATGGGGGTGACCATGGCCGGAAGAATACGTCCGAAAGGAGCAGGATCAAGAAGATGCATAGTACCGTCAGTCATAGTGCCAACGGTACTTCCCGCCACGGACGCCGAAGCGCCCGAGTTCGCGACCATATCGCAATATGAACTGCCTTCCAGAGACCAAAATCCCCCACCCGCTGGAACAATCCTCCCGTCAACCAGCCTCCCAGAGACCCAAAACCTCCAGTTAATGGAACAATCCTCCCGCTGCCAAGCCTCCCACAGTCCAAAATCCCCCAGCAAGTGAAGAATCGGTACGCTTAGCCGCATACTCAGGGGGATTCAAGCCAAATGACTTCACGATTTTGATCTGGTGACCGCACGATTTCGGAATATCGCACGATTTTGCTTTCCTGACCGCACAACGCTCCAAAACAGTGCGATCACCAAGAGGGAAAAGTGCGCCCACCAAAACAAACTCAGGCAAGGTATTGGGTGGGGTTCTGCTCGAACTTGGCGGCGCAGCCGGGTTGCAGAAGTAGTAGGTGGTGCCATTGTATTCTCGGGTGGCTGCAGCGGTGGCCGGATCCACGCTCATGCCGCAGACCGGATCTTTGGCGGGCGCGCTCTGATTGCCGTTGGCAGTGTGGCCGCCACAGCAGGAGTGCGCGCCGCCCATGCCTTCCATACCCTCGTGCATACCTTCCTTCTTGGCCTTGTGATCACTGAACAGTCCCATGATGAATCCTTTCTGACTATGGTTGTTGTGATTATTATCGTTCGGGTTCGGCTGGCGAACCTGATACGTCTTATTTGCGGCACGCACCGCCTTGTCTGGATCGAACAGGCGCAGTCGGCTCGCGTTCGTCACCACGCATAGCGACGAGAACGCCATGGCCGCGCCCGCGATCATCGGATTGAGCATCATGCCGGTGAACGGGTACAGTACGCCCGCCGCAATGGAAATGCCGACGCTGTTATAGCCGAGCGCAAATCCAAGATTCTGTGCGATATTGCGCATGGTGGCGCGGGTCAAGTCGAGCGCATGCACCAAACCCATCAGCGAGCCATTCATCAATGTCACGTCTGCGGATTGGATCGCCACATCTGTACCGGTACCGATGGCGAATCCCACATTCGCGCGGGCAAGCGCCGGAGCATCATTGATACCATCGCCGACCATCGCCACCGTATAGCCTTGCGCCTGCAGTTTCGCGATTTCGTCCGCCTTGTTTTCCGGGCGCACTCCCGCGATCACATTGCCAACGCCAACTTGATCGGCCACGGCACGCGCCGTCGTTTCGTTGTCTCCAGTGAGCATCACCACGTTGACGCCACGCGATTCCAAAGCTGCGATGGCCTGCTGCGAATCGGCTTTCACCGTATCCGCAACGGCCACGATTCCCGCAAGCTCGCCGTCGATTGCTGCGAGCATCGGCGTTTTCCCTTCCGCCGATAGCCGTTCCATGGTTGCGATAATGTCGTCAAGATCCTCGTTGCCGACACTCGGCATGGCCACGTCAAGATCGTCGATCAGATCGGTATTGCCGACCGCAACGTTGTACATTGCGGTTTCGGGAGAAGATATGGATGATTCGAAGGTCACGGAAGATGCAGAGGATTCGTCGGCTGCAACAGTCGGATTATTTGCAGATATTAACGGCAACGCGACGTGCGCAGTGACGCCCCGACCGGAAATCGCACGGAATTGCGTGGTCTCGCCTAACGTAAGATGCCTCTCTTGCGCGCCCGCAACAATCGCGGCGGCAAGAGGATGTTCGGAATCCCGTTCGGCACTGGCGGTAATCGCCAGCAGATCATCCGGCATTTTGCGCCATTTTCCAAGCGGAAACACGTCGGTCAACGATGGCTTTCCAGCGGTGATCGTGCCTGTTTTGTCAAGCACGACGGCATTGATTTTGCCGCAGGTTTCCAATGCTTCGGCGGAACGGATCAGCACGCCCATCTGCGCGGCACGACCAGTCGAAACCGTTACGGAAAGCGGCGTGGCAAGACCCACGCGCACGGGCATGCGATCAGCAGCACCGAAACCGCAGCCACCAACGCATGCACCACGCGTGGTTCCGGCCCAAAACGCAAACCACAACGCGCACGACCACACGGCAATCAGCACCACAATCGGCACGAAAATGCCTGAAATCTTGTCCGCCATGCGCTGCACCGGCGCTTTTGAACTTTGCGCGGATTGCACCAATCCGATAATCTGCGCGAGCACCGTGTCTTTGCCGACTTTCGTGGCACGATACCGCAGCGATCCAGTGCCATTGATGGTGGCGCCGGTCACGGAACTGCCGGCCTGCTTCACCACAGGCATGGATTCGCCGGTAATCATGGATTCGTCAACAGCCGACGAACCAGCAATAACCACACCGTCAACAGGAAGTTGTTCGCCGGGGCGAATCGCAATAATATCTCCGACCGCCACCTGCTCGACCGGAATTTCCTCTTCAATTTCACCTCGTACCACGCGAGCGTTTTTCGGCTGCAATCCCGCCAACGCGCGCATGGCCTCTCCAGTGCCGACGCGAGCGCGCGCTTCAAGCAATTGGCCGACCAGCATCAGCGTAATAACCACACCAACCGCTTCAAAATACGGTTCGCGAGCATTCTCAGGCAGAATCTGCGGAATAAACGTGACCACGCACGAGTGGGCAAACGCACATACGGTACCCAGACTGACCAGCGCATTCATTTCCGGCGAACGGTGAATAATCGCCGCGAAACCACTGCGGAAAATCGGTAATGCGGCATAGCACATCACCGGCAGCATCAGCACAAATTGCACCCAATTCGGCATCGGATACAGCATCAACATCGTCGAACCGAATACTGGAATCGTAACGATGGCTGACACAATAAGACGCGCAATCAGCGTTCGCATCTCACGAGATTCGGAAGAATCGTTTGACGAATCAGAAGAATCTGAAGAAATATTGGAAGATTCAGCGGATTCATACGATTTTTCATCAACAACAGTTTGTTGCGATTGCATATGAACGTGAGATTCAGCAGTATTCGTGCTCTCTTCCGATTCCAAATGTTCTTTCGGCATTGCGGCATGATGTTTTCCCGGCACCACCCGTAATGTGCCATGCAGCATGTTCATGCCACATGCGAAACCGTACTCCCCCGGTTCGTTAGGGTGAAGCGTCAATGTCGTTGTGCGGAAAGCGGGCAATGCCAGGTCGACACCGAAATCGGAGAACACCACATGCGACGAGCATTCACCGTCTTCTTTGCGATCGAATATCAATCGCAATGGCAAGCCGGCCTCAGCTTCGATGATTGCCGGACTATACCCACCTTTGACTTCGACAACCGCCTCTTGCACACCGTTATCGACACGAGCGCGAAATGCTTTGCGCGGCGCGAAGAAAAACCATAACACGGCTGCCGCCACAATGAACGCGACAATGACGGCAATCAAAGCTGCATATTCTCACCAACCTCAACACCAATAGGGTTTATTCACGTTCACGTCTCAATGACTATCATCACAATATACCCCTATAGTATATTTGCAAGAGAAAAGCGGTATCTTCAGCGGTAAGATCAAGATTTCAGCGTTACGAGGAGCAGCATCATGAACGCAACCCATCACGGATACGCGGACGACCAGAAGAAAATCATCGCGCGCCTCAACCGCATTGAAGGGCAAGTGCGAGGCATACGCCAAATGACGGAAAACAGCGAATACTGCATCGACATCCTGACGCAGATATCAGCCGTGAACAGTGCGTTGAAATCGGTAGCGCTGCTGCTCGTCGACGATCATCTCAACCACTGTGTCAAAGAAGCCATCGAAGAGGGCGGGGAAGTTTCCGAAGCGAAAATCGCCGAGGCAAGCGCGGCCATAGCACGCCTCGTAAAATCGTAGACCGCAAAACATGTCAATCCCCGATCCAGCAAGCGAAAACTCACCATCGCCGCCAAATCGGGGATCGTATGATCAGACCGGAAAAGTTCCAGACCCCATAGATTTACGAGGTAGATTTACAGGTCGAGGAAGTTGTCGAGGCCGACGGTCACGCCTGGGTATGCGCCGGTGGAGACCTTGCGCACGGCCAGCAGCACGCCCGGCATGAAGGAGATGCGGTCGAAGCTGTCGGCACGAATGGTCAGCTGCTCGCCGTCATTACCGAACAGGGCCTCCTCATGGGCGTAAGACCGCGCAGACGTACGGCGTGCACGTGAATGCCGTCAACCACCTGGCCACGGGAGCCGCCATCGGTTTCGGTGGCATCCGGCACAGGGCCAAGACCTGCGGCCTTGCGGGCTGCGGCGATGCCCTGCGCGGTGTGGAATGCGGTGCCGGACGGAGCATCCACCTTGTTCGGGTGATGCAGCTCGATCACTTCAGCGGATTCGAAGTACGGAGCCGCAACCTTGGCGAAATAGTCGGCGAGCACGGCGGAAATGGCGAAATTCGGCGCAATGAACACACTCTGGCCCTCGCGAGGCGCGGCAGCGAGCGCGGCACGCACCTGATCGAGCTTCTCGTCGGTCCAGCCGGTGGTACCCACCACCACGTCGACACCTTGCGCCACGAGTGCGAGCACATTGTCAAGAGACACGCTCGGCACGGTGAACTCCACCACCACGTCAGTGTTGCCGGGGGTGATTTGGGTGAGGTCGTCGCCGGCGTCAAGCGCGAGCGCCAATTCGGTGTCGGCCGCGTTGTTCACGGCATCGACCACATGGGAACCCATACGTCCTTTGGCGCCAACTACAGAAACCTTGATCATTGCAGCTCCTTCAAGTATGTCGCACGTACGAGCGTACGAACAGCATTTCAAATCAGTCTCACTCATTCTACTGAGGAATGTTCCATTTACGAATGTAAAGAGACGCTTCGACGCGTCACCGCCCAGCCGATCAAGGCGAACGGAATCGAAGCGAGCACGAAAATCCATGGCAGCATCAGGCTTATGTCTGGGCTGAAATGGTCGAGCATGATTCCCGTGGTCATCGAACCGAATGACGCGCCGATGGTTCCCGCGGTGCTCACCCACGCGAGGCCTTCGGTCAGCGATTCTTCCGGCACGGTCTCCTTCATAACGAGATTGCCCGAAGCGAACACCGACGAAACGGTAAGACCCGTAAGGATTTCAAACACTCCCATCATAATCAGATTGCCTTGGCACATGTGAATGATGAAGAAGCCTACCGTTATGATCGCGAGGAACGTGATCATATGGCGCCAGCGGGAGCCCTTCAGCTCGCGCGTGCCGAAAACCAGCGCGCCTATGCACGAGCCGACCGCCAACATCGCAAGCTGCACACCAAGCAGGGAATCAAGATGCAACGCTTTCATAACGGCCGTCATCGACGTATCGAATGCGGTGAAACTCATGTTGAACACGATGAATACCATCAAAAGCGGAATCACGCCCGCATAGGTGAGCACATTGCGTTTCTTGCGATTGTCATTCGACTTCAACTGCGCGACGGTCAGTTTGTCTTGTTGTTTGTCTTGTTGCACGGAATTTGCGCCGCCATTATTTCCAGTATTGCCGTCAACCGCCAATCGCACGTCCGCATCGTCGGAAGATGCCGAAACAACAGTGATTTCACGTACTACCGGCGGTTGCGTGTCACGCAATGCGAAGAACACCGTGCCGCCGATCGCGCACGCAATCGTCGGCACAAACAACTGCGAAACGGGATGCACGGAAGCCGCCAGGAACGCGGCCAGAATCGGTCCGAAAATGAATACGATCTCATCGATGGCGGATTCCAATGCATACGCAGTGTTCAGCAATGAGCCGTTGCCGGTACGGTCAAGCACATACGTCCAACGGGTACGCACAAGCGCGCCGAACGAGAATTGCGTGAGCCCCATCACCACAGCCAAGGCGAACAGCAGTGGAATCGGCACGCGCACCAATGCCGCGAACGCAAAGCCAAGCATGGCGATGATTTGCACGACAAGCACCACCGATCCGACCTTGCGCTGGCCGAATCGGTCGAACAGTCGTGCGTACAGTGGCGTGACCGCCGCCGTGGAAAGCACATATGCCGCGCTCATCACGCCTGCGATCGTCCAATTGTCATACAAATGGTTGAGTGCGAGGATAATGCCAAGGCTCATCATCGACATCGGCAGTCGCGCCAAGGCTCCGGAAGCACAGAACGCTTTGGTTCCCGGAATGGAGAACAGTACGGAATATGGCGACTTCGGGATTTCAGTTGCGCTGGTGGCAGCCATGATTATCGCTCCTTAACTTTCGTTGCGTCCGGCACGTGTGCCCGCCCACACATGCTGCACGAGGGTAGCGGCGCTCCTCCACAACGCTGCCCATAGTGCGTTACCCTACGGGCAGGCTGGAAAGCGCCGCACGTTCGGCGCACCAGCACTAGTCGTTGTCGGATTGTTCCGGAATTCCGTAGCTCAACTCGGCAAGGATCTCTTCTTCTGTTTTGTCGGCGGCATTGAGCTGTCGATCGCCCTCAATGGGTTCACTCAGATAGTAGAGGCAGGCGTCGATAGCGGTAAGCGGTACGCCCTCCATTGCCGACAGCAAGATACGATACATATCCAAACTGTGCAATTTTTTCTGAATTTCCTCTTTTTGCGAGGTTTTTTCCAGTTTTCCAATCGACAATAGTATATTGTTTCGACCGATCCGCCCCATCGAGACCCCCGAAGAACACCGCGTCGAGCTTGCCGTTGACGATGGTGCCCAATTGCGGCACGTTGACGACGATTTGCCGTTCCGCCCACGCGGGCTTGCGCCGTGCCCATGTCGACGTTGCGAGACGCTGTTGCCAATCGAATATCCCGTTATTGTCTGCCCCATTATCGTCTTGATTGTCTTGCGATTGCGCCGCATTGTTGCGTCGCAGCTCGGCAAGCATCGCCAATCGCGATTCAGCTACGCGAGTACCGCCATTGCCGCTCGCGCCAACGCCAATGCCGGCATCATTCGCATCGGCCATGATGAACCGTTCCGCCCAAGCATGGAACTGCGTGCCAGTTGCGCGGCCGGAGACGCTACGTTCGGTATCGGACGCACCAGCACGCCAGTAAGTGCGGGCACCACGCTCGTCCATCATGCCTGCGCGCGCCTGCAGCCGAGGTGACGTTCTGACGACCGGACGCAAGAATCCTCTCGCCCTTCGCACGCACCGCGCTGTCGAACGCATCCTGCGACGCCTCTCCAAGCATGTCAGGCATGAGATTGCTGTCGGCCACCAGCAATTGCGCGCATCGCAGCAGCGAAGCACCCGTATTTTCGCAACGCCCAGCACCTTCGCCACCGACAGGCTCGCCAACTTGCCCGCTGGCCCGTTCGCCAGCCCGCCCATCAGTCTGCCCGCCAGCATTGTTCATCGCCGAATCCACCTGCAACGCAGACAAACGCAACGTCTGCAGGGTCTCATCGCTCAACTCGCACGGCCATGGCAGGAACTGGTTGCCTTCCGACGGCTCGAGCGGCGCATTCCAAGCGTCGCCGACCACCGCATCTTCAAAATCGCGGGCATGCTCGCCCACAAAAATCCATCCGGCAACGGCGCATCGATCGAATGCAGACTGGTCATGCCGTTTTCGGAGGAATCGACATCCTCAACTTCCGCAATATCGGCCAGGTTGCTCGGCTCAGCCGCTCTGGAAACGATATTGAGCATGGAATCGCGCACTTCCACTAGGAAATTCGACGGTTTGGACACACGTTTGCGATCGCCCACGGCACGCGGATCACGGCTTTCCGCATTCGTTGCGCTGCAGGTGAGCAGCGCCTCATGACGGGCGCGAGTCAACGCCACATACGCGAGGCGACGCTCGTCGGCATGCAACCGACGGCCATACTCCTCGATTTGCGTCAAATACAGTCCGTCCGGATCAATACCTTCCATGTCATCGACGCTCATATTCGCAAGGTGCCGAACACTTCGTCGTCAATGATTTCCGCATCCTCCAGCATTTCCAACGCTTCCAACGGATTTCCACCCACAAGCGCGTCATGGGGGAATCGCGGCAGAATATCGGCGTCCACACGCACCGGAACCGGCACCGCAGCAGGATCGGTCAGCCACGTTTGGCGGTCTCATGATATTCGGGCGGCGTCCACACGCCATCCTGGAAACCGTTGAGATGCTCTTCATCAACGACCACACGCAGATCGCTGCCCTTGTTGGTGGGGAATCCGCCATCGGTCATGCCGACCACGGTCACGGCATCCCATTCAAGGCCCTTCGACTGGTGTACGGTCATCAGCACCACGTCGACAGGCACATCGGGAGCCACCGCGTTCTCCTCGCGTGCGTCGCGCAGCGAATCCGCCCATGAGATGAACGCGCGCAGGCTCGGCGTTCCCTGCGACGCGATCTCCTGCATATACGTGTCGACGAGCTTCAGCAACGCATCGATCGGCGATTTGGCGAGCGCCACCCGGGATGCGGCGAGCGTGGCATCGGCCTGACCGCCGCGCATATGCTCGGCCAGCTGCATGTCGATATCGAGATTCAATGCGACGATGGCCTCACGAACCACTTCCGGCAACGGGTGGCCAAGCATGCGCTGCACCTGACGGATCGCATCCGCGGCGCGAAGCACTTCCTTCGTCCCTTCACGACTCACCCTGCCGTCAATGAGTTCCGCGAGATCGTCACGCAACATGAGGTCCACAAGGAAAACCGCATTCGGCACTTGATCTCGATATTCACGTACGATGGCACGGATTTCAGCATCGGAAGGACCCGACTTGGGAGTTACTCCATAAATTCCCAGATTTTCCGGTTTTTCTTCCTTGTTGGATTGCTCCTGCACGATTCCAGCTGAAACAAGCGCACGATACCGGCACATCGTGTTCACCTGTTCCGCGGTATCGGCGAGCGCCTGCAGATCGTTGGCGCTGATGGAGAATCGCGGCGTGGCCAGCAATCGCATAAGCGCCGCACTGTCGGTATGATCGCTGACGACGCGTAGCAAAGCGAACACGTCCTGCACCGCCGGGCGTTCCAGCAACGCCGACCGCCCCACTACCAGCGTGGTCAGGCCTGCGCGTTCGAGCGCTTCCGCGAATTGCGACATGATTCCTTTGGAACGGAACAGCACCGCCACGTGCGGACGATTGTCTTTCATGCCATTGTCGAGGTCGCGCGAGGAAGGCGTGTGCAGGGCGATCGCATGTTTGGCGAAGCGCACGACCGCGTCGACCTCCTGCCCGAACGTGTCGAACGCAAGCACGCCCACCGTTCCTTCGGGGGCTTCGTCGGTATTGACGAGCGCCGGAACGTCGACTTCGCGCATCAGCGAGCTGCTGAGGCGTCTGGCAGGCAAGCGGAGCGGTTTGGTGAGATTGTTCGCCGCTTCGAGCACCATGCGTGAGTTGCGCCGTGTCACGGTCAATGCGAATGGCCTGCTGGTGGCGTCCATGCCGAATCGTGTTGCAGCATGCGGAATGCGCCAGGGCTCGCCCCTCGCCATGCGTAGATCGATTGGAAGGGGTCGCCGACCGCGTTGACCGCGCTGCGATGCGTGTCGTCCACGTGGAACAGCGCGCTCAGCAGTGCCGCCTGCGTGGTGGAGGTGTCTTGGTATTCGTCGAGGAGCACATGCGAATAGCGTTTGCGGTAGGCCGCTCCGATGGACGGGAATCGGGAGACAAGCTGGAATGCCGCGATGGTGAAATCGCTGAATTCCGCCATATTGCAGGCGCGTTTTTCGGCATGATAGTCAAGCACAAGATCGAGCAGCAGGTCGCGTTGCTTGGCGACGAATGCGAGTTGCGCGCTGTTGAACACGCACATGTCGTGCCCGAGTTCGCGGTATTTCTCCAGTTTCTTTTCGTAGTCCGCGTCGGAATCCTTTTTCAGTCGTTTCGGCAGCTTTGGCGATTTCGCTCTTCCGTTGGCACGGTTTCGCCGTCAAGCGTTGGCGATCTGTTCGACGAACGCCTCATCCAGTCGCGCACGCGTTGCACGGCTTCGTCGAAGCTGGTGCAGTCGCCGCCGATCATGGCGCCGGAAATGGCGTTGGACAGGGCGAACACGTTGCCCGCTATGGTGTTGAACGATTTCAGATCGCCGTCGAACGCCATAAGATCATCCATATGCCTGTCAAGCACGGTGTGGATGAGCTGCATGGCACCTGCTTCGCTCAATGGCTGCGTGTTCTGGTCAAAGCCGACGAGCAGTCCATATTGGCGCACGATGGATTGGAAGAAAGCGTCGTACGTGGAGACTTCCGGTTTGAGGAACGTCATGTTCGCTGATTTCAGGCCGCGTTCGCGCTGGTCGCGAGTCACGGCCGCAGACACTCGAGACAATAGTTCCGAGGCCGCTTTGCGCGTGAAGGTCAGTCCGAGGATCTTTTCGGGGCTCACCCCCTGTTCGATCAGCGTGATGATGCGTCTGGTCATCGTATAGGTTTTGCCGGATCCAGCGCCGGCCACCACCACCACATCCGCATACGAGGGCGCTTGGACGACGGCAGCCTGCTCAGGACTGTCGGTGAACTTCATGGTTCCGCTCATGCCGTTCTCCTTTCGAATACGGTGTTCTGTTCGCCCGCACAGGCCGGGCAGATCGTAGTGTTTCTGCAGTATCTCACATGTTCCGTCGTCGGTCTTGCGGTGATTTCGTTCGCCCTGCTGGCCGCGGCCGCATAGAAGACCCTCGCGATCATGGTGAGGGACCATACCGCCATCGTGCCGCGTAAGCCAAGGAACTCATTCCAATGCTCGTCGCTCACTTCCAACGGAGGAAGCATGTCATCGAGTCCGTCGTGGAAATCCTTGTCGAGTTTTTTGACGTAATAGCGCGGTATGAATTCGCCGGTATTGAGACTTCCATTGGCGAACAGCGCCTGCTGCATATGCGATTCGGCGGCGGTGTCGCCATACGGCGCAGGGTATGCGTGCTTGGCTACATGGAATAGCGCGCTTTGCGTGATGTTCGGCGCGTTCGCCACCGCCTGCGCCCCGCGCATGCCGCTTTCCTCGGGGAATACGAGTCCCAGCTGATAGCAGACGAGCTGCAGATCGTTGAACAGGCCTTCGCCGGTCGGACTGACACCGGTTTTGTAGTCGATCAGACGCACCTGCTGCGTGCCATCCGCCATTTCACGCCGTTCCAAACGGTCGATCCTGCCGGTCAAACGCACGGTGAGATACTCGCTCATGCCGGTTTCCGGCCATCCTCCGACCAACGCTCCCATAATGGCGATCAATTCGTTCCGTGAAATCGCGTGAACGCCGTCCATCGCATTGTAGGCGTCGAGAATATCGTCGAAATCGAATTTTGCGGTAAATTTCAGCTCAGGTTCGGCTTTCGTAAGTTTTCCAACGCTGAATGCATCATTATTTTTAATCGGATAATCACCATGATTCGATTGCACGAAATACGTGGCGATGTTACGCAACGCCTCCTGCGCCTGCTCATCTTTCTTCAACGCCTGATACCGTTGCGCGGGATCGGCAATGGCGTTGAAATCACCGCATAGACGCTTGTATTCGGCATACATCCATTCGGTGATCGCATTGATATTGTCCACGTCGCTGATGGCGGTATGGTGTTCCGGCATATCAAGTCCGGCTTCGGTGGCCTGTTGCGCCACCTTGTGGATCAGCGAGCCGAAACTCGTGGCGACGCTGCCCATGCGCGGGCCGGAGAAGCGGTTTTCCAACATCCAACACACCGGGCACGCCCACAGATTGTCTACCGCAGAAGGAGACAAAGTCACCACGTCGGATCGCCGCGATTTACCGTTTCGGCCCGACGTCGAGCTTTCCGACGTGTCGCTCATGCCCGTCCGCATGACGGCCGCGATCTTCCGCATGGTGGCCTCGACCGTCTCCCCCATAAACGGCCAACGGTCAGGGTCGGCCGCCGTAACACCATGCGAAGCCAGCAATGCCAACGCTTCCGCGGCATCACGCGCCTTCGGGCTGTCCTCAGGTTCCGACGCAAGCACGCTTCGGGCGGCCGCGACCAGACCACGGGGATCGGTTTCCAGCCCCGCGTAATCGCCTTGGCCGCCGACCGACGCATATTCTCGCCGTTCCATATCGGCGTCGCGATCGCGGTCGAAGCACTCCGGCATATATCCGTATAGAAAATCCGAAGGCACATTGTCGTCATTCAGCACGGCGCTCACCACCACACGCTCGCTGGCACGGGTCAACGCCACCAACAGGCTCTTCTGCTCGGAGGCGAGCACCGACGCCAGTTGCGCGTCCGGCCTGCCCGCCGGAGTGACGATCGTGTCGGACAATACGCCGTGCAGCATCACATCGGCCAGTTCCTCACCGCCGAACAACGTGTTGCGTGGTGTGAGATTCGGCCACTGCCCCTGCTGCAAAGCCGGCAGAAAAACCAGATTCCAGCGCTTTCCCGCCGCTCCTGCGGGAGTCGTCAGGGTCACCGCCTGATCAATGGGCGCGGTATGCGCCAGCGAATCCGCCTCAATGGTCAGCAAACGCACCTGTTCGATGAACGCCTCGATGGTGTGTACCGCGAATTCCCCGCTTGACTCGCCGCCTGAAGCATAGTTGAACAAACGCATCGCCGCGTCAAGCCGATCATTCGCGGCACGGCCGGCAGCCGAATGCTCCAGCGCCACACGCTGCCAGACTTCCGCCTTGCCGCAGGCCCTCCATGCGCAATCCAACACATATTGCGGTTCACGCGAAACCAGTTTGGCTTCCGACTCGCATGTTTTGTCAAGAACCTTCCACAATGATGCGAACGCCTTGATCTGCGGATCCGCGCCCAGCACGGAGGCGATCGCATCGACCACGCGATCGGTATTGCCCTCCATAAGAAGCACGTACAGCGCTTCCATACTCAGCGCGAAATCGTCTTCATGCTCGTCTTCATGCTCACTATCATGCTCGCCATCGGCGCGAATCGCATGATAGTCCGTCATATAATCGCGCCAGTCTTCCATCAAACGAGGGAGCAACGCCTGTTGTTCGACGGCAGCGTCCGCCGCATCCTCATCATCTTCGAAATCATCTTCAAAGTAATCTTCGAAATCATCTTCGTCGTATTCTTCGGCAGCATCCTCATCATGGTTCGCAGCCTTGCTTTCCACAATCGAAGCGAGCGAAACCAACGCGTTCATCGCGGATTCGATGGATGCGAGACGGGCCGGACGCCCCTCATGCCGTTGATCACCACCGACCGTAATCAGCGGAGATCCCATAATCAGCGCCACGCGCGAACGAATATAGGATCCGGCGGTCTGCAGGTCCATGGTCGAAGCCGCGATCGTCTGGTTTTTCAATTCGGCCAACTCGATCAACGCGAACAGACCCTGCACGAACGCTCATCCTTCAACGGCCGGGTCACGCTGGAATAGCGCACGGGAACGCCGTCAGCGCGCAACCGCTCGCCGAATGCGCGCACGGTGGCATTGTCGTGCGCGATCACGGCCATGTCGTTCCATACACGGGAACGTTGCAAATGCTCAGTTTTGATCTTCCACACCACGTCGTCGAGCTCTTCGGAAGAGGAACGGTACAAGGCCGTTTCCACACTGCCGTCGGCCGGCGTGACACGAGCGCCCGTATCGTCGGCCGGCAACGTTTCGATGGGCATCGCGCCTGGCATATCGCTCATTTTGCCGGGACGATCGGGCAGAGGCACGTCCGTCGACTCCGTGCTTGCGATCGACAGGCTCACTCGCGTCGCGACAAGCGTGCGATAGTCGCCATGCACGCCTTGCTGGTTCGACACGGTTTGCGCGGTATCGCCTTCGTGCGCCGTTTGCAGACCTTCGATGCGTTCAAGCCTCGCTCCCATGCGCGTCTGCGCCTGGTTGAACAGATATTCCGGATATGATCCTCGGAACGTCTGCACGGCTTCGTCGGGATTGCCAACCAACAGCAGGCGCACCCCGCGTTCATGCAGGGCTTCAAGCAGTGCGAAACCAGCCAACGTCGTATCTTGAAAATCGTCGACGATCAGCATGTTCGCAATATCGGCTTCCTGTATGCCAGACACGGCTTCGGTGGCGTCGATCATCAGCTGCGACGCGTCGAGACGATATTCGCCAAGATAAGACGAACGGATCGCCTCATTGTATTCCTCACGCAAGGCGAAGGCGAGACGCCATTGAGTGCGCAGGCGTTCGCGACGTTCGTCAAGCATGCCGTCCCTGCTGGCCGCACGGGCGATCAGCATGTCTTCGAACTGCGGTTTCGCGCCAATCTCGTTCATGCGTGCGAGCATGTCGCGCAATTGGTTGGCGAATGCGTCGGTGGAATCGTCGGCCACCAGTCCTGACCATTCGGAAACCGCGAAATAGGTGCGCAGCAGATCGCAGGTGGCGCAATCGTCGCCATGTTGCCTATGCTCCACATGCGAAGCCAGTACCTTGCGGATGATCACATCCTGTTCCGCACCGTTCAACAGTTTCGGCAACGGTTCGCCTTGACTTGATCTCACGGCCGTCAGCAGACGGAATGCGACGGCAGGCAACGTAGTGACCGGTCGCGCCTGCGACACGGCCGACAATTCGCGGATCGCCCGATCGCCCAACGCATCGGCGATCTGCCTGCCAGACACCGTCATCACGGCATTCCCGTCACCATACCGCCTCATTGCGGCAACCAGCATGCCCAGCGCAAACTCGGTTTTTCCACTGCTCGGCGCGCCCGCAACCAACGTGACGCGGTCAAGGTCTTCCAAATTCATCATGCCTCCCAACACTACTAGTCTCGCCCTCCTTTACCTGACAAATCCGGAACCTACAAAGTTGTCTCGAAGCCAACCTTTATCCAACACGATCTGCGGTGCAACCACTCCTTCGTGGCATCTGCAGCAACGCCGACAACACATCAATGGTCATTTCCATTTGAGCCAGATGCCCGTCATCCAGCAACTGAATGTATGTACCTCATCGTCGCCACGAAGGCCGTCTCTTAAGGTTCGCACGTTCTTTCTATCACTACGACTTCTATTATTCAGCCACAACATGTCTCAGATGCCCGTCTTTGTATATGGACATTTTGACCCCTTGCTGATAGGTTTCTGGGTTGGTCTTCAGTTAGGATAGGATCCAGAGAGAGCGGCCGAAAAGCATACGCACCACGAGGAAAGAGAGCATATGGAAGCCATGAACGGCATTCCCCCTCAAATCCCTGGGTATACATTCGCCCAAAAGTTGGGTTCAGGTTCCGAAGCGAACGTGTATTTGTACCAGCAGCTTTCCCCCAGCCGACAAGTGGCCATCAAGGTCAGCAAGGGAACGCTCGATCCGCGCGCGGCGGCGCGGTTCCGTTCCGAAGCGAACTTCATGGGCAGGATCTCCTCGCATCCCTACATTCTTTCGGTGTACGAAAGCGGCATCACCGCCACAGGCAACGGCTACACCGTATTCGAATACGCTCCGGGAGGCAATTACAAGACCTTCCTGGAATCCAACAGGCTCAACGCAGACCAGATGCTCACCGTCGGCATCAATCTGGCGAGCGCCCTTTCCACAGCGCACCGCGAAGGCATCATCCACCGCGACATCAAGCCCAGCAATATTCTCATCAACACGCATGGCATGCCCATGCTTTCCGATTTCGGCATCGCGGGAACGATCTACGGGCGTCCCGGCATCGGCTACACCATCGCGTGGGCTCCGCCGGAAGTGCTCGCAAAGAACGGCGGAGGCAACGAATCCTCCGATATTTATTCGCTGGGAGCAACGCTGTTCGCCATGCTGACGGGCCAGTCGCCATATGAATACGGCTATTCCGCGGCCCTCGGCTCGACCAGGGGCAAAGAACGCGGCGCTCTGCTGAGAAACATCATTCTCACCGATCCGCTCCCTAAGCTCAATAGGCCGGATATTCCCCCGCAAGTGGAGCGGATCCTGCGCAAGGCGTTGAATAAAACGCCGGAAGACCGGTATTATTCCGCATACGATTTCGCGCGTGACATGCAGCATGCGCAGCAGGAATTGTATGGCCATGCCACGCCGACCACGGTCGAAGGCGAACCGCCGTTCCCGCAAAATCTGTACGCACAGTCCCAGGCGAACATTCAGGTTTCACCGACCGTCCCAAAGCAGCGCAACACTTGGGCCAAGCCTCTTGCGATCGTTGTTTCGGCGGTCGCCGCGATTGCAGCCGTCGAACTGGCGTTCGCGTATGTGATCTTGCCGAATATGGATTCGGCTTCCGACAATAGCAGCGTGCAGATCGAGACTCCGGGAACGCACGATCAGGACAACGATTCGCCTGATTCGGCCATCACCACGAGTAGCGTGCCCAGTGTCGAGAATCTGGCCGGCTCATATTCCGCCGATGGCAGCAGCGTGCAGTTCACATGGGTGAACCCCGACCCTCAGGACGGCGATTCGTACGCATGGTCGCTGGTAGGCGATGCAGGAGTAGACCCGAACGCCCAAGGAACCACCACCACCGACACGCGCATCAGCATCAAACCCGCCGACGGCTCGCAGACCTGCATCCAGGTGAGCCTCATCCGAGCGGACCGGCAGATGTCGCAGAATCCTGCGATCGCGTGCGCGGCCAAACCATAAGCATCACAGCACTTCCCAACAGGGTCGGCCGACGGCATTATTCCATCGCAGGCGATGTCCGGAACGAACACAACGACCATCGGAACACTCAAGGAAGAACCGAAAATGGACAAACGCAAGAACGCAGCCGATCAGCCGGCACAATCGCACGAACGTCAACTACGTTTCGGATCAATGGTACGCAAACTGCTGTTGCCGTCGGGAAGCAGGCGGTGGATCACGCCGATCGTCATGCTGCTTCTGCTGCTGGGCATCATCGCGGGCACGTTCATCGTCAGTTCGGTGACGCAACGGCATGTGCAGCTCGACGCGGCACCGTGTGGATCACCTCGTTGAAAGATCGCAAGGCCGCACGATTCAATGCGAAGAACAAGGATGTGGACGCCGGAGTCTCATCCGCAGCCTCCCGTTTCGACGTGGCACAGCATGATGGCGACACAGTGATCTCCGAAGGCACCAAAGCCAGCAATATCGCGGCTTCCACCATTAGCGAAACCGGCAACACCGCCATCAAAACGGATATCGAAACCATTATCGGAGGCAATACCGCAGCGTTCATCAACACCAAAACCGGCAATGTGTGGGTGGGATCCGCTGCCGATGTGAAATCCGTCAACCCCACCACCGACAAGCCGAACATGAAACTGGGATCCGGCGGAAAAATCGCGGTGACGCATGACGGAACCGTATACGGATACCGAACTTCCGATGGCGCGGTGCTGAGCATCAAAGGGCCGCAAGACACGCGCGAGCAAGTTGGCACGATAGGAGGCGCACCGCATGCCGAATCGTTCACCGTCATCGGCGAAACCCCGGTCGTGGCGGCAAAAGGCACCGTGTATTGGCCGCAGGGAAGCGCAGCCATCAATCTGCAGGGCAGCATGACCTTGCAGGCCCCTTCCACGGACGGCAAACAGAACGGATGGGTGGCCGTGGCGACACCACGCGGGCTCGCAACGGTGAACCTCAGCACCAAGAAAACCTCTGAAACACCGAATTCCGGCAAGGGCGAGGCCGCCCAACCGGTGTCCACAGGCGGATGCGTGTTCGCCGCATGGGCGCAGAAAGCCAACAATTACGCCAAAGTGTGCTCCGTAGACGGTTCGGATACGGCATTCGACACCCTGACCAACATCAACGCCACTTCGGAACTGATATTCCGCACCAACCATCGTCTGGTCATACTCAACGACGTGGTCAACGGCAACGTTTGGAATCCGCAGGAATCCACCAAGGTCATCAAAATCCAATGGAACAAGGTGGAAACCAAACAGTCGAAGCAACAGGAACAGAACAACGACAGCGCCAACAACCAGCATAATTTCAGCAAGACCTGCTCGTCGCAATCCGGCCAGATCAAAGCCGAAGATGATTCGTTCGGCGCGAGAACAGGATCGCAGCAGATCCTCGACGTGCTCCGCAACGACGAACAGACCGACTGCTCCGTACTGCGCATCACCTCGGTAAGCGCCCCCGACGGCGCCAACATCAGCGTTTCCCCCGTATACGACGGACGATATCTGCAGCTCGACGCTTCCGCGGCATCCGAAGGATCCGTATCGTTCAGCTATGAAATCTCCGACGGACGCGGGCAAACCTCCAACGCCAACGTAAGCCTCACACTGGTAGGCGGGGACGACAACGCGCCCCAGCAAACCGATACGCCACCGGAAATCGACGTGGAACAAGGAGCGACCTACACCACCAACGCGCTGGGCAGCTTCTCCGATCCCGACGGCGACCCGCTCACCCTCGTATCCGCAACCCCGCAAAACACCGACCAGGTGACCGTTTCCACACGCGCCGACGGGCAGCTCGTGTTCAACGCGGGATCCATGTCTTCCGGACGCGCCGGCATCGAAGTGACCGTTTCCGACGGCCAGCAGACCGGCACCGGCATGGTGTATTTCTCAGTGAAACCGGCCAACACGCTGGCCGCGGTGATCGATCCGGCCGTCAAGCAGACCACGCCAGACACCCGCACCACCATCGCGCTCAAACAATACGTGCATGGCACCTCGGCCGAACCCGCGCAGCTGACCGCCGTGGAAACCCCATCCGGCGCATCCACCACCATGAACGCCACCGATATGTCGTTCACCTTCAGCGCATCCAACCCCGCACCTACTACGTGCCCTACACCATCACACAAGGATCCATCCCCTCGACCGGCCTGGCCCGCATCGAAGTGCAGGCGGTGACCGGAGACTCCGCCAAGCCCATCGCAGCCAACGACGTGGCACTGCTCGGCGCCGACAACACCGCAATCGTGGAACCACTGTCTAACGACGTCGACCCGATGGGCGGTGTGCTATCCGTGACCAGCGTGACCGCCGATGCGGCGAGCGGCATCAAAACCGGCGTCGTAAGCAACAAGCGCGTCTACATCACCGCACGACAGATACCGACCGAGCCCGTGCAGATCAAATACAGCGTCGCCAACGCGGCAGGCACGTCAACCGGCGTGATCGTACTGCAGCCACCGGCACTGACCACCTCCAACTCCGTGCCGAAAGCCGACAACATCACCACGCAGGTACGCACTGACGGCATCGTCTCCATCGACGTGCTCGACCACGTGACCTACTCCGACGGCACCACGGTAAGCCTGCAAAACGACCTGCAATACGACAAAAACACGTTCAAAGGACTCGTATTCGTATCAGGCAACACCGTACGATACCAAGCATCCGACCAAACCGGATCCTTCCCCGTAACGTACACCGTCAAAGACAATCTCGGCAACGCGGCATCCGCCACAATCACCATCAACGTGCATCAAAAAGACGCCGAAAACAAGGCTGCGCCAACACCATCCGACGTCGAGGCGCAAGTCGCGGCAGGGCAGAAAGTCCAAATCCCGATCACCTTGACCGGCATCGACGCCGACGGCGACGACGTACAGCTGCTCGGTCTCGGCAACAAGGCGCCGACACTCGGACGCATCAGCGAAGTCGGCGCCACCTACCTGGTATACGAAGCCTATGCCGACTCCACAGGAACGGACACCTTCTCATACGCCGTCGAAGACTGGACCGGCCAACGATCCCAAGCGCAAATCCGCGTAGGCGTATTCACATCCGGCACCGACTCGGGCGTATACGCGCGCGACGACGAAATCACATTGCGCCCCAACACCGCAGCAACCGTGCCCGTGGCGCAAAACGACATCTCCGGAGACAACACCGACCTGGCCGTCAGCGAAAACGTCGAATCGCAAGACATCAGCAATGTGACCGTGGCGGACAATACGCTCGCCTTCACCACTCCTCAGCAGGCGGGCACCTATTACGTGGTGTATACGGTCAAAGACAAGGCAGGATTGTCCGACACCGCGACATTGACGGTGAACGTGGACGACAACGCCACCATCGAACCGCCGACAGCATACGACTACCGTGTGCCATCTTCCGCGACGATCGATAAGAAATCCATCGACGTGGACGTTCGCAATGGATCGCGAATCCTTCCGGCAGCGCCGACGAACTGCAGGTGCCGTGGATGATTCCGCCACCGGCCATGCGCATATCAAAGGCGGTGACAAGTCCACGACCATTAGCGTGGAA
>ENA-OUNI01000131-OUNI01000131.1-human-gut-metagenome-genome-assembly--contig:-NODE-131-length-31111-cov-2.403725_pt1 | contig 31111 bp, 41 predicted proteins | sample MGYA00242499_ERZ504580 | MGnify/ENA primary metagenome ERZ504580 (study PRJEB26092, sample SAMD00036315) | human gut metagenome | host: Homo sapiens | study: EMG produced TPA metagenomics assembly of... | reverse complement strand
CCTTCTCCTACATAAACCCCAATTGGACCAATAACAATTAATGTTAATGGAACCATTACTACTAAAGATACAAGTGGAACGATAACTAATTTCAATGTTTCTGGAACTTTTCTATCTAAAAATTTATATAAGAAAGAATATGCCCAAATTGTAATAATGATAGGTAAAACTGTAGAGTTATAATTCATTAAAACTGTTGGAATGCCAAAGAATGAAGTTGTTGCTCCATTTCCAATATCACCCATTAATCCAATTAAATCTGGATGAAGTAAAGCAGCCCCAATAAGTGCTGAAATATAAGGACTTGCACCAAATCTTTTACCAGATGTAAATGCTAGTAGAACAGGCAAGAAATAAAACACTGCCATAGATGTTGAATATAAAATAGTATAAGTTCCACTACCTTCTTTAATCATTCCTAATTGTACTGCTAAAATCAATAAACCTCTTAAAATACCTGATCCAGCTAAAGCAGGTAATAATGGTGCGAAAATTGCAGAGATTGCTGAGAAAACTTTACTTATAATCCCTTCATCTTCATTACTTTCTGCCATTTCAACATTTCCGTTACCTTTTACTAATTTTTCAAATTCTTCAAAAACATGAGGAACTTCAATTCCAATAAGCACTTGATATTGTCCTGCTTTATTGATGACATTAACAACACCATCAACCGCCTTAACATCTTCATCATTTGCTAATGTTTCATCTTTTAAATTTAATCTTAAAACGTGTTGCACAATGTGACATATTTGATATATTTTCAACACCACCAACATGCTCAAGAATACCTTTTGCAGTTTTCTTTATAATTCATTTTTTTCTCCTCCCTTAAAGAATCCAAGCATTAACTTACTAGCTGCAATAGCATCATTTCTATCTATAATAGATTGAATATAGTCTAATCCAACTTTATCTATTAAGTTATTCATATAATTAATCATTTCAATATTTCTTTCACATTCTGCTTGCAGCTTCTTCAATAACAGGGAATGTATCAAAATAAATTGCATTTTTATAACCATGTTTTTTAAAATAATATAGCATTTCTAATGTCTTAAATGGAGTTGATGTTCCAATCATTAAACCATCATCATATACACCGTAACCATCATTTAAATGAATACCATATAATTTATTTCGACTTCCAAAAATATCTGCAGCAAATGCAGGATTTTCATGTTTCATTAACATATGACAATAATCTAATGTCACTCCAATATTATCTCTATTAATATCATTAATACTAATATGATTAAGTCTAACTCATCTCCATCCTCCACGGGGAGTATGACTTGCATATTTATAATCATATAATCCTCTATGACACAAATGTTAAAAATAGTTTTTCTCTTGGTAGATTCATTCAAACTCTTACATTTGCTAAAAACAATTAAGTTATGGGTAAAGATAAAAGTGAAACTAAACCTAAATACACTAGAGAATTTCATAGTGGAGAAAGGAATAAAAAGAAGTTAAAGTTCCTAGTAAACTTAAACTTGGAAATATTGGTATTGATAGTATTATTAAAACTAAATAATTTAGTGTTATGATTAAAGTTGAAAGTAAATTTAAAGATTTTGGTATTCAAATACCTACTGACATTAGCGAAATAACAAGTGAAGCACTTGACGCTGTTCTTACTAATGTAGTTGTTGCTAAACATTATTGTGTTGTTGCTCTTTGCCAAAATGAAAGTTTGTTTGGTGTTATTAATAATAAAGTAAGTACAGTTGAGGTTATGCCAATTATTGCTAAGATTAGTAAAGAAGATGCTGAACTTATTGGTATGAGCCAAATGGATAAGATTATTATTGACCGTTCTACTCTTGAACGTGGTTATCATCTTTATCTTAAACATAATGTTCTTAGTCCTCAATTTGTTAATAAGTTTATTACTAATGATACTGAATTAACTCGTTCTATTACTGTTGGTACTTTTGGACAAAATCAAGGATATAAAAAAGGACAAAAAGTTTGGTTTATTGAATTTAAAGTTATAGCTATTAATGATTTAAGAGCTGCTATTACTGATAAACATAAAGCTATTAATCCTTTTGTTTATCATTCTGCTGAAAAAGCTAATTAGCCATTTCGTCTAAATAATCGAACTCTTCTTAGAACTACTTATGTATAATTTAAAATTATAGGTACTTGTGTTCTTGTTTATAGTAGTAATCTAAGAAGAGTTCTTAAACTTTCAATTATGGATTTTAAGACTAATACTAGTTTTAATATTGCTAATACTAGTTCTCATGAAGATTTTGATGATGATTATATTCTTATCTATAAAGATATAAATAATATATTAGATGATATTGGATTTCAAGGTGATGATAGAATACTTTGTAAATCTATTATTGAAAGTCTTGAAAAAGAAGCTAGTATTAATATACGAAAAGATAAATGTGTTGCTATTCCTCATATTGGTACTATTCAAAAGAATTGGTATCGTTCCAAACTTATTAGTCATTATAAAGACTTTAAAGAAGCTAGAAAAACTATGACTAGAGAAGAGTATAAAGAATATACTGCTAAAGTTATGGAAGAAGAAAAGCAAAAACATTATGAAGAAGAAGAAAAGATTAAGACTGAACTTAAGTTTAAAAAGAAACTTCTTCCTACTTGGATTAAACTAAGTAAAAAACACAGTGCTGCTTATGCTAATCTTTGGCTATATGCTATGGGTAAACTTGAAATTATTGAATTTGATGAAGAAGTAGAAGAAATATATGAACGGTTTGGAATTGGATTGGATGCTGACCATAGATGAAACTGGTATGCCAAAAGCTCCTACACTTAAACAACTTCTTGATAGAGATGTTAGTCTTCTTTATACTAGAGATAAATCTCCTAATAAAGAGATGTATGTTAAAGAAGTTGGAGTTATTTATTATCTTGGTGACCCTAAAGGTCCGTGTCTACAAGAAGGTCTTAGTGAAAAAGAAGCTCTTAAGAAAGCTATTGAAAACTTTGATTTACCTAAAAATTATCAACCTGATATTCTTGTTTGGAAACTTATTAAAAGATATTATAATCAAAAAGCTGGAGCTGGTATGGAAGCTGTACTTAATATTAAGCGTGGTATTCATAATGTTGCTCTAGCTGCTAGTAAGTTAAATGAATTGTTGAATGACAAGTTATCTGATGGTGCTAGTCTAGAAAATGTTCCAGTTGTTATTGGTTATATGAAACAAATTAATGATTTAGCTAATCAGTTTCCAAACACGATTAAAGCTATTAATGTAGCTGAAGAAAATCTTCTGTATGAACAAGAGAATGTTGCTGGTAGAGGTGGAGTTGAAATTACTAGTAGTATGATTGAGGAATAAGCTGATGCTAATCTACTCCATCCTCTACGGGGAGTATAGCGTAGCACGTAGTGCCGAAGCGGGTCCAAACTAGTGTTGAACTTAATGGTATTAATAATATGGAACTTAGAGATAAAAGATATAATGATATTAGACTTATTTTTCATGAAGAAGAACATAAATATAATGATAGTCTAGGTAATGATTATATTTCAACTACTACTATCCTTCATAATTATGCTCCAAAGTTCGATAAGAACTATTGGTTGAGAAAGAAGTCTAAAGAACTAGGAATAAGTGAGAAGAAACTAGAGGAACAATGGTCAACTATTACTAAAGAAGCTTGTGAACGTGGAACTAATACTCACAATGGTCTTGAAGATGGTGTTAAAGGAGCATCTATGTTTCAACAAGCTATTAATTATCTTGATAAACGTGAAGATGGTGTAATGGTTACTATTGCTGATATACAAATTTTGGTGCTAATTATAAATTACTTAATCTTAAAGATTTTATTGAACTTACAGATAATCGTTATCCTCTTATTTATGATGCATTTAAAATGTACACTGAAAGAGGATATAAGATTTATAGTGAGATTGGTATGTTTCTTATAGATTGGTTAATTAGTGGAACTATTGATATTCTTCTAGTTAATGAAGATACTAATTGTGCTGTTGTAGGTGATTGGAAAACAAATCGTGGTGGATTAAAATTTAGTAGTGGTTATTATAAGAAAGATAAAACAGTTAAACCTGCACAACAAACTAATGTTTGGGTTGATAAAGATGAACGACTTTTAGCTCCTCTTAATCATCTTCCTAATTGTAACGGTGCTATATATAATCTTCAACTTAGTATGTATGCTTTTGCTGTTGAATATATACTTGGTTTAACTATTAAAGGTATTTGGTTATGTCATATTGATAGTGATTTTGAACTTAATAAATATGGTATGCCAAAAAGATTTTCTGATGGTCTTTATCATATTAAAGAAAATCCTGTTGAAACTACTAAATTTTTTACTATGAATTATCTACGTGATGATATTAATAAAGTTCTTAAAGATAGAGAATTACAAATTAAAGCTAGTGGTGTTCAAACTCAATTTAAACTTGCTATATGAAATTAAATAAAGATAATTTAATTGGAGTAATTATTGGTTTTATTGTTTTAGTTATATTTGCTATTTGTTTATCTAGCGGATGTACTAAACGTATTACTCCAGTTCCTGAAATTCGTTATGTTCCTGTTACTGATTCTACTGCGGTTAATGAATTAGTTCTAACTAAAGAATTGCTTCGTAGACTCAAGATTCTCTTAATGCTTATAAGTCTGATACTACAATTAGTGCTGATTATTTTGTAGCTAAATATAAACTTGAACGTATTAGATATTATAATGATATTGCAGGTAAAGGAAATAATATCAAATTTCTTAGAGGTTGGATTCGTAGACTCTTGAAGAATAAGTTATGTATATTATTAATCGTAGAAAAAATATAAGATTAATTGGCGATGAACATCATATTGGTGATGACTTTGAATTTGTGATTTATAAAGTTCAAATTAAAGTTCTTTGGTTTTGGGTTACAATTAAAGAATTTGATGGAGATGAATATTATGATGCTGTTGACTGTTTTAGATATTGTACTAATCCTTATATAAATTAAATTATGGCTTACTTTGGAGATGCTTTTAAAAAACTATCTATTAAAGAAGGTGGTTATGTAAACGATAAAGATGATGCTGGTGGAGAAACTTATAGAGGTATCAGTCGTAAATATAATCCTACTTGGCAAGGTTGGATTATGATTGATTCTTATAAGAAACATTATACTGTTGGTAGTAAAGAGTTTAAGTCTAAACTTGATAATGATGTTCAGCTTCAGAAACTTGTTTGGGAAAAGTATAAAATAGGTTATTGGGATGTATTTGAACTTGATGATTTTAATAGTCAGAGAGTTGCTGAACAACTATTTGATACTAACGTGAATTGTGGTCAAGTTGCAGCTATCAAGATGGCTCAAAGAGTTCTTGGACTTAAAGAAACTGGTAGATGGAACCTTGATTTGCTTAATAAACTTATAGAAATAAAAGATTAACTTAATACTGTATAGAATTATGAAGAAGATGCTGATAGCAATATTTATAATAGCGATTATTAATTTGTGTTTAACTTTGTATTTATCAATAAGTCGTTTTAGTGTAGAAGCCAATTCATATAATAAAAGTGACACCGCTATTAATCATGTTCGGATTGATTCTATACAGTTAGTTATAACTGAAAGAGAAAGTATAGTTTATAAACTTAAAGAACATGAGAAAGATATTGAAGATAAAGTTATTAGTCTTAATGACAGTGCTACTTGGGAGTTGTTCAAGAAGTTGGTGTCAGAGTGAGATTGATAATGTAGTGCATCCTCCACGGGGAGTCAACACTACTGATACAACTGTTCTTGTCCCTATTAATATGATTAAGATTGCTAATACTAAAATTATTAAAGCTAAACTTTATAAAGATATTATTAACGAACAAGATAGTATAATTAATCTCCATAAGATTAAATATAATGCTCTTTATAAAGAAGTTGAAACTTTACAAAATAATCTTGATAATAGTAATAAAGTAAATGATAATTTAAATAAGTCTATTGAACGTATTAAACGTAAGAATAGATATTTGGTAAGCGGTGGTGCTGTTTGCGCTATCGCTTTTGTTGTTTGTTTACTAGTTAAATAAAATATTATGGCTGATGGTAAATATCCTTTTCTAGAATACATTGAAGAACCTGATAAAGAGAAAAAGTATAAGAAAGCTAGTGATTGTGGATGGTATGACCTCATAATAACTTTTTAATTGGAGATAGTGGTGGCTTTCTTTTAAATATTAGACCTGGCAAATTTGTTAATACTGAACTTTTTAATGAAGCTGCTAGAACATATCAAGCCACAGGTAGATATACACAATTTAAAGTTGATAGTATTCCTCATAGACAATTTAGACGTAGAGAATGTGATAGACGACGTAATGGTTTTTCTGCTCCTTGTTGGCAAAATCCGGATGGAAGTATAGAAGATGTTTGGATAACAGGTGGTCATTATAATTTTCTTAATTATACTCGTATGGAGCGCACAGATGAATCATCTGTTATTGTTACTGAACATGGAGCCACTGCTAAAAAGATTTATAGTTTTCCTAGTTTTATTGATGCTCAATTTTGGACTTGGCAAATTATAGAATTTTGTAGACGTAATGGTTTACATCTTATTATTGATAAAACTCGACGTGGAGGTTTTTCTTACATTATGGCTGCTGATAGTTCTAATGAAGTTAACCTATCTAAACATAAAGTTGTTATTCATGTTGCAGCTGATAATAAGTATTTAATTAAACAAGGAGGTTTAAGTGACTTTGCTGTTAATAACTTAAAGTTCTTTGAAGAAAAGACGCCATTTAAAAGAGGTATATATAGTCCTACTACTGATAGTTTTAAACTTGGTTATCGTATGAAAAATGGAGTTGAAGCTGATGATAGTTGGTCTAGTTCTCTTTTAAGCGTTAGTGCTAATAATAATCCAGACTGTGCTATTGGTAAAGATGCTGTTACAATTAAAGTTGAAGAGCTATCTACAATGCAGAATTTTGATGAGTTTATGAATGTAACCGAACCTACAATGACTGTTGGTACTCGTACTACTGGTACTCTTATGGCTTGGGGAACTGCTACTGCTGCTAATATGCAAATATTTGAACAAAACTTTTATAATCCTAGAGCATTTAGATTTATGGCTTTTGAAAATGTTTGGGATAATGATGCTCGTAATGAAGTTTGTGGATTTTTTAAATCTTATGCTTGGGGTCTTGAAGGAGAAATAGATGGAGTTAAAGGATTTGATGAAGATGGAAATAGTAATCTACGAATAGGACTTCAGCTTGCTGCACGAGAAAGAATTGAAAAGAAAAAGACTGCTAAGACTTTTGCAGAATATCTTAATTATCTTGGTCAGCGTGCTTTATTTCCTGCTGAATCTTTTAGCAGTGCTAGTGAAAATATATTTAGTAGTGAAGCTCTTAATAAGTTTGAAGATAAACTTCGAGTTGATAATAGTTATAAGTTTTATACTGATGGTGAACTATTTGAAGATGGAACTAAAAAGATTTATTTTAAATCTAATGCTCGTATAAGAATTGAAAATCCTGATATGAAAACTTATGATTATATTCAAGGAGTTCCTAGACGTGGTAATGAAGACCCTCATGGTTGTATAAGAGTTTGGTTTGCTCCAGAATATGAAGAAATATATATTAATGATAGACTTGTAAGAATTATTCTTCCCGGTACTTATGTTGCAGTTTATGACCCTGTTGGTATTGATAAAGATAAAAAAGAAATTACTGATAGACATTCTCATAATAGTATATTTGTTATTGAAATGCCTAGAGAACGTAATGGATTTAAACCTAAGTTGTGTGCTGCATATTATGGACGTACTGAAAGACTAGAAGAAGCTGATGAAAAGTTTTATCGTTTATGTAAATGGTATAATTGTATTGGTACTGGACTTGTAGAAATAAATCGTGGTGAAACTGTTTCTAATTTTCGTAAATGGAAAGCTACTAAATATCTAGGCTATGAACCTTTATATGTTTGGGATTCTGCTGTTAAAGAAAAAGTTAGTACTAGTTATGGTTATAATATTGGTAGTGGTCCTAAGAAACTAGATGGTCTTCGACTTCTTAAAGAGTTCTTATATGAAGTTATTGGTAAGAATGAATTTGGAGAAGATATTTATGTTTTTGAAAGATTTCTTGATTATCAAACAATTCTTGAACTTAAAAAGTTTAATGCTGGAGGTAATTTTGACCGTATATCTAGTCTTATACTTTTGGGTATATATTGGAAGTCTATTGATATTAAAGGTAAACGAGAACTTGCTAGTCGTAAGAAAGTTACAGAAGAAAATGATAAAACAGATATTTTTAATAGACAATGGTTTTAAAATTAAATAATTAAAGATATGTATAATTTTGGTAGACTTGATTTTCCTAATCAACATGTTAGTTATGCTGAAAAACAAGAAGTTGATTGGTATGCTAAATGTTGTGATTATGTTATAGAAGCTGGTATTGCTTGTAAAGCTGATTTTAATGTAGAAGAAAAATTTAATATTCTTCTTGGTAATATTCCTAGAGAATATTATAGAAAAACTCTTAATCCTTATAATGAGAAAGATGAAAATCTTACTCGTTTTCCAGCTACTATGCGTAACTATGATATGATGAAAGGTATTATTAGAAGATATATTGGTGAATATATTAAAAATCCACATGATTTTATTGTTGGAGCTAATAATCCAGAAGTTGTATTTGCTAGAGATGCTGAACTTGGTAAACAAATTATGATGCTTGCAGAACAAGCTGTTGCTAAGAAGATACAAGAAAGTTATATGCAGTTTGTTAATGAAGGTAATAATCCTGAACAATTTAATCCTGAACAAGCTGTTGATATTGAAGCTTTTATTAAAGAATTTAATGAATTTTATTGATGATATTAGTGCACAAGGACAAGATTTAATTAATGTTATTGATGACCTTACTGATGCTTTTACTATATACGCTAGAGCTTATTTTGAATTTGTTGCTTTTGGAGCTTGTTATACATATAGAGATGTTGTAGGTAATCAATTAATTAAACGTGTTGTTAGTGTTAGAGATGCTTTTCCTGTTCCTAACGATAATATGTTTGCAGAAGATTATGATATGTTTGCTGAACGTCGTATGCTAACTAAACAGCAAATTATAGATGAATTTTATGAATATCTTTCTGAAAAAGAACGTGAAGCTCTTGATACATATTATCAATATAGTGCTACTACTTCTAGCGATAAAGCACTTTTAAATTGGGATAAATATATGTATTATTTTGGTGATATATGTAGTAAATTTAATAAAGATGATTTGCAACATATTAAGAACACTAATATAATGGCTCGTGATGCTAATAATGGTTTATTTGAAGTTTGGCATACTGTTTGGAGAGGTGAAATAAAAGAAGGTATTCTTACATATAGTAATGGAGCATTTGTTACAACAAGAATTGTTGATGAACTTATCAGCTTAACCCTGCTGGTGGTGATATTAGTATTGAATGGGTGTGGCGTCCACAAGTTTATGAGAGCGTTAGAATTGGTTCTCGTGCTACAAGTATATATCCTTATAAGGCTCGTCCTATTGCTTACAATAGGAATGGTAAACTTCCTTATAATGTATTGCAGAACTTTTGCCTGGTTTTGGAAGATTTAGTGTTGTAGATACAGTTATTCCTTATCAAGTATTTCGTAATATAGTTTCTTATCATAGAGAAATGGCTATTGCTAAAAATAAGATGAATGTTCTTATGATTGCTAAATCTCTTCTTGGTAAAAAACCTGCTGAAACTATATATCGTATGGCTGCTGATGGAGTGCTTTATATTGATGATGAAGATGATGCTAATCTTGTTAAAGCACAAAGTGTTCGTTATCTTGAAAGTCGTATGAATAATTATATTACTGAACTTGGACAACTTATCCAAGAGATTGAACAGACTGCTAAAATGGAATGTGATATGACTCCACAACGTTATGGTGAGATTGCTAATAGTGCTGGTAAAGGAGTTACTGACGAAGCAGTTATTCGTGGAAGTATGGGTTCTGTTATTATTGAATTTATATTTGATAAAATGAGAGAACGAGATTATCAAGCTGAAATGGATTATACTAAACTTGCTTGGATTGATGGTCTTAATACTTCTTATAAAACTAAAGATGGCGATATTAGATATTTAAGTCTTGATGTTAATAGTCATATATTTGCTAATTATATTATTACTTGTAAAACTTCTGTTAAAGAACGTGAGAAACTTGAACAATATAAACAACTTGCATTTAGTGCTGCTCAAAATGGTAATATGGATATGGCTAATGCTGCTATTCGTGGAGATAATGTTGCTCAAATTAGTAAACTTATTGATAAGTATCAAAATATTCAACGTGAGCATGAACTTGATGTTGAACGTGTTTCTCAACAAACAGAACAACTTCGTCAAGAATTTGAACTTGCTAAGATTGATAGAAAAGCAGAACAAGATAGAGAAACTATTAGAGTTGAAAAATATCTTGATGGTCAAATTGAAGCTATGAAAGCAAATGCTAATATTATGAGTTTTGATAATGGTCTTAGTGATGCTGAAAAGAGTCAAGCTGAAGAACGTATGGAAAATGCTAGACTTAATCTTGAACGTAGTAAACTTAGTTAGATGCTCAAAAGACTTCTGTTGAAGCACAACTTAAAGAAAAAGAATTAGCTGTTAAACTTAAAGAAAGTGATGATAAAGTCAAGATTGCAAAAACGAATAAAAATCGTTATGATAGTAAAAGTAAATAATCGGCTGTACTTCTAAATTTTGTTCATAATAGGGCTGGACTTGCTTGTGAAAGTAGGTTCAGCCCATTTTCATTTTTCTTTACATCACATGAGCCATTTTAAGCTCATTCTAGGCACTTTATTCATTTCGTGATAGATTAATCATTATGATAAAATTTGATTCATACATGGCTTCTCTGAAAGCGACAGGATAGGTTATCAGTAATAAATATCCTAGTTAGCAATAGTATGTTAGTCGGCAAATCGGTTTAAAGGTGAACATATTTTAACGATATAAGTAAAACTCATGTTATTATTATAGTTTATATTTGTGATATAGTAATTAATTAAAAACAAAGAGTTATGCCTAATTTTGATAGTTTTGGTTTTAATGGTGAAACATCTAATGGTGATGGAAAACCTACTGACGACATTACAGACCTTGATACAGGTAAAACAGGGCAGTTAGATGCTAATGGTAATCCTATTGATGATATTACTAATAATGGTAATGGAGATGGGAATAGTGATTCTAATGCTAATAAAGATAACCAATCTTCATCCTCCACGGGGGGTAAGCCTAATGACAAAGCGAATGACGCTGATGCTGAACATGGTTTAGAAGAAGGTACTATTATCGAAGATGGAGATAATAAATATACTGTTGATAAAGACGGTAATCTTATTGACGATAAAGGTAATATCTTTAAAGCTAAAAACGAAGTTGCTGCTTATCTTAAAGAATTTGAAGTAGAAGATACTAAAGAAGAAAATACTATTGATGTTAAATCAATTCAAGAACTTGTAGGTGTTTCTGTTACTTCAGAAGATGGTAAACCAGTTGCTTTTGATAATACTCCTCAAGGAGTTGCAAGTTATATTCAATCCGTTATTGATTTAAAACGTGACGAATTTGCTCAAGCTGGTGTTAATAAATTATTTGAAGATTATCCTATTGTTGGTGATTTTCTTAATTATTATGTTGCAAATGGTAATTCATTTGAAGGCTTTGGTGAACTTCGAGATAGAAGCGGTATTGAAGTAGATGAAAATAATGTAAGTCAACAAGAAGCTATTGTTCGTGAGGCGTTTAAGGAATTTAATCGTCGTGGTAATGTTGATAAGTATATTCAATATCTTAAAGATAGTAATGAACTTTTCAATGTTGCTAAAGAAGAACTTGAAGCTCTTCAGAAAGCTGATAACGAAATGCGTGAAGCTAATGCTAAAGAAGCTATGCGAGTTAAAGCAGAAGAAGAGAAACAACTTGTGGAATTTTGGAATGGAGTTAAAGAATGTATTGATAAACGACAAATTGCTGGTTATCGTATTCCTGAAACTGTTATTATTGAACGTAATGGAAAACAAATTTCTACTACTCCAGAAGATTTCTTCAATTATGTTTATCAAGTTGATGATAAAGGACTTTCTCGTTATGAAAATGATTTAATGAAGTTATCTCCTGCTGAAAGACGCGATGAAGAACTGCTTAAGGCTTGGCTTAAATATACAGGTAAAGGTTATGATAGTTTGATAGAAATGGCTGTTTCTGATAAAGAAGCTAAAAAGTTGAAACTTACTGCTAGTCAACGTAAATCTACAAAAGGAGCTATTAAAATAACTAAACCTGACAGTAAAAAAGACGTTCTGAAAGATGAGCGTTTTGGTTATTAATATAATAGTAAATTTGTAGATGAAAACATTACGTGTTATTGGACAAACTCGTTATGAAGATAGAGGTTATTCTAATGAAGAATCAATTGCTTATCTTCAGCTTCAAAAGCCAGAAGAAATTAATAGTTTTCTGACTTATAATTATGGTATGGATGATGACCGTTTTCCTTTAAGTTTTATTACTGAAGGTCAAGGTAGTCGTGGTATTAAAGATGTTGCTACTGTACAATGGACTTGGAAAACTATGGGTCGTATGAAGTTTACAGACTTTGTAACTTACTTTAATACTGCTGTTACTAAACCCGGTCAAAATGGTAGTGAATTTGAAGTTCATTTCTCTACTCATTGGTTTATTGAACAACATGGTCTTACTGCTCCCGATGGCGTTACTCAAGTTCGTATTCAGAAAGACTTAGGTGAATCTGCTTATGGTTATGCTTATCTTTTGAAACTTACTTCTCCCAATCCTGATGCTTATGTTGACCCTCAATGGTTGGCTAAAGGTATGTATTGGGCAATGAGTGCTCCTACTGTTTCTGAATCTTATTCTAAAGGTAACAGAAGTAATACTATGGGTCCTGCTGGAATGACTTCTCAACTTGAGTTTTATCGTTATTCTAAAGAAATAGCTGGTAATCTTGCTAATGTTGTTACTCAATATCAATTCCAAAATGATAATGGTGGTACTTCTAATCTTTGGATTAATGAAGAAATGCGACAGTTCAACTTGCACATGAGGGTGATGAATGAAGAACGTTTGTGGAAGTCTGAATATAACCGTTTACCTGATGGTACTATTCCTTTGAAAGACCATGATAATGGTAAACCTATTCCTCGTACTGCTGGTATGTTAGAAATTTGTCGTGAATCTAACTACGATACTTATGGTGAAGTTCTGACTCTTAACAAACTTGAACGTACAATCGGTGATGTTCTTGACCGTGATACTCAAGATGGTGATAAGAATGTAGCTCTTATGGGAGGTAAAGGATTTATTCGTGACTTTGAAATGGCTATCAGAACTGATGCTAAAGAAAACGGATTTATTACTCCTCTTGGTGAAAAGATGATTCAAGATAATGGTGATGGTCTTTCTTATGGACGTTACTTTAATAAGTATAAAACTCCAGATGGATATACTATTACTGTTATTCATAATGCTTATTTCGATAAGGGTACTGATGCTGAAGCTGCTAAGCAAAATGGTATGATTCATCCTACTACCGGTTTGCCTATTACTTCTCATCAAGCTGCTTTAATTGATATGAGTAATTATAAAGGTAATCAGAATGTTCGTATAGTACGTCAAAAAGGACAGGCTTATAAAGCTAAAGTTATCGAAGGTATGACTGATATTCCTGCTTGCTGGGGATTGCCTAATACTAATCATGCAGCTACTGAAATTGATATGGCTCGTTATGAAGTTAAAGGCTCTATTGGTTTGCAGGTAGATAATACCACTAAGATGTTCTTATTGAAATGTGTATTATAATCATTTAAAAGAAGCTATTTAAGATATGGATTTTAACAAAGTAAATGAAGCTAATAAAGCAGGAGAAAATACTCCTGCTGCTTCTAATATAAATACAGATAAACAGGTTATACCCCCCGTAGAGGATGGAGTAGATAAACAGCCTGCTAATACAGTAGGATTTAGAGATGAAAGTCTTGATGAACCTTATACTGAAAAACGAACTATTACTATTAATTTAGTTACTAATTATTCATTATATCGTAGAGTTAATGATAAAACATTACCTAAACGGATGGATAAAATTGGTAGTTGTGTTCGTAGTTCTCGTACTCTTTCTTCTAATAAAGGTGAGATTGAATCTTATTTTCCTGCTTTAATTGGTCTTGCTCCTAATAATGAAAACTTTATTTCACGGGTTAAGGCTTATCTTAATAATATTAGTGTTTCAGTTGATGAACTAGGTAAGACTTTTGATATTTCTTTCTTTTGGAATCGTAAACGAGATTATCTTCGTTTTAGAGCCGAAGAAGAAGCTATTGAAACTGCTTATATGAATAGTGACCGTAAAGGAGTTAAAGAACTTAGAGAAGCTCTTGAAGCTAAGATTACTAAGTTAAATCTTCTTGAAAGTGAAAAGTATAAATATGGTTATCCTATTGTTCTTGATGATTATCTAATTTATCGTCATTGTTTATTGTATAAAGATGTAGCTAAAGATATTGCTCTTATTAATTCTGACCCATCTATTAGATTTATTTTAAAGATGACCAAAGAGAAGCTGAGCGTCTTGCTAAACATCGTCAGGAAATTAATTCTGCTAAAGGTAATTATGTTAAACTTCTCACGAATAGTGATTTGTTTGATGCTGTATTTATTCAATACTGTGTTGCCAATAATATTAATATTCCTAACGGTATGGCTATGGATACTGTTGATAAACAAACTCATCTTGATAAATTTAGTACAAATGAACCTGCTAAGTTTAATAAACTTTGCATGATAAAGATATTACTATTAAATCTTTAATTGAGGTTCTTATTTCTCGTGGAGAATTTATCAGAGCAATTCATAATCAAAATATTACTACTCCTGATGGTGAGTTCATTGGTGCTAATGTTAAAGAAGCTGTTACATGGTTTAAAAATCCTACTAATAGTGCTCTTGTTAGTGCTTATAAAAATAAACTTAAAAACATTTGATTATGAACATTGGGGAGATGCACGTGACGTTCAGAGAACTGGCACAACAGATGGGTATGCAGACCGTTCGTGCTATTCTCATGGAAGATATAGATATTTGTCTTAATGCTGCTATAATTGAAAAAGCTAGAAATGTAATAGTAGAAAACGTTGGACCTGTTCCTTATAATGATAAGGTTGCTCGACAAAATGCTTCTATTAGTCCTGTTAATGCTCTTAGAACTTTATACACAGCGGTACTGTTGACGGCGGAGATATTACAGGCGGTGGAACAGAAGTTGACCCTTATAAAATTAATATTGATAGCGACGGAATAATGCTATATACAGGCTTTCAAGTTAGTTATAATGGCAAGACAATTTATGATTGCAGAATTATTGAAGCTGAAGATTTAGGTCAAACGCTAAGAGATTTTTGTAATCGTGCTGCGAAAGATGCTCCGATAGTTACTATATTTGGAGATGAATCTGGTATCAATGTTGATATATATACTGGACGTAATAATACAGTTAAACCTCAATTAGTTAAATATCTTTATATCAAAGAACCTGCTAAAGTTAAATTTGATGAAGATAGAGAAGAAGATTGGGTTAATTGTGATTTACCTCCTTATTTACATATGGAAATAGTTATGCGTGCAGTACAGATTTATCTTGCTAGTATTGGTGCTACTTCTAATGGAGCTGATAAACAAAGTTAAACTCTAAATTAAATTAAAAATGAGACAGTTTTTGTTGGCGGGCAAAGTCGCTTATGGAGCGAGTTTACCTCTTGCTGCTGGGGCGGTTGCTTTTACTTATCTTGCTGATGGCAAAGAAACTATTGACGCTGACGGTACTAAGATTACCGATAAGTTTTACATTAATCTTGGTCGTGAAGCAAATGGTCCAGTAGTTCTTCCAGCTTATAAGAAACATCTTACTTTTGTTAAAGGTGCTTATCAAGCTGCTACTACTTTTTCTGCTAATCTCACTATTGGAGATGTAAATGCTTATTCTGATTATTCTATTATGATTGTGAAGAAAGGGTTAAAGTTCAATGAACGTAATCGTTGGACTGCTACCATTCATACTGGTCTTAATCCTACTGCTAATGATGTAGCAAAGAAATTAGCTAACCAAATTAATAATAATACTGTTGGACATGGTATTAAAGCATCTGTTGCTGAGGCTAAAATCACTCTAACTGCTGAGTCTAAAGGTATTGATTATGAAATTCTTGGAGCTGATGAATTAGTTGGTATTGCAGTCACAGTTACAGCTACTGGTTTTCCTGCATATGGAGATGCGGCTTATATTACTGATTTGGCTAATAAAGCTGCTGCCGATGCTGGTATCGAATATACTTATCGAGATACTTATACTGAACTGTATCCTACATATCCGCTTAATCCTTTGAAACAACCTGATAGTGCAGATGCTGGATATACTATCTTTACTCTTCGTTTTGCTGTTCCACGTGAAATGAAAACTAGAGATGAAGTTGTTCATCAGATTGTACAAATAGCATTCCCTACTGGAGCTGCTGCTATTGCAACTGTTGAAACTATCCTTAAAGCTATTGCTACTGAAGAAAAAGCATAACCTATTACCCGACTCGATTAGGTAAATATTAGGTAATATTAATCGAATAGGGGCTATTGGTATTAGCATTAGTGTTGATACTGATAGTCCCTATTCTTGTATCTATAAAAATGGAATTAATTCAAAATGCCTTTGAACAAGGTCTTATTCCCGGTATTGTTATTGTTATTTATCTTATAATTAATAAGATAATTGATAATAACAAAAGAAATCCTTTAGATGATATTGCCAAACTTCTTAACATAGTTATTAGAGATATTATTGAAAAAGATAGAGAAAAATCTAAAGCTGTTATTTCTATTACTATGGTTAATGCAGCTTCGGAATGTGCAAAGTTTGTTGCTTCAACTATTATTACTAATAATGTTGATAATAATCGTGACCAAATAGAATATAACGCTAGACATTTAGTTAATAGTGTTTATTATGATGCTTATTCTAAACTTAATATGTATCGTGGTGATGAAGATTATCTTAGTCATTATATGAAAGAAGAATGGAAAGAAGATATTTATGGTGATATTATAAATATTGTCTATAATAAAAATCTTGATTCTAATCAACGTATTCTTGCGTTTAATAAACGTATTGATATTAGAGTTAATGATTATACTGCTTATATTATTAATAAGGCATTTAAATAAGATGATATTATGATAAGAGGTTATATTAGTAATCCAAAACAGCTATCTAAAGAGATGCAATTACGTATTGCAAGCATGGCTGAAAAACAGGCAAAGATAGCAGAATTAGGCTTCCCATTGGACGAAAAAAATTGGTGCAAACTAACACAAGGGCAAATTTTGATTCAAGCTCTAGAAGCCTTAGAATTGCTTTCTGATGAGGAACAAAAATCAATAATTAATTCATATAATAACTTGATGTTAGAATGAGTGAACAAATAGATGATAGTTATGTTAATGGTGTCTATGTAAAGGCTGATGGAACTGAACAAGTTGAGATTAATCCTCAATATGTTATATGACTGTTCCTAGTAAATATGTTTGTGTTTATCATAAACTATTAGTTCTTATGGCACAATATGGACTTGATATGCTTAATGATTGTTCTGCTACTTGTAAAGGTAATAATAAGAATATTGTTACTTGTTGGAATATGTTTCAATCTGCTATGGCAGCATATCAACTTGGTCAAGATAAACTTGCTGAAACTCTTCTTAAATATATTAAAGGTCAACTTAATATTATTTATGAAGGTAGTGAACAAGTTCAGTATAGTGGTTCTATTACACTTCCTGTTGATGAAGAAGGTAAAATTCATGCAATAGTTAGTTGTGGAGATGCTCCTAAATTTTATGTTGACCCTGAAACTGGTAAACTTTGGGAGAAGAAAGAAGAAGGCAAAGAATATAATGAAACTTATAGTCTTAGTGATGCTGATTATGATAATGAATAATGTGAATGTGTTCCATCCTCTACGGGGGGTCTACACTATGAATTTAGTAAACCTAAAGAACGTATGAAAACAATAGAAGAAGAACTTGGTAAAGTTAGTCTTACTTGTAATGGTCAATGGAATGATAGACTTATGAAAGACTATGTATAGTTCATGATGGTTTCTATGCTAGCTATATATCTCGTAAAGCTGTTCCTGCTGGCATTCCTTTATCTAATGAAGAATATTGGCAACCTATTGCTAAACTTCGAGAAGATTTAGTTATTGATTATGAAACTTTCAAGAAAGAAATACTTGAACTTATTGCCGTTATTCAAAGAGGTCTTAAAGCTGCTAGAATTGTAGTATCTACAATGGAAGATAGAGATGCTCTTACTTGGGAACAGATTGGAGTAGGTTGTGAAGTTTATGTTATTGAAACTAAAAAGAGTTATATTCTTGATGAAATAACTCCTGTTACTAATGCAAAGAAATGGCATCTTGAAGCTGATTCTGAAATTGGTTCTAAATTTGTAGAATCGTTTAGTGGTATGTTTCCAAGAGCGATTGCTGAACGTGCAGTTGCTGATGAATTTGGTATTAATATTCAAGATAATTATCTTCGTCGTAATGTTGTAGTTAATTATATGGCACAAGTGCTTAAACAGTATTTTGAAGATAATGCTGTTCAAATACTTGAAGGTCAAATTACTCCTGAAATGCTTAGTGAATCTGTTAAACAAATGTTTACTGCTTCACAGATTACTAATGCAGCTGATGAAGAAGATTTAACAGTTGTTGATAATCTTCTTAAATTTGCAGATAAAGACTATAATACAAATGATTATAGTGGAAAGGCTCGTAAATATCTTCGTAAGAATATGATTAGTGGTGTTAATACTCTTACTCAAGATATGATTAACGAGCCTAATACTATTTATATACTTCAATATGATTATTGTTTAGCTGGACAAACTATTGAACTTCCAGATAATAGTATTATTCTTTGGAGAGGTGGTAGATTATATGATGGAGCTGTTAAACTAAATAAATGTAGACTTCTTAGTAATTATCGTCAGGAAGATATGTTTGATAAAGAAACTATATCTTTAGATGGTGATTGGGCTAAAGGTCAAATACTTTATCATCCTCTTGATTTAGGCGAAGATAATAAACAAGTTGAAATTGTTGGTTGGGGTGGTTCTTATACTAATGATTTTTATTGGTTTTGGGATGGTGAAAAATGGGTCAGTATGGGTTTTGATTTATCTGTATATCTTACTCGTGCTGAATTTGAAGCTTTCTTAGAGAAGTTGAGAGAAGAAATGGAAAAGTTCTATGCTTGGCTTCTTGCAGAACTTAAAAAGATTAATGACCATCTTGAAATTCATGACCAACAAATATCTAAATTACAACAAGATATAATTGATATTAATACTAGAATAGATAATCTTATTACTGAATATAATGCTAAGTTTACTGATATTTATAATAAGATTGGAGATTTAAATAGTAATATTGAAGGTAGTATTAATAATCTAGAACAATATATTAATAATAAGATTGAAGAGATTCTTAATAAGATAGACCAAAGTGGTGGTAACATAAGTAATGAGTATAAACAGTATTTTGAAAGTAATTATGTATCAATGTTTAAAAATAAGATTAGACCCGGTACTAATATTACTTTTGTTGAAAACTCTGATGGTACTATTACTATTAATGCTGCTGGTGGAGGTTCTGGCGGTGGCGGACTAACCGAAGAAGAAGTACGTAATATTATTAGTTCTATGCTTAATAATTATTATACTAAGCAAGAAATTAATGATATTATTGCTGGTCTTGAAGGAGGTGGTGGCTCTGGTGGAGATGGCACTCATAATGTCATGTCTGTTACTCAACTTGGTGAAGCTAGAACAGGTAAATATCTTGTTATGAATAAATTTGCAGAAAGTGAAACTAAACCTAGTAGACTTGATGTAGATTTTAATTCTCTTTATACTGATATTAAAAATAAATTAGTTGGAGAAGGATTTGGAGAAGGTGGTGGAAGTGGAGAAGGTAGTGGTGGAGTTGCTGCTAGTCAAATTCAATCTTGGATTGCTGCTGTTGTTCCTATTGGTTCTATTCGATGTCTTTGGGATGATTCTAATCCTCCTGCTGGATGGGAAGTTTATACTGCTGCACAAGGACGTTTTGTTATGGGTTATATACCAAATGGTATTAATATTTATAATAATCCTAAACAAGGAAATCTTGATTGGAAAACAGTTCTTGAAAATATTAAAGATACATATGACCCTGCTGCTCCGGGTCGTAATGTAAGTGCATATGGATTTTATATTGGTGGTACTGATTTGCCTCTACATCAACATGCTGTTGCTGTTGGTAAAACTAAATCCGGTGATAATAACCATCAAGTTATAGTACCTAGTAACTGGCGTTTTGTATCTGGAGATCTTAATCATGATGTTAAAAATGGTTGGCCTTATGGTGCTGACCAAAGTAGATTTGATAATCTTGGTATTAATCGTTCTACTAATTGGTATATGACTGGACCTAATATTAGCAATAATGGTGAAATGACTTGGAGCCAAATAAGTGGTAATAGATGGACAGGTAATTATCTTGCTATTAATAAACTTATGCCTACTATTGCTTTACATTATATTAAACGTGTTTCTAATCCGTGGTAATTATGGCTGAAGAAGAAAATGTTTTTGTTGGTACTAATTGTCAATCTTTTGACCCTAGTAAAGTTCAATGTGATAAAGAGGGCAATATGCCAATTCATATACTAGATAAGTATTGTGAAGAAAATGATACTAGATATAATATATATCCTTTAACTGTTATACAAGCTATATTTGATGGTTTAACTGGTACTAGACTTGATAGAATACTTGCTGCTTGTAATAGTGTTTATTTAACTTGGGAAGGTACTTTTGCTGATACTGTTAATAACTTGATAAAATTTATCGTCGTAAAGGATATATTATTACTTATCGTGATGCAACTAATATTAATTGGACACAACGATATAATAGTGATGATATTAGCGATACTGCTTGGACTAATCCAGATAATTGGGAGGGATGGTCTTTTGATACTGTTATTAAAGATTTAGCAGAAGCACTTGAAAAGATATTTACTAATATAGGTGATTATAAAGACTTTCTTGATATTATTACTGGTTTTATTAATGATTTTGTTATTAATGTATTTAATAATATTAATAACTATCCTAAACTAGTTGAAATTATTAAGAATAGTACAGTTGAAAGTTTGCCTATTATTATTAGAGATATATTTAATAATATTAATGAATATCCTGAGCTTAAAGAGATATTTAATCAATATATTAAACAATGGACTGAAACCATCTTTAATAATATTTCTTCTTATCCTGCTCTTAGTCAATTTATTACTAATGCTATTAATTCTCATGTAGAAACTACTATTAATAATATATTTGATAATATTGATAGTTATCCTAATATTAAGAATCTTATTATTAATAATACTATTAACAAAGTAGTTGATATATTTAAGAATATAGGTCAATATCCAGAATTACAAGAAGCTATTCAGAATAATATTAATGAACGTGTTGATTATATATTTAATAAATATTAATAATTATCCTGAACTTATTGGTATTCTTTCTGATTTAGTTTGTAATTGTGTTAAAAATATATTTGCTGATATTAATAAATATCCTGCTCTTGTTACTTGTATTAATAATGCTGTAAATAGTAGAGTTGATTATATTTTTAATAATATTGATAGATTTCCTATTCTTAAGAATCTTATTGAAACTAAAGTAGAAGCTAGAGTTACTTATATATTTGAACATATTAATAACTTACTGAATTACTTAATGTTATTAAAGGTAATATAGAAAATATCTTTAATAATATTGATAATCATCCTAATCTTAAAGTTGTTATTGAGAATAAGGTTGAAGCAACAGTTGAAAAGATTCTTACTAATATAGATAATTATCCTCTTATTAAAGAAAAGATTATTCAGTTCTGTAATGAGGCAATTGAAGCTAAACGTGGTGTAGCTAACGGCATTGCTAGTCTTGATGAAGATGGTAAAGTTCCAGCAAGTCAATTACCAAGTTATGTTGATGATGTTCTTGAAGGATATTATGTTGATGAAACTCATTTTGCTGAAAAATATATAGAAGATGCTCCTGTATATTATACTCCTGAAAAAGGTAAGATTTATGTTGATATAAGTACAGATACTGATTATAGTGGTAAGACTTATCGTTGGTCTGGAACTAAATATTCAGTTATATCTGAAACTTTAGCTTTAGGTGAAGTTACAGGTACTGCTTATGATGGTGCTAAAGGTAAGAAAACTACTGATACTGTTAATAGTTTACCAAATATTATAGTAGTAAATAGTATTGATTTTATAGCAGAAAATGAAACCACTGTTCAATATAATGTTAATACTTATAATAAACAAAATAATGGATTATATCAACAACAAAATAATCCAAATAAAAAACTTCCTGTTGCTTCTAAGACTAAAGCTGGAGTTATGTCTGCTGCTGATAAAGTTAAACTTGATGAAACTTTACCTAATCAGATTACTGAACTTAGTAATAATGTTTATACTAAAGAAGAAATTAATAATAAATTTAATGACGTACCAACAGTAGAGAATACTTATACTAAAGCTGAAGTTGATAAAGCTATTGCTGATGCTATTAAAGCTTTAGTTCCTGATGGTTATGAACTTGTTATTAAAAAGAAAACAACTTAATATTAATTATGGTGGTACTGAATAAGTGCCACCATTTAAAGTTTATAAAGTTATGCAAGATATTAATCAACAATTATATGAAAGAAAAGATACTCCTGAAGGATTTATTCCTGTTTATGGTGTAGTTGTTACTGTTCCTACTGGAATATATACTAGTGGACAAAAAGAATTTACTTGCGATAAAACTTTTGATGAAGTAAAAGAAATACTGTTAAAAGGTGGAAGTATTATTGCTGTTGATAATAATAATAGTAGAGTTAATTTTGATAGAATTGTTGTAGGCAGTAATGATATTAGTGCTACAATTACTTATTTTTCTGCTGGTGAAATTAATAAAATTGATTTAAGTTGGGATAAAGGTATAGCTAGAGTTGGTGGTGAAGAAACAAAAAGTATTAATACTTTTGTAGCTATAGGTAGTCTTTCTCTTGTTAATAATTATAATATTGGAGCTATAATTACTAAAATACTTAATAGTGCTACTGAAGGAGAAGTATTAACTGCTATAAATTCTAAATTTACTAATTTTAATGGATTTACTTCTGCCATTAATAAACCTAATTCTATATTTTATGATGATAATGGAAAATATAGTGTTAGAGTTAGTGGTAGTGTAATTGTAATAGTATGGGATGCAGATACATATATAGGACATGTTACTATTGATAACACAGGAGCTTATACTTATAATACTATTCAAATAGTTGACCAAACTCTTTATAGATTATCTAATCTTACTATTAAGCCAATAGTTTAATCCTAAGATATGGATTGGTACTGCTACTCAATATGCAGCTATTGCACAAAAAGATAACAATACTACTTATATAGTTAAATCGGATGCTTAAATTATGGCTATATATCAAGGAGATATTGGAATACATGATATTAAACTTGGTAGTATAGATGTATTTGAAATATATCAAGGTTCTAAACTTGTTTATCCTGAAAATACTGATGTTACTGTTACGTTTAAATTAAATGTTTCCGGAACTGTTACTATTAATGGTTATACTCCTGTTATAAGTGAAAATAATACTAAATTTGTATTTACTATTCCTGTTAAGACTGATTACACTGCTACTATTACTGCTGAACATTATAAATCTCAAACTATTAATGGTAATAGTGGTTATTTACCTATAACTCATAATATAGAATTAGAATGGGAACAAGGATTTATTTCTTATACTGTTACTTTTCCTACTGATGGAGTTAAAGTTTTATTTGATGGAATAGAAAAAGGAGTTATAACTAATGGTAAATTAGTTGTATTAATTGATGATACAGAAGCTAAAGATAGTTATACTGTTACATTTAAAGGTAGTAAAGCTAGTACATATGATATTAGTATATTGACAGTAGTTGATAGTAGTATAGCTAATACTGGTGGAAGTTATGATTTAAAACTTCCTACTAGTTCTGTTAAAAGTGGATATAAGAGAACTGACTATGCATCCTCCACGGGGAGTATAACCAAGGGTTCTACTTATACTGGAACTTGGATTGAAACTGTTGTTAATCTTACTGCTAGTTTTACTAGTTCTACTACTTTAGGTAGTATAAGTAATAATGTACTAACTATACCTAATAATGAATCTATTAATGCTAAAAGTGGAACTTTAACTGTTATATTTACTTTAGAAAATAAACAAACTAAAGAAGTTAGTGCTGCTTTAAATCAAGCTGCTGGTGCTAAAGTTTATACTGATTGGGTATTAGATTTACAAACTGATGGAACTAGTGTTGAAGCTAAAGGTGGTACTAGAACAGTTACAGCTAATATTGCCCGTAGAACTTATAAATGGAATAATACTGGTACTGTTTATAGTGAAACTGCTACTCCTACTCTTAGTATTAGTGGTAGCGCTAGTCTTAGTGGAAATCAAATAAAATTTACATCAAACGAAAGCGTTTCAGCCCGTTCAGCGACACTTACAGCTAGTTATGTAGGATTGTCCAAAACGGTTACGATAACGCGGCAGGCAGGCGCAAAAGTGTATTCAGCGTGGTCTGCTTGGGCTGTTTCTATTTCGGCAAGCACGCAAACGATAGGTGCAAGTGGTGGTTCATCTACGATAACTACTAATGCTAGTCGTTCTCGTACTTGGACTTGGAATGGTGTTGGTACTACACATACTGATACTGAAACTGCTACACCTACACTTAGTGGTAGTGCTGGCGGATTTACTTTAAGTGGTAAAACTGTTACTGCTAGTAATAATACTACAACAAATAGTCGTAGTATAACTATTACTGCTACTAGTAATAGTGTTTCTAAGTCTATTACTATAACACAATCTGCTGGAGCTAAAGTTTATGGTAATTGGTCTGGTTGGACAGTTAATATTAGTGCTGATAAAACTAGTATTGGTGCAACAGGTGGTACTGCTACTATATCAACTAGTGCTAGTAGAACTAGAAGTTATACATGGAATGGTGTTGCCGGTTCAGGTGGTACTGAAACTGGAAACGGTTCTCCAACATTAAGTAAAGTTAGTGGTACAGGTAATTGGACTAGTCCTAAAGTTACTTATGGAAATAATACTAGTACAAGTGGTAAATCAACTGTTATTCGTGCTACTATTGATTCAACTACTAAAGATATAACTATTAGTCAATCTGCTGGGGTTAAACAATATAGTGCTTGGTCTGCATGGACAGTTAATATTTCTAATAGTGGAAATGTTGCTGCTAGTGGAGGTAGTTCAAATATAACTACTTCTGCAAGTAGAACAAGAACTTGGACATGGAACGGAGTTAATGGAAGTGGTGGAACTGAAACAGGAACTGGAACTCCTACTCTTAGTAAAATTAGTGGTGCTGGTTCTTTTGCTAGTAATAAAGTAACTTATGATAATAATACTTCTACAAGTGCTAGAAGTACAGTTATTAGAGCTACAATGGATTCTGTAACTAAAGATACTACTGTAACTCAAAATGCTGGTTCTAAAACTTATAGTAGTTGGGGAGCATGGTCTATTAGTTTAAGTGCTAATGTAACAACTATTGCTGCTGCTGGTGGAAATGCTACATTATCTACTTCTGCTACTAGAAGTCGTACTTGGCAATGGAATGGCACAGGAGCAACTTATACTGAAAATGCTAGTGGTTCTCCAACATTAAGTAAAGTTAATGGTGCAGCTTCTTTAAGTGGTTCTACTGTTAGTTATGGTAATAATACTTCTACTAGTTCTCGTAGTTCTGTATTTAGAGCAACTATTGATAGTGCAACTAAAGATATTACTATTAATCAATCTGCTGGTAGTAAATCGTATGGAAGTTGGTCTAGTTGGTCTGTATATTGTAATGCTAGTAGTTATACTGTTGCAGCATCAGGCGGTTCTGTTACTATTTATTATGGTGCTTCTCGTTCTCGTACTTGGACTTGGAATGGCGTTGCAGGTTCAGGTGGAACTGAAACAGAAAATGGTACTCCAAGTCTTAGTGTAGGAAGTGGTGGTGGAACTTTAAGTGGTAGTACTTTAAGTTATAGTAATAATACTAGTACAAGTGTTAGAAGAACTAGAGTTACTGCAAATTATAATGGTGCTATTAATTTTTGCGATATTGAACAAAGAGCAGGTAGTAAAGTTTATGGTAGTTGGGGAGCATGGTCAGTAAGTATTTCTGCTAGTCCTACTAATATTGCTGCTGCTGGAGGCAGTTCTACTATTACTTGTAGTGCTGTTCGTAGTAGACAATATACTTGGAATGGGGTTGGACAGAATTTTCCTGAAACTGAAAATGGTAGTCCTACATTAAGTAAATCTGGAGATGGTACATTAAATGGTACTACTAGTGGTAGTAAACTTACTTAATGTTTCTGTATCTAATAATAATAATATTATTACTGTTACTGCTAACACAACTACTTCTTCATTTACTATATTATGTCAATTTGCTATGACTTCTAATAGTACAATATTTAATGTAAGAGTTTTAATTGAACCATGATAAGAATACTATTTAATATAACAATATTACTAATGATTATATTGTTTATTTACTCATTAAAGTTATTTAAATTAATCACATAATTATGAACAATAAACAACTATATGAAAAACTAGGTCAGAATAGTTATGATAAAGTATTTCCTATTACTTATCTTCAAAATATTCTTGACAAAGATACAAACAATGATTTAACTGTTGTTCTTTCTAGGTTTAATCATTTATGGATTCCATATCAAGGAACTAGAGTTAATACTCGTAAAGCTGTTCCTGCTATTTTAGACGTAATAGTCTTACTATTAGTTATTATGATGCTGAACATAATCTATCTGTAACTGAAAGTTATATAGGTAGTAATCTTCAAGCTGGTGTTGAAACTAGTTGGGTTTCTGATGATAATTGGACAAAAATTCTTAGTGAGAAGTATCTTGAAGAAAGTGGAGCTAAAATTCCTATTGCTGATGGTACTATTGATTGGGATATGCTTAATGAAGCTCTTAAACAAATGATTGCTGGAGATGGTAAAGTTAATATTATTAATTATCCAGATGAAGAAGATATTACTATTAGATTAAGTCCAGGTTGTTGTAATGTTAATCGTCTTAGTCTTAAAGATAGACCTTATGAGCCTGAATATAAAAGTGGTAAAGGATATAAAATAATTCGCAAGGTCTTACTCCCCGTGGAGGATGATGCTAGTAATGCAGAACAGCTTTTATTTGATGGTTTTCTTGATGATACTTATTGTGAACAATATGGTCAAATAATTCTTAATACTAATATTTATGAAGTTATTAGAACAGATTTAGGTAATACTGCTGGTATTTATTATGATACTTATCATAAACTATTTGTTCTTAGAGTTAAGACTATTCATGATGGAGTTGGGTTTTATAATTATTATACTAGATGGACGATTGTAGAACCTACTGATAGAGTTCATCCTCTACGGGGGGTCAACACTCCTGCTTATGGAAATAGTGAAGATTATAATATTTATAATACTTGTCTTTCTGATGAACGTCCAAGACTTGGTATTATATACGTTAATTCAATAGATAATATTAAATATTATTTTAATGAAGAAACTTTAGTTCAAGTTAAGAATAATATTTATCTTAATTATAAAGCTGTTCTTACTCAAGATATGGTTAACGAAGAAAATACTCGTTATATTATTCGTTATGCTTTTGATTTAAGTGGTAAAACTATTACAATGCCTGTTGGTTGTGAACTTGTATTTGAAGGTGGTATTATTGAAAATGGTACTATTGATTTAAATAAATGTAAACTTACAGGTATGGTTGGTGAAGAGTCTGAATATCTTCCTAATGTAACTTGTAGTAATTGGGCTAAAGGTCAGATTGAATATCGTAATGGAAAGATTTGTTATTGGAATGGTACTGAATGGAGAGTAATGGGAGATACTTCTTCATTTGATAGTTATACTAAACAAGAAATTAATAATTTACTTAAAAATTATTATACTAAGTCTGAAACTTATAATAAAGAAGAAGTTAATAATTTGCTTAATGGATATGTTACTAATGATACATTTAATAACTTTAAAGAAGAAATAAATCAAACTATTACTAATAGTGTTAATCTTGATAAGATTCAAAAAGCTATTAATGATGGATGCGGAGTTAATATGACTATGCCTAGTGCAAATAGTAATAAACTTAGTCTTCCGATTTGGACAGGAACTGCTACCCAATATGCAACTATTACCCCAGTTGCTGGAATGACTTATAATATTGTTGATGAATAATGAGTTTAACTCTTGGACGTGAAGGAGGAATTGCTAAACCTCTTAAAAACGAACAGTAAGGTCAAATTAAATATTGCTCATGTTTTATGATTGGTGCTAATCATATTTGGCCTACTTCTGTTATTCATTTTAGTGATTTTACTAGTGTCCAACTTAGATATATTTGGGGTACTGATGATGGTCGAGATTTGGATACTAAATCATATTATGTTAATTCTCCTATTAATAGTTTAAATTATGTAGCTGTTGGTTGGTCTTGGAAAAGCGATAAAATACCATATTTATATTGGGGTGGAGATAATACTCAATCTGGTGCTGAATGTGTTATGTTTAATATTGAATCTATGATTGAGCTTGAAGATAAAATGCCTGATATAATGAAAATGAATCTTTGTGCTAATTGGTATGGAAGCTTAAGCAGAGGTCATGTTACTGTTGAATGTACTGCTTATAAAGGTGGTGTTATTGTTAAAGCTTGGCAACTACGTAATAAAGAAAGTGATGTAAATACTAGAGGAAATTATATTTTTCCTTTAGCTGATGGTAAAATTAATATGCCTAATGATAATAATATAGGATATAAAGAATGTTGGTATGGAGAAGTTGTTAAAAGAATAACTAAATCTAATAATGAAGTAAAATATTTTAGAATTAATCCTATTAATGATAAAGTTATTGGTTTAGATAATATTAAAATAATTCGTAGTGGAGGCGGATTTATTCATGGCGATGGTTATTGTTGGTATGAAAATAAGCCTAATGATAAATATAAAGTTTGGAATAATCAAGCCAATACAAATAATAATCCTATAACTCTTAATAAACCAAGTCTTAATATAAATAGTGATGATAATTATACATATGAATATCATACAGTTTTACTTAATGAAGATAATACTATTTATAGCGATAATTATACTGATAACTATGAATTTAGATTTGGTTTTGTTGCAGGTAATTCTGAATTTAGAGGACAACAAACTATTCAATGTTATGTTGGTACAGAAGGTGGTAAAGCTGATGATGGTAAAACTTCAATAGGTGAAATAAAATATACTAAACTTAACAAAATTGGTGAATTGACAATATATAGTCCTATTGAAAGTTAAAATGATGATATCCGTAAAGAGTTATCTGATTTGAAAGCTGAATTGGCTGTTACTAAAGCTATTCGTCCTTATCAAGATAAACTTATCCAATGCGAAATGGAAAAGATGTTTACGGCTGGTATCAACTATACTGATAGAAAAACTTGTAATGTTATCTATGGTGTAGTAACTCTTCCAAATGAACCTACTGTTACTGGTCTAGTTGGACGTAATGCTTGTGGATGTTTACCATGTGGTTTTACTCAACCTGCTAGCGGAACTCCTGCTCAGTAATATTACTAAGTTTGATTAAGAACATAAAATTGAAAGAGATATGATACCTGTTACTCAATTCATACTAGGTAATAGTGACCCTTTACTATACCCTAGTGAAAAAATGACTAATAGCATTGATGAACAAATTGCTTTTCTTCAAAGTCAAAAACAAGCAATTAATGAAGCTTATCGTCGTAATGCTATTCCTAATGCAAATAATGGTACAACTCAAAATCAGCAAGTTCCAACTCAAGGAATTTGGGATGCTATTGATGCTGAAATTGCACCACTTACACAAGAACAACAATAGATAATAAAGTGTTTGAAAGTGCTATTACATTTTGGTTTAAAGATGTAGATTTTGATGGTGATAAAGTATGGGAATATTTCCACATGAATAACTAATCATTATTGTAAAACTGTAAAAAGGAATTATCTTCGGATAGTTCCCTTTTTTATTTATCTAAATTTTAGTATGGACAAATTTATTGATGTAATTGTAGATGGAATCCTTAGTAATTTTGATTTTGGATTTATGTTTATTGTTAATGTTCTAACTTATATTATTATTAAAGTTATTGATTACTTTAATGGTGATAATAAAGTTCCTACTTGGCAAAAACGATGTGTATTAGTAATAAGTATTTTTACTATGGCTATGATTTATATTGCATCTGGGTATGATAATACTATTATGCTTGTTAATAGTGCTGTTCTTGCTCCTGTGTTTTGGAGTTGGGTTGTTAGTCCTATTCTAAAGAAGTTTGGAGTTGGCTATAAAGATATTGATAATACTATTGGTTAAGATTATATGAGATTGATTGGATAGACTTGATTGACTGATTCAAGCCTGCTCCATCCTCTACGGGGAGTATAGCTTGCCGAATTTGGCTAGTTTTAAACCTAGCTGATTAACTGTACATGATTTAATGAAAGTCTTGTTATGAGCCTAAAAAGTGGCTCTATGAACGTACATAAATATTTACAATATTAAATTTTAAAATAGTAAAGTTATGAGAGTTATTAAGACTAAACATTTTCCTTTTAATGGTTATAAAGCTATTAATCTTTTTGGTGTTATATTTACTAAAGGTGAATTAAGTAATAAAGAACTTAACCATGAAGCTATTCATACAGAACAAATGAAAGAGATGTTATATATCTTTTTCTATATATGGTATGGTGTTGAATATCA